>LFIK01000379.1_pt1 | contig 33234 bp, 27 predicted proteins | sample 643401 | NCBI WGS metagenome assembly LFIK01 (sample SAMN03777447, study PRJNA286221) | soda lake metagenome | biome: soda lake; feature: Kulunda steppe; material: water; isolation source: sample T5-Br brine of Lake Tanatar-5 | place: Russia: Kulunda steppe | collected 2010-07
GACCACGCGCCGCGCGGCCAAGATGGTTATCTGTGACATGGACCATCCCGATATCGAGGAATTCATCAACTGGAAGGTGATCGAAGAACAAAAGGTCGCCTCGCTTGTTGCCGGCTCCAAACTGCACGAAGCGCGTCTGAACGATATTTTCGGCGCGATCCGGGCATGGGATGGCAGCACGGAGGATGCCGTTGACCCGACAAAGAACCCGGCGCTGAAATCTGCCATCAAGGCCGCGAAAAAGGCCATGATCCCGGAAACCTATGTCGGTCGTGTGCTGCAATATGCGCGGCAGGGTTATGACAGCATCGAATTCCCCACTTACGACACCGACTGGGATTCCGAGGCCTATGTCACGGTCTCGGGCCAGAACTCGAACAACTCGGTGCGCGTGACCGATGCGTTCCTGCAAGCGGTCAAGGATGACGCCGATTGGGAGCTTGTCCGCCGCACTGACGGCAAGGTTGCGAAATCCGTCAAGGCACGCGAGCTGTGGGATCAGGTCGGCCACGCCGCCTGGGCCTGTGCCGATCCGGGCATCCAGTTCCATGACACGGTGAATTCGTGGCATACCTGCCCGGCGGATGGGGCCATCCGCGGCTCGAACCCGTGCAGTGAATACATGTTCCTCGATGACACGGCCTGCAACCTGGCCTCGATGAACCTGCTGAAATTCTACGACGGCGAAGTCTTCGACGCCCCCGCCTACATGCACGCCACGCGGCTGTGGACGATCACGCTGGAAATCAGCGTGATGATGGCGCAGTTCCCCTCGCGCGAGATCGCGCAGCGCTCGTATGAGTTCCGTACGCTGGGGCTGGGCTACGCCAATATCGGCGGGCTGCTGATGAACATGGGCTATGGCTACGACTCGGATGAGGGGCGCGCGCTGTGCGGTGCGCTGACCGCGCTGATGACGGGCGTGAGCTACGCCACCTCGGCTGAAATGGCGGGCGAGCTGGGCGCCTTCCCCGGCTATGCCAAGAACGCAGACCACATGCTGCGCGTGATCCGCAATCACCGCCGCGCGGCCTATGGCGAAACCGACTACGAGCAGGTGAACGTGGCTCCGGTCGCCCTGGACGCCAAGGGCTGCCCCGACACGCGGCTGGTCGATCTGGCCCGCGCCGCATGGGATGAGGCGCTGTCCTTGGGCGAGGCGCATGGCTACCGCAACGCACAGGCAACCGTCATCGCCCCCACCGGCACGATCGGGCTGGTGATGGATTGCGACACGACCGGCATCGAGCCCGATTTCGCGCTGGTGAAGTTCAAGAAGCTGGCCGGTGGCGGTTACTTCAAGATCATCAACCAGTCCGTGCCAGCAGCGCTGCGCAAGCTGGGCTACCGCGAATCCGAGATCGCCGAGATCATCGCCTATGCTGTCGGGCATGGCTCGCTCGGCCAGGCCCCGGGGATCAACCACACCAGCCTGATCGGCCACGGCTTCGGCCCCGATGAGATCAAGAAGATCGAGGCCGCGCTGCCTTCGGCCTTTGATATCCGGTTCGTGTTCAACCAATGGACGCTGGGCGAGGCCTTCTGCCGCGAGACGCTGGGCATCCCGGCGGCGGAGCTCAACAACCCGGCCTTCGACCTGTTGCGTCATCTGGGCTTCACCCGCGCGCAGATCGACGCGGCGAATGACCATGTCTGCGGCACCATGACGCTTGAAGGGGCGCCGCATCTGAAGCCCGAGCACTACGTCGTGTTCGACTGCGCCAATCCCTGCGGCAAGAAGGGCACGCGCTTCCTGTCGGTGGACAGCCATATCCACATGATGGCGGCTGCGCAGAGCTTCATCTCGGGCGCGATCTCCAAGACGATCAACATGCCGAATTCGGCGTCGATTGAGGAAACGCTGGCGGCCTATGAGCTGTCCTGGTCGCTGGGCATCAAGGCCAACGCGCTCTATCGCGACGGCTCCAAGCTCAGCCAGCCGCTGGCCGCCGCGCTGATCGAGGATGACGAAGACGCCGAGGAGGTGCTGGAAAGCGGCACGCCCCAGCAAAAGGCGCAGGTCATCGCCGAGAAGATCGTCGAGAAGGTGATCGTCAAGGAAGTCATCCGCCGCAACCGCGAGAAGCTGCCAGAGCGGCGCAAGGGCTACACCCAGAAAGCGATCGTCGGCGGCCACAAGGTCTATCTGCGCACCGGCGAATACGGCGACGGCAAGCTGGGCGAGATCTTCATCGACATGCACAAGGAAGGCGCGGGCTTCCGGGCGATGATGAACAATTTCGCCATCGCCGTTTCCGTGGGCCTGCAATACGGCGTGCCGCTGGAGGAGTTCGTGGACGCCTTCACCTTCACCCGCTTCGAGCCTGCGGGCATGGTGCAGGGCAACGACAGCATCAAGAACGCGACCTCGATCCTCGACTACATTTTCCGCGAACTTGCGGTCAGCTATCTGGACCGCACGGATCTGGCGCATGTGAAGCCCGCTGGCACGGCGTTTGACGATCTGGGCGCGGGCGAGAGCGAGGGGCAGCGCAATGTCGCGGAACTGTCCGAGGGTGCGGCATCCCGCTCGCTCGATGTGCTGCGCCAGATCAGCTCGACCGGGTATCTGCGCAAGCGCATGCCGGCCGAGCTGACCGTGCTGCAGGGCGGGCAGGCCGTGACGGGCCTCGCGACCGACGGGACTGCCGCTGTGGCCTATCAGGCGCGCGAGACCGAAACGCTGAGCGTCGCGCCGATGGACGCGCGCACCAAGGCGCGGATGCAGGGCTACGAGGGCGACCCTTGCGGCGAGTGCGGCAACTACACGCTGGTGCGCAACGGGACCTGCATGAAGTGCAACACCTGCGGGGCGACGAGCGGGTGTAGCTGACGCCTGTGCGACAGCCTAATCTGTGACGGGGGGCGGCGCAGCGGTCCCCCGACTGCATGTCCGGCAGGTCGATCCTGCCCCCCCGACGTCGGAAGAAGCGCCCGCTCGGGGGCACCCGCCCGGTCGCCCATGCCCCGCTCGCGGGCGCTGCCAATGCGTAAAGGGCGCATTGGCGCGTCATGCCGCCGGTGCCGGTCTGCCCGCGTCCGACCGGGGCGTGCGGGGTGGGTGGGTGCACGTCCAGGGCGGGCGCGGGCAGACCCGCGTCTCACATCTCCTGTGCGTGCTCGTAGCGCAGCCGGGCAATGCTCTCGTTGCGTTCGCTGCGCTTCATGTCCGACAGGATCTGCTCGACGAAATCCAGATGCGCCTCGGCCGCAGCCTTGGCACCCGCCGGGTCGCGCGCCTGAATCGCTGCGTTGATTGCGCCGTGCTGGGCCAGCAGATCGTCGCGGGTCGCGCGCTGGCGAAAGATCATCTGGCGGTTGTAGAACACGCCCTGATGCAGCAGGTTGAACATCGCCCGCATCATGTGCAGCATGATGATGTTGTGCGAGGCCTCGACGATCGACAGGTGGAACTCGGCATCCAGCATCGCCTCTTCGCTCGGGTCGCGCTTGTGATGCGCGGTTTCCATCTTGGCGAAGATCGTGTCGATCACCTTCAGGTCCATCCCCGAGCCGTATCGCGCCGCGCGTTCCGCCGCCATCCCCTCGAGGTCGCGGCGAAAGCCGATATAGTCGAACAGCGCCTCGTCATGCTGCGCAAACAGGCTGACCAGCGAGTCCGAGAAGGCCGAGTCGAGCAGTTCCGCCACGAAGAGCCCCGCCCCCGCCCGTGCGGTCAGCAACCCGCGCTCCTGCAATTCGGCGATGGCATCGCGCAGCGACGGGCGTGACACGCCCAGCTTCTCGGCCAGCTCGCGCTCCGAGGGCAGCCGCTCGCCGGGCCTCAGGATGCCGCGCAACAGCAGAAGCTCGATCTGGCGCACCACGCTGTGCGAGAGCTTCTCGGGCTGGATACGCTGGAACGGCATGGATCCTCGCTGCGGATAACGGGTGCGCCCGGCTGGGCGACGCCCAAAATTTATGCGCTAATTGGTCAAAAGATATGACCGCTTTCCGCATTGCGCAATCAAAAAGGCCAGCCCGATCCGGGCTGGCCTGAAAAATCGAGTCCGGGATATGGCTTTTCCGACTGTCAGCTCGGCTGATGCGGCCGAATGAAGATCTCGACCCGCCGGTTCTGCCGCCGCCCCTCTGCTGACGCGTTGCTGGCGATGGGCTGGGTCAGGCCGCGCCCGATGGTCTGCAGCCGGTTGGCGGCGACCCCTTCATTGCGCAGCACCGCCGCGACCGATTGCGCGCGCCGCTCGGACAGGCCCTGGTTGTAGGCAGCCGAGCCGGTATTGTCGGTGTGGCCGACCACGATCACATCGCTGCGCGGGTAGTTGACCAGGTTGACCGCGATGCTGCGCAAGTCGCGCTGCAGGTCGGGCCGCAGCGTGGCGCTGTCGGTCGCGAACAGCAGATCCTGCGGCAGGGTCAGGATCAGCTCCTGGCCAGTGTTGCGGATATTGACGTTGTCGCCCAGCTGGCGGCGCAACTCTGCGGCCTGGCGGTCGAGCTGCTGGCCGATCAGCGCCCCCGCCGTGCCGCCGATGATAGCGCCCGCGGCTGCGCGACGGGCGCTGCCATCGCCGGTCGCGGCGCCGGCCACACCGCCCACGGCAGCACCGGTGAGCGCACCGGCGAGCGTGCGGTTCTGTTGCGAATCGGGGTCCACTTCACAGGCGGCGAGCGCAAGCACCGCCACACCGAGAGCAAGGACAGGTTTGGTTGTCATCATCTCGCTAAGATCTCCAGAGAGTACATTTGCGCTATACAGTCTAGCCATGTTGCGCGTCATGTCACGTTCCCTTTACCAGCCCGCCCCGGGCGGCGGAAACATGCGTAGCCGCCGCGATGATCGGGCTCAGACGCTGCCCGCCTCCAGCCGCGCCGATTCCCAGCCGAGCATTGCGCGCTTGCGTGCGAGCCCCCAGTGATAGCCCCCCAGGCCCCCTGACCCACCGCGCAGGCAACGATGACAGGGAATGACGAAACCCAGCGGATTCTTCCCCACTGCCGCGCCGACAGCGCGCGCCGCGCGGGGCGAGCAGACGACGCGGCCGATCTCGCCATAGGTGGTGACATGGCCGGGCTGCACCCGCAGCAGCGCCTCCCAGACCTTGATCTGAAAGGGCGTGCCGATCAGGTGCAGTGCGGCCTGGCCCTCTTGCGCGAATGCTGCATCGACATGCGGCGCCGCAGCCGAGGGGTCGGCGACCAGCCGCGCGGCGGGCCAGCGCACGGCCATGTCCTCGAACGTATCCCGCTCGCGCCCCGGCTCGGCAAAGGCCAGCCCGCAAAGGCCGCGATCCGTGGCCATGCCCAGCACCGGGCCGAAGGGCGAGTCGAACCAGCCATGGCGGATCGTCAGCCCGGCCCCGCGCTGCGCATAGGCCCCCGGCGTCATCGCCTCCCAGCGCAGGAACAGGTCATGCAGCCGCGCCTGCCCCGATAACCCCACCGAATGCGCCGCATCCAGCGTGCTGGCGCGCGATTCCAGCAGGGTCTTTGCATGGCCGAGTGTCAGATATTGCTGGTAGCGCTTGGGCGAGACCCCGACCCACTGGCTGAACAGGCGCTGGAAATGTGCGGGACTCATGCCCATCTCGGCAGCCAGATCAGCCAGCGGGCGCTGCGCCCCGCCCGGTGCGTCGATCAGCGCTATGGCGCGCTCCATGACGCGGTAGTGATAGCTGGCCTCTGGCGCGGTGCCTGTGTCCGCGGTCATGTCGTTCATGGCGCTGCCCCCTCTTGCGGCAGGGCCTGTCTAGCCCGAACCGGCCCTCCGCGCGACCCGGAAGCTGCGCATTGGGCGTTGCCATTGCTTCACAGGTTCAATAAAGATGTGCCTGAAAAACAGGCATTCCTCAAACCGCTGTCTCGCCCATGAAGCTCGGACTGACCCTTCTGGTGCTGGGCTTCATGCTCAGCCAGTTCTATCGCGCCTTCCTCGCTGTGCTGTCGGGGATGCTGCAGGCCGATATCGGCCTGAGTGCCGATGATCTGGCCATCGCCTCGGGGCTTTGGTTCCTTGTCTTCGCGGCGATGCAACTTCCCGTAGGCATGGCGCTCGACCGGTTCGGGCCGCGCCGCACGACCGCGCTGATGCTGGGGCTGGGCGGCACTGGCGGCGCGCTGCTGATGGCGCAGGCGAACTCGGCGCTGGAGGTGCATATGGCGCTCGCAGCACTCGGGGCGGGCTGCGCGCCAGTGCTGATGGCGTCCTATTTCATCTTCGCGCGGCTCTACCCGGCTGCCGTGTTCGCGACACTTGCAGGGGTGGTGCTGGGCTTGGGCTCGCTGGGCAACATCCTGGGCGCGCTGCCGCTGGCCTGGGTGGCCGAGGCCTTCGGCTGGCGCGCCGCGATGGCCGGGATGGCGGCGATCACCGCCCTGATCAGCCTGCTGATCTGGGTCCGCGTCCCGGAGGTGCCGCGCGCCGAGGCGCGTGCGGGCGAGACGGGCGGGATGCGCGACCTGCTGCGCATCCGCGCGCTGTGGCTGCTTTTCCCTCTGATGACAGTGAATTACGCCGCCGCCGCCGGGCTGCGCGGGCTTTGGGTGGGGCCGTTCTACGCAGATCTCTATGGTGCGGGCGCCACGGCGGTTGGCCAGGTGACGCTGGTTATGGCGGTGGCGATGATTGCGGGGAATTTTGTCTACGGGCCACTCGACCGGGTGCTGGGGACGCGCAAATACGTCGTTCTGGGGGGCAATCTGGCCGGGGTGGCGTGTCTGACCGCGCTCTGGGTCGCGCCGCTGGCGGGGTTCTGGCAGGTGGCGGTGCTGTTCGCCGGGGTGGGGTTCTTCGGCGCGTCCTTTCCGGTGCTGATGGCGCATGGCCGCAGCTTCATCCCGCCCCATCTGACCGGACGCGGCATCAGCGTGCTGAACCTGTGCTCGATCGGCGGGGCGGGCGTGTTGCAGATGCTCAGCGGGCCGATCCACGCGCGTGCCCCCGACATGCCGCCCGAGGCCGCCTATCAGGCGCTGTTCGGCTTCTTCGCGCTGGTGCTGCTGGCGGGCTGCCTTGTCTATATGGCCTCAAGGGACCGCACCGACTGAGCCCGCGCCCTTCACCTTGCGCGCCGGATGCGATAACACCGCGCCCGAACCTGCACAGGAGGCCGTAATGGGCTACAAGATCGTCGTCGTGGGGGCCACCGGGAATGTGGGCCACGAAATGCTGAACATCCTCGCCGAGCGGGAATTCCCCGTCGATGAGATCGCCGCGCTGGCCTCGCGCCGCTCGCTCGGCACCGAGGTGAGCTTCGGCGACCGCACGCTGAAATGCCAGGACCTCGAGCAGTTCGATTTCACCGGCTGGGACATCGCGCTGTTCGCCATCGGCGGCGAGGCGACCAAGACCTATGCACCGCGCGCCGCCAAGGCGGGCTGCGTGGTGATCGACAACTCGTCGCTCTACCGCTACGATCCGGATGTGCCGCTGGTCGTGCCCGAGGTGAATGCCGAGGCCGTGGACGGCTACACCAAGAAGAACATTATCGCGAACCCCAACTGCTCGACCGCGCAGATGGTGGTCGCGCTCAAGCCCCTGCACGACCGCGCGCGGATCAAGCGGGTGGTGGTCAGCACCTACCAGTCGGTCTCGGGCTCGGGCAAGGAGGCGATGGACGAGCTGTGGAACCAGACCAAGGGCATGTATGTGCCGGGGCAGGAGGTCGCGCCCAGCGTCTACCCCAAGCAGATCGCCTTCAACGTGATCCCGCATATCGATGTCTTCCTCGATGACGGCTCGACCAAGGAAGAGTGGAAGATGGTCGCCGAGACCAAGAAGATCATGGACCCGTCGATCAAGCTGACGGCAACCTGCGTGCGGGTGCCGGTCTTCGTGGGCCATTCGGAGGCGATCAATATCGAGTTCGAGGATTTCCTCGACGAGGACGAGGCGCGCGACATCCTGCGCGAGGCGCCGGGCCTCTTGGTCGTCGACAAGCGCGAGGATGGCGGCTACATCACGCCCGTCGACTGCGTGGGCGAGTATGCCACCTATATCAGCCGCATCCGGCAGGACTCGACCATCGAGAACGGGCTGAACATCTGGTGCGTCAGCGACAATCTGCGCAAGGGCGCGGCGCTGAACGCCGTGCAGATTGCCGAGGTGCTTGGGTCACGCTGTCTCAAGAAAGGCTGACGGAAAGCGCCCGCTCGGGGGACCCCACCCGCCCGCCCATGTCCCCCTCGCGGGCGCTGCCAATGCGCGAAGGGCGCATTGGCGGGGGCTCAGACGCGGGCAGGGCGCGGGCCGCGGGCGTTGAGCATGTTGGCGGCGAAGATCACCGCCGCGCCGAGGAAAACGAACGCGTCCAGCGGCTCGGCGTAAAGGACCATCCCCAGCATCGCGATCAGTGGCAGGCGCAGGAACTCCATCGGCGCCACGACCGAGGCCGAGGCGACATTGAGCGCCGAGGTCAGGCAGTAATGCGCCGAGAGACCCGTCACCCCCAGCGCCACCAGCCACGGCCAGAGCGCGGCCGAGGGCCAGCCCATTCCGGTGGCAAGCCCCGTCGGCAGCGCCAGCCCCGTCTGCACCAGCGTCATCCAGAACAGCACGCAAAGCACGCTGTTGTCGCGCATCAGCCGCCGTGTCAGCAGGATGTTGAGCGCAAAGCACAGCGCCGCGCCCAGTGCCGCGGCATGCCCCAGCCCTACGGGCGCGAGCCCTGGCCGCGCGACGATCAGGATGCCGCAGAAGCCGATCAGCGCCACGACCAGCTTGCGCGGGGTAAAGCGCTCGCCCAGAAGCAGCGGGGCGAGCAGCACCACCCATATCGGGGCAGTGAATTCCAGCGCCACGAGCTGTGCGAGCGGCAGCACCGTCAGCCCCCAGAACCACAGGTTCTGCCCGGCGAAATGCACCGTGTGGCGCAGTGCATGGGTGCGGGGACTTGCCGGGCGCAGCGTCGGACGGCCCGGCCCCAACGCGCGCCAGACCGCCAGCACCAGCCCGAGCCCGATCAGCGAGCGCCAGAACATCAGCGCAAAGGTGCTCATCTCGGCCTGCACGACCCGCCCGGCCACGGCCATCAGCAGGAATGACGCGATTGCGCCCGAGATCCAGAGGGCGGCGCGCAGGGTCTGGTCGGGCGGATGCTCCATCACCCCACTCATGCGCTGGGCGCGCGGGCGCCGCAAGGGCGTCTAAGCGCTTGCGGATGTCGCATTTGCGCCCGCAAGCGATGCCAAGCCGGGTAATGTGCGCGCGAATCCAGCCCATGGGAGAGCCTGAATGAGCATGCCGACCGATATCGAGATTGCCCGCGCCGCGCAGAAACGCCCGATCCAGGAGATCGGCGACAAGCTGGGCATTCCGGCAGACCACCTGCTGCCCTATGGCCATGACAAGGCCAAGGTCAGCCAGGACTTCGTGGCCGAGGCCCGGGCACGCCCGCGCGGCAAGCTGATCCTTGTGACCGCGATCAACCCGACCCCGGCGGGCGAGGGCAAGACGACAACGACCGTGGGGCTGGGCGACGGTCTGAACGCCATTGGCAAGCGCGCGGCGATCTGCATTCGCGAAGCCTCTCTGGGGCCGAATTTCGGCATGAAGGGGGGGGCCGCGGGCGGCGGGCATGCCCAGATCGTGCCGATGGAGGAGATGAACCTGCACTTCACGGGCGATTTCCACGCCATCACCTCGGCGCATAACCTGCTTTCGGCGATGATCGACAACCACATCTACTGGGGCAACGAACTGGAGATCGACGAGCGCCGCATCACCTGGCGGCGGGTGATGGACATGAACGACCGGGCGCTGCGCGACATGGTGGTCAATCTCGGCGGTGTGGCCAACGGGTTCCCGCGCCAGACCGGCTTTGATATCACCGTGGCATCCGAGGTGATGGCGATCCTCTGCCTCGCCTCGGATCTGCAAGACCTCGAGCGGCGTCTGGGTGACATCGTGGTCGCTTATCGGCGCGACAAGACCCCGATCCTGTGCCGTGAAATCGGCGCCGAGGGCGCGATGGCGGTGCTCTTGAAGGATGCGATGCAGCCCAATCTGGTGCAGACGCTGGAGAACAACCCCGCTTTCGTGCATGGTGGCCCCTTTGCCAATATCGCGCATGGCTGCAATTCGGTGGTCGCCACCCAGACCGCGCTGGGGTTGGCCGATTATGTCGTGACCGAAGCCGGGTTCGGGGCCGATCTGGGCGCCGAGAAGTTCTTCGACATCAAATGCCGCAAGGCGGGGCTGCAGCCGGCAGTGGCGGTGATCGTGGCGACCGTGCGCGCGATGAAGATGAACGGCGGCGTGGCACGTGCCGATCTGGGTTCGGAAAATGTCAGCGCGGTCGAAAAGGGCTGCGCCAATCTGGGTCGCCATGTTGAGAATGTGAAATCCTTTGGCGTCCCGGTGGTCGTGGCGATCAACCATTTCGTCTCGGACACCGAGGCCGAGATCAATGTGGTGAAAGAGTATGTCGCGGCGTTGGGGTCCGAGGCGATTTTGTGCCGCCACTGGGCGGAGGGCTCGGCCGGGATCACGGAGCTGGCGACGCGGGTGGCCGAACTGGCCGATGCCGATGTCGCGCAATTTGCGCCGCTCTACCCTGACGAGATGCCGCTTTTCGAGAAGATCGAGACCATCGCGCGGCGCATCTACCGCGCCGATGATGTGCTGGCGGATGCCAAGATCCGCAACCAGCTGCGCGAGTGGGAGGCGGCGGGGCACGGGAACCTGCCGATCTGCATGGCCAAGACGCAGTATTCCTTTTCGACCGACCCGGAACTGCGCGGCGCGCCGGTCAATCATTCGGTGCCGGTGCGCGAGGTGCGGCTGTCGGCGGGGGCGGGGTTCATCGTGGTGATCTGCGGCGAGATCATGACCATGCCGGGCCTGCCGCGCAAACCCGCCGCCCAGTCGATCCGTTTCAATGACGCGGGCGAGATCGAGGGGTTGTTCTGAGAGGACGGGAGGGTGCGCGGCGCTCGTGCGGCTGGTCGCCGCACCTCGCCCCGCCCACCCTCCCGTCGTGCGCATTGCCCCTGCGGCGTTCATCGGGTAGCCAGCGCCCGAGAGCGATCAGGGGAGAGGCCCGTGCCAAAACCGTCCGAGTGCCGCGACATGCGCGAGCTGCGCGCCGAGATCGACCGCATCGACCGCGATCTGGTGGAGCTTTTGCGGCAGCGGGCAGACTGCATCGACCGCGCCATCGAGATCAAGGCGGTCGAGGGGTTGCCAGCGCGCATCGAGGATCGGGTGGAGGAGGTGCTGGCGAAAGTACGGAGCGCGGCGGAGGCGCAGGGGCTTGACCCCGCGCTGGCCGCCGAGATCTGGGTACGGCTGATCGAATGGTCCATCGCGCGAGAGCAACGTGTGCTGGGGCCGGATGAAGGGAAGGCAGAGGAATGAGTGCTGAGAGACTTGACGGGCGGGCCTTTGCCGAAGGGCTGCGCGGGCGTGTTGCCGAGGCGGTGGCCGGGCTGCGGGCCGAACACGGGATCACACCAGGGCTGGCAGTGGTGGTGGTCGGTGCTGACCCCGCCTCGGACGTGTATGTGCGCGCCAAGGGCAAGGCGACTCAGGCCGTCGGGATGGCATCTTTCGAACATCGGCTGGATGCGGCGACCTCGCAGGCGGATCTACTCGCGCTCTTGCAGCGGCTTAATACTGATCCGGAAGTTCACGGCATTTTGGTGCAGTTACCGCTGCCTTCTCATCTCGATCCCGATCTGATTATCAATGCCATCGACCCGGCGAAGGATGTCGATGGCTTTCACATTTCCAATGTCGGCCTGTTGGGAACCGGGCAGGCGGCGATGGTGCCCTGCACGCCGCTGGGCTGTCTGATGATGCTGCGCGCCCATCTGGGCGACCTGTCGGGGATGGAGGCCGTGGTCGTGGGCCGGTCGAACATTGTCGGCAAGCCCATGGCGCAGCTTCTGCTGGGCGAAAGCGCGACCGTGACCATTGCCCATTCGCGGACCCGTGACCTGCCCGAGGTGTGCCGTCGGGCCGATATTCTTGTTGCGGCAGTCGGACGGGCCGAGATGATCCCGGGCGCCTGGATCAAGCCGGGCGCGACGGTGATCGATGTGGGCATCAACCGCATTCCCGCGGGCGAGAAGACGCGGCTGGTGGGCGATGTACATTTCGATAGCGCCGCAGCGGTCGCGGGCGCCATCACCCCCGTTCCTGGCGGGGTCGGGCCGATGACGATTGCCTGCCTGCTGGCCAATACGGTCACCGCCACCTGCCGGGCGCGCGGGCTGCCGGTGCCCGCGGGCTTAGGCCGCTGACGGCGCGGCCCAGCGCCGCGCCAGCGCGCGCTCGCCCTCGAGCAACAAGAGCAGCGCCACGCCCGCCAACGCGCATTGCGCCACGTGCCAGGGGCTGAGTGCGACTGTGTCGAACAGCCCCTGCATGAGCGGCAGATAGGTGAACACGGCCTGCAGCGCCACCACCAGCGCAACCGCACCCAGCACGGCGGGCGTGCCCTGGATGCCGCGCCAGCTGAGCGCGCCGCCATGGCGATAGCGCACCGAGAAGAGGTAGAACACCTCCATCGCGACCAGCGTGTTGAGCGCCATCGTGCGCGCCGCGTCGACCCCCAGCCCCTGGGCCTGCGCCAGCGTGAACTGACCGAAGATGCCGATGGCGAAGAGGATCGAGACCAGCGCCACCCGCCACAGGATGAAGCCAGAGAGGATCGGCGCATCCGGGCGGCGCGGGGGCTGGCGCATCACCGACTCCTCTGGTGGCTCGAAGGCCAGCGACATCGCCAGCGCGACGGAACTGACCATGTTCACCCACAGGATCTGCAAGGGCGTGATCGGCAGCATCAGCCCGAACAGCACCGCGATGATCAGCGAGATCGACTCGCCGCCATTCACCGGCAGCAGGAAGGTGATGACCTTCTTCAGATTGGCATAGACGGTCCGGCCCTGCCGCACCGCTGCGGCGATGGAAGCGAAATTGTCGTCGGCCAGCACGAAATCCGACGCCTCGCGCGCGGCCTCGGAGCCTTTGCGGCCCATGGCTATGCCCGCATCCGCGCGCTTGAGGGCAGGGGCGTCGTTCACCCCGTCGCCGGTCATCGCGACGACGGCCCCGCGCGCCTGCAGCGCCGTGACCAGCCGCAGCTTGTGCTCGGGCGAGGTGCGCGCAAAGATGTCGGTCCGCGCGATGGCGGCTTCGAGTTCTGCATCGTCCAGGCGGTCGATCTCGGCGCCGGTCAGGGGCGCGATGCACTGCTCGAGCCCGATCTGGCGGCCGATGGCGGCGGCGGTGCCGGCGTGATCGCCGGTGATCATCTTGACCGCGATGCCCGCGCGGTGACACTCGGCGACCGCCGTGATCGCCTCGTCGCGGGGCGGGTCGATCAGCCCGACGAGGCCCAGCAGCGTCAAGCGCCCGGCCAGCGTGTTGTGATCGAGGCTGTCGCCCTCTTGCTCCATCCGCGCCAGCGCCAGCACGCGCTGGCCTTCATCGGCGATCTCGCTGGCCGCGCGGTCCCAGAAATCGCGCTCAAGGGGGGCGGGGCCATCCGCGCCCGCTTGCGTTTCGCACAGTTCGAGCACCTGCTCCGGCGCGCCCTTGAGCAGCACCTCATCCCCCACCAGCACGGCCATGTAGCGGGTGCGCGCATCAAAGGGGATGCTGGCGAGGGGGCGAGCGGTCTTTTGCGGGCTGATCTTGCCTGCGAAGGCCAGCAGCGCGCCCTCCATCGGGTCGCCCTCCACCCGCCAGCCGTCATCGTCCTCGACCAGCGCAGCGGTGTTGCATTGCGCGGCCACCCGCGCAAGGTCGGACAGCGCGGACGGATCCAGCCCCGTCACCTCGCCCTCGGGCGCGTAGCCCTGGCCGCTGACCGTGGCGCGGCCTTGCGCAAGCGTGACCGAGGCGACCATCATCTCGTTGCGGGTCAGCGTGCCGGTCTTGTCCGAGCAGATGGTCGAGACGGCGCCCAGCGTCTCGATGATCGGCAGGCGGCGGATGATCGCGTTGCGCCCGGCCATCGCCTGCACGCCGATGGCGAGCGTCACTGTCAGCACGGCGGGCAAGCCCTCGGGGATTGCCGCGACGATCAGCCCGACGACGATCATGAAGGCCTCGGCGAAGGGCATCTGCCGCCACAGCACCGAAATGGCGAGAATCACCCCCGCGAGCGCCAGGATGAAACCGGTGAGATACTTGGCGAACCGCTCCATCTGCCGGATGAGCGGCGTGCGCAGGGTCTGGACCTCGGACATCAGCGTGCTGATGCGCCCGATCTCGGTCGCGCTGCCCGTGGCCACGACGATGCCGCTGCCCGTGCCTTGCGCGACCATGGTGCCGCTGAAGGCCATCGGCTTGCGGTCGCCCAGAGCGGCGTCGACCGCGACCGGGTCGAGGGCCTTGCGCACCGGGACCGATTCGCCCGTCAGGATGGCCTCTTCGATGGACAGCCCCGAAACCTCGGTCAGCCGCAGATCGGCGGGCACGCGGTCGCCGGCCTCCAGCAGGACCAGATCGCCGGGCACCAGATCGGTGCCGGCAATGGTGTGGCGGGTATCGGCGCGGATGACCGTGGCGCGCGGGGCCAGCATGTCGCGCAGGGCTGCGAGCGCGGCTTCGGCGCGGCCCTCCTGCACGAAGCCGATCACGGCGTTGAGCACCACCACGGCGAGGATGACGCCCGTGTCGATCCAGTGCCCCAGCGCGGCGGTGATCGCGGCGGCGACGATCAGCACCAGGATCAGCAGGTTATTGAACTGCCGCGCCAGCCGCGCCAGGGGGCCGGGCCGGGGCGGCTCGGGCAGGCAGTTGGGGCCGTGGCGGGCCAGACGCTGCGCGGCCTCGGCTTCTGAAAGCCCGGCCTCGCCACTCTCCAGTCGTGCAATGACATCCTGCGCCGGTGCGGCCCAGGGCTCGGGGTGCTCGGTCATGGGGGTATTACTGCGCCGTATATGCCCCGTCGACAAGGTGGTAGCTGCCTGTAATGAAGCTCGCCCGATCCGACAGCAGGAAGCAGGTCAGCGCCGAGACTTCCTCGGGGGTGCCGATGCGGCCGACCGGGTGCAGCCCTGCCAGCCCGTCGAGCATCGCCTGATCGAGATTGTCGGTCAGCAGCGGGGTCTGGATGAAGGCCGGGCCAACCGTGTTGATGCGTATGCCGCGCGTCCCGTATTCCATGGCCGCTGTGCGCGTCAGCCCGATCAGCGCGTGTTTCGAGGCGACATAGGCCGAGGAATTGGCAAACCCCACCGAGCCGAGGATCGAGCCCATGTTGACGATCGCACCGCCGCCCGCACGCTCCATCGCCGGGATCTGCGCGCGCATGCCGTAGAACACCCCGTCGAGATTGACGGCCATCACCTTTCGCCATGCCTCCAGCGGGTACTCGCCCACAGGCGCCTGGGCGCCGCCGATCCCGGCATTGTTCACCGCCAGATGCAGAGCGCCTGTCTGCGCCTCGGCGAAAGCGACAAGGTCAGCGTTCGCCTGCGGGTCGGCCACATCGGCGGCGTGGCCCCAGGCCGTGCCAGCGGCGCCCGTGATCTCTGCCGCCACCCGCTCGCAAGCGCTCTGATCGAGGTCCGAGACCACCACCCGCGCCCCGAGGGCTGCCAGTTCGCGCGCCACCGCCGCGCCGATCCCCGAGGCCGCCCCGGTGACGATGGCGGTCTTGTCTGCAAAGTCGATCATCGCACTTCCCTTCCGCTTGGATGGGGCCGTGATGGCACGACGACATCGCGCGCGCCTTGAGGTAGCGCAAATTCACGGGATCAGCTTGGCGATGATCGTCTCGGCGGCCTCTTCGGCGCTCATCCGCGTGGTGTCGATGGTGATCTGCGGGGACTCGGGTGGCTCGTAGGGCGAGTCGATGCCGGTGAAGTTCTTCAACTCGCCCGCGCGCGCCTTGGCATAGAGCCCCTTCACATCGCGCCGCTCGGCCTCTTCCAGCGGTGTGTCGATGAAGATCTCGACGAACTCGCCGGGCTGCATCATGCCGCGCACCATCTCGCGCTCGGACCGGAAGGGCGAGATGAAGGCAGTGATCACGATCAGCCCCGCATCGGTCATGAGCTTGGCGACCTCGCCCACGCGGCGGATGTTCTCCACCCGGTCGGCATCGGTGAAGCCCAGATCCTTGTTCAGCCCGTGGCGCACATTGTCGCCATCGAGCAGGAAGGTATGCCGGTTCATCCGCGCCAGCTTCTTCTCGACCAGATTGGCGATGGTCGATTTGCCGGACCCTGAAAGCCCCGTCATCCACAACACCATCGGCTGCTGGTTCTTCATCGCCGCGTGATGCGCGCGGCTGATATCGGTCGCCTGCCAGTGGATGTTCGAGGCCCGGCGCAGCGCGAAATGGATCAGCCCCGCCCCGACCGTGCGATTGGTCACCTTGTCGATCAGGATGAACCCGCCCAGGTCGCGGCTGTCGGCATAGGGTGCGAAGGGAATGTCACGATCCGTGGTCACGACCGACACCCCGATGGCGTTGAGATCCAGCGTCTTGGCGGCCAGATGCTCCATCGAGTTGACATCGACCTGATATTTCGGCGGCGCGACCGTCGCGCTGACCGTCTGCGCGCCGATCTTCAGCCAGTAGGGGCGACCCGGCACCAGATCGGTTTCGTCCATCCAGATCACGGTGGCCTCGAACTGGTCGGCGGTCTCGACCGGGCTCGCGGCGGCGGTGATGACCTGCCCGCGCGAACAGTCGATCTCGTCGGCCAGCGTCAGCGTCACGGCTTGCCCGGCCACGGCGCGGTCCAGATCGCCATCCGCGGTCACCACCCGCGCGACAGTCGAGGTCTTGCCCGAGGGCAGCACCCGCACCGCGTCGCCCGGCGCGACCTGCCCGGCGGCGATGGTGCCCGCAAAGCCCCGGAAATCCAGATCGGGGCGGTTCACCCACTGCACGGGCAGGCGGAACGGCTTGCGCTGGTCGGCGCTCTGGTCGAGTTCCACGCTCTCGAGATGCGCAAGCAGGGTCGGCCCGTCATACCAGCCCATCGCCTCGCTGGGCGTGGCGATATTGTCACCCGCCAGCCCCGAGATCGGGATCGGGGTGAATTCGGCGATTCCGATGCTGTCGGCAAAGGCGCGGTAATCGGCCACGATCCGGTCGAACACCGCGCGGTCATAGCCCACCAGATCCATCTTGTTCACCGCCAGCACGATATGGCGCAGCCCCAGCAGATGCGCGAGGTAGCTGTGCCGCCGTGTCTGGGTCAGCATCCCCTTGCGCGCGTCGATCAGGATCACCGCCAGATCGGCGGTGGAGGCGCCCGTGACCATATTGCGGGTGTATTGCTCATGCCCCGGCGTGTCGGCGACGATGAACTTGCGCTTTTCGGTGGCGAAGAAGCGGTAGGCCACGTCGATGGTGATGCCCTGCTCGCGCTCGGCGGCGAGCCCATCGACCAGCAGCGCGAAATCGATGGCCTCGCCTTGCGTGCCGACTCGCTTCGAGTCCGCCTCGAGCGCGGAAAGCTGGTCCTCGAAGATCATCTTGCTGTCATACAAGAGCCGCCCGATCAGGGTGGATTTGCCGTCATCGACCGAGCCGCAGGTGATGAAACGCAGAAGCGTCTTGTGCTGATGGGTCTCCAGATAGGCGTCGATATCCTCGGCGATCAGGGCGTCGGTGCGGTAGGTGTCGGCCATCAGAAATACCCTTCCTGCTTTTTCTTCTCCATCGACGCGGCCTGGTCATGGTCGATGGCGCGGCCCTGCCGCTCGGATGTAGTGGTCAGCAGCATTTCCTGAATGATCTGTGGCAGGGTCGTGGCGGTGCTTTCGACCGCGCCGGTCAGCGGGTAGCAGCCCAGTGTGCGGAAGCGGACCGAGCGGGTGACAGGTTCTTCTCCGCCCAGCGGGAAGCGGTCGTCATCGACCATCAGGATCAGCCCGTCGCGAATGACGGTCGGGCGCGGCGCGGCGAAGTAGAGCGGCACGATCTCGATGTTTTCCAGATGAATGTATTGCCAGATATCAAGTTCGGTCCAGTTCGACAGCGGAAACACCCGCATCGATTCGCCGCGCGCCTTGCGCGCGTTGTAGAGCCGCCACAATTCGGGGCGCTGCGCCTTGGGGTCCCAGCGATGGGCGGCGGTGCGGAAGCTGAAGATCCGTTCCTTGGCGCGGCTCTTCTCCTCGTCGCGCCGCGCGCCGCCAAAGGCCGCGTCGAACCCGTGGAGGTCGAGCGCCTGCTTCAGCCCCTCGGTCTTCCACATATCCGTGTGCAACCCGCCATGGTCGAAAGGGTTGATGCCTTGCCGCACCGCCTCGGGGTTCTGGTAGACGATCAGCTGCATCCCCGCGCGCCGAGCAGCGCGGTCACGCAAGCCGTACATGTCGCGGAACTTCCAGGTCGTATCGACATGCAGCAGCGGAAAGGGGGGCGGTGCGGGAAAGAACGCCTTTTTCGCCAGATGCAGCATCACCGCGCTGTCCTTGCCGACCGAATACAGCATCACGGGGTTTTCCGCCTCGGCCACCACTTCGCGCATAATGTGGATCGCCTCGGCCTCGAGCCGTTGCAGATGGGTCAGGGTGCGGATGCTCATGACGGCTCCTTTGCGCAATCGGGGTTGCACGGTTCTACGCGCCCGCTATCCTGCCGACACCTCCCATATGGGAGGATAAGGCAGTCAAGGCGAGATATGGTTAATCCCCAGGACAGCGCGCTCGTGATCGCCACGATCCGCGCGGGCACCGAGCCCGAAGGGTGGCCCGGCCTACTGAGCGCGGTGCAGGCCGAGACCGGGGCCGATTCCGCGCGGTTTTGGCTGGGCTGTGCGGGCTGGGACGTGGGCGGTGCGCTTTGCGCGCCACGACCCGAAATGCTTGCCGGGTTGCGCCTGCGCCGCGTCTATACCGGCGCGGAACTTGCCGACCGCGCCCTTGGGCCGACCCCTTTCGCGGATGCCCGCGCGCTGGGCGTGGCGGGGCCGGCCTGGGTCTTGCTGACCCGCAAGGCGGGCGAATTCCGCGCGCGCGACTCGGCCCGGCTGGCCGGGTTGGTGCCGCATCTGGAACAGGCGCTGGAGCTCGGCGCGCAGATGGCGGCCTTGCGAGATGCGGCGGCGCGGGCAGGGCGGCTGGCGCGGCGGCTGGGCGCGGGCTGGCTGCGCCTCGGGCCGCGCGGCGAGGTTGTTGCCGCCGATGCGGGCGGGCGCGAGCTGCTGGCGCGTGCGGGGCTTGGCGTGCGGGTCGATCTCGCCGCGGGGCTGACCCGGCTGGGCAGCGGGGTCGAGGCGATGCGGCAAGGCGACGAGGCTTATCTCCGCGCCACGGACCAGCCCCTGCCACCGCCCGAACGGCTGGCCCGCCATCTGGGGCTCAGCCTGCCCGAGGCGCGGCTGGCGCGTGCGCTGGGGCAGGGGGCCAGCCTGCGCGAGGCTGCCGCCTTGCTTGGCCTGACCATCGAGACCGCGCGCTTCTACAGCAAGCAGATCTACGCCAAGACCGGGCTGCGCGGCCAGCCCGCGCTGATCCGGCGACTTTGGACCGGGGCCCTCACACTGGGATGAGCCCCGCCCGGGCCCTGCCCGGGCAGGCGCCCGCGAGCGGGAGGTTGGCGGGCGGGTGGGCCTCCCGGAGCGGGCGCCTTTCCCCCTCAGCGGCAGATCGGCCCGGTGCCGTGACGCGCCGTGTCGTAGTGGAAATGATCCTCGTGCATCCCGTCCGACCCCGGGCCCAGCGTCGTGCCGAAGATCCCGCAGGCCGCCCCATGCATCCGTTGCAGGGCGCGCGAATGGCGCGAACCGCTCCAGTCGCGCAGCACGTCCATCTCGCTGCCATCGGCGAGCAGGATCGCGCTGATGTCGATGGCCCGCCCGCGCCCATGTTCGGACACCGGCCCGCCGGGGCGGTGATTGCGCGTGCGGCATACGTAATGCGCCGCCACGCGCAGCCCCTCGACCCCGCCGCCGGTGCGCCCGACGGCCGGGCGCACGCCCCGCCGGACCCAGCGATCCAGCGCCGTGGCGGTTTCGCAATCCATGATCGCGGCCTGGCTCAGCCGTACCCCGTCCACGGCGGTCACCCGCACGGGCTCAGCCACCCCGCATTGCGGGTTGTCCGAGGTAACGGGCTCGATCATCTCGCCCTCGAGCCCGCGCACCCCGCACAACCGACCGCGCGCCCGCCCGCCCCGGTCGCGAAACGGGTTCATTCGCGCGAGGATCCCGCCGCCGCTGTCGGCAGAGGCGCGCGGCTCCGCCCCGCGATCCCCGCCCGAACAACTCACCAGCGCCAGCGCCGCGAGAGTGACCAGCACAAGCCCCCTCACGGCTTGATCCTGCCGAAATCCGGGGCGTCAGTGTCCTGCCCCGCCTCGATGATCCCGCGCCGGATCGCGCGGGTGCGGCTGAAATACGCCTGCAGATGCGCCCCGTCGCCCTGCCGGATGGCGCGCTGCAGCACGAACAGCTCCTCGGTGAAGCGCCCCAGGATTTCCAGCGTCGCCTCGCGGTTGGTCAGGAACACGTCGCGCCACATCACCGGGTCCGAGGCCGCGATGCGCGTGAAGTCGCGAAACCCGGCGGCGGAATACTTGATCACCTCGCTGTCGGTCACGCGGCGCAGGTCATCGGCCACGCCGACCATGGTGTAGGCGATCAGATGCGGCGTGTGGCTGGTGACCGCCAGCACGAGGTCATGATGGGCCGCGTCCATCAGATCGACATTCGCGCCCATCCCCTGCCAGAGTCGTGTCAGCCGGTCGAGGGCGGCCGCGTCGTGCCCCTCGGGCGGGGTCAGGATGCACCAGCGATTGACGAAGAGATCGGCAAAGCCCGCGCGCGGCCCCGATTGCTCGGTCCCGGCGATGGGGTGGCCGGGGATGAAATGCACATGGCCCGGCAGATGCGGCGCCACGGCGTCGAAGACCGACTGCTTGACCGAGCCGACATCCGTGAGCGTCGCGCCGGGTGCCAGATGCGGCGCGATTTCCCGCGCCAGGGCCTCCATCGCGCCCATCGGCACGCACAGTACCACCAGATCGGCACCCGCGACCGCCTCGGCAGCCGTGTCGCAGACATGGTCGACCAGCCCCATCTCGCGCGCGGTGGCCCGCGTCTCGGCCGAGCGCGCGGTGCCGGTCATCGCCTCGGCCAGCCCGGCGCGGCGGATGGCGTGCGCCATTGACGAGGCGATCAGCCCCAGCCCGACAAAGGCCACGCGCCGATAGAGCGCCGTCATTCCGCCGCCCCGAGGCGCTGCGTCTCCATGAAGGCGCCGATCACATGCGCCACGCGGCGACAGGCGGCCTCGTCGCCCACGGTGATGCGCAGGCAGTGCGGCAACCCGTAGCTGCCCACCTGCCGCACGATCAGCCCGTCGGCGAGCAGCGCTTCATTGCAGGCCGTCGCCTGATCGGTGTCGCGAAACCGCGCCAGCACGAAATTGGCGTGGCTCCGATCCGTGGGGACGCCAAGTTCGGTCAACCTGTCGGACAACCAGTCGCGCAGCCGGGCATTCTCGGACAGGCTCCGCGAGATATGCGCCGCGTCGCCCAGCGCCGCCTCGGCCACGACGAGCTGCATGTTCGACAGGTTGAACGGCCCGCGCAGGCGGTTCAGCACATCGACCACATGCTGCGGCCCGTAGCCCCAGCCGACGCGCAGCCCCCCCAGCCCGTAAAGCTTGGAGAAGGTGCGCGTCATCACCACATTCGCGCGCGCCTCGACCAGCGCGGCGCCCCCGTCATAGCCGGCGACGAATTCGGCATAGGCCCCGTCGAGCACCAGAAGCGCCGTCTCCGGCAGCCCCTCGGCAAGTCGGGCCAGCTCCTCGGGCGGGATCATGGTGCCGGTCGGGTTGTTGGGATTGGCGATGAACACCAGCCGCGTGCGCTCGGTTGCCGCCGCCAGCAGCGCATCGACATCTGTGGTGCGCTCACACTCGGGCGCGACGACTGGCGTGGCCCCCGCCGCCTGCGCCGAGATGCGATACATCAGAAAGCCGTGCTGGCTGTAGAGCACCTCGTCCCCCGGCCCGGCGTAGCCCTGGCAGAGAAGCGTGATGATCTCGTCCGAGCCCACGCCGCACACGATCCGCCCGGGGTCGAGCCCGAACTGCGCGCCCAGCGCCGCGCGCAGGCTCGCATGGTCGGTCGAGGGGTAGCGGTGCAGATCGTGGCTTGCGCGCAGATAGGCCGCGCGCGCCAGATCGCCCGCCCCGAACGGGTTTTCGTTCGACGAGAGCTTGAGCGCGTCCTCGCGCCCCGCAATCGCCGAGGCGCCGCCCTGATAAAGGGCGATATCCATGATCCCCGGTTGCGGGCGAATGCCTGCGCTCATGCCGGTTGCCCCGTGTAATGCCGTCTGGCGCTGTCTTAGCGCCGCTGCGCGTCGGAAGCCAGCGGGGTGGGACGGTTTTTCGCATGGCAGCAACAGGCGTTGCGCTTGTGCCGCGCGGCGCGCGCCTAGGGGTCGGCCGCCGGGTCCTGCGGGTCTAGCTTGCCCATTCCGCCTGCGCGCGGATAGGTGCCGGTATCGGTGCGCGTCCGGGTCCCCAGCACCGGGCGGTTGTCGGAGACATTGGCCCTGTCCTCGCGCATCACGATATAGACGCCGCTGGCGATGATCACCCCCGCGCCAAGGATGGTATAGAGATCCACCCGCTCGCCGAAGAACAGCGCGCCGAAGATGACTGCCCAGATGATCTGCGAATACTGCATCGGCGCGATCTGGAAGGCGGGCGCGCGCTTGTAGGCGGCGATCACCCCGAAACTCGCCACCAGCGCCAGCGCGGCCATCAGCGCCAGTGCGCCCAGATCGCCCAGCGGCATGGGCTGGTAGACGAAGGGCAGAAGCGCCCCCATCAGGATCAGGTTCGCCATCATCGGGTAGAGCAGCAGGACGACATTGCGCTCTTCCTTGCCGATCTTGCGCACGACGATTGCGGCCAGCGCGCTGCCCCCCGCCCCGAGCAGCGCGGCCAGATGCCCCAGCCCCAGCCCGTCGCCCTGTCCGGGGCGCAGCACGATCAACACGCCGATCAGCCCCAGCAGCACTGCCGCGCCGCGATGCATGCCCACCCGTTCACCCAGAAGCGGGACCGACAGCACCGTGATCAGCAGCGGTGTCGCGAAGAGGATCGCATAGGTCTGCGCCAGCGGCAGGACCGAAAAGGCATAAAACACGCAAAGGCCGGTCGTCACCGCCGCCCCGGTGCGCAACGCGGTCCAGCCGGGGCGGCGCGGGAACAGGTTGCCATCGGTCGGGTCGCGCATCAGCACGATCATCGCCAGCGGCAGGCCCAGCAGCACGCTGAAGAACAAGATCTGGACGGGGCTGTAGCTGCCCCCCAGCGTCTTGACGATCACGTCATGTGCGGAGAACAGCGCAAACGCGCCGAGCGCGAAGCCCGGACCGGCAAGCGGGGACTGGCTGGGGCTCTTGGCAGACATGACGGCTCCGCGCATTTGTCGCGTTACCGCTACCACGCCCCTCGCGCGGGCTTCAAGCGGCTTGGCCGGGGACGGGCCATGTGAGCGTGGCATCGCCTGCCGACAGATCGCCTTGTGCCCGATTGAAGCGCAGATAGGCCAGCGCCTGCCCGCCCGACTGGGTATAGAGCACGCCCGCGTCGCGCTCACCCGCCAGTATCGGTGTGCCGGCAGGGGCGCTGCCCGCGATGGCGACAGTGGTCAGACCCTTGCGCAGCTCGGTCTTGTGCTGCATCCGGGCGGTCACTTCCTGCCCGACATAACACCCCTTGCGAAAATCGACGCCCCCGAGCCGATCAAGCCCGTATTCGAGGATCAGCGCCTCGCCCGGGATCAGTTCGACGCCGCTTTCGGGGATGCAATGGGCCACGCGCAGTGCGTCCCAGTCGGTGCCGTCATCGGGCAACGCCTTGCCATAGAGCCGCCAGCCGAGTTCAGGGTGGCGGGGGTCGGGCAGGGCACCATCAGGGGCGGGGCCGGTGCCGCGGCTGACCGGCATGTCCGTGCGCTCCAGCGTGACGACGGCGCGCAGCTTGTAAAGCGTCATCCGCTTGAGAAGGTCCTCGGCCAGAGGCGCGGCGACATCGACCAGGATATCCGCCCCGTCTGGAACCAGGAAAAAATCCGCCAGGTACTTGCCCTGCGGGGTCAGCATCGCGGCGTAGAGGATGCCCGCCCCCTCCAGCTTGCGCAGGTCGGCGGTCACCAGCCCTTGCAGGAATTTCGCCGCCTCGTTGCCCGAGACGCGGATAATCACACGGTCCATGCGCCCTCCTTGCAGATTGGCAGATAAGACCGCGCGCCCGGGGCGGACAAGCCCCCGGGCGCACGCAATTTCAGTGCGCCGGGCGGATGAAGGTGCCGTTGCGCAGATCGCGCATCGCCTGCATGATCTCCTCGCGGGTGTTCATGACGATGGGGCCGTGCCAGGCGACCGGCTCTTGCAATGGTGCGCCCGAGATCAGCAGGAAGCGCACCCCCTCCTCGCCCGCCTGCACGGTCACCTCGTCGCCCGTGCCGAAGCGGATCAGCGTCCGGTCGCCCGACATGTCGCGGATATTGACCTCTTCGCCCATCACCTCTTTTTCGAGCAGCACGCCCGACGGTGCCGAAGCGTCGGCGAACGCCCCCGATCCGGCGAAGACATAGGCGAAGGCGCGGCGATACGTATCGACCTTGAAGGTCTTGCGCACCCCCGGCGGCACCGAGATGTCCAGATATTGCGGGTCCGCCGCGATCCCGTCCACCGGGCCGCGCTGGCCCCAGAATTCGCCCACGACGATGCGCACCTTGGTCCCGTCATCGTCGATCACCTCGGGGATGTCCTTGGCCTGCACGTCCTGATAGCGCGGCGCGGTCATCTTCAGGCTGCCGGGCAGGTTTGCCCAGAGCTGGAAGCCGTGCATCTGACCTTTTTCATTCCCGCGCGGCATCTCCTGATGCAGGATGCCCGACCCGGCGGTCATCCACTGCACATCGCCCGCGCCCAGGCGCCCGGCATTGCCCAGGCTGTCGCCGTGATCGACCTCGCCCGCCAGCACGTAGGTGATCGTCTCGATGCCGCGATGCGGGTGCCACGGAAAGCCCTTGAGGTAATTGTCCGGCACTTCGTTGCGGAAATCGTCGAACAGCAGGAACGGGTCAAGCTCGCTCGGGTCCTGAAAGCCGAAGGCGCGGTGAAGATGAACGCCCGCGCCTTCCAGCGTCGGGCGGGCCTTGCGCGTCTCGATTGTGGGGCGGATGGACATGGGGCACCTCCGGGTCATGTTGTATTGCCCCACAGATCGGCTTTCGGGCCGCAAATGCAAGCCGCCATGCGCGAACCCGGCCTGTTCACCAATGCACAGCCGGATGTGCGCGCCCGGCTCAGCGGTCCTGCAGCGCCGCCTGAATGCGCAGAAACTCCGAGATGTTCTCCATGTCGATCACGCCCACGAGCCGCGCGCCGTCGAGGATGCACACCAGCCGCGCCTCCTGCTCCTGCTGGAGCGATTCCATCAACCCGGCTAGATCGTCGTCCGCCGCCGCCGTGACGGGCGCGGACATGATATCGCCCACCTGCCCGGTCATGCCGTGATCGCGCAGGCCACGCAGGATGGCCTCCTGATGCGCGACGCCCACCAGGCGCGCACTGTCGAGCACCGGAAAATCCTTCTGCTTGCCCGCCAGCGTCACCTCGACCGCGCGCGACAGCGGCGCTCCGGGCTCGAGTGTCTGGAAGGCGGTGATCATAGCGCGCGACACGGGTTTGCGGTGCAACTGCCGCTCGACCTGCGAGGCGCCGGCCTCGCCCGCCGCACCGATCCAGATGAAGGCGGCGATCAGGATCAGCAGGGGGTTGCCGAACAGACCCAATAGCCCGAACAGGATCGCGATGCTCTGACCGATCCGCGCCGAAAGCTGCGTGGCCCCGTCGCGCCCCAGCCGGAAGGACAGCACCGCGCGCAGCACCCGGCCGCCATCCATCGGAAAGGCCGGGATCATGTTGAACACGGCAAGGAAGATATTGGCGACAAGAACGCTCTGCAGGAAATTCGCGGGCATCATCAGGGGTGTGTCGGGCTGCATCGGGGCCCAGCCGCCGGTCAGCATCAGCACCACCCACAGCCCCAGCGCGATGGCGACATTCACCGCCGGGCCCATCAGCGCGACGATGATCTCCTGCCGCGGGTCTTTCGGCATCCGCTCGAGCGCGGCCAGCCCGCCGATGGGCAAGAGCGTGATGTAGCGCGTGCCGATGCCGTAGAACCGAGCGGTCAGCGCGTGGCCGTATTCATGCAGCACCACGCACAAAAACAGCACGGCAATGAAGCTCAGCCCGAATACCACGCCCGAGGCCGTGCCGGTTTGCGCCCAATAGACCACCCCCACCCACAAAAACAGCAGCGGGAATGTCGCGTGCATGTAGAGGTCGATCCCCGCCACGCGCCCGAGCCTCAAAGACCAGCCGTCCCAGCGCATTGCGCGCTCCTCTCACCTGTGTCCCCGGCTCACAGGTGGCGTCGCGCGGGCGCGGTTCAAGGGGCGGGTAGTCACTGCGTGACGGAAGGTGCCCGCGCATGGCGGTTCGGTGGCGGTGGGGTGCTGTTTGGGGCGGAGCAGCCAATCAGGGATCTACTCGCCCGCAGTCTCAGGATGTGTGGACAGCCTATGCAAAGCACCTCTGAATTGTGGCTGATCGTAGGCCTTCGGTTGAAGCCAGTATGACTGAACCCCTGCCTTGCTCTTTGCTGGATCGCTCTGGAAACAAAGCTCAATAACTTCCTGGCGCCTCTATAGGAAGCAGGTTGAGGTGTCCGATTTCGCGTTGATTGTAATGATCCACCAATCTGACCGAAGGTTGCCGAGGTTCGAACCCAGCGCGACCGGAACTCTCTTAGACAGTCCCTTGCTCTGCACCCCGAAGATCTTAGTCTCGGCATCGTTCGCGCAATACAGGTCGCTTCCCTTCGCGTTCCGGGTGATGGGCATCACGTTCCAGCCCCTCTTCGAAAGCTGCCATGCGACATAGTGCATGGTAGCATTTCCCGTCGCCTGCGATGATCTTACATCCACGTTATTGCCCTAAGCCTGTGTTAGATGGCAGCCTAATGTGAACTATTCCGACCCGACAAGTCCGACACGGCGCTTAGTGCGTCGTACCCGAGTGTCTTTGACGGGCTCCCAGACAACACGCGCTATACTGCGTCAGGCCGCGCATACTACCTCCCCACCGCATAAGCCTGCATCAGCCGGGGCGAGGCGCCCGCGCGCAGCATCCCGTCCGGGCCGCGCGCCGCCGCGGTCAGCCGTCCGATGCTCATGGCGGGCGCGGTCTGCACGTCGTGGCCACGGGCGCGCAGATCGGCGATCACCTCTGCGCCATAGCTGTCCTCGAGCATGATCTGGCCGGGGCTGCGCGAGCGGGGATAGAAGCTCGCGGGGAAATGCGTGGAGTGAAACAGCGGCGCGTCGAGCGCTTCCTGCAGCCCCATCCCGAAGGCGGTGTGATAAAGGAAGAACAGCAACTGCCACTGGTCCTGCTGATCGCCGCCCGGTGTGCCGAAGGCCAGACGCGTGCCATCGGCGTGCAGCGCCAGCGAGGGCGAGAGCGTGGTGCGCGGGCGCTTGCCGGGGGCGAGGGTTCCGGGCAACCCGTCCTCCAGCCAGAACATCTGCGCGCGGGTATTCAGGCAAAAGCCCAGCCCCGGAATGGTGGGCGAGCTTTGCAGCCACCCGCCCGAGGGGGTGGCGCTCACCATGTTGCCCTCGGCGTCGATCACATCCAGATGCACCGTGTCGCCCGGCTTGCGCGCCAGATGCGCCATCGTCGGCTCGTAAACCGCGCCATCAGTGGCGCTGAGCCGGTCGAGGGCCGTCATGACCGCGCGGTGCTGCTCGTCAAAGCCCGGCAGCGTGCCGGGGCGCAGGTCGAGGCTGGCGCGCGGGCCGACCGACGCGCGGCGCGCGCGCGCGTAGTCGGGCGACAGCAACTGCGAAAGCGGCACATCGCACATCGCCGGGTCGGCCAGATACACCTCGCGGTCCGCGAAGGCGAGCTTCATCGCCTCGGTGGCCAGATGGACGAAATCGGCGCCATACGGGTCGAGCCCGCGCAATTCCCCGGGTGACAGCAGCGCCAGCGCCTGCAACAGCACCGGGCCCTGCGTCCAGGGCCCGCATTTGGCGACCCTCCAGTCGCCATGCCCGGCCCAGACCGGCGCCTCGACCGTCGCGCGGTAGCCTGCCAGGTCATCGGCGCTCAGGACGGCGCGCTGCCGCTGGCCGGTGCTGTCGGGGAGTTCGGCGTCCGCCAGCCAACTCCCGATCGCCTCGGCCACGAAGCCGCGATAGAAGGCCTCGCGCGCGGCCTCGATCTGCGCCTCGCGGCCCGTATGTGCCTCGGCCTGAGCAAGAATTCGCGACCAGGTGCGCGCAAGGTCGGGGTTGCGCAGCAGCCCGCCGGGGGCAGGGGCCGCACCGCCGGGCAGCCATGTGGCGTACGAACTTGGCCAGGTGTCGCGGAAGAATTCGGCAAGGCCCGCGATGGTCGCTGCGACGCGCGGCAGGCAGGGATGCCCGGCCTCGGCGTAATGGATGGCGGGTTCCAGCACCTCGCGCAGGCGCAGCCGCCCGTGGTCGCGCAGCATCAGCATCCAGCCATCCCAGGCGCCGGGAATGACAGTTGCGAGCAACCCGTCGCCCGGCACATGGCGCAGCCCCTGCGCGCGGTAATGGGCGAGTGTCGCCCCGGCGGGCGCAGGTCCCTGTGCGCAGATCACCCGGGCCTCGGCGCGCCGGGCGCACCACACAAGCGCAGGCAACTCACCGCCCGGGCCGTTCAGATGCGGCTCGACCACCTGCAGCACCAGCCCCGCCGCGACTGCCGCGTCGAAGGCGTTGCCGCCGCGTTCGAGCATCGCCATTCCGACGCTCGAGGCGATCCAGTGCGTCGAGGTGACGACGCCGAACCGGCCCTGTATTTCGGGCCGAGTGGTGAAGGGTTGCATTCCCGGGCCTGTCCTGCGCTGCGCCTGTCCAAGAAAGGGACAGTCGAACTGCCGGATACACCAGCCCGCAACGAACAGAAACCCTTTGGCGGTGAGGCTCGCGACACAGCCGACGCCTTCAGGCCGCGGAAATATGCCGACGCGGGCGCGATCTGGCTCTGCCCGACCTTTAGGGCAGGGAAGTTCAGTGTCAGATCAGAACAACGCGTCGCGCCGCTGGGCGATCAGGTCCTCATGCGGGGCGTGCTTTCGCGACATGGCGAGGTATCGGGTGACCTCTGCCTCTGGCGCACCGAGTACGCGGGCGAAAAGCGCGAGAGTCAGCCACAGATCGCCATCCGTCGGTCGGCAGGAAAGCGCGTGCGCGACAAGCCGCTGCGTCATCTGCAGATCTGCCTCCAGCGCGTCACGACGCTCGGCTGCGCCCTCCTCTGCGGCAGCCTCCTGCGCCTGCCGGATTCGCAGATCGGTGGCATACAGATCGAGCGTCAGAAGCGGCGTCGCGTCCAGCACGCTGCAGGGCTGGGTCGCGACCGTCTCGACACGCGTCAGGACCGGCTCCAACAGCGCGAGATCGGCTACCTCGAAGCGGCCCTCTCGCACCTCGTCGGCGAAACGCGCATAACCGTCCCAGCGGATATGGACGACCAGTTGCGACCAGCTGGGCGCGGCCACTGTCACCAGCGCAAAGGCGAAGAAAAGGCGGGTCAGGATCCAGCGCATGTGTCGCGGTCAGCCGTCGCGGTAGTAGCGCCCGTGGTAGTCGCGGTAATGGCCATAGCTTGAAGAGTCGCCATACGACCGGGCCTTCTTCGGGTCGAAGAAATTCAGGAAAGCACCGCAGGACTTCTCGCGCAGACGCGGGTCCATGTGCAGGATGCGCCGCGCCAGTTCCAGATTGGTGCCGCCCCATTTCAGAACGAAGAACACACCGTCCAGACGGTCGAGGATGGCGCGTGCATCCACCACCGGGCCGAGGGGCGGCAAATCAAGGATGACGTAGTCGTAAAGCTGATCGAGCTGTTCAAGCAGATCGCGCATCCCCCGGCTGCTGAGCAGCTCGGCGCTGTGCGCGATGCGCCTCTTGCCGTTCGGGATGAGCGTCACCCCTGTTTCCGCGACCCGATACGCGATCTCGCGCCAATCCGCCTCGCCCAGCAGAACATCAACGAGGCCGGTGTCGAAGTGCTCTCCTGTTGCGCGCGTCAGCCCAGGGTTGCGCAGGTCGGCATCGATCAGAACGACATTCTCGCCCTGCTGCGCCAGCAGATTTGCGAAGTTGGCTGCCACGGTAGTCTTGCCTTCGGCCGGAAAACACGAAACGAAACCGACCTTCGGCGCGCGCTGCGATTGACCGTTCTGCAGTGTCAGGCCCATTTTTCCAGTGCGCAGGATCTCGGCAAAGTTCGATAGCGGGTTTTCGGCAGCGTAGGTCAGGATGCCGGGAAAGGCCACGTCCCGCTCATGTGCCGTTGCATTGGTTGCCGCGGGTGACACCTTTTTGGTCCGCCCGCGGATCACGGTCAGCCCGCCCAGATGCTCCAGCCCGAGCTGCGTGCGCACATGCTCTTCAGAGCGCACCTTGTCATCACGCCATTCGCGCACCCCGATCCACCCGCCGGCAAACATCAGCCCCAGCAGCCCGCCCATGCCCAGCAGCAGGATCGCGTTGGGCGAACTCGGGCTGTTGGGCACGCCCGCGCGGTTCAAGACCCGCGCATTCGAGACCGGGATCTCTTGCCGCTGCGTGGCCTCCTGATGGCGTTGCTGAAAGCTCGTATAAAGGCTGCGCACGGTCTCGACATTGTTCTCGAGGTCGCGCAACTGCATGATCACCGCCTGATCCGCGCCCACGCGCTCGCCGACCCGCGCTTGCGCCGCCTCAAGCCCCTCGACGCGCTCGCGCGCGGCGCGCAGGTCCTCGCGCAGCAGCCTTGCACTGCGGCGGACCTCCTCGAACATCAGGGTCTCGATCTCTTGCAGTTCGCGCTGGCGGCGCTGGGTCTGTTCGTGGCTGTCCCCGAGTGTGCTGGCCAGACTGTTGTAGTTCCGCAAGACTTCGAGATACCGTGAGCGCAGCCCGGAGGTGATGCCCTGACCCGCCGTTTCGCGAACAACCGCGCTCGTGTCCTCGTTCTCCACGATCTCGGCCAGACGGCGATCGCGGGTTTCCAGTTCGACCACCAGTGCCCGCGCGGCAATCAGATCACCCGACAGCCGCTCCAGCTCGGCACTGGCCAGCATGTCCACATCGACACCCAGCAACCCGTGCTCCTCGCGGTATGCCTCGACAAGCCGCGAGACCTCCTCAAGCTGCAGGCGCAGTTCGTCGCGACGCTGGCGCAGCCAGTCGACCGCCCGTTGCGAGGCGCCATCCATTGCCTCGAGCTGATCATCGATGTAGCTCTCGGCCACGGCATTTGCGATTTGCGCGGACAACCGGGGCGACGCGGAGGTATAGCGCACCCGCAGCACCCGGCTGCCGCGTTCCGAGGTGGCATGGATGTTTGCCCGCAGCTTGCCAACCGCCTCTTCGAAGGCAAGAACCTCTGGGTCGATATCCGCATTGGCGAGGGTCGCGGCGTCTGGCAGACCATCCGACATCAGCGCCGCCGCGTTCTCGAGGACGGTGCTCACTGTAGCACGCGGCACGCTGAGAAACTCACCAAGCAGCGTGGTTTGCGACTCCATGAAGCGCGCGTTCTCGTGCAGGGAGAGGCGCCGCACGACGCGTCGGGCGATCTGTTCGGATGTCAGGATCTGCAACTCGGTCTCGATCTGGATCTCCGCCGCACGGCTGACCACGCCGGAGTAGTCCTGGAACGCGTCGGCATCGACCGAGCGCCCGATGACGATATCGACATGCGACGTGTAAAGCCGCGTGGTCGTTGAAAGCTGCGCCACCGCCAGCAGCAGCCCCAGCAGAAACCCCAGAAGCAGGCGCTGCCAGTTGCGCCGCAACGTCACCAGCAACATCCGCAGGTCTATCTCGTCACCACGGTTTTGCGGCAGCGGCTCTGCGGGAAGGACGCCTCTGGCGGATCTGTTCATCCGGTGCTCCGATGCACACGCGATCACGAGAGAATTACATAAAAATTGTCGTTCTGTAATCCATTTGCATGATTTTGCAAATACGCAAGCGGTGTGTCGGATGTCACAGGGTGCCCGCCCCGAAGCGGCCGCAAGCCTGCGCCGCCTGGCGGTCGCGGGTCGCCGACAGAGGACGCGTGAGAGTCGGGTCAGCGATGCTGTGGCTGAATGCCGGGATGGGTGAGCCCCCTTGCCGCAGTCGGTGACTGGATGAAGATTCTGCCCGCGCCGCCAGCTTTAGCGCAAGGGGCACTGCACAGGGGTCTGTGGTCAGCGCGTTTTGCATGGTGCGGCGCGCGATCGCGGGGAGTGCCGCATGATTCGTCCGCGCGCTGCCTGATTTGCGGGCAAAGGCCGCCCGATCCTGCCGTCTAGAGGAGCGTTTTCGCGAAAACGGCGTCGGATGCCCGGGGTCGTGCGCGGATGACACGACCGATGCGCGCAAACGACACGGATCGACGCAGCGCACTTGACAGGGGCGCGAGGTTAATATTAAAAATTGTGAAGAATTGTGCGTGGTCTGCCCGCGTGCTCATGACAACAGACACTGTATTTGTGCGAAGGATGAATTGATGGCCAAGCTTTTCCGCACTGCTCTCGCGCTTCCCGTGGCGTTGGCCATGGCGACGCCCGCCGCGGCGAACCTGTTTTGGGACTTCAGCACCACTTGGTCTGATGGGTCAAACAATTACACCCTCGCCGGGTAGACAGACGCAGGCACCGGCAGTATGGGAACTTATAGCCTGAACAACATATCCTTCAGAATCGACGGGACTAATGTAGGGTTTGAGCCCTATATCGGCGGTGGCTTCACGATCGGTGGGGGTGGGACATTCAATCCGAACTACCGCACGTCGTCGGACGTGGAGGTCGAGTTTTTTGGACCGAACAATGCGCAGTTTGCGCAGAGCTTCACATGGACCACTAGCGGTTGGGACTCCGCTGGAGGGGCGCAGGCCTATACGCTCACCAGCAACGGTGGGACGTTTTATCTGAACGGTGAAGCGGTGAATGGTGGCGAGCTCTTTCCGTCCAACCGGCCCGAGGATGGCGCAACTTCGTCTTCGGTCACTCAGCAGGTGAGGGCCGAGGCCGTGCCCGAGATCAACGGCAGTGGCTTCGCCTACATCGCCTTCATCCTCGGCGCGCTGGGCCTTTGGCTTTACAGCGGTGGCGCGCGCGGGCGCACCGAGGAATTGCCCGCGACAGCCTGAAGGCTACGACACGCGTCACAACGGCCCGCCTTATGGCGGGTCTTGTTGTTTCAGGGTGTCGGGGGTGCGGCATGCTGAAAGCGTGCC
>LFIK01000380.1_pt1 | contig 33188 bp, 29 predicted proteins | sample 643401 | NCBI WGS metagenome assembly LFIK01 (sample SAMN03777447, study PRJNA286221) | soda lake metagenome | biome: soda lake; feature: Kulunda steppe; material: water; isolation source: sample T5-Br brine of Lake Tanatar-5 | place: Russia: Kulunda steppe | collected 2010-07
TATTTGACCGCGTTGTCGAGCAGATTGTCGAAGACAACGCCAAGCAGCACCGCATCGGTATTCAGCCGGATTGCCGATGGCGCGTCGATGACGATGCGATCCGGCTCTTGCCGGTCATGGCGGCTTTCTTCGAGCAAAGCCCGGATATCACAGGGTTTGCAATCGATGGTGAGCCCGATATTGTCCAATTCAAGGGCCCGTTTGCATCGACTGATCACCGCGCTCAGATCTCTGATGGTTGCAAGCACACGATCGCGGCGTTGACGATCGGGCACGGCGGTTGCCAGTGTCATGTTCAGGACAGCGAGGGCGTTGCGTGATTCGTGGCTCAGCATCTGGACGAATGCGCTTACGGTTCTGATCTGCTCTTGTTCAATCCGGCGTCTTTGCTCCAGTTCAGCGACGCGCTGCTTGGCTTTCGCCGCTTCCTTTGCAAGGCGGCGGCGATAGAGGTGAAGCAGAAAAGTCAGTATGATGCCGGTCATAATTCCATGCATCATGAATCCATATAATGTAAAAAGCCGTATATTGTTGAACGCCAGCATATAGCCACTCCACAAAGACAGGTGGGCTGCGAGAATTATATATAATGACCGACTTATATAAATACCAGGAATAGAATTTTTTCTCATTGTCAATACAGCAAACAGTATTATGAACGGAGAAGAAAATATAATAATAGAGCTAATTGTAAGCCCTAATTGCAAATCAATAAAAATAGCCAAAATCATGGCAAAAAAACTAAATCCGATTAAAAAATCAAACAAACATATTGATAGTTTATGGGGCTCGAATGTCTTCAAAAAAATTCTATGAAATGATAATGTAGCAATTAAACTAAAAAATACCAATATTCTTAATAAAAAATTCGCATTTTCAGTTGTAATTATGGTATTTATTAAAGAATAATAATTCATAAAGAAAAAATTATGAATAACCCATATCGACTGCAAAATTGCAAAACTGATTGATAATTTATTAGCGTGTATAAATACCATTGCAATTGACCATAGTAAAACAAATAACATTGTGCAGAAATATAATAATTTAAGCAGCTCAATGGTAATCGTCGATTGAATAGCATTGTCCTGGGCCATTGCAGCAACGTCAATGGCCAATGTGCCATGGGAAGCAACCCTGAGATAATAGTCTGTCCCGTCATGCGAGGGCGACAGACGGAATCCGCGCAATGTCGACGGCCAATCGGGGTCACGTCGCTCATAGGCCGGCATGGACGGGCTGGCGGCGACTGCGGCCGTGTCCGCCGGGGCAAAGAGCTGGACGTCATCAAGCATCGGCGGGCGGACGATCAGGACCGTATGGCCCTTCGGGGCGGCACGGATACGTAGGCGCAGCCATACAACCGCGGACGTATAGCCCAGCGTGACGGTCGATCCGGTCGACTCGAACTCAGATGCCGCGGCGTCGGCAATTGCGAATGCCCCTCTTTCATCGATCATCATGCCGACCGACTCGATCAAATCGGCCCGGGACGGAATCGAGATGATCATCGAAAAAAGCGCAAGCGCCAGCGCGCGGCCGATCAATTGTACGCCATGACGACAGCGGCGCAGGCTCAGGGCGCCTAGACGGCAGCGATCTGCTGGGGATCCATCAGCCAGGCCGCCTGTTGACTGCAAAGGGCATTCCTTTCTGCTCACCACCTCGACAGGTGGTCACGGCTTCAACAAGATCTGGAAGGCGCCACGACCGGTGAGACGAATAGACGGTACGCATGCGGCAGAACATGGATTTTCTCTGTCATTCTGGCTGCAAAATACGGGCAACATGACGGCAGTTCCTCGTTGCAGTTTGCGAGGGGTTTTGGCACGTCGAGATGGGATCACCTTTAGGGCGGATGGGGTGCCGCATCGACGTTGGCTTCGATAACGCGATGGGCCGGCTCTTGGTCTCCACCCCGCCATCGTCATCGCGCCGGACGCTCTTAAGGCGATCATCCCCGTCTCGATCGAAAGACTTCATCATGGTTACGCGCCGCACTGTCCGCCGCCTCGTCTTACTTTCCGGCCTCGTGTTCGGACTGATCACGGCATATCACTGGCTTGTTTTCGATGGCAGCACGCCCGGTGCCATCCGCTGGATGCTGGCGGTGTTGTCACCCTTTGTCTATCCGGCCGCCTTGTGGGTCATCATGAGTCGATTCTTGCCGCCGGACGCCGACGAATGAGCCGGAGCGAAGACAAAGCGGCCCCTGGCCCGGCGGGTGATCACCACATCGAGGCCTGGATGCCCGCAGCCCGGTCGTGTCTCAAGGCGGCGGCCCGGCGTGGCGTGCCGATCACCTATCAGCGCCTCGCGACCGATCTCGGCCTCCCGCCACCGCAGACAATACACAAGACGACACGAATTCTTGAGGCGCTAATGGCTGACGATGCGGCGGCGGGGCGGCCGTTCCTGGCGGCGCTGGTCATCAGCCGCCATCCGGCAAGGGGTGGCATGCCGGCACCCGGCTTCTTTGATTGCGCCGCCGCACTTGGGCGTTTCCGGGCGGTAACGCCGACGGCCGATCCTTCGGCCTACTACGCGAGGGAGTTTGCCGCTGCGGTTTCATATTGGCGCCGTCTTGATGGGGGGGCTGATCAGGAGGGCGCGCCCGGCGTCGAAGAGCGCGGCTGAGATATTATTTTATGCATTGATAATGGCGGGTCGCGCGGAGCGGACTCAGGACCCAATGATCGACCGCGGCGCCTGCCATTCAGCGTCAAGAAATGCCGCCACGGATGGGGCGTCATGACAGGCTTGTAGGGCAATTCGCCGGAGATGACGAAAGAGTTCCAGATTGATCGTAGAGACGTATCCATCGCCCAGCCGCGAGACAACACGGCAGGGCGTTGCCAGAAACATCTGCGAGAGGCCGGCAACGCGATAATCGACGACGGCGCTGGTCACGGTCGGGGTCTGGCGATTAAGAAAGTCATTAATGATGTCGATTTGTTGCTTGCGTTGCGCCGCTGAAATATGCGCGTAACGCCCGGTCGCCGTCATCAATTGCCGCATGACACTGCTGTCGATCAGGACAATGCCATTATACACGGCTTTGTCGGCGGCCATCCGTAGCGTCAGCATGCGATTGCCATAGGCGGCGGCTGTGTCGCGACAGCCGAGTTCGGCTTCAAGAATCGTCGGTGTTTTCAGAAGCTCTGGTAGAGTTTCACAAACATAAATGAAATAACCGCTAACTTGGCTAAGAAACATTTCCTCGTAAAAAAAATTGCTCGTGTCGAATGCATCGGCTATAAACTCTGCGGCAAAGGCCATATCGCCCTCAATGCCCGTGAAATTTAACCCCAGAAGATGGTCGACACTTACATCAAGCGCTCTCGCCAGACGGATTAGCGTATAGGCATCCGGAAGCTTTTTGATATCCTCGTCAAGAAGTCGTTTGAGTAATGTTTTGCTGATTTTTGTTGCGTAGGCGACATAGGGCAAGGTAACGCCACGCTCTGCCATCACTTCGCGGAGGCGCGAAGAGAATCTTGAAGGTGCGCGTGTCAGGTCTGGGTATTGCGTCATTCTAGAAAGCGCCAAAAAACATCTGCCAGCGATGATGGGGTTCTATGGTAAATGATCCACCGGTTGCGTCAATGCGGTGGCTCCATCACTGTGCAGCCTCTGATAGCGCCATGGCGGGGCGGCTTCCGTCACACACCTGTATTCGATGATCAGGCATCGTCAATATGACCGTCGTCCCAATACCAACGCCGCTTTCGATCTCAAGCCAGCCCTCATGCCAACTCATTATCCCATGGGCAATGGCCAGCCCGAGACCGGCACCTTCATGCCGCCGGTTCAGTCCCTGATCGCTCTGGCCAAAGGGTTCGCCAATCCGTGCCAGGGTTTCTGCGTCGATCCCCGGTCCGTCATCGGCAATCACGATATCAAGTCCTTTCTCGGCCCACGACAGCGTCACGGTAACAGCCGATGCGCCAAACTGGACGCTGTTCTCGATGACGGCCCGAACACAGCGGGCAAAATAGCGAGGATCACCGGTCAGTGCGACAGAAAATTCCGGGCGAACAAGGGTGATCAGATCCGCCCGCACGCCGTCTTCTTGGCAGTACTGGCGGATGACGGCGCGAATCTGGCGTTCCGGATCGAACACATCCTCGGAAAGATCCCTGTCGCCACGCTCGATTTTCGCCATGTCGAGCGTGTTGGTGACGATTTTTAACAACCTTTGCCCACTGGCCTGAATTTCGCCGGCATAGATGGTGTGCGATTGATCGTCCGGGCGGCTCCGATCGTTGGCAATCAGATCGGCGAAACCGATAATGGCATTCAGAGGTGTTCGGAGCTCATGGCCCATGGTGGCAAGAAACCGGGTTTTGGCGCGACTGGCCTGATCGGCAGCGAACCGCGCCGCGCGCTCGCGGTCCATTTGACGCCGGCTGACCAGAACCAGGGTCAGCGATATTAGGATCAGCACAAAAGCCGCCATCAGGAAGGCGCGGTCAATCCAAAGCCCGCGCTGCGACAGGTTGTCGAGTTGTGTCATGAATTCGATACGTTGCGGCCCGGCGACAAAAGCTTGCGTAATCTGCATCAGGGGGGTCTGAAAGCGCCCAAGCGTGTCATGCAGATAGGCCCGGGCTTCGGCATCGCCCTCGGCGAGGGCCAGCACGACAGGTTCGACCTGCTCCATGACAGACAGAAAGTCCCGCACCGTATCCTCGGCGCCCGGCAACTCGCGCGCCGCCGCTGCTTCGGGGCCGGTCAGAAAAGCCGGGATCCGGCTCCAGAGAACATCAAAGCGCAGCGTCACGTCCTCATGGTGTGTTTCTTGATCGCCCAGGACATAACGGTCCACCGACGATAAAAATCGTACCAGCTCGAACGACAACTGGCTCGACGCCCATTGGTTGGACCGCGTCAAATAATTGAACGCTTCTCTCTGAGCTGCCGAACGTTCGCTTTGGACAAGACTGATGGTTAACAGAGCGACGCTGATGATCAGAACAATGGCTGACCAGACAAGCGGACCGCTGCCGAATTCTGTCCGTCCCGGCAATTTATTCAACATGGATCCGGGCCAACTGCCATATGGATTTGGGTGAGTGGACACTGGGTAGGCCAGTTCCGGGGTTTGAGTGGGGATAAATAACCCAGACCGGACCCTTGTCGCGTACAGACAGGATTTCGCCGTTGCGTTTCATGGCCAGCAAAACCGAAAAATCAACCGTGTCGCTGACCGGGACATCGACCCGGTAATCATTCAGCGCCTCCATTCGCAACGTCGTCCCTGCGGCGCCGACACGATCGAGAATATCGGATAGGAGCGGCCCCTCAAATGCCTGTTCACCTTCGGTCCAATCGGTTTCGGTCACCACTTCAGTCCAGGGAAGGTCGCGTAAAAGTTGTTCATCAAAATGGGCCTCATTGACTTCGTTTGTGACCGCAATCGTCCCGCTGATGGTCAGGATAACCGGCCCAGTTGGCGCTGATAACCGATCAGCGGCCATGATGGTTCCCACTGGGATCGTTACAACGGACAGTATGGTGACAAACACGGACACCATTTTTGATATGAGTAGCATAGCAAATCCTTTCCCGCCGACATGCCGCCCGGACCCGACGTCAGATACCGGCAGATTTCCGAAAATTTGGCGTCAAAAGACGGATCACAGGTTCACGCCTGTTGGTATGGACAATCCTGCAGAAAATTAACGGTTTAATAAAAAAATGTCGATATTGCACTAAAAACATTGTATTCATATTGATCGCAAAATGGTCTTTATTAATGTAATCGAATCTCTCTGAAACCCATGTTAAAACGTTGTAGCGTGAAAGTCTTTGTCATTAAAAGGCAGGTTGCACGCAGAATGCGTGCATTCTTCACAATCCCGGTTCTGGACACCCGCATATGGAGGATCGATATCCAGTAACGTCGTAAAATGAAGGCGAGTGGATGTGAAGGTAGTTTGCGAACGGGTTCCGCTCCGGGGTTTGACAGATCGGTCCGCTGCCTGTTGTCGTTACCGTGACTTTTAAAATTTTAAAAGTTGTGATCTTAACGTCGCTGTACGGACATGCTTCCGGTTCAATAATCGAAACTCGATACCGTCTCGCGGTGGATGTGAAGGAATAAGATCAACATGACGCTGCCAACCCCCGAACAAGTCAATGAACTTTCAAGAATTCTTTTGGATCATGGAAAAAGGTATAATAAAAAATGGCATACTTTTGATGGAATGAAGCAAATACTTGATCGGAACTCAGGTGCTGTCCTCTCAAAAACAGCGAGCACGGCAGCGCAAAAGGCTGTCACCTCAGCAGGTGCCGCTGGCGGGGTGGCAACAGGTTCTGCCCTCGTGCCGCTGGGTGCCGCTCTTGCGCCGTGGATCGGGGCCGCCACCATCGCCCTTCAGTCCGGGACCATTTTCGACCTTCATGACCTTCGCGATCACGCTGCTGGTCGGTGGGGAGGCGATGCCAACATGGCGTATGCCTGTGTGTGCGGGAGATGCCAAAAAAACATCCAATATGTTCTTGATAAAAAGGAGCGGAATGTCGGGCGTATTGCAATTGGTGTTGCAACGATCGGTACTTCGGCCATCGTGACGTCGACCATGTCGGTCGCCAAGAGTTTCATGAAGAATCGCCCAAAAGAGCGCGTCAGTCGTGAGATTGTGGAATCGGCAAGGGGCGGCTGCACGGTTGCGATTGCAACGATATTCTTATTATCCGGATCCTGGAGTTTCATGAACCGTGATAAAGATGGAAAAATGAGGACCGCCGTTGCCATCATGTCATCTGTGGATGGATGGGAAGTTCTAAAAGCCAAATGGTAGCGCGAATAGAGGGGCGCATATATGTTTAAGTAATAAGTTTGTAATAATAAAAACTAAATAGTTATAAATATAGATTTATTCAATTTACTTTACTTTGACTTGCCTAGCGAAGCGGATACTGTGATACCCGAAACTTCATGGACTTCCGCGAAACTTAAAGAATGCTAACGCGCTTTCGGGATTTAGGATGAACCGTCCCGGGATTGCCGGAGGCCGTCTTCTTGGAGTCAAGCGGCCATGACTGGCTTTTCGAGCATGGCGTCGTAGCGTGCCTTCGCTTCTGCCGGCGGAATGTTTCAGATGGGCTCCGGCAGGCGGCGATTATTGAGCGCGCGGGACGTCCCTTCCGCGGACGTGGGGCTGGTCATTCCGCTAACATTGGATGCAGTTCCTTGAATGCTGCGTGTTGAACATAGGAAGGTCATTCCTGCGAAGACCATAGTGCGGCGGCTTTCGCCGACCGCGGAAACAACCCCGCTCTCGCCATAGGGTCTCCCTGTCGCAGATTCTGATCGCCGCGTAAAGATTCGCTGCCTGTATGGGTGGTGCCGCCTCAGCAACAGCCACAGTTTCCTGTCGAACAGACTTGACGACGGACATGCGATTAAACAACCAATCGACCCATTCCAGCGTTGCCAACTCGGTGGCTTGGCAGGTGCGCCATGGGCCTCGCCGATGGGTCACCTCGGCCTTGGACAGATCGTTGATGGTTTCGGCTGACGAGTTGTCATAGGAATCGTCAACACTACCGATTCAACCACCTGGTGCCGAAATTTTGCCGGGTACGGTTTGCTGCATTGGTGAAACCGCCTTCCATGACACGATTAAGGGTGTCCACTAAATCGAGGCAACTTCAATTGGAGCCGTATCCGGGATTGCCTCTCCATTGCGCGCGGCGGCATGGTCCTTCCAGGGAACTGCATCCGGATCGTCGTCGCGAGCCGGCCGGTGGAGTTCCGCAACGGCCCTGATGACTTGGCGGCGGTTATTCAGAAGCAGCTTGGTTTCGCTCCGCATTCCGTCTCGCTGGGACGGAATGCTTCAGAGTCGCGCGACCGCACCATCTGCAGAGCCCAACTTCTCGCGAGCCCCTTCAGTGGCGTGTTCGACGCTCTGGATAGGACCCACATGGCGCTTGCCATTACCGAACACGACAAATCTCTGGCGTTATGGCTCGGTCGACCGAGATGTTCATGCTTTGCTCTATCTTTCCCGATCAGATTCGATAAGGGGGGAACTTATCGAAACTGATCCGTTGCCTCAAAAAGCCAAAGCGTTCGGATACTGGGGAGCCACCGCTCCATATCCCCAAGACATGCCGCTACTTCCGCCGGATTCAAAAGACCGGCGCGAAAGTCTTCGTTGATTTCCCCAAAGGTCGTCTCCTGGATTTTTTGCCCCGCCTTTCATCTGTCTCATGTGCTTTCGACGCCGGGAAGGCGATGGCGAATATTGCCAAATGGGCGAAGACGCCGCTTGCCCCAGAGGCCACGCAGTCGAGTTGACGACATCTGTTTGGCTCATTCGAATACACGGTCAACCCCTGGTTGACCGTGTTATGCCGTGCTACAGGGTGAACAAAACAAGATTAATAGAGTTCCGGTGCTCCGAAAAGCCGCAGAAATCCGCCAGTTTCTGCGGCGCCAATACAATGGCATTGTAGAGGTCAGCGGTTCGATCCCGCTTGGCTCCACCAATTTTTCCAAGGACTTATCCGCCTATCACTTTGGTGGTTTGTGGTTCACATGAACCCGAACCCAGTGCCACGGCCTCCCGCTGTACGCCTGAAAGAACTGGCGAGCGCGCGTCGCGGGGGTTGACCGCGATTATTGAACAGCGCGGCCGGCCATACATGGTGGTCAGCGATAACGGCGCAGAGTTCACATCGCGTGCCATTCTGGCCTGGGCAGACGCTTGAGCGATCGAACGGCACTGTGCCGCGCCAAGCAAGCCATTGCGGACTGCCTTTGCCGCGAGTTTCATCGGGCGACTGCGCGACGAATGCATGAACGAGCACGTGTTCAAGAACCTCCGACGGGCCCGCGAGACCATCCGCCTAGCGACAGTCAACGCCGTCGATGCTTGCGAAATGCCCGGTTTTTCGATATGAATACAAGGTGTAAGGCGCGCCAATTCCCGCCGCTGGGGACGCGGCGGCGAAGGGTTTAGCGATGGCCGGAGCAGTGATAGCAATGCCGTATAACCTGCGAGTGCTGACCGTTGGCTAGGTGCTTCTGGCAAATGGGAAGCGGCGCTGAAAAGCGCAAAGTTTATTCGTCCCGGCGCGGGGCTGTCGGTTGACATTAGCCGTGGCGCACCGGCCAGGGCTAATCGATCGAAAGCGCGCCCGTAAAAGCCGCGGCCACGCCTGACGAGATCAGCAAATCAGAGGGGAAAACCGTAAGGATCTCGTTGATACAGTCAGGGACTTCGTTGAGGCCGAGCCCGAAGTGATCGGATGAATTCTCGACCTCAATCTGGGCAGTGCAAGGGCGTTGCAAAGCGAGATTGTCTAGACGCGAGGAATCGCACCGATCAATCCGGACGTGTATCCGGGCGTGGAAGCAGAGGGGCGCAATCTATGATGACAGCCAGACAATCGATCGGCCTTTGTGCCGCAGCCTTACTTCTGATCGGGCCCGCCGCCGCTATTGCCAGCAGCACGGAGCAATACATCCGCCAATTGCCGACCGAGATAGAGAGCGAAAACGTGCCGATCCTGCCTCTCTTCTATGGGCTTTTGGATCGCGGACAACTCGCCCAGCTTGAGCGCGCGGGAATCGAGAGTGCGGGGGATTTCATAGAGATCGATCCCGCTTTTTTGGGGCGCCTACTGGAACTCGACCCGCGCGAGGCCCGCGCCTTGCAGGGCGAGATGGGGCAAAGATTCCCGGTTCCTCCGGCAAAGGGCCGATGAAGGCGCCGAATTGATGGGCACTCTCCGTCACACACAGCTTCGGATCCTGACCGACAGGCGGCTTTCGCCGGGCGTTCACGAAAGCGAAGGAAAATGGGAGAGAGCATGCCCACATCGAAATCTGGTTTGGTACCGATTGACCTGAGCCCCGTTTTCCCTCCAGCGATTTGGAGAGCCCGGGGTCTTTTTTCTGGCCCTATGCGGTCTGTTCTTCCAGCCTGATTTTCACCGGGACCCCGGCATTCACAGCCTGGGAGAAAATTTGCCTTGCCCTCGCACGCAGAACCCTGGTCAGTGTGTCGTCGGTTTCCCCTGGCTGGCGCAGGGTGACTGGGGGTGTCGTCGATCACGGCGCATCTTTATCTTGCTGGAGGTGTGGCTGGTCTCGTAGACCGCCACGATTCACCACCCCCTTTTTGCCACCGCCCAGTTTCAGTCATAGCTCTCCTCGGCGTTGCTCCTGCCAATGAAGCCACCCATTTCACTTAAGGAGGGCGCGAAATGCCCTATCTACAACTCGACGTTTCCCGCACCTATACGACCGAAGTAAAGCGTGAACTCGCCCGTCGACTGGGCGAGATCTTCAGCCGTGTAATGCAGGCGGACGTGCGACGCATTTCAATCGCGATTCGCGAACTTGGCGAAGGTGGACTGTGGCGCTGCACAGATGGGGAACCCTATCCTGCCGCTTTGCTCATGTGCGATATCCGCCGCGGACGCCCTGCCGAACAACGCGCCGCACTCGCGGAGGCCCTGGTCAATGCCTGCATGGAGTCTCTCGAACTTTCAATCCACGAGATCAATGTGGAGTTTACGCAGCATGCTGGGGACGAAATGTACCACCCGATGCTTGGAGGACTCAGCGATGACTGGTCCGAGAATGAAACCAGTAGGTGATGAAAGCCGTTTGAACGGCGCGCTGGCGGAAACCATCAACGGTCTCTACAAGGCCGAGGTGATCCATCAGCGCGGCCCATGGCGCACTTGCCAAGCCGTCGAATTCGCAACGCTGGAATGGGTCGACTGGTTCAACTAGCGCCGGCTGCCGGAGCCCATCGGAAATATGCCGTCGGCAGACGTTGAGGAACACTACCACGCCTTGCTCGAAGAGCCGACCATGGCCGCGTGACTCAATCAAAACGGCCTCCGGCAATCCCGGCGCGGTTCAAGGTTCACGGGGCATGGTCACTCGGTATCGTGAAATTGTGTTGGCTTTTCCAACAGGATATTTCGAACTTGTCTATGACTTGAGGAACGGGCAGGCACTATGGGATAGGCTTGCCTGAGAGTCGCGGGGGTTGAACCCGCTTCGCCGGCAGTTGATCAACCGATTCGAACCTCGCCGCAATTCGAGCAATAGCGCGCGCACGATAGCATTCTCGGAGAACGCTGGCTAATCTGTGCGCGAAGCAGAGCACTCGGGTGAGGGATAATATGGACGGAATTCTGGCGCTGGCTGCGGAAAACCTGATTTCGCCCATCATCTTGTTTTTTGCCCTTGGCTTTGCTGCGGCTCTCGCACGCTCGGAACTGAGCGTGCCCGAAGCCATCGCCAAGGGGATGTCGCTCTATCTACTCCTTGCCATCGGCTTCAAGGGTGGTGCCAGCGTAGCCAGCCATGGCGTTGATGCGACCTTGATTCTGTCATTGGTGGCCGGGGTGATCTTGTCTTTTCTCTTGCCATTCGTGGCATTTGGTCTGCTGAGAGCGCTGACAGGGCTTTCCGTCATCGATGCGGCGGCGGTCGCGGCGCATTACGGCTCGATCTCGATCGTGACCTTCGTGGCCGCGAGTTCGGTCCTGTCTTCGGCTGGTATTGCGGCCGAGGGATATATGGTCGCGGTTGCCGCAGCGATGGAGGCGCCCGCGATCCTGAGCGCGCTTTGGCTGGTTACCCGCGCAAGCGGGGGCACGGGGCAGGAGGGCGGCGGCATGGGATCTGGCATGCTGCGTGAAATCCTCCTCAATGGCTCGATCGTGCTCCTGATCGGTTCCTTCGCCATTGGGGCGATCACAGGACAACAAGGACTTGCGAAGATCGAAGCCTTCATCGTGGCGCCGTTCCTGGGCGTGCTTTGCCTGTTTCTTCTGGATATGGGCCTTGTCGCGGGGCGGGGTCTGCGCCAAGCCCGCGGCCTGCTGCGCCCCGGATTGTTCGCCTTTGGCATCCTCATGCCGTTGACGGGTGCGGCCTTCGGGTTGGCGGCGGGAGCGATGCTGGGTCTTTCCACAGGAGGGGTGGCTTTGATGATGACCTTGTCCGCCTCGGCATCCTACATCGCTGTTCCTGCCGCCATGCGCGTGGCGCTGCCCGAGGCAAATCCCGCGATTTACCTGACGCTGGCGTTGGGGATCACCTTTCCCTTCAACCTGACGCTTGGCATCCCCATCTACATGGCGGTTGCGCAGGCGGTGACCGGAAGCTGAGATGATGCAGACCCACAAGGCGAAACGGGTGGAGATTACCATTGAGGCCGTGATGGAGCGGCGCCTGACGTCCGCGCTTGAAGAGGCTGGCGTGACAGGCTTCACTATCCTGCCGGTTCTGGGGGGCTCCGGTCGGTCGGGCACCTGGAGCCGTGAAGGTCAGGTCAGCCGTGCAAGCGGCATGATCAATGTGGTCTGCATCATCCGTACCGAACGCCTGGAACCGCTGCTCGCTGCTGCCGGCGGCATTCTCGAGCGCCATATCGGGGTGATCAGCATCACCGATTGTGAAGTGCTTCGTGCCGAGCGGTTCTGACGCGGGCGGCTAACGTCTGCCGAACAGTGATCCGGGCAGGGCGGTCATTCCAAGCCGACGCCCCAAAGGGCGAGGCTGCCTCAACGCATTAAATCGGGCAGGGTAAGTGCGATACTCGGGAAAATGATGAGGAGGGCGACGACGACAAGGGAAAGCAGAATAAATGGTGTGACCGACAAAATGATGTCACTCATCGATGTTCCCGCTGGCGCCGCGCCCTTTGCAACAAAAAGAAGAAGCCCGAAGGGTGGTGTGGCCAAGCTGATCTCCAGGACCAAGAGCATCAGGACGCCGAACCAGATGGGGTCAAATCCCAAAGTCTGAACGACCGGCATGAACAGGGGTATGGTCACCACCTGCTTGCTTTAATGCAAATTTTGCTGGAGTCTTTAAACTTAACCCACTCCATTTTTCCTTGATTCCTGTGGCTGAAAAGGTGACGCTTTATAGGACGAGAATGCACCCAATTTCCCATTTTATTTTGTATGAGACTGGGGGTGGCATGTCGTTCAATAAGTGGGTCCAGTCACTATGCGCCTTGGCACTGGCAAGCATCTTGCCGGCGTGTGTGATGGTGCCGAAGGAGCAGATCGCGGACTTTGTCGAGAGTGTGTCGGCGACACGTGATGCTGGGCACGAGGTATATCTGGCGCTTGATCGGGCCGTCACGGCGTCTGATGGTACCGAGGCCGCCTCGGGGGTGAGCTGCCCCCGAGAAACGCTTGAGTGTTTCGACCCCTCAGACCACCTGCCGAGGCCGTCACGCGCGGAGATGCCCGAAATCGAGGCCCGGCTTTTGACCTTGGATGTTGTCAACACCTACACCGAGGTGATTTTCGCGCTGGCGTCGGGCGCTTCCCAAAGCGATTTGGCCGACAAGATTGACCGCTACGCTGCGGCAGCAAGCGGCACGATGCGATTGGCGGGGGGCGGCGGTTTGACGACGGTTGCCACCGATTTGCTTGGCCCGGCCGCTATCGGTGCGGTGCGATCCCTCGGCACCACCGTTGAAGGGCTTCGCGCGTCCCGGACTGCCCGTACTGAGATCATCGCACAATCGGACGATGTCTCTACTCTCATCGAGGCGTTGATTGACGACACGCCTGCGGCATTCACCCTCTATTCCGGGGCGCAGGCGCAGATCGCGGCCCGCTCGACGGGCGCCGCGCGGGCGGAAGCGATCGAGAGCATACGCGCCTATCACGATAGCCTTGCAGCCTATGTCGTCCTGCTGGCGCGCACCCGGGATAGCCACAACGCGCTCATCTCCGCACTCGAGGCGGATGTACCCGCCCTGGAGCGTTACGAGACCGCGCTGGAACAGGCACTGCAACTACGCACGGCGGCCGAGGCGTTCAAAGGCGCGATGGCCGGGGTTGCGAATTAGGAGGCAATGCAGATGAACCAACTCGTTGCATTATCCAACCAACTCTTGTTTGCCTCCATTGACCCATCCCTCTCGGCGGAAGAGCGCGAAGCGGCGACCGCGGCCGCAAACGAGATCGCCGATGCGGCTTTTGAATCCGCGCTTGCGGATTTCCGGGGCGGCACCTTCAAGTTTCTTTCGCTTTCGGAAAAACTGCTTTCAGCCACGGCCGCTTTCGGCAACGGGAGCGGCAAGATCGACGAACTGTTTCTCTCGGTTGCCCGGCTTCAGGCAGAACTCCACGACACGAAGGGCATGCGGACGACCTGGAGGACAGAGGAAGAGTTTGAGGCCGACGCGGATGACGAGGCCGCGGTCGCGCCCACCGATATGGGTGTGCTCATCCCAGACGCTCCGGCCGGCGTTACGCGTCTGACCAAATTCACCCCGATAGACACGCGCGATTTTGCGGCGCTGGAAACCGAATATCTGCAATATTTCCTGTCGATGGAATGGCGTTCACGAGAAAAGCAGCGGCAGGCGCAAAGGCTGGCACGCAGCGGTGCGAAAAACCGGCGGATCTACGAGCGCGTTGTTGCGGGCAGTCCGATACCCTGGTGGTTCGTTGCCGCGATCCACCTTCTCGAATCGACCTTTAACTTTGGGACCCATCTGCACAACGGCGATACGTTGGATCGGCGAACCTTTCGGGTGCCGGCCGGACGTCCGCAATCCGGCAATCCTCCGTTCGATTGGCATGACAGCGCCCGCGACGCGATGGACATGAAAGGCTTCTTCAAGCAACAGAACTGGTCGCTGGCGCGGGCGCTGCATCGGTGGGAAGCCTATAACGGCTTTGGCTATCGCAGTCGGGGTGTGCCCACCCCCTATCTTTGGTCTTTCACCAAAGTGTATGCCAAAGGGAAATTCGTTGGTGACGGCGTTTTCGATGCCAATGCCGTCTCGCAGCAATGCGGGGCCGCGGCCTTTCTCAAGGCACTGATCGAAATCGGCGAGGTCGGCGAACTGCCCAAGGTCGAGATCTTCGCCGAGCCGCTGGAAGAAGCTTTAGAAACCGACGCTGTCCCTAAAGACGCCCTCCTTGCCGCCGCGGCGGACAGGCAAGCGGCCAGCGCCCATATCGATGGCACTGTCGGCAGCAATCCGGACTTCCGGCAGTTCTTCAATGAGACCCTTCCCGACATCCGGCATTTCACCTGGGATGAGTTTTTGGTGAAGGGAGCGTCGCACAGACAAAACCAACTCAACACCGACCCGCCGCAAGAAAAATGGGAAAATGTGATCCTTCTCGCCAGGGTCTTGGATGAATTGCGACGGCGGATCGGGCACCCGATTGTCCTGACGAGTGTCTATCGAAGCCCGGAATACAATGCCGCGATCGGCGGTGCAGGGGCGTCACAGCACATGCAGTTCCGTGCCGCCGATTTTGTGGTGCCCGGCCATGGCACGCCTCAAGACTGGTACCGTGTCGCCAACGAATTGCGCGACGGTGACAAGTTCTTCTCCGGTTGGATCGGGCTATACCCGTCCTTCGTTCACGTCGACACGCGCGGCTGGCATGCGCAGGGGGGATAGGCGGCCGGATGTCTCCAAGCCGCGACGGCAGAGCGGGAATCAAGTCCCCCGAATGAGCTGACGATAGCGGCGCACAGCCTGGCTATCGGGCCACAGTCCATCTTTGTCTGATCCGAAACTTTCGACAAACTTGTTTTTTGCGATACCAAGCACGTCAAGCCGTTCGGAAAGGCAAGCCGTTTCCTCCGACCTGATAAGCTCAGGGTCTGCGAACTCAATTGCCCCCAATGCGATCAGTGTCGGCTCCGGCAAGGCCGGGGTCTGCTTTTCCGGCTCGGGCCATGTCAGACGCATTCCGAGCGTTTTATCGATGAACCGCAGGACGCGCTCGAGGGAATCCGGTTTGTGTTCCGGTGCCCGCAGTCGTTCGGCAAGGAAGCGCATGCGGTTTTCCCAGCGGCGAATTTCCCGGGGGGTGACGCCGGTCCGGGCCAGCAGAGGCTCGACAATCCCGAGCGCTTGCTTGAATTGGGCTGAGTCCTGTCGGATGTCTTGCCGGACAGAAAACAGCCGCGCGGCAACGAGCCACAGCAACATCACCAGGATAATGACCGACGTGGTCCAATAGATCCAGGCCGGGGCAGCGTCGGGCTGACTTTCGTCGGGAAGCGCCAGGGACGCGGGTACTGGAATATCGACGGATGGAGCGGGATCGGGCGCGGTCGGTTCGTCCGAGGGCGCATCAGTCGGATCCGGCCCCGCCGGTGGGGTGGCCGAGGTGTCGACCGGTTCGGTCGACACCGTCTCGCCTGGCTCAGGCGATGGCATCTGAGGAACGGGCGACAGGACCATGAGCGACGCCAGAAGGAACGCGATGACCACCGGCAACGACGGGGGGCGCAGTCTTGTCCAGAACGGTAGCAGACGCCGGTGCCAAAGGCCGGGATCGTATTCCTGCAAATCCGAGGGCGCGCCCTGTTGACCGTTGTCGCCCCGATCAACGCCGACCATCAGCCCAACCGAAGACGCCTTCATGGCCGGGATCGCGATCTCGAGATTGACCAGCTTCTCCATATAGCGTTGAGCATAGGCCTTTCTCCGACGGGCTTTTTGGGCCTCTTCGTTCGTGTTGGTGCCGCCGTCCTCGACTTCCGGATTGGTCAAGCCCAGCTCAGAATCCGGCAGCCCCTCGGCGACGCGGGCAAAGGCAAGGCCGACCGCATGTTCGACCTGCTCCCGATCCATGCCGAGCACGACGATGCAGGGGCCTTCGCTGACCACGAAATTCACCGCTTCCAGCACGTTCAGAACATGGTCGGGATGACAGCGGTCGAGATCGTCGATGAAAATTACCAAACCGGCGGAGGTCGGCCGGCGCAAGACGGTCGCGACCTCGCCCAGGGCATTGCCGAAATGATGCCGGAAGCTCAGCCGGTCGGTGAAGCGCGAGACCGAGGTGCGGCCAGCGATTTCGGACAGAAGCGCGGCAGGTTTCACCGGGAAAGGAATCGTCTTTTTGACCCAGATCCAGAGGCCGGCGATGGCCATCAAGGCAGCAAACAGCAGGCTCAGGAACGGCGTCCCCGCCCAGGTTTCTGCCCAATCCCCGGGCAGCCAATACGTAACGGTTTCGGGTGCGGCCTCAGCCAGCACGCGAAAAGTAACAATCGTCTCAGCCATGTCCCTGCCGGCCAGCCAGGACCCCACCGCAAAGAAAATCAAAGCCAGCACCGACGTCACGGCCAGCATCGATAGTGCCGCGAGTTCACGCCGGCTGCGCCGCAGCGCCAAGCGCAGGCGAAAGCCGAAACCTTGGAGCGTCCAGGCCGACGGGACGCCTTCGGACCGGATCGCCTCCATAAGGGCCGCGAAAAGATGGTCCTCGCTGCGATGGTGCCAGGCGTTGAACCAGACCGTCGAGGCGCCCTCGTGCCTCAAGTCCAGATGCAACAGGTTCATCAGCGAGCTTTTGCCGCTTCCCCAGCGGCCGGTGACGGCGACGGTCAGCGGCGGTTTCGTGTCGGTGTTGCGCAGGAAGTGCGAAAGCGAGCGCGCCAGCGGTTTGAGATCCAGGGCATCAACGCCGCTCCAGTCCAGTGGCAGGTCGTTGACAGCGCGGTCGGCAATGGATTCTTCTATGCGCGGCCCGGTGTCGCGCCAAGCGCGGGCATTAACATGGATCGCCAGCGGCAGGCCGAACCCCAGCAGCGCAAACCACCAAGGCGCGGGCAGGTGGCGCAGGATGGTCCAGTTCCCATCGGCGGCGTCTGCGGCGTGCAGCCAGACCGGACGGCCATTGGCCTGCCCGGCCGCCCAGGCAGCGCCATCGTCAGTCACATGCAACGCCGTGATGCGCAAGCCCGGTTGGTCGTGCTGACGGGTCCAATTATCGTCGGCGGGATCATCCGAGACAAGGATGGTGCCGTCGTCGCTGGCCACAAGAACGCGTCCGTCCGGCGCCACATGCACGGCATGAAGGTCGTCGCCGCCGTTTCCGCTGCTGGCGCCGCCGTACAAGCCGTCACCGCCGGCTTCTGCCTCCCCCACGATCTGGAGGCGCTCCCATTCGGGCCAGTCGGCGGTCAGATCCAGTGCTTCCAGAAGACCGCCGGGACCGGCACCAATTACCCTGTCAGGGCCGTCGAAAGCGATGGCGGTCGGTCGCGCTTCACCGACCAGATCCCAGAGACGGATCGTGCCGCCCCCGCCCCCGCTGATGATGCGGGTGCCGTCGGGAGAGAACGCGACGCTGAAGACCCTGTCGTCATGTCCGTACAAGGGATCTCCTATCTGCGCCCCGCTGGCCGCATCCCAGAGGCGGATCGTGCCGTCCCCGCCCCATTCCCCGCCCCCGCTGACGATGCGGGTGCCGTCGGGAGAGAACGCGACGCTCATGACCGCGCCCTCATGTCCGTACAAGGGACCGCCTATCTGTGCCCACGTGGCTGAATCCCAGAGGCGGATCGTGCCGTCCCCGCCCCCGCTGATGATGCGGGTGCCGTCGGGAGAGAACGCGACGCTGTAGACCCCGCCCCCATGTCCGTACAAGGGATCGCCTATCTGTGCCCCGCTGGCTGCATCCCAGAGGCGGATCATGCTGTCCCCGCCCCCGCTGATGATGCGGGTGTCGTCGGGAGAGAACGCGACGCTGTAGACCCCGCCCCCATGTCCGTGCAAGGGATCCCCTATCTGTGCCCCGCTGACCGCATCCCAGAGGCGGATCGTGCCGTCCCCGCCCCCGCTGATGATGCGGGTGTTTTCGGGAGAGAACGCGACGCTGACGCTCAAGACCGCGTCGCCATGTCCGTGCAAGGGATCCCCAATCTGTGCCCACGTGGCCGCATCCCAGAGGCGGATCGTGCCGTCCCCGCCCGCGCTGACAATGCGGGTGCCGTCGGGGGAGACGGCCACGCTGAAGACCTCGCCCTCATGTCCACTCAGCTCCCGCGCAGGCGATGTCTCAATACCTTCGGCTTGAAACCCCGGTGTGACTTGGGCCCAGTTGACGGTCGCGTCGTCTTGAACCGCCCGAAACACCCCGCCATCGAGCGTCATGGCAAGAGCCTGACCGGACTCCGGTTCATGAATCATTTGGGCAAGAAAGCGCGGCCCGCGATCCGTTCGCGGCAGAAATAGGGTCTCGCCGCCAATCCGCTCGCATCCGGCCGCCGGCCCGCACAACCCGCGCGGGACGAAGCCCCCGTCCGGGCCCGCCCTTACCACCGGCAGATCGGCGATTTTCGGGCTCGGGATCGGCGACAGGGCCCGTTGCACCACGCTCTGCTCGGCCTGGCCCGTCGCGGTGGGGGCTTGCCACCCATAGCCCCAGACCAACAACCCCAGCACGATCAGCCCGAACAGCGCCGCCCACAGCCGCTGCCCATTTGGACGGCGAGGAGGGCTCCGCTGCCCCGGCAGGCCGGACCGGGGCGCTTCGGGCGCCGATGCGGTCGACGCCGTCTTCTCTTGGCTTGAGGCCATGCCGAGACGCCTGTTATTGGCGTTAATGGTTCATGCGGTTCGCTTTCTTTTAGTCTCGGAAACGGTCCGCACACATTACCAATACAGAAAATATTAGCGATTGAATGATAATTGGTCAATTCGCGTAATGGGCCCTGTCGATAACGCGTGAATTGTCCGTGGTTTATAACACGCGCGTGGCCGGCCGCCTTGCGTATCGGCGGCTACACCGGATATGCTCGTGGCCAGTGATTTCGGCCCAAGGCCTATGATCCGCGTTTCGTGTCGCAACCGAACAGAATCACTACAGACCGAAATCACTCAATTCATATTAGGCCGGGCTCGAAGAGGGTCCGGCATGGCGGGGAGGCGATGCTATGGGGTTGATACGGTGGTTGAGGAATTTCTCCGGAGGCAAGACAGAGTGGCAGACAGAAAAAAGGTATGAGCGGGCGGCTCATCGGTTCACCGACTATATCGCGACTGTCCAATGGTACATCGATAACAATACCAGCGATGATGTTGAGCCGGCTCGGCTGGATAGTTTTGAGAGCTTGGCTCAGCAGAATTTCCGTCAGGAACACCGAAGCGTTCTCATGCGAAACCGCAATGATATTGAACGAAAGCTTCGCCATGCGGAGCATTTGGGGGTGTCCCAAAACCCCTTCATTGCAACGTTTTTTCGCCCGGACGATAGCACCGTGTACTGCGCATTCGTCCTGTTGCGCGATGATACGCAGAATTATGCCGTTATGAAGCCATACTGGTTCTTATCCAGCGGCGAGAGCGAGTCCGATTTCAAGGATCCGGCAATGTCTGTCATTTAGGCCAGATTTTTGACTCTTACCAGATTTTTGACTCTTAGAAGTCACATTGCCAATCCCATCATTCTGCCGGCGCTCAGATCTCCTTCAAGACGGCGTCAAGTTCGGTTAACAACTGATCGGCATTAGCGTCGGAGAAAACCAGTGGCGGCCGAATCTTCAGGGTATTGGCATTGAACCCGGTCGCGGATATCAAAACGCGCCGTTCCCGCAGACCATTGACCACTGTCAGGGCCGTTGCGGCGTCGGGCTCTTTGGTCGAGCGGTCCTTGACCAATTCGACGCCGGTATAGAGGCCGGCCCCCCTGACATCGCCGATCCGGTCGTGTTTCTTGGCGAGGTCCGACATGCCGTTGCGAAGCACCGCCCCGACCTTCACCGCATTTTCAAGCAGGCCCTCGTCGCGGATCACATCAAGCGTCGCCTGTGCGGCGGCCATGGCGACACTGTTGCCGCCGAAGGTGTTGAAGTAGCGCATGTCATGACCGAAGGTCTCAACGACCTCGGGCGCGACGGCGACGCCGGCAACCGGGTAGCCGTTGCCCATCGGCTTGCCCATGGTGACGATATCAGGATCGATCCCGTGCCGCTGATAGCCCCAGAAATGCGTCCCCAGCCGCCCAAAGCCCGATTGCACCTCGTCGGCGATGAACAAACCGCCGGCTTTTCGCACGACCTCGGCAACGGGGCCCAATACCGTTGTCGGATCGGAAAAGATGCCATCCGATGAAAACGCGGAGTCGACAATGAATGCCGCCAGCCCGTCGCCCCGGCGCTGAAGATCCTCGATCTGTGCGGCGACATGGCCGGCCAGCCATCCGCCGATATCGTTGGACTGGACGCGATAGGAGTCCGGCGCCGGAACACGCCGGACATAGGCGCCCAGCGGAGAATTCTCTCCCATTGACGGCGAGAACCCGGCCGTCAGTTCGGAATTGCCATGATAGGCTTCGGAGGTCACGATGATGCCCCGCTTGCCCGTATAGTGCTTGGCAATACGGAGCGCGAGATCGTTGGCTTCCGATCCCGTACAGGTGAACATGGCATGCTCGATGCGGCCGCCGAAGGTTCCGAGCAGGTCTTCGGCATAGTCAAGGATGCCGTCCTGGATATACCGGGTATGGGTGCAAAGGGTCTGCATCTGGCGCGTAACGGCGTCAACGACACGGGGATGGCAGTGGCCGATCGGGACCACGTTGTTATAGGCATCCAGATATTCAGCCCCGCCGGCATCGAACAGCTTAACCCCCGACCCCCGGCTGATCTCTACCGGGTTCTTGTAAAACAAACGATAGGCCGGGCCGAGCAAACGCATCCGGCGCTTGATTTGTGCGCTGGTGCGTTCGCCGAGGCTGTCGAGCGTGGCGGGGTCAAAGCCGTTGACCATTCTGCCGCGGGGGGTGGATGTGGCGGCGTTCTTCACTGCAGTCCCTTTCGTTCAGGAAGCCAGGTATTCCGGCAGCAATGCCGCCGATACGTCCTCTGTCGACCGCTGCAGGAACCAGTCCAACTGCGGCCAGCCCTGAGGTGTGTTGCGTATGATATAGGTCGCGTTCTCAGGAAAAAGCGTCGCGCGCCACGTTGTCAACAAGGTGCGCGCTATGACGCGTGCCATCACGAGGTGAGGGATGAGTCTCACTTCTTCCTCGGTCAAATCGGCGACGCTCAGATATCCCCGCAGGACGTCGCGGCCGTCCTTGAACAGATCATCCAGATTTTGCGGTGGCAATTGATTGAGCAGCGCAGTGGAAACATCCACGGCGATCGCCGTGTGAACGGCGTCTCCGAAATCGATGATCCCGGTAACGAATTCGTCGCGGCCGTGATCGACGACGATGTTTGATTTACTGAAATCGTTGTGCAGGATTTGCCGTCGGCATGCGTCGACCCGTTGGCTGAGTGCCGCGAACCGATCCAACCCTTTCGCGAGCTTTTTGCGGCCATCGCGGTCGTCGATGGTGTCGAGCAGGTGTTCCAGTTTCGATAGGTGCCTGACATCCCAGGCAAGGTCGCGGGCCGCGGCTGGATGGGTGAAATCCGCCATCGCCAGCCGGAGTGAGGCCAACGCCCGGCCGATCTTTTCACGCTCATCCGGGGAACACGACGTTTCACTGAGAATCGTGCCGTCGAGATAGGTAAGCAACCTGATGTCACGGTCTTGACCGGCGCGGTCGCGATACATGAAATGGGTCTGACCCTGCGTCGTGGGTATGACCTCCGGGACGGGCAAGCCGCTCGGCCCCGATGCGATATGGCGCAGGAGATCGAGTTGGAGCTCGATCTCGGTCACATCTTCCGCCGGATTTGCGCTTTTCAGAATATAGCGGCGCCCACTATCGCACGCCACGCGGAATGTGTCGTCCTTCTCGGTTGCCAGCCGGGTCAGGGTGCCGCTCAGTTGATATCGGTCCGCCAGCAGCGCCGCTGCCTCGCTTTCGTCCATGTTGACGAAAGCGGCGGCCAGACCGCCCGCATGGACAACGCTATCCGCCGCCGTCATTCGGTTTCACCACAGTCTGGTTTCCCGGTTTGGGGATTCAGTCCACAGGATGTTGCAAGATCCATTGTCGAAAATCCCATTTTCTTTGGGCCTCATCACCAGTTCGCACGGGCGAGCCTAACGCACGCCGATCCTCAAGCCCATGACCCGAGGGAGCGATGCCGCTGCACGCGCGAGCAGCGGTGCCTTGACGCGCCGATCTTCGGCATCCTCGCTGGCCATGATCCCCCAGCGGACGAGATTGCCGCCCAGGTATCGAAACGGTTCGGGCGGGAGGCTCGGCAGCGGCCGCGTGCAAAAGGGCAGGGTGCTCCATGAATCCTTGGCATCCAGCACCAGCGAGGTCAGGCACTGGCCGGCGATGTAGGATGGATTGACGCCGTGACCGGAAAATCCGCAGGCATAGTGAATTCTGGTCCCCGCGATCGTCCGGAAGAACGGCAGGCGGTCCGCCGAGACATCGATCGCACCACCCCAGGCTGAAGCAATGCCGACTTCGGAAAGGGCGGGGAGCAGCCGGCGGATACCGTCGCGCGCCCGTTCGATCGAGGGGGCGTCATTCGCCATCCCAGCGCCGCTGTCGCGGCCGCCATAGGCGATCGGGCCGGAACCGGAGCCCATCAGAACCCGGCCGTCGGGCGTGTTGCGGAAATAATGAATAAACATCCGCAAGTCTGAAAGACCGACGCCGTTATTCCATCCCGTCTTTTCCAAGTGTTCAGGTGCCGGATCGGTCATGACGGCGTAGGACGAAAACACCGAAACATGGTTTTTTATCCCACCAAGTCCGGCGAGGCCGGTATTGGTTGCGAGAACGACATCGCGCGATGTAACGGCGCCGCCGGGTGTTTCCACCCGGCAGGGATTGCCGGGAGAGGTCTTTGTGACGGCGCTTTTTTCATAAATCCTGATGCCGCGACCAAGGACCGCCTGCTTGAGCGCCATCACGAGCTTTGCGGGATGCAGATTGGCGCCTTCGGGGAAGAAAACAGCTTTGCGGAAATCAGAAACGCCGCAGACGGCCTGTATCGCGCCATGGTCGAAAGGCACCGCTGTGTCCGGCACGCCCAGGCGCTCGGCGGTCTGGATAATGGTTTCCAGCATGCGGTCCTGTGCGGGTGACGTCGACACCTTTGCATGGCCGGCTTCCCGCCACCAGACGTCGACGCCGCACGACGTCACAAAATTCCGGATGCCGTCCTGTGCGGCCGTTGATGCGCGGCATACAGCCAATGCATCGTCCGCGCCGAGATTCGCGGCAAGTCCGGGAAGGGCGCCCCAATAGCCATGGCACTTGCCGCCGTTCATGCCGCTGGCGCCGCTGCCGCATAGATCGGCTTCGAGGATGACGACGGTCAGGTCTGGTGCGCGGTCCGTCAGCGCCAGGGCGGTCCAAAGCCCGGTAAAGCCGCCGCCGACGATCGTGACGTCGGCAGCCATCTCGCCGGAGAGGGGGCCGAGAATTCCAGATTCGGCTCCCTCGCTGCGGCGGGTGTCTTTCATCGCATCCTGGAACCACCACGCCCGGTTTCGGTCGGCCATGGGCGCTTTTAGCTCGACCACGTTCACGCAACCATTCCCTTTATTCCCCCGTTTGCCGGAGCGACCGCAGCGGAAAGTCGAGGGTTGCGAGATCATGATTAATTGTCAACATTTAATCGTTGCACGATGTATGGGAATGTGGCGTCATTGCGGTGCCGATCCAGGGATTTCGAATTTCTTATCTAATGGCGCGCGGCACCCCCCTGACAAACAAGGAGAACCATTATGAAACGTATCGATCCGAATAATCGGCTGAGCAAGGCTGTCATCGCCAATGGCTTCGTTTTCATGTCGGGCTTTACCGCCGCCGACAGAAACCAGGATGTAGCGGGTCAGACGAACGACATTCTGCAGCAGATCGACAAATACCTGAAAGAAGCCGGAACCGATAAGCAGCATCTCGTGAGTGTGAATATCTGGCTTAAAGACATCGGCGATTTTGCGCAGATGAACGCCGCTTGGGAAAAATGGGTCGACCCTGATGCCACGCCAGCCCGCGCCACCGTACAATCCAGTCTTGCGCGTCCGGACATATTGGTGGAAATGATGGCGCAGGCGGTTCTTCCGCAAGCAGGCAAGTAAACCTGATCGGCGGCTCTAAGAATAAGGTGAGGCAAACGGGATGCCGACAACAGCGGCCAAGGGAAAGATCAGCCGCCGGTCTCTCGGAAAACAGGCTGTCGATCAGCTGCGCGGACAGATCCTGTCCGGTCAATTGGCTTCGGGCGAGCGCTTGGTGGAGACAGCGATCGCTGAAGACGTTGGGCTCAGCCGAAGCACCATTCGCGGGGCATTGGCCGAATTGGCTCATGAAGGGCTGGTGACGCAGATCGCCTATACGAAATGGATAGTTACCGAACTGACGGCCGAGACGGCGTCGGATCTTTATACACTTCGCAGTGCCCTCGAGGGGCTGGCCGTGCGTCTCGTAGCGTCTCAAATCACGGCGGAACACGCTGAGCGCATTCGCAAAGCACAGCAAAACCTTGAGACAGCCGCAAGCGAGAATGACAAGGTTGCCTTGGCGGAAGCCGACTTCGCCCTGCACGAATTGTTGATCGAATTGTCGGGCAATGCCCAATTGATGAAGCATTACCGGCTGATCGCGCAGCAGGTTCGGCTGCTGATCGCGTCCTCCAATAGTCTCCTGGCCGCGGCAGCGGACGTTGTCGCCCAGCACAAACCCATCGTCGAAGCCATATGTACCGGAGATGAAGACAGAGCCGAGGTCTTGATGCGAGAGCATAGCCTCGGCGAAGGACAGCGTCTCGTCGAGCATCTCCGCACCGTCAAGGGCGACGGCCATTTCCGCGAACACGCCAAGGAAGCGGTGCCTTGACGCCGCGTCATCAACGGAATGTGATCTGATGAATATCTTGATATTTACACCGGATAGCCAAGAGGCGCGCCGCTACCAAGAGCTCTGTGCCGAGGCCCTACCCGCCGCAACGATTAATGCCGCCTCTTCCGCCGAAGAAGCCGAACCCTTTGTCGGCGAGGCTGAGATCCTGGTCGGGTGGAAATTCCCCGAGAGTATCTTCGGCAAGGCACGGTCACTGCGATGGATCCACAAGTTTGGGGCCGGTGTCGACGATGTGGCCTTCCGCAATGATTTGCCCACTGACATCATGCTTACAAGAAACGAGGGCGCCGCCCTCGCGCCGAGAATGGTCGAGTATGTTGTTGCGGCGATATTCGCCTTGAGTCAGCGCTTGCACTTATGCATACGCAATCAGCAGCGCCGCGACTGGAAACCGCTCCGAACGGAACTCACGACCGGCAAAGTCGTCGGCGTGGCCGGACTTGGCGATATCGGCAGTCTTGTCGCCCGCCGAATGACCGAAAACGGTATGCGGGTCGTCGGCTGGCGCCGGTCGGCCGCGCGCGATGTACCTTTGGTCGATCATGTCTATTGCGGGAACGAGGAGTTCGGTGACTTTCTGAGCGTCTCGGATTTCGTTGTGTCCGTGCTGCCGTCGACGCCTGAGACCCGCCATCTGTTCAATGCCGACACCTTCGCCAAAATGAAACGCGATGCTTGCCTGATCAATATCGGACGCGGCACCAGTGTGGATGAACCAGCACTGGTTCAGGCCTTGAAAACGGACGCCATCGGCGGCGCGGTGCTCGATGTGTTCGAGAAGGAGCCGTTGGCCCCGGATAGTGAGCTTTGGGATCTCGAAAACCTGATCATCACGCCGCATATGTCCGGTCCGATCATTCCAGAGGACGCCGTGCCGGTATTTCTGGAGAATGTCAGGCGGTTCGAGGCGGGTGAGAAGCTCCTGAAGCTAATCGACCGGACGCGGGGTTATTAATCCGCCGGGAAGGATCCGCTTTTCGTCGCGTCGCCGGATGCTGGGCGTGACGCTTTTGCGTCCGTTGTCGGGAAGAGAGTCCTTTACCGCGACTCGTCGGGCGCGTAGAATCCGCGCCGGAGGCGGAAAAGTTGGAAGACACCACGACGTACACCTTCAAGATTGAGGACTTCACGCCCGAGAGCATGCCTTTCGGGCGGCTGGTCGAGTATTATCTCGAGATCAAGAGAATGCTTGGTGTCGCCGACAATCTGCATCTAATTGACGTTGTGGAAGGCAGCCACGGGAGCGCCTTCAAGATCGATAGAAACCATGAGACTGCGCTTACCAAAAGACTCATGGAACTCAATGACGACACGGCTCCAAAATCCGCTGCCAGCGCCCGTGACGCGATCAACACTATGCTGCGTGTCGATGGCACCAGCGGCAGCTTCTACGATTCTAGAGGCATGAACGTCATTCCGTTTCCCGGCAAGTTGGCGCCGGGGAACAATCAAATACGTGTGCGCGGTGCCGCAACTTTTGCCGGCGAACTTTACCACATTGCAGGGACGAAAGACGACGCGAAGATTCGGATAAGCACTGACGCTTACGGTGTCGTATTTTGTGCTACCAGCAAGAATATCGCCAGGGAACTCCGAGAGTTTTTATTTGATCAAGTAAAGGTCAGCGGACGTGGGATGTGGACTAGGACTGAATCTGGCAGATGGAATATTGATAATTTTGTGATCACGGACTTCGCTCCGGTTAAGAAAGAGAGCCTTCGGCAGAGCGTTGATAAGCTTCGCGCCATGGATATTGTTTGGCCGGATGACCCGCTTGGAGAAATTGATAAACTTGAAGAACATAACGGAACGACTCATTGATAGTAGCGTTCGATAACACCTTTCTGTCTCTCGTCCTTCATCCGGGAGCAAAGCCACGACCAAACCCTTCAACCGGGAAACCGGTGGACTACTGTAAGGAGCGCGTAGAGGCTTTGGTTGATAGTCTCAGCAAGCGCGGCGACACGGTAGTCATTCCTACACCATGCTTTTCAGAGTTGCTGTGTGCTGTTCCGGATCTTGAGAAAGCGCTTGTTGCCATAAACCAGTCAACAGCATTCGATCTAGCTCCATTCGATGAGCGTTGCGCGATAGACCTTGCTAATGTGGTGCGAAAAGCGCTCGCGTCCGGGGATAAAAAGTCTGGGGCGTCCGCCCCGTGGAATGAGATAAAATTTGATCGCCAAATTGCGGTGATCGCCAAGGTTAATGGGGCTGAGACCGTATATACCGACGATGAGAACCAGAAAAAGTTTGCGGAGCAGATCGGCTTGAAAGTCCTGCATACTTGGGACCTAGATTTGCCGCCGGAGTATGCCCAGCGTGGATTGTTCAACGAGCAAGAGTGAACAACCAAAACCTCTCGAAGCGGCCGTCCGCGAGGCCAAAGCCGACGGGTTCGACGACGCCCGGGCTGATGCATCGCATTTGGGGCAATAGACGCGACCTTTTCCGATTAAATCGCTTTCTTCATCCGCCGGTAAACCGCTCCGGCCGGTAGGGGGCTATGTCGATGGCGGTGGGTTCGTCATTGATGATCTCGGATACCAACCGGCCGGTCATCGCGGCGCCGGTGATGCCCAAATGTCCGTGGCCAAAGGCGAATACGACCGAGGGCGCGGTCGGGCACCGGCCGATAACGGGAATGCTGTCCGGCAGAGATGGGCGGCAGCCCATCCACACGCTGGATTCGTCGCCCCGCAGATCGGGGAACATGTTTCTGGCATGGTGAAGCAGAGATTGGGCGCGCTTATAGTCGGGCGGTGCGTCGACGCCCGCAATCTCGACCGTGCCGGCGACACGCATGCCGTCGCTCATCGGGCTTACGATGAAGCCGCGATCCGCATGCATGATCGGACGACGGACCAGGGCGGCGTCATGGGGCAGCATGACATGATAGCCCCGCTCGGTCTCCAGAGGAATGCGCACGCCGAGCCGCTTGGCAATCCGCGCCGACCACGCACCCGCAGCCAGGACCGCGCCGGCGGCGTCGATGGATCGGCCATCTTCGAGCTGGACCGTCACCGTACCATCGTCGTGTGGCTGGATGTCGGCGACGCTCCCCCGCTCCAGCGTGCCGCCCTCGGTCAGATATTGCTCAACGATTGCTTCGACCAGCGACAGCGGCTGTATCGTCTGGCCGTTATTCGGCAGAAACAGCCCCCGCGCAAAGATCGGCGCCAGTCCCGGCTCGTATTGGCGTATCTCTTCGGGTCGGAGCCAATGGAATTCAACCCCATGACGGGCTCTCAATTGGTGACCGACAGCTTCCGACCGTGAGGGTTTGTCCGATTCCCATACATAGAGTTGTCCTTGCCGCCGGAACAAGGTTTGGAAAGCCGACGCGCCCAGCAGGTTCTCATATTCATCGAAGGATGTGCCGACCAGCGGTTTCAACCCTTCTGACGCCCGGTCGACCGCCGCCATCCGGCTCGCGGCCACCCATTTCATCAGCCAAGGCGCCGCTCGCGGCAGATAGCGCCACCGCACGAATAAGGGGCCGAGCGGGTCGATCAACCACTTCGGAACCTGTTGGAACATTCCCGGCAGGGCAATCGGCGCGACCGAACCAGGCGAAATGGCGCCGGCATTGCCGAATGAGCAGCCATGACCTGGCGCCTGAGCGTCGATGATGGTGGTTTCAAAACCTTTTCGCCGCAAATTCAACGCGGTGGCGGCACCAACCGCCCCGGCCCCTATGACAATGATTCGACGCAAAGGGGCGGCGTTCGGCGCTGACGCATTTCGTGACATCTGTGAACCTGGTTAATGGCGGGGCGGCTACCAGCCGATTGCATAGCCCACACGGCGCGGGTCGGAAGCGCCGTCGATCCGGCCCCTGTCCCGATTTCCGTCGATCATGGAAACGCTGCCGGCAAGCCAAGTGTAGTCAGGCCAGTGCTCCACCTTGTGTCCCAGATCCGAAAGCTGCTCGCATACCTTTTGCGGAATACGGCTTTCGACCCGCAACACACCGGGTTCAGACCGATGGGGCGTGAAGGATGACGGGAACGAGTAAGTAGCGACGCGGGGCAATTCGACGGCCGATTGCAAATCATGGTCGAAGACGGCGAAGTTCAAGAAGGCTTGCAGCATTGCCTGGGTCTGCACGTCGCCGCCGGGGGAGCCGAACGGCACCATGCGGTTTCCTTGCACGGCGATTGCCGGATTCGGTGTCAGGCGCGGGCGCTTGCCGGGCTCGAGCGACGATGGATGATCGGCTTCCAGCCACGATTGCTGACCACGGGATGAAACGATGAAGCCTAGGCCCGGCACGACCGGCGCGTTGTAAGAGGCGTCACTCGGCGTCGCGGAGAAGACGTTTCCGGCCTTGTCCACGGCGCAGACGTAACTGGTATCCATGGAGGAACCCGTATTGAATCCGCCGGCCACGGGCTTTTCGCCCTGACCATCGAGCCCGCCGGGCGGCATGTCGGGAAATGCGCGGGCAGGATCGATCATAGCCCTGCGTGCGGAAAGATAGTCGTCGGAAAAGAGCATCGCCATCGGGACGTCGACGAATTTGGGATCTCCCAGAAAACGTTCACGGTCACCGGCGGCAAGCTTCAGCGCCTCCACGATCACATGCAGATACTCGGCCGAATTGTGGCCCATGCTCTTGATGTCGAAACCCTCGATGATCTTGAGGGCCTGAAGGAGCATCGGTCCTTGGCACCAGGGGCCGCAGCCATGGATTTCCCAATCGCTGAACTGGACTTGAATGGATTTTTCGACGTCGACCGAGAAATTCGCCAGGTCGTCCGCCGCCAGAAGGCCACCTTCGGACTGGTGAAAAGCGATGATCTTTTTCGCGATATCGCCGCGATAGAATGCATCGCGCACAGCCTGGAGCCCTGCCAAACGCCCGCCCTTCGTTGCTGCGGCCCGGTCTTCGTCGGCCAGAAACTGAAGACTGGACGCAAGATCCGACTGGACGAACTGTTCGCCGATTTCCGGCACTCGGCCGTTCGGCAGGTAGATTTCTCTGTTCGACGGGAATTTGGAATAGGAATCGTGGTATTTTTCTATGCGGTCCGCCATCATCGGGTACATCGGGAACCCCAGAGCGGCGAATTCGATTGCATAAGCGGCTGTGTCCGCGAACCCCATGGTGCCGTATCGTTCCAATGCCGTGATCCAGGCATCCGGTGCGGCCGGGACTACCGTCCGCGGGATACCGACGGGGATGTGCCCGCCCCATTCGGCGGCAAGCTGCTCTCGCCGGGCGGCGCTGGGCCATCCGCCGAGACCGCTGATGGTGACCATCTCGTCTTTTTCGGCAGAGTAAAGAATGATCGGGGCTACGCCGGCGACGCTGACGAATTCACTCTCCAGCACCCCAAGGGCGATTCCGGCGGCAACGCCGGCATCAATCGCATTGCCGCCCGCACGAAGCACCTCCGACCCAGCCATGCTGGCGAGATGATGTCCCGCGGCCACCATGTATCGATGGCCCGATATACTTGGGCGACAGTTTAAAGATGCACTCAACGTTGCCATGACGGAAATCCCATTCAAGAGCGGCACGCGCACCACACCAGGGCGCGTGCCGCATCACCGCGTTAACGAGGTCAGTTCTTATTCTTCGATCCAGGGCTCCTCGTCCCAAATGCCCTGGAGATTGTCGTACTGGGTGCGCGCCAGTTGTGCGAACTCCTCGGCATTCAGATAATAGATCATTTGCCGGTCACGTTCGGTCATTTCTATGAACTCCGGATCGGCCAATGTGGCTTCGATGGCATCAATCAGCTTCTCGCGGACGTCGTCCGGCAGTCCGGCCGGTGCCGCAAGACCGCGCACGGCGCCCCATTCGACATCGTATCCCTGCTCCACGAAGGTGGGCAGATCCGGGGCGAGTTCGAACCGCTCGGCACCCATGACACCCAGAACCCGTCCCTGGCCTTCTTCGTGCATCTGCGCACCGCCGCCGACAGCGGTCAAACCGCCATCGATATGGCCGCCCATAATCTGGTTCCGCATTTCGGCGGCGCCGGGTCCAGGAATGAAGTTGAACCGAATGTCGGCCTCACGTTCGAAGACCAGAAGGGCCAGATGGGCAGCCGAGCCCAAGCCGGCGCCGCCCATGGTGACGGATCCCGGTTCTTCGCGGACTTGCGCCACGAGGTCGTCAAGGGTCTCGTAGGGTGTGTCCATGCCGACGATCAAGCTGTGCGGCTCCGAGGTAAAGGTGCCGAGGTAATCGAAGTCGTCGATCGAATATTCCGCATCACCGCCGAAGAGGGCCGCAACCATGCCCGGCATCGACGCCAAAGCGAGGGTGTATCCGTCAGGGTCGGCATTGGCGACTTCTTGCTGCATCAGCGCGCTCGATGCGCCGGGACGGTTGATGACAGCGATGTTGGCGCCGCCAAGGTGCTTTTCCAGGAAGGGCTGCACCTGACGGGCTGTGATATCGACCGGGCCGCCTGCCGAGAAGCCGACCATGAGTGAAATCGTCCGGTCGGGGTAGTCTGCTTGGGCGCTGCCCGCGCTCATGATTCCGAGGCTGAGGACGGCGGCGCCGGCCATGAGATAAGGTTTCGAAATTTTCATTATTCTGCTCCCTGTTGAGTTGACGATTGAATAAATGGACCTCAGTGCGCCCCCGAGGCTTGCCCCGGGAGCAATGCCTAGGGAGAGTGCGGCGCCGCGCTTGCCCGACGGGCTGCCAGCTTCGCACGTCCCCAACGCCAGGCCGGCGTAAGAAGTGCAAGGAAAATGATCAATATGATGATCTGCGATATCGTATTGGTAACGAGAATGCTCCAGTTACCTTGCGAAATTCTAAGGGCAGTCCTAAGGCTCTGCTCGGCCAGACCACCCAGTATAACCCCAAGTACCAGCGGCGCCAGCGGAAAGCCCCTCTTGTTCATGAAATACCCGAGCAAGCCAAACCCGAGCATAAGGTACAGGTCGAAAGTCGCATTGTTGACGGTGTAGACCCCCAGTACCATCAGCCCGACGATCATCGGCGCCAGCAAGGTCTGCGGAATTCGAAGTGCCTGGGCGAATACCCGTGTTGCAACCATGCCGCCGACAACGAAAAGCAGCATTGCCGTGAGCAGCATCTGGATCATGAACCCGTAAACGATATCCGGATTGTCGCGGAAAAGCGACGGTCCGGGCTGCAGCCCATGGACCAGCAATCCGCCCATGATCAGCGCGGCGATGGAATTGCCGGGAACACCCAGGGTCAGGGTTGGGATAAGCGAAGCGCCGTTATCGGAACTGTTGCCGGCCTCGGCTGCGGCGATGCCTTTGGGGTTTCCTTTGCCAAATTCAATGGCGTCGTCTTTGCCCACACGCTTGGCTTCGTTATAAGCGAGGAACGCGGCGATATTGCCGCCAGCGCCCGGCAGGATACCGATGATGATGCCGATGAAGCCGGATTTAAGCCAAGTGGGAATGAGATACCCAAGCCCCCCAAGGGCAGATCCTGAGCCCTTCAGTCGGATCACATCTTTGGAAATGCCGACATTTATCGCGTCCTCGGCCATCCGGAAAACGCGGGGCAGGGCAAACAATCCGACCAGCACGACCACGATATTGATGCCATCGACCAGTTCCAACTGGCCAAAAGTGAAGCGCATGCGCCCGGTCATCTGATCCATTCCGACCCCGGCAATGAA
>LFIK01000381.1_pt1 | contig 33156 bp, 29 predicted proteins | sample 643401 | NCBI WGS metagenome assembly LFIK01 (sample SAMN03777447, study PRJNA286221) | soda lake metagenome | biome: soda lake; feature: Kulunda steppe; material: water; isolation source: sample T5-Br brine of Lake Tanatar-5 | place: Russia: Kulunda steppe | collected 2010-07
GTGGATGAGCGCCGCAGGAATGTCCCCGGCGACGATCTTGCAGAAAATGCAGTCGTCCTTGCGTGGGTAGTCAGCCATCAATGGTCTCCTCAAGCGGCCAGTCCATGGTGTCGCAGCAGGGCGTCGATCTGCGGTTCGCGCCCGCGGAACGCCACATACAGCTCCATCAGGTCCTCGGAGCCACCTTTTTCCAGAATGTTCTCCAGGAAATCCCGCCCTGTCTGCTGGTTGAAAATGCCCTCTTCCTCGAATCTGGAAAAGGCGTCCGCCGACAATACCTCGGCCCATTTGTAACTGTAGTAACCGGCGGCATAGCCGCCGGCAAATATGTGTCCGAAGCTGTGCGGGAAACGATGCCAGGCCGGAGGCTTCATCACCGAGACCTGATCGCGTACCTGATCCAGGATTTCGAAAATTCGCGGGCCCGTTGCCTGGTCGTAGTCCGCATGCAGGCGGAAATCGAACAGCGAGAATTCAAGTTGCCGCACCATCTGCATGGCGGACTGGAAGTTTTTCGCTGCCTGCATGCGCTGGTAGAGGTCATCTGGAATGCGCTCGCCGGTGTCCACATGCACTGCGAACAGATCCAGTGCTTCGCGTTCCCAGCACCAGTTCTCCATGAACTGGCTGGGCAGTTCCACGGCATCCCATGGCACACCCGCAATGCCGGAGACCGCGGCGCAGTCCACCCGGGTCAGCATGTGGTGCAGGCCGTGGCCGAACTCGTGGAACAGGGTTTCCACTTCACCATGAGTCAGCAGCGCGGGCTTGCCGCCGACGCTGGGCGTGAAGTTACAGGTCAGATAGGCCACCGGAATCTGGGTGTCGTTTCCCTGCGCGCGCCGCATGCGACAGACGTCCATCCAGGCACCGCCGCGCTTCTTCGCCCGGGCGTACAGGTCGGTGTAGAACTGGCCACGCACCGAGCCATCCGGATTGTGGATCTCGTAGAATTTCACGTCTTCGTGCCAGGTGTCGACGGCCTCCGTATTCTCGACGATTTTCACCCCATAGAGTCGTTCCACGACCTGAAACAGGCCGGCCTTGACCCGATCGGCGGAGAAATACGGCCGCAGGTCCTCCTGTGACAACTGGTAGCGTGCCTGGCGCAGCTTTTCGGTGGCCCAGGTGGTGTCCCAGGGATGCAACTCGTCCAGCCCCAGTTCATCCTTCGCGTACTCGCGCAGCGCGGTCAGCTCCTTTTCCGCCTGGGGCTTTGCCCTGGTGGCCAGGTCCAGCAGGAAGCCGGTCACCTGATCGGTGGAATCCGCCATCTTTGTGGCCAGCGACAATTCAGCGTAGTTGGCAAATCCCAACAATTGCGACTTTTCGTGTCGCAGGGCCAGGATCTCTTCCATGATTTCGGTGTTGTCCCACTGCCCGGCATGGGGCCCCTGGTCCGACGCACGGGTGCCGAAGGCGGTGTACATCTCTTCGCGCAGGGCGCGGTTGTCGCAATGCGCGAGCACGCCGAAGAAGCAGGGGAAATCCAGCGTCAGCAAGTAGCCGTCCCTGTCGTTGCGCTCCGCCTCCTGGCGCGCCACCGCCAGCGTCGACTCGGGTAGCCCGGCCAGTTCCGCCTCGTTTGCAACGTGCTTCTGCCAGGCGTTGGTGGCATCCATGACGTTTTCTTCGAACTTGGCTGACAGGGCCGACAGACGACTGGCGATCTCGCGATAGCGTTCCTTTTCGTCGGCTGGCAGATCGACGCCGGAGAGATGGAAGTCGCGGATCGCGTTATCCACCGTTTTCTGCTGCGCGGGGCTAAGAGCGTCAAAGTCTTCCCGCGCCCGCACCGCTTTGTAGGCTTCGGCCAGCTTGCTGTTCTGGCCCACCTCCGTGGTGTAGGCGGTGAGCTTGGGCAGACAGGCGTTGTACGCCTCACGCAGGGCATCGTTGTTCATCACCGCATTCAGATGGCTCACTGGCGACCAGGCGTTACTCAGCCGGTCATCCATCGCCTCCTGGGGTGCGACCACCGTGTCCCAGCTTGGCGGTGCGGGGCTCTCAAGTATGGCATTGAGTCGTGCCCGGTTTTCGGCGAGCAGGGCGTCAATGGCCGGCTCCACATGGTCTGGTCGGATCGCGGAGAAGGCTGGGAGGCCCTCGGTGTCGAGGAGCGGGTTGCTCATGGTCGGAACTCCTGTCCATTCTGTGGTCGGCGGCACTGCTCTGTGCCACGGCATGATGCGTGGATGATGCCACGGCTCGCAGGGCTTATGGAGTCGGTTCCCGTTGCAAGGGTTCCGGTCAAGGTGTCGGCCTCTGGCACCGGCTCCGTTTACAATGACGCTCAGTCAGGCCTGATCCAGGGCCGGCGGGTCGCTCGCGGCGACGACGACAGCCACCGCAGAAAGGGAGACAGCAATGCTGCGCGTATTTGATGGCAAGACTCCGGAACTGGGCGCGAATGCCTGGGTTGATCCGGCCGCGCTGGTGATCGGGGATGTGGTGCTCGGTGCCGAGGCCTCGGTCTGGCCAATGACGGTGATCCGCGGTGACGTCAATTACATCCGCATCGGTGCCCGGACCAACATTCAGGATGGCACCATCGTGCATGTGGCGCATGCTGGCGGCATGAATCCCGAGGGCTACCCGACCATCGTCGGCGAGGATGTGACCATCGGCCACAATGCAGTGATCCACGCCTGCACCATCGGCGACCGTTGCCTGGTCGGCATGTCGGCCACCGTCATGGATGGCTCGGTGCTGGAGGATGAGGTCATCGTCGGTGCCGGCTCGATGGTGCCTCCTGGCAAGCATCTGCGGGCCGGGCATCTGTACATCGGCAATCCTGCCCGGGAAAAACGACCGTTGAGCGAGGATGAGAAAGCCTTCCTGCGGTACTCTGCCGGGCATTATGTGGAGTTGGCGGCGCGCCATCGACGCTGACTTCTTTCAAGCAGATACTGAACGGGTCCGCATGAGAGCGTGTGGAGGAGTGGCTGCCTCGGGTCAGCGGAACGGGGTCTTCTGTCGTGGCGGGTGGATGCCGTAACGCTGCATTCAGTGTGCCGGGTCACGCCAAGCTGCCAGTGGGTGTAGTCATCCCCGGGCAGCGCTGCTGCGGAAGTCCTGGCGGCCCAGAGTGGCGCCTGCCGACCAGTCTTCCGCGATCGGCAGGTCGAGGCTGGCGTAGTAATAGACCGCGTCCTTGAACTGCTCGCGAACCGCGCTTTCCGTGTTGGTGACGTAGAACACCCCGACGGTAAGCATGTCGACGTTCAGATTCAGGTAGAGCTCGCCAAAATCCGAGTCCTTGAGATCCCGGCGGCCGGGATAGGCGTAGTAGATGTAGCCGAGATCGTAGTTGAGCTGCTCGAAGGCTCCCGCAAAGCCGATCCAGCCGTCCAGCTCATAGCCGGTGAATCCGTCACCGAAATCAACGTTCGAGGCCCATGTGCCCACGTAGACGCCGGATTCGTGGGCATAGTCCAGCCCGCCCTGGACGGCCGCGCCGTCGTCGGTCTGGGTCAGTCCGCGAAACATGTAGTTGCTGGTAACGCCAATGTTGGCACTGAATTCGGCCTGAACGACGCCGGTCCCGGCGAGCAGCAGCGTCGCTCCCAGGGCCGCCTGTCGACCACGAGAAAGAATCGGGTGGTTTTTCGTCATCGGTGTTCCTCCATATCATTTTTGCAATTCAGGATCGTCGTACGAAATAGAGACGACATGTTCCTGAGCTGCAAAAAGCCTGCCCCTGGAGAAACATCGACCTGCCCGCGGCAGTCATGCCCGAGTGCGTATGCATCGTCTCGGGAGAAGATCCGGCCTCGTTGCGCGGAGGTCGGCACGGGCCATGCACGGCATCAATGGGGAAACAACGCTTCGCCGGCGTGGCGAATGGAGGGCTTCGTGCCGCACCTGCATATCAAGGGCTGGCTTCTGCAGCGCATCGACGAGGTCGGTGACGATGGTCTGTGGGACTGGCAGCTGGCGCGGCTTGTGGAAAGCCATTACGCACTGTCAGGCCATTACTGGCGCGGCGTGATCCGGCTCACTCTCGTGGATCTGCATGCGAGCGGGGTGATCGAGAGTGTTGACGAGGCCATCGACAGCGAAGGCTATTTCGGGCGAGGACGAATCCTGTTCCGGTTTCGCCTGAATGCATTCGGTCGGCAGCGCCTGCTGGATACCGGCCTTGGCGGAACCGTCCGCTCGTCATCTTCGCGAGGGGAGGCGCAATGAACGCTTACTGGGGCTATCCGGCGGCGCCGTTGCTCGCGGTCATCAGTATCAGCCTGCTGTGCGCCGTGGCGCTTTACCAGGCCCGAAGCTTTGCCTATCGGCTTTGATGATGACTGCCTCAAGGCACAAGGTGACTCCTAGCTTGGCGCGCATCGTGGGCGATTCGCGGCTTCTCCGATGACTGTCTCGGCGAGAGGCGGGCCGTCCCTGGATGGGGCGCGGGCGCAGTACCATGCCGGGCGTATTCGGTGGGGCTTCATCTGGGCCCTCTGGTCCGCGGTTCTGGCCGGCGCCTGGTACATCCCGGCGACAGCGCTCTGGTATGAACCGGCATTTGCCGCAGGTCGCGAGGACACGGCCTCCGTTTTCCTGTTGACGGCGACCGTGATCGCGGCGTTGAACGTCGTGACCATGCTGTTGTTTGCCCTGTTATGGATCGGCGTTCTCGGCAAGATCCCGGATTACCGGCGGACCATGCGCCAGGTGCGCTCCATCAGTTCCTGGTACATGGTGGCGGCATTCTTTGGCGGACCTATGGCCCTGTTCGGTGGCTTTCTCGCCATGGGATTCATCGGTGCGGTGTTCGCCGCGGTCGCCGGCCTGCTGTATCCGATCGTTGGCGCGCTGCTGGCCCGGCTCTGGTACCACGAAAAAATCACGCTGCGCGTGGCAGTTGGCATTTTCATCATAATTGCCGGCGGCGTCACGGTGTTCGGTCCCGGGTTGTTGGCCGGGTTTTCCGGCACCGGTGACGGCGCCTGGCTGGGATATCTCGGTGGTGCGATGACCGCGGTTGGCTGGGGCGTGGAGGGCGCCATTGCCGGGCGTGTCATGGATGTATCCGACCCGGATGCCGGCCTTACCATTCGATTTACGGCCGAGGCAGCATACTGGCTGTTGCTGGTGCTGCCCTTGGTGATCTGGCTGACGGAGTTTCCTGCGCTGGAACTTGTCATGCAGGCACTATCGACGCCGTCGACACTGGTGATGCTGTTACTGGCCGGCGTCAGCTTCGCCTTCGGCCAGGTCACATGGTACAGGTCATTCCCGTTGATCGGCGTGGGCCGAGGGCAGGCGGTGGGCGATCTCTATGCGGTTTTCACTGTTTTGTTCGTTGCCGCATTCACGCTGCAACTGCCGGACTGGAATTTCCTGCTTGGCCTGGTGCTGGCCGTGTTCGGCGGTTTCGTCATGTTCACGGAGCGCGACTCGGTGCTGGAAGTCGTACGCGCCCTGCCGGCAGAGTCGGGCAGATGATCCGTTTAGGGAATAAAACCGTGTTTACCTACTCCCCGTTGCCGAAAATGGTGATGGCGAGGAACCGGATCGGCACCCGCACCAGCTGCTCCGGGCCGTGGGGGACGCGGGCGTCAAACGTGAACGTGTCCCCCTCCTCAAGTTCGTAGACACGCTTTCCGTGCCGGTAGTCAATTCGCCCCTGAAGCATGTGGATCAGCTGTGTGCCCTCATGCTGGAAGGTCGGGAACGCTTCGCTTTCGTCGTCCATCGAGATCAGGAAGGGTTCGAAATTCTTCTGATGGCCCCGATGATGCGCCAGCAGATGGTAGGTGTGGCCGCGCTTCGTGCCCATGCGCACCACCTCCATGCCGCCGCCCGCCTTGACCAGTTGCGCGTCCGCCTCCGCAGAGTCGTAATCGCGAAACAGTTGTGACAGCGTCATACCGAGCGCCGCCGTGATGCGCGCCAGGGAGTCCAGGCTTGTGGCGACCTGTCCGTTCTCGATCTTGCTGACCATTCCCCGACTGAGTTCCGCACGCTCGGCAACCTCGGCAATGGTCAGCGACTGCTCGATGCGCCGGCCCCGGAGAACGCTGCCGATGTACTGTTCCAGCTCCATCTTGCGGTTATCGTGCGAGCGTCGGTTCGCCAGAGTCTTCGTCTCTTCGATCTTCAGTGGTTCCTTTTTCACGCCGGCTCGGTCCTCGCGGTCGATGGGGCTCCAGGGATTGCAGGTTTCCGGCATACGGCCTGACCTGGATGCGGAGTTTACCGGACTGCCACTCCAGTCAGCCGAGATTTCTTAGCGTGACACTCTGTACCGGAAGTCCCGTGATTGAAACATTGTGTCTCGAATCGCGTGATCGAAGAGGCGAAAGCCGTGATTGTGCCTCCGGGGAACTGTCGCGTATCGGGCCTGGTTCGGCAAACCAGCAAGGCTGGATTGTTTCTTGGCATTCACATTGCATTCCCTTCATGAACGCGGCAGGCCTGCTGTGGCAACTGCGCGTACATCGGATTTAACGGCAGGAGAGGACAGCCATGAGCAATGCACAACGGCAGGACATGAACGCGATCCGCGAATCGGTACTGAACGTCCGGCACAAGGAGCTGGGTTCCAAGCTGGACGGGGACACCTGGAATGACATGCTGATTCCGTGGAACTACGACACGGATCCCTATGACGAAGTCGCGGTCATGCGCATGCGTGCCGGTCTCTTCGATGTTTCCGGTTTGCACGTCGTGCACGTGCGCGGCGCGGATGCCGAAGCGGTAGTGGACCACCTGGTGAGCTGTGACTGCGCGGCCCTGAAGCCGGGCCAGGCGGCCATCGGCAGCGAGCTGAACGAGCAGGGTCACATCGTCGATGACGTGATGGTGATCCGCGACGCGGCCGACCGCTTCCGGTTGACCCACGGTGAGGGCGCCACCCCCAAGAATCTGGCGGACAGTGCCCGCGGGCGGGATGTCCAGATCGAGATCGACGAGGATACCCACATCCTATCCCTGCAGGGACCCCGCTCGATGGCGATTCTGGACCCGCATTGCGATGCTGACCTGGGCGCATTGAAATACTTCCAGCACACACCTTGCAAGCTGTTCGGGCGGGACGTGATTGTCAGTCGGGGCGGCTACTCCGGTGAGCGGGGCTACGAGATCTACTGCGCCGCGGGTGACGCCGTTGACCTGTGGGACACGATCCTCGAGAAGGGCGCCGAGCACGGGGTGATTCCCTGCTCCTGGACCGCGCTGGACATCTCCCGGATTGAAGCCTCGCTGCTGTTCTTCCCCTTCGATATGCCGCAGGGTGACACCACGCCATGGGAGATCAATTACGGCTGGTCGGTTTCCGAGAAGGGTGACTGGCGGGGCAAGGAAGCCTGTCTCGCCGGGCGCGGCAAGGAACGTTTCACCCAGGCGGGCCTGGTGGTAAGGCATGACGACGCGGTGGAGATCGGCGACCGGATTTTCCTCGACGGCAAGGATGTTGGTCGGGTCAACAGTCCGGTTTACAGCCAGCACCTGATGCAGTCGCTGGCACTTGTTCATCTGGATCACGGTGCTTCTGCCATTGGCACCGAGGTCGAGGTGGAAAGCGGTGGCAAGCGCTATGCCGCCCGTGTGGTGCAGACGCCGTTTTACGACCCAATGCGTCTGCGGACCGTCGGCTGATGGCGGTTCAGGGCGTCGACCCCATGCGATGCCCGTATCAGCACTCCCTCCTTTTGTGGTGTTTCGGGCGACCTGCGGGTCGTCCTTTTTTTTTGCCGCGGTAGCGGAGACGATAATGCGACGCAGCCAATTTAGTGCCGCCGGTCACCCGTCGGCAGGACATGGGAATGAGCGAATGCCGGAGCGTCAGCCCGTGCGCGTGTGGTCGGGAATGACTGATGCCGATTACCAGGCCGTTCTGGACGCCGTCGATGGTGCGGTTCTGGTCAGTGACGGCGCGACCATTCTATATGCGAGTGCCCGAGCGCGGGAGTTGCTTGGGCATCGGGCGGCAGACCTGACGCTGTTTGCTGATCGCGTCCACGACGCCGACCGTTACCGGTTCGAGGCACTGCTCCGGGAGACGGCTGGCGGCGTGACGGCGCCATGCCGCTGCCAGCTCAGGCTGAATCTGGCCGGTGGCGGCAAAGACTGGTTTGATCTGTCGGTCAGGACGCGCTTGCTTGGCGAACGTCCGGTGCGAGTCTGGACGTTGCTTGATGTGAGCGAGCGAAAACGGGCCGAGCAACGCCTGAGCGATGGTCTCGCGTCGCTGGCACGACTTGTGAGCAATCTGCAGGGCATGGCCTATCGGTGCAGCCACACTCGGCAATGGGACATGCATTTCGTCAGCGACGGCTGCTTCGAGCTGACCGGTTATGCGTCCTCGGAACTGCTCTACAGCAGGGCGATTGCCTACGCGGATCTGGTTCCCGCAGACGAACTTGAGCCGGCGCTGGCGCAGGTGGACGCGGCGGTTGCCGCGGACGAACCGTTCCAGCTCGTTTACCGGATCGTGACCGCCACCGGAGAGGAGAAAACGGTGCTGGATCAAGGGGCGGGGGTGCGCGACGCCGAGGGCCGGGCCGGTGAGCTGGAGGGCTTTATCACCGACATCAGTCGCCTGCGCGATCGGTTGGCATCAACCTGATGCGACGCCTGGTTCCTCGAGGCTGTCAACGCCCGCGTGGTGGTCGGATATTGTGCGCTTTCATCTTCCGATAGATCGTGTTGCGACTGACGTTGAATCGGCGGGCGATGTTGGTGATGTTCCAGTAATGGCGTTCCAGAGCCGCAAGCAGGACGTCTCGCTCGGCACTCTGCAGGGGGTTGGCTTCGGGCGCTTCGGCTGGGTCGGAATCCAGCGGTTCCTCGTCGGGTTCCGCATGTGATTGCGTGTATCCGGCATGGCGGATTTCCGAGGGTAGATCGGCGTGTCGGATGCTATCACCATCCCGCAGCGCCAGGGCGATGCGCAGCACGTTGCAAAGCTGTCGGATGTTCCCCGGCCAGTGATAATGGTCCAGGGCTTCCAGGGCTGCGGGTTCGATCCCGACTGTATCGCCGTCATTTTCGAGTTGCAGCAGGCGTTGAATCAATGTCTTGCGATCCCGGCGCTTTCGCAGCGGTGGCAGGGTGATGCTGATGCCTTGCAGGCGATAATAAAGATCCTCCCTGAACTGGCCTTCCGCGATAAGACTCTGCAGGTCGCGGTGGGTGGCGCTGACCAGGCGGATATCGACCTTGATCGGCGAATTGCTGCCCAGCGGCAGGACCTCTCGTTCCTCGAGCACGCGTAGGAGGCGGCCCTGAAGTGCCAGCGGCATATCCCCGATTTCGTCCAGGAACAGTGTGCCGCCATCGGCCTGCACGATCTTCCCCTTGTTGCCTTCGCGGCTCGCACCGGTGAAGGCTCCGCCCTTGTAGCCGAAAAGCTCGCTTTCGATCAGGGTCTCTGGGATCGACGCGCAGTTCACCGCCACGTAATTCCCTTCGCGCCGGCGACTGGCCTCATGCAGGGCCTTCGAGAAGACTTCCTTGCCGGTGCCCGTCTCGCCATAGATCAGGATCGGGAGTTCATGGTCGAGGATCCGGCGAGCACGCCGGATGTTTTCGGCCATGGCCGAATCCCCGAACTCCAGATCCTGCAGCCGGGTTTCTTTTCCAGGGCGCCGCCGTTTTTTCGGATCGCCTGTCGAGGGGGGGTGTCCCGACTGGGTGGCTTGTTGGCGAAGGAGGCTTGCATAGAAGCGCCGTCCGGTCCGCGTCTCGTAGACGGCTTTCGGTGTTACCTGATGGTTGCCCCGTGGCAGTTCTTCGCTGTTGATGTTGAAGGTTTCCGGGACCGTGTGCCCCACAAGGTCTGCGATGGCGGTGATGCCCAGGTGGAAGCCGGCGGCGCTGGTGGCTCCCACAATGCGGTCATTGCCATCGATCAGAAGCAGCCCCTCACCGGGCGCATCAATGAACTCCGGTCGACTATGGAACCGGAGTAAACGCTGTTCCGCCGCCTGACGCTCCAGCAGCACGCGCTTCTCGACCGCCTCCGCTGTCAGGTTCAGCAAAGCCAGCGTGTGCGGATTGGCGCGTTCGCGGGCAGCAACCGCATGAAGCCCACCGGCCAGCGTGCCATCCGGCGAGAACAGCGGTACCGAGGATCCTGTCAAACCCTGTAAATCATGCCGGTAGTGTTGCTCACCGCATAGCTGCAATGCCGTCTGCTCGGTGAGGCTAAGCCCAATCGCTTGTGTCCCCATGGTCTGCTCGCTCCAGCAGGCGCCGAGAACCAGACCGAGCTGCCGCGCCGTGGCGTTGAACAGGCGGTCACCGAAGTAGTTGACGATCACCGCTTGGGCATCAGTGACCAGCAGGACGTGGCCGCTGCCGCCAATATGGCGGACCAGGCTCGCCAGCTCGATCCGTGTAGCCTTCAACTCGGCGGCCATCGCCTGCTGGCGTCGGCGCAATTCCTCGGCATCGACCATTCTGGGCGATCCCTTCTCGGTACGATCGATTCCGGCCAGTCGGCAACGCTCCCAGGCCCTGGCGATGCGGGAATCGCCGGCTTCCATGGGGCGTTTCCTGGGATCGGCATGGATGGCTGTCATGGTATCGGCTCTCCAGGCGGTTGGTGGCATGGGCCGGGTTCATGCCCGCACCCACCCAGCATGTCACACTTTGCTACACGATTCGTTACATTGGCGCAGTTTCGCGAATTCTGTCCAACGATGTCCCTGAATCCCGATGAAGATCGATGTTTTCGTCGCAATGCTGCATCGAGTGTCACCAATGTGACACATGTTGTCACGGATCAGTTGCCGCCCTGGTGTCCCATTACGAACCCCTGTCGCGCCAAACGCGCGATTTACGGCCATGTTTCGCGGAAGTTCGTCGTCGCGCGGATGTTGGCACGCTTGTTGTATCTGGCAGAAACAAAGTTTCTTATCATGAAAAACCATGATTTACTGTTTGCCCTGATCGAACTGGAGAGCCAGAGCTATGCCCTTGGGCCTGCTGCGTTTCGCGATGAGCAAGAAACACCCGGAGCCCCGGATGTTCCGGGAGCCGGACACACTGAAGTCGTCCTACGACGTGGTGATCATCGGCGCGGGTGGGCATGGGCTTGCCTGCGCCTATTATCTTGCCCGTGATTACGGCATTACCAATGTGGCAGTGCTGGAGCAGGGCTATATCGGTGGCGGCAACACTGGTCGCAATACCACGATTATCCGTTCCAATTACCTGACGCCCGAAGGGGTGCGCTTCTACGACGAGAGCGTGCGCCTGTACAAGGACCTGTCCGAGGACTTCGATCTCAACCTGTTCTATTCAGAACGTGGTCATTTCACCTTTGCCCATACGGATAGCGCCCTGGGCACGATGCGCTGGCGTGCCGAGGTCAACAAGCACATGGGCATCGATAGTGAGGTGGTGGATCGGGACACGATCAAGCAGACCTGTCCGGAGCTCGATCTCGACTGCGGCGGTCATCTGCCCATCATGGGTGCCCTGTATCATGCCCCCGGTGCCGTGGCGCGGCATGATGCCGTTGCCTGGGGCTACGGGCGTGGCGCCGACCAGCGCGGCGTCGAGATCCATCAGAAAACGCGGGTCACCAATATCCGGCTTGAAGGCGAGCGGGTCGTCGGGGTGGAGACGGACAAGGGCTTCATCCGGACCGGGAAGGTGATCTCGGCCGTGGCCGGTTTCACTCCCCGCATCACGAACATGGTGGGCCTGCGGACGCCGATCACGATTCAGCCGTTGCAGGCCTGCGTGACCGAGCCATTGAAGCCCTGGCTGGACACGATCCTGGTGTCGGCCACGCTGCATGTCTACGTCAGCCAGTCCTCCCGCGGCGAACTGGTAATGGGGTCGGCGCTGGATCCCTACGAGTTGCACTCCACGCGCTCAACCCTGGATTTCACGGAATCGCTCTCCGGCCACCTGCTGGACCTGTTCCCGTTCCTCTCCGAGGTCAAGGTCAACCGCCAGTGGGCTGGGATGGCGGACATGACACCCGATTTTGCGCCAGTCATGGGCCGAACACCCATCGAAGGGTTCTACCTGGACTCTGGCTGGGGAACCTGGGGATTCAAGGCCACGCCGGTCTGTGGAAAGACCATGGCCTACACGGTGGCCAACGATCGAGACCACGATTTGATCGAGCCGTTCGGCTTGTCCCGCTTTGAGAACTACCGACTGGTGGGCGAGAAGGGCGCCGCCTCGGTGGGCCACTGATAGTGCAGAGAGGAAGCCGATGAAAATCATCAACTGCCCCGTCAACGGACCGCGCCCGATGCAGGAATTCGCCTATGGCGGTGCCTTGCGGGATATGCCGGATCCGGCCACCGCCAGCGATGCCGAGTGGGGTGATTACGTATTCAACCGCGATGGCGCGCCTGGCGTGAAGCGGGAGTGGTGGTATCACCTGGCCAGCGGTGTCTGGTTTGTCGCCGAACGGGACACATTGCAGGACCGCTTCCTGCGAACCTATCTGTACAACCGAGGAGACCAGGCGCATGACTGATGCACCCGGACGCTTGCCGACCCGAGACGGGGAGTGGATTGACCGCGACCGGGTCGTCGAATTCTGGTTCGAGGGTCAGGCCTATCGCGGTCACGCCGGCGATACGGTGACCAGCGCCCTGATGGCTGCCGGCGTCCGCACGCTGGGCCGCAGTTTCAAGTATCACAGGCAGCGTGGCGCCCTCAGCGTTGCCAACCATGATGTCAATGTGCTGGTGGACGACGGCGCCCGCACCAACCTGCGCGGCGATGTCCTGCCGATCAGCGACGGCCTGCGGTTGCAGGCGGTCAATACAAAAGGCGGGCTGGAGGGCGATCGCCACCGGCATATCAACCGCATCGCCAAACTGCTGCCGGTGGGTTTCTATTACAAGACCTTTCATCGGCCACGGCGCCTGTTCCCGTTCTGGGAGCGTCGGATCCGCGCCCTTGCCGGTCTGGGCTCGATCAAGCGCGATGCGCCGCGGGTTGAGACGCCAAAGCGTTACGACTTCTGCGATGTGCTGGTGATCGGTTCCGGTCCTGCCGGCCTGTCCGCCGCGTTGGCTACCGCAGCCCATGGGGCGCGGGTCGTGCTGGTTGACGAGAATGCCCGGGCTGGCGGCTCGCTGACCCATCAGTGGGCGGGCGACAGCGAGGCGGTGGCGATTCGCAACCGGCTGCTGGCCGAGGTGCACGCACACGAGCACATCGACTTGCGGACGGCCACGACCGCCGCCGGATACTACGCCGACAACTGGGTTGCGCTGGTGGATGACACCCGAATGACCAAGATGCGGGCGACCCAGGTGATCGTGGCCAGCGGCTGTTTCGAACAGCCGGCGGTCTTTCATGGCAACGATCTGCCGGGTGTGATGCTGGGTTCCGGGGTGCAGCGCCTGCTGCATCGTTACGCGGTGCGGCCGTTCCGCCGTGCCGTCGTCCTTACCGCCAACAGTGAGGGGTACCGGGTCGCACGCGACATGATCGCTGCCGGGATCGAGGTGGCGACTATCGCCGACCTGCGTGCCGACGGGGAAACCGGCCCGCTGGCGGATCAGGTGGAGCGCGAGGGCGTCACCGTGCGGCGTGGCTGCGGCGTCTACGAGGCCCATGCCGACAAGCGCGGCGAGCTGTCCGCAGCGGTGCTGGCGCCGATCACCGACGAAGGCGGCTTCGACGCTTCACGTCAGGAGCGGCTTGATTGCGACGGTCTGGTGATGAGTGTGGGCTGGACGCCTGCCGCCAACCTGCTTTATCAAGCCGGCACGAAAATGGATTACGCGGACACCGTGCAACAGTTCGTGCCGGCGGAGTTGCCGGAAAACGTACATGCGGCCGGACGTGTCAATGGTATTCACGAGCTTCAGCAGCAGCTGAATGACGGCGAGCGTTCGGGTCTGGCGGCCTGCCAGGCGCTCGGAATTTATTCCGGCCAGTTGCCGGAGCAGCCCCGGCACCGGGGTCGCAGTCCGAGTCACCCCTATCCGATTTTCGACCACCCGAAGGGCAAGAACTTCGTCGATTTTGACGAGGATCTGCAGCTCAAGGATCTGCTCAACGCATGTCAGGAGGGCTTCGACAACATCGAGTTGATGAAGCGCTTTTCCACGGTCGGCATGGGGCCGAGTCAGGGCAAGCATTCGAACATGAATGCCGTGCGCATCCTTGCACGCTATCGGGGCCAGTCGATCATGGCCACCGGCACCACCACGGCACGGCCCTACTTCCACCCGGTACCGCTGAAAATCCTGGCCGGTCGCAGCTTCAATCCCGAGCGTCGCACCAGCCTCCATGAATGGCACCGTGCTGCAAAAGCGCGCTTCGTTCATGTTGGCGACTGGTTGCGCCCGGAGGTCTATGGCGACATCGAGGCCAGCCGCTCGACCAGGGAACTGGTGGTGGAGGAAGTGGGCGCCGTACGCCGTGCCGTCGGTCTGATTGACGTCGGTACTCTCGGCAAACTGGAGGTCCGTGGTCCGGATGCCGCCGAATTTCTGGAACGGCTCTACGCCGGCCACTTCAGTAACGTGAAGCAGGGCCGCATGACCCTGGCGCTGCGCTGTGACGAATCCGGTGTGGTCACCGACGACGGCATTGCCGCCCGCTTCGCCGATGACCATTTCTATGTGACCGCCTCCACCACCCGCTCGGGTGCCGTGCTGCAGGACATGCAGCACTGGCTCGTGCGCTGGGGGCTGAATGCCTCGGTGATCAATGCCACCGGGCAATTTGCCGCCATGAACCTGGCCGGGCCGTACTCGCGTCAGGTGCTTGCCGATCTCACGGACGCGGATATCAGTGACAAGACCCTGCCCTTTGGCGGTGTTACCACGGCCACCGTTGCCGGCATACCGGCGCGCGTCATGCGGGTCGGTTTTGTCGGTGAGCTTGGCTTCGAGCTTCACGTGCCGGCTCAGTTCGGCCCCGCCGTCTGGGAGCGCGTCATGGCGGCCGGCAAGGCCTTCGGTATTCGTCCGTTCGGTGTTGAGGCGCAGCGCGTGCTGCGCCTGGAGAAGGGTATTCCGATTGTCGGTCAGGACAGCGACGGCCTGACCAACCCGTTCGAGATGGACATGGCCTGGGCCGTGGCCATGGACAAACCGTTCTTCGTTGGCCAGCGCAGTCTGCAAATCCTGCAGCGCCGTGGCGCCGATCGTGTGCTTACCGGTTTTTCCCTGTCGCCCGACGCGCAAGTACCCCGGGTGCGGGAAAGCCATCTGGTTATTCGTGATGGCGAGATCAGCGGGCGGGTCACCAGCGTGGCCTTCAGCCCGACCCTGAATCGGGTGATTGGGCTGGCCTACATTGCACCGGAACAGAACCGGCCGGAATCAACCATCCAGATTCGCGCTGACGGCGGCGTTCTTGTCGATGCCACGGTCGAGCGGCTGCCGTTCTATGACCCGGATAACGTCGCCCAGGCCGGTGCCGCCAGCCTGCAGGAGGTTTCCTGATGAACAGCCCGATGCGGACCAGCCCTTTGTCGGCGGTCGTCGAGAGTCACGCAACGCGTCTCGCCGTGGTTCAGGACATGACCACGGCCGTTGAGGCGCGCAATGAGACAGACCCTGGTCAGGGACTGACGCTTTGCGATGCCAGCGCCTTGCCCCGCTTTGGCGTGTGCGGGCCCCGCGCAACGGAGTGGCTGGCAGAGCAGGCGGTTGCCGTCCCCGAAACCATCCTGGCGGTGCAGTCGTTACCGCCCGATGGCCTCTGTCTGCGCGTCGGCCAGTCGGAATTCATTGTCGAGGATGGCCCGGAAGGTACCGCCGCCTCGGAGTTGGCCCGGGCCCTCGGTCCGGGGCTGGACGGGGTCTACCCGGTGCTGCGTCAGGAAGCACAGATTCTGCTTCGCGGCCATCGGGCAAGCGAGGTCCTGGCGCAGGTCTGTGCCGTGGATTTTCGTGACCCCGCTGATCAGCTGTTTTTCACCCGACTGGCTGGTGTGTCCTGCGCCTTACTGCCGCTGCGGTCCCAGGCCTGTTTTCGAATTTGGGTCGATGCGACCCACGCCGTTTATCTGTGGCAGACGCTGCTGCAGATCGTGCGCGAGCTGGACGGTGGCGTGTCGGGTCTCGCCAGTTTCTTCCCCCGTTGCAGCCACCGTTCTAAGTCACCCGCTCATGCGAAGGAGCAGACCAAATGACACCCTCGGAAGCAGTAGCCATGCATAGGAAGAAAGCGGATTCAGATGCGCCAGCAATGCCGGTTCAGGCACCGGCCTTTGACAATGTCGAACAGGCCAAGGCCTATCTGGCCGCCCACGACGTGCGATACGTGCTGGCCCAGTTTGTCGACATCCACGGCGTCGCCAAGACCAAGTCGGTACCGGTCAAGTATCTGGAGAATATCCTCACCGCTGGCGCCGGCTTTGCCGGCTTTGCCGTCTGGGGTCTGGGCATGGAGCCCCACGGGCCCGATTACATGGCGGTGGGGGATCTGTCCACGCTGCAGGTGTTGCCCTGGCAGCCCGGCTACGCCCGGATCATCTGCAACGGCCATGTGGACGGCAAGCCCCATGCCCTGGATACCCGCAACGTGCTGCGTGAGCAGGTGGCGCGACTGGCCGATAAGGGCTGGATCATCAACACCGGGCTGGAGCCCGAGTTCATGCTGCTGGGGCGCGACCCCTCGGGTCGCGTGCGTGTTCACGATTCGGCCGACACCCTGCAGAAGCCCTGCTACGACTACAAGGGCCTGTGCCGCAACGCCGATTTCCTGGAGCGGTTGACCGAGTCGCTGATCGCCATGGGCATCGACGTTTATCAGATTGATCATGAGGACGCCAACGGCCAGTTCGAGGTGAATTACCACTTCGCCGACGGCCTGACTTCGGCGGATCAGCTGACCACGGTGCGGATGGCCGCCGCGGAGATCGCCCGCGACCTGGGCATGATCTGTTCGTTCATGCCCAAGCCGTTCTCGAACCGGACCGGCAACGGCATGCACATGCATATCTCCATGAGCCCGGTGGATGAGCGCAAGGAAAACCTGTTTAACGATGAGTCCGACCCCCTGGGCATGGGACTGTCAAAAATGGCCTACCACTTCATGGGCGGCCTGATGAAGCATGCGCCCGCGCTGGCGGCGATGTGCGCGCCTTCGGTCAACTCCTACAAGCGGCTGGTCGTGGGGCGATCGCTGTCTGGCGCCACCTGGGCACCGGCCTACATCTCATACGGCAACAACAATCGCACCTCGATGCTTCGAGTGCCGCATGGTCGTATCGAGATGCGCCTGCCGGATTCCGCCGCCAATCCCTACCTGGCGACGGCCGCAGTGATTGCTGCTGGTCTTGACGGTATCGAGAACGAAATCGATCCGGGTAAACCCAGCGATTTCAACCATTACGAGATGAGCCTCAGCGAGCTGCACAAGCACGGTGTCGAGGTGCTACCGCAGAACCTGGGCGAGGCGCTGGATGCGCTGGACGCCGATCCGCTGTTCGAGCAAGTCCTGGGGGGCCACTTTATCCGCGAGTTCAAGGAACTCAAGCGCATGGAGTGGGTGGAATACATGCGCCACGTCTCCGACTGGGAGATCGAGCGCTACGTCGAATTTTACTGAGTATCTGGAGAACACTGCGCCATGTGCGGAATTGTTGGTTTGTTGCTAAAGAACCCCGAAATGCGGCCACGGCTGGGCCAACTGCTGGTGCCGATGCTGGTGGGCATGACGGAACGTGGACCGGACTCGGCGGGCCTGGCGGTTTTTTCCGACACGGTCGATCCGGGGTTCCGTCGGTTCAACCTTTATGCCGATGACCGTGCCTATGACTGGCGTGGACTGGCCGATGCCGTGCGTTCGGATCTGGGTGTTACTGCTGCGGCCGAGCCGATCCAGAACCACGCGATTCTGGTCTCGGACGTGGATCCGAAGCGTTTCCACCCCTGGCTGGAGGATAAGCGTCCGGAGGTGGACGTGCTCTCGGTGGGTCGCTACATCGACATCTACAAGGATGTGGGGACGCCCGGTGAAGTGGCGGAACGTTACGGCTTTGCCGGTATGAGCGGGACCCACACCGTGGGCCACACGCGCATGGCCACCGAGTCCGGTGTCACCCCGGCACATGCCCATCCATTCGTCGCCGGTGAGGACTTCTGTCTGGTGCACAACGGCTCCCTGTCCAACCCCTACAGCCTGCGTCGCATGCTGGAGAAGAAGGGCATCCGCTTCCGCACTGACAACGACACCGAGGCGGCCTGCCGCTTCATCGAATGGCGTCTGCGCGAGGGCGATGACCTGGAGGCGGCACTGATGAAGTGCTTCGAGGAACTGGACGGGTTTTACACCTTCCTGATGGGCACCCACGACAAGCTGGCCCTGGTGCGGGATCCGTTCGCCTGCAAGCCGGCCATCGTCGCCGAGCACGACGACTATGTCGCCGTTGCCTCGGAGTACCGCTCACTGGCGCACCTGCCCGATGTCAAGAATGCCCGGCTGTTCGAGCCGGTTCCGGAGGAGATCTACTCATGGAAAGTGTGAACGTGGCGGAACGGACGGGCAGTCCGACGCAACTCAGCATCGATCTTGCCAGTACCCCCGTGCGGGAACTGAACGCCCTGCTGCATGACCCGGAGCGGCTGTCAGGAGTCGGGCAGGTCAGCGTTCTCAACCCGGAGGGTGCGCACAACCTGGCGGTGGGGGTGGATGCACCGCTGGACATCGAGATCCAGGGTAATGCCGGCTATTTCATCGGCGGCATGAACAAGCAGGCCCATGTCACCGTGCACGGCAATGTGGGCTGGAGCGTGGCCGAGAACATCATGTCCGGCATGGTGCGGGTCAAGGGTATTGCCTCGGAGTGCGCCGGTGCCTCGGGTCATGGCGGGTTGTTGGTGATCGAAGGTGACGCCTCATCGCGCTGCGGCATCTCCATGAAGGGCTGCGACATCGTGGTGGGCGGCAGCGTCGGTCATATGTCTGCCTTCATGGCCCAGGCCGGCCACCTGGTGGTCTGCGGCGATGCCGGCCCGGGTCTCGGTGACTCGCTCTATGAGGCGGTGATCTATGTCCGTGGCGAGACCCACGGCCTGGGCGCCGACGCCCGGGAAGAGCCCATGACCGAGGCGGATCTGACCAAGCTCAGCGAATTGCTCGACAAGGCAGGCTTTGACCACGACCCGAAGTCGTTCAGGCGCGTGGCGTCGGCCAGGACCCTCTACCACTGGAACGCGGATTCGGAACAGGACTACTGACATGAACAGACCCGTTGCCCTTGATACCGAGCAGCCGGTGGACGAGCGCACGCTGTCCCTGGAGAACAGCTACTCCTATAACAGCGACACGCTGGCCTACATCCAGCGCGCAGCCCGTCACGGCCTCTATGACATCCGTGGCCTGGGCGCCAAGCGCAAGCTGCCGCACTTCGATGACCTGAGCTTCCTCACGGCCAGCGCCTCACGCTACCCGCTGGAGGGCTATCGCGAGAAGTGCACCACCAAGACCGTGCTCGGAACCCGCTTCGCCAAGAAGCCCATCGAGCTGGACATCCCGATCACCATCGCAGGGATGAGCTTCGGTGCCCTGTCCGCCAACGTGAAGGAGTCCCTGGGACGGGCTGCGACCCAGATGGGCACCTCCACCACCACCGGTGACGGCGGCATGACCGAGGAAGAACGTGGGTCCTCCAAGACCCTCATCTACCAATGTCTGCCCTCGCGCTACGGCTTCAATCCGGACGACGTCCGCAAGGCAGACGCCATCGAGATGGTGATCGGTCAGGGTGCCAAGCCGGGCGGTGGCGGCATGCTGCTCGGTCAGAAGATCAATCCGCGGGTGGCGAAGATGCGCACGCTGCCGGAAGGCATCGACCAGCGTTCCGCCTGCCGGCACCCGGACTGGACCGGTCCGGACGACCTGAAGATCAAGCTTACAGAACTGCGTGAGATCACCGACTGGCAGGTGCCCATCTACATCAAGGTCGGCGCCACCCGTACCTACCAGGACGTCAAGCTGGCGGTGAAGGCCGGCGCTGACGTGGTGGTGGTGGACGGCATGCAGGGCGGCACCGCAGCCACCCAGCAGGTGTTCATTGAGCACACTGGGATTCCCACCCTGGCGGCGACCAAGCTGGCCGTGCAGGCGCTGGAAGACATGAACATGCGCGGCACCGTCCAGCTGATTGTCTCCGGCGGCATCCGCAGCGGTGCGGATGTGGCCAAGGCGCTGGCCATGGGGGCCGATGCCGTGGCCATTGGCCAGGCCATGCTGATGGCGCTGGGCTGCAACAGCCCGTTCTGGTGGAAGGGTGAACAGCGCATTTCCGCCGAGGCGGACTACCACGCCATCGGCACCGCCCCCGGTCACTGCCATCACTGCCAGACCGGCAAATGCCCGGTGGGCGTCACCACCCAGGACACCGTGCTGGAGCAGCGGGTGCAGCCGGACATGGGCGCGCGTCACGTCAAGAACTACCTGCAGACGCTGAACATGGAGCTGACCACGCTGGCCCGGGCCTGCGGCAAGTCGAATGTGCATCACCTGGAACGTGAGGACCTCGTGGCGCTTACCGTCGAGGCGGCTGCCATGGCGGGTGTGCCGCTGGCCGGCACCAGCTGGATTCCCGGGGTCAACGGCTGTTGACCAGTGGTGAGCTGGAGACCCGGCAAGCGCCGGGTTTCCCGGCCTTCACCATGGCCGACCGAGCGAGAGAGGTAACGGCATGTCACTTTTCGAAATCCCCGAGGACGGCATTCGCAGCCGACCCATTTATCGTCCCCTGCAGCCCGACCCGGCTGCGCGGCATCACCTGCTGGTGGCGGAAGGCACCGGGGCCGGGGCGCTGGTGAGACTCCACGAGCAGCTGGAGGATGATGCAGCCTGCACGATCCATTACCTGGCCGGCGGTGACGGGCCTGATGGCTCCGATCGCCTTATGCAGCTCGGCTGCGAACAAACCCGCATTCATTTTGGTGACAAGCCGCTTGCCGACGCCCTGCGGCGGGAGCTGGACGGCGCCAGTATGGGGGTGCGGCTGTATGTCGCTGGCAGCGAAGGGTTTATCTGGCGCATGGCCGCTGTCGGCAGGACCTGCGGCATGAGTGAGGACGAGATCCACGTCGAGCGCTGCGGATCGCAGGCGCGGCCGGTGCAGTGCGTGCACTGCAGGACCCGGGTCGAGGGAATCACCACCAACATCTACAGCTGCCCGGGCTGCGGCCTGCATGTGACGGTCCGCGATCATTTCTCGCGCCGTCTTGGTGCCTACCAGTCGGTCTGTGTCGACGCCGAGGCGCCAGGTCAGTTGCCCCCAGTCGAGGAGGTCTACCGATGACCGGACAAACCAATATTCCTGTTCGGGTTGCCCGCATCGAACAGGTCACGCCGATGATTCGTCGCTTCACGCTGGAACCCGTTGATGGCAAGGAGTTGCCAGGTTTCTCCGGCGGCAGCCATGTGGTGGTGACGATGCGCGGCGAGGATCGAACGCACCACAATCCATACTCCCTGATGGGCTCGCCGGATGACAAACAGCGCTACCAGATTTCGGTGCGCCGGGATGACGAGGGGCGTGGTGGCTCGCTGTTCATGCATCACCAGGTTGCCGAGGGCGACACGCTGGAAGTCTCGCCCCCGGCCAACCTGTTCGCCCTGAACCCGCTGGCCAGGCGTCACATTCTGATTGCCGGCGGCATCGGGATCACGCCATTCATGGCCCAGCTCCATGAGCTTAAACGGGCCGGCGCCGATTATCAGTTGCACTACGCCTTCCGTGACCAGGAAAACGCCGCCTTCCGCGCTGAACTCGAAGCGGCCTGCGGCGACCGCGTCACCACCTACGATGGCAGTGCGGCCCAATTTGTTCAGCCCAGCCAGTTGCTTGGCGAGCAGCCACTGGGGACGCACGTCTATGTCTGTGGCCCGAAAGGCATGATCGAAGCCGTCAGCGAGGCCGCTTTCGGTCTTGGCTGGCCGGACAGCCATGTGCACTGGGAGGAGTTCGCGGCACCGCCCGTGGGCAAACCGTTCCGTGTCGTGCTTCAAAAGAGCGGCATGGAAATCACCGTCCCGGGCGCATCCAGTGTTCTGGAAGCTCTGGAGGACGCAGGCCTGCACCCCAATTGCCTCTGCCGCGGTGGGGTCTGCGGTGAATGCGAAACCGCCGTGGTCGAGGGTGATATCGAGCACAACGACCATTTCCTGCCGGATGACGTCAAGCAGACGAACAGCCGGATGATGATCTGCGTGTCACGGGCCCGTTCGGAACGCGTCGTCCTCGATCTCTGATACCTGAATCCCTGCGTCGGGCCGCCGGATCCGGCGGTCCCGGATGCCGGCAAGCAATGACCGGGAGTTCATGTCATGGCCGCACCGATGAAAATTGCCACACCACCGCTCAAGTCCGTGGAAAGCTTCCGCGACGACTTCACCTACAGCAACAGCCCGCAGGCGATCCGTCGCTTCCCGTTCCCGTTCCACGAAGACGAGTACATGTACTCGGTCAATATCGAGCCGCATAACGGTGGCCCGGCCGGATCGGTGTACGCGCCGCGGTTCGACATCGACGAGCATTACCTGTCCGAGATCGAGGAGCGGCGGCTGGTGCTGGAGCAGGATCCGGGCCGCTGCCAGGTTTTGCCACACATGATGGAGGCCCAGTGGGACACGCTGGAGTTGCTGATGGAGGCGCTGGCCAATGATTATCCGCAGCACTTTTCGCTGAGCCGGGACGGTGACCACTGGACCTGGGAGAACCGCCCGCTGGGAATCCGTCAGAGTTTCACGTTCGGGGATCCGTCCACCCTGCCGCAGGAACCCTTCGAGTACATCACCCGCCAGGTCCAGGGTGATTTCACGCTGCACGGGCAGCGCGACAACATGCTCTACATGGATGGCGGCATGGTCACTTGCCAGGCGGACTGGTCTCTGGATTTCGACTTGGGGATGAATTGGTACGAATGGCACGGTCCGGTACCCAAGGCCCACCAGATGGGCATTTTCGACCGGGCGCTCAAGTTCCTGCTGAATCTGCAGGTGGAGCGACCGGTGCGACGTCTGAACTGGACCATGACCATCAATCCTCGGATGGATACCTCGCCGGAGAATTACCACAAGTGGGGCATCGACCGGTCGCAGGTGACGCCGGAGAACGTCGCCGAGAAGGCACATCTGCGCGTGGAACTGCAGACGCTTTACCGCTTGCCCCGAAGCAACGCGATCATTTTCAGCATTCGGTGCTACCTGATCAGTATGGAAGAACTGGTGACCATCCCGAAATGGGCGCGCCGCTTCCACCGCGTGCTGGGAAACCTTCCCGACGAACTCGCCGAGTACAAGGGGCTGATCGACTATCGTCCCATTGTCCTCGACTACCTCGCGCAGTTCGATGACGGTGCCGATACGAGCCCTGGAACAGGGCCTGAATAAGGATATGGTGCATACTTGCTAGCGCTTGGGGCCGGTTGTTCCGGGTTCTGTCTTGAGTAAACGCGGTAGCCGGTAAAAATGTGGACGCCAAGGCAGGCGCGGGAATAAATCAGCGTTTCCTTTAGGCGCGAAACAATAATTGCTTCTTGGAGAAGACCCGAGGTTTAATGCAGTCGCGCAAATAAGCTAGAACGGTTCGCTGCTTTTTTAATGTCAGTCTTCTGGTAATGCCGAGACCTAATTAGGGTCTCGGCATTTTTTATTTTCAGGAGTTTATAAAAAATACACTTAATTTTTTAATGTCCGATTATTTTTTATAACAAGTATGGTTTTATTTTCGAGCACCAGTTTCTATATGGTGCACTAGTTCTGTGCCGACCGACAGGCGGAGCGCTTCATTTAGGTGCGATTTTATAATAAAACTCATAATCGTCCGTTTCGATGAAGCTTTAAAAGCTTGAAAAATAAAGAAAAAGTTTGAAATATGTCCTTGGCATGGGTATTGCTGATATTTCGTCGTTAGAGCTGGGTTGAGGTTGATTTTTTAAGTTTCAGTAAATAGCAGGCTAGGTGGTTTTTGAATTAAGGCGCGCTTTTCTATTTTTATCATTTTATAATTTTATTAATTTTTTGCTTTTAAATTTTCTTTCCTGCGCGTCGTTTTCTTGGTTTTTCTTTTCTTTTTTGCTTCGATTCTGCCAAATATGATGTTTGATGGAGAGCTGTTATGAGCGAGAGTGATATAGAGCAAGCAGTTTATTGGCTTCAGCAGACGCAAATGGAGTCGTTCTACTGGTGGGTTACTTCCCTGATGCTTTTGATCCATGTCGGGTTTCTTGCCTATGAAATGGGCGCTTCAAGATTACAGAATACGCTGGCATCGGGTATCAAGAATATTCTTGGTCTTGCTTTCGTGATTCCCACATTTTATTTTTTCGGCTGGGCGATTTATCTCGGGTTTCCGGATGGCTTAATTCCGAGAATGGATGAACTGTCAGCAGGGTTGCCATGGTCGGAATATATGGGACCCAATATCCAGGATAATGCATCCGGGATCTTCTGGGGCGCATTTGCCCTTTTCGCGGCAACAACGGCATCCATCATGTCGGGTGCGGTGCTTGAGCGTATCCGACTCAGCGCATTTATCATTCTCGCCATCGTCCTGGGTTCTGGTGTCTGGATTCTGGCGGCTTCCTGGGGCTGGCATCCGGAAGGTTGGTTGACGGTCAATTTCGGCTACTACGATGCGGCGGTGGGTGGTGTCATCCACGTCGTTGCCGGGTTTTTCGCGCTGGGCGTTCTGATCAATCTCGGCCCCCGGATCGGTCGCTTCAACGCGGACGGGTCCGTGAACGAGATTCGGGGCCACTCCACTCCCATGTCGCTGATCGGCCTGATGCTGATCATTGCGGGCCTGTTTGGCTTCTTTGCCGGCTGCGCAATCTACATCCCGGGTGGCCAGTGGGAGACCATTTACGGTACCCCGACAACCCTGTCCGCGTTCATGTTCAACACGGTGATCGGCCTTGCGGGCGGCATGATCGGCGCCTATGCCCTGACCCGTGATCCGTTCTGGATGATGTCCGGTGGCCTGGCCGGCCTGTTCGCGATCGCTGCAGGTATCAACATCTGGTACCCGCCACTGGCATTTGCCATTGCCTTCGCGGGCGGCATGATCGCGCCGCTGACGGACAAGCTCCTGCAGAAATTCGGCATCGATGATTCCGTTGGCGCCGTCGGTGTCCACGGCACGGCCGGGCTCTTCGGCGTGCTTGCCGTGGGCGTGCTGGCCTCGGGCTACCCCGGTGGTGCGGGCCCCGACATCTCCTTCATGGGTCAGTTGATCGGCGTCTCGGTGATGCTGCTTCTGGGCTTCATCCCGGGCTTCGGTCTGTCCTGGTTGCTGGCCAAGGCCAACCTGCTGCGCGTGCCGCCACAGGCAGAGGTCGACGGCCTCGACAAGGCTGAGGGGAGCCTGCAGGCCTATCCGGGTTCCAGTGATTCGGTCCCCCAGGCACGGACCTTCGTGCCGCCCACCACAGACTGATTCGATCAGCACATTGAGCTGCTCAAATTGCAAGGAGGTTTGTCATGAACGGTAGTCCGATTTCTTCCTGGGAAGGTGCCGCGGCGGTTTTCACGTTTGCCGACAGTCCGGTAGCGATGGGTCTGTTCCTGGTCCTGTCCATTGCTCTCTGCGCCGGGGTAATTGTTGGAACAATTGCCCACGAGAACAAGAGCTTCAGACGTTAGTCACCAACCCGGCGGGGCATTGCTGGTGATGCCCCGCCTTTCTTTGATGGAAAAGGACATTGTCACTATGAAAGACACCAATGAGTTGGCACAGGAGCTTATGCAGTCCCTGTCTGCCGAGAACGTGAAATACGCGGTGGCCTCCTACGTGGACATGCATGGCGTGCCGCGGGCGAAGATGGTTCCTCTGTCCCATTTGTCGCGGATGCTGGACGGCTCCGAGCTTTTCACCGGAGCGGCCCTCGATGGCGTGCCCCAGGGGGTCCATGAAGAAGAGGTCGCGGCAATGCCCGACCCGGATTCCTGCGCGATTCTGCCCTGGAAACCCGAAGTGGCGTGGTTCGCCAGTGACCTGTGGTGTCGTGGGGCGCCCTTTGAACCGTGCAGCCGGAATATCCTCAAGCGCGCGATCAAGCGGGCAAACGACCTGGGTCTGTTCCCGAAAATGGGAATCGAAAGCGAGTTTTTCGTCCTGAAAACCATGGACGATGGCAGCATTGAGCCCATTTCCGAGCGCGATCAGCTGCCGAAACCCTGTTACGACGCGGCCTCGCTGATCGAGAACCTGGAATGGATGGCGCCTCTGGTGGAGGGCATGAACAAGCTTGGTTGGGATGTGTATTCCTTTGATCACGAGGATGCCCCGGGCCAGTTCGAAGTGGACTCCAACTACACCGACATGCTGAACATGGCGGACCGGTTCATCCTGATGCGCTTTATGGCCAACGAGTTTGCCAAGCAGAAGGGCTACTTCGTGACCTGGATGCCGAAGCCGTTCTCGAACCGAACCGGAAGCGGCGCGCATTTCAACATGTCGCTGGCAGACCAGGACGGCAACAATCTGTTTGCTCCCGGGGATGATCCGAAAGGTGTCGGCGTCACCCAGCTGGGCTACCAGTTCATCGCCGGGATCATGGCCCACCTTCCGGCCCTGTCTGCGGTGGTGTCGCCGACGGTCAACAGCTACAAGCGCATCGTCAAGCAGGGCAGCATGGAGACCACCACCTGGGCGCCGGTTTACCGGGCCTATGGCGACAACAACCGCACCAATACCGTGCGGATCCCGAAATCCGGAGCCCGGGTCGAACTGCGCCAGGTGGACCCCGCATGCAATCCCTACCTGGCTGCGGCCATGGTCCTGACAGCGGGAATCGAGGGTGTTGAAAAGGCCCTGGATCCCGGAGAGCCGAATCTGGATAACCTGTATGACCTGCCTCGCGCCGAGCGCGAAAGTCGTGGCATTCATGAACTGCCCAGATCTCTCGAGGAGGCCCTGGACGAGTTCGAGTCCGATTCCCTTGGCAGACAGGTCATGGGCGAAGCCATGTTCCGGAGCTATATGACCTATCGCAGGGACGAGTGGGCGGCCTACATGAACCACGTTTCCGACTGGGAACGTGAACGTTATCTGCGGATGTTCTGACGATGTCTGATCCGGAGCAGGACGCGAACCGTTATCTTGCGGAGGATCTGCCGCTGCATTTCGGCGGCGTGCTCGAAAGTCCCGTAGTGGTTTACAAGACCCATGGACGGCTCGATGAGAAGGCATCGAACGCCGTCCTGTATCCGACCTCCTACGGCGCGCAGCATCAGGATCTCGAGTGGTTGATCCGTGATGACGGAATTCTCGATCCGGATCGCTGGTTCATTATACAGGTGGACTCGCTGGGCAACGGCTGCTCGTCGTCGCCCAGCAACCATCCGCAATTGCATGGCACGGGGCTGCGATTGTCCCAACACGACAACCTGGCGCTGCAACGACAGCTTCTCCGCAGCGAGTTGGGAATCGATCGGCTGGCAATGGTGTATGGCTGGTCCATGGGGGCCCAGCAGGCCTACCACTGGGCCGTGCACCATTCCACCGCTGTCGCCCGGATCGTGACGCTCTGCGGGACAGCAAAGACAACGCCGCACAACAAGGTCTTCCTGGACAGCCTGCGCGCGGCCTTGACGGCGGACCCCTGCTGGAACGGTCACGCGTTCGATGGTTATCCGGAGCGGGGGATCGTGGCCTTTGCCAGGGTTTATGCCAGTTGGGCGGTGTCGCAGCCGTTTTATTATCGCGAGGGTTTCCGCGAACTCGGCTTCAGCACGCTCGAAGACTACCTGGTCCAGGCCTGGGAGCCGGGCTATCGCCGGAGAGACCCGATGGATCTTCTTGCGATGCTTCAGATCTGGCGCGATTGCGACGTCAGCACTGGCAACGGTTTCCAAGGCAACCTGGAGGCCGCCCTCGGGCAGGCGCAGGTTCGGGCCCTGGTGATGCCCGGTCAGACGGACCTCTACTTCACCGTTGATGATTGTCGACGAGAGGCCCAGCTACTGCCTGACGCGACCTTCCGGGTTATCCCGTCGGACTGGGGGCACAAGGCGGGTAATCCCAGCATGTGCGGCAGGGACTGCCGCTTCATTCGTGAGACGCTGGACCAGTGGCTAGGTAGCTGAGGGTTCCTGCTGAATAACTTGTTCCAGGTCAAGTGCATGTCAGCGGTCAGCGATACGGTGATGACCGAAAAAGCTATTCCGGGCAGGGCTTTATCGCTGCCCTCGACCTAGGGAAACACTGATCTATTCCCGCGTCTGCGCCCGAGACCGGTTTTGGTCATCTGGCAAGGCGCGGCGCCGGTTCGGTAGCCATCGCTACCGGGGCCGGTGGCGCAACGCCGCCAGGGGCCAAAACCGGCCGGGCCCTTCGGGTTGGGCCGCATTTTCCCCGACTGCTGCGTTGCGCTGCTTGACCGCAGAATGACTGCGGCGCGGCACAGCGCGCCTTGCCTCGGTAAAAATGCGGACTCCAACGCAGACGCGGGAATAAATCAGCGTTTCCCTAGAGCGCGGTTTCCGGGACTTTGGTGATGGTCTGTCCCGTATTCGCGAATTGTCCTGACACCTTTCCCGCTTCTGCAACGCTGAAACCATTTCCGCGTTTTGGTGGCAGATGCAGATGCACTCTTTCTCTCTGTTTTTCCGTCAATTGTCCGGGGTGGCACGGCTGATGCTCCTTCTATCCGCCGTTTCCTTGCGACGTCGTTTTCTCATCGTTGCGACAGAGTGACTGACGAGCGGACGCAAGCCAGGGACGCACCGGACAATACAAAGCGCAACACGTGAAGGCGCGGAATCGAACGACTCCCGGTGCGTAACCAACGGCGCTCTCAAACGAGGACGAAGGAGACATCGAATGACACTCTCAACGACAGCCCAGTTTGCGGACCAGGTAACGCTCAGTTCCCTGGTCCAGAACCTGGTTTATGCCTCGGGCACCGTCGGGGCGATTTTCGTGGTCGTCGGCCTGCTCCTGATTGACGCGGGTGTGGTACGGCGACGCAATCTCTTTAACGCCACGATCGAGAAAATGGTGGGTTTCTTCATCGGCTTCGCCACCTACTTTCTCATTGGCTTCGCCTTCTGGGCGAGCCAGTACTACATCATGGAAGGCTATACGCTCACCGATTCGATCAAGGACTGGTGGTTGGCAGGCGGACTGGCCAATGAGTTGGCCCAGAATGTTGACCCGGCAGTCTTCCCGGGCCTGAACAACTTTCAGATATTCGTCTTCTTCCTGGCCTGCTTCGCCGGCATTATCAATGTGCTACTGCACTTCTCCGTTTCGGAACGCATGAAGGCGGGCGCCTATTACATCTGCGCCTTCGTGGCCACCATCGTTTCCTCGGTTCTGAGCTGGCTGACCTGGGGCTCGGTGGGCCCGCTGACCAATCCGGGATTCCACGACTTCTTCGGTGTCGGTTTTGTTTATCTGTTCCCGGCCGGTATGGCGCTGGTTCTGGCGCGCAAGGTCGGTTGTCGTCCCGGTATGTTCTGCCCGCATCCAAAGGTGGCCGGCTACCACCCGCCAAGCATCGGCCTGGCAGCCGCCGGCATGATGACGATCTTCGCCGGGTTGCCCATGGTCATCCTGTCCTGCCTCTTCTTCTTCGACCCGGAAGCGCTGGCAGTGAGCGTAACGATGGCGGACACGAGTGTCGGTATCGCTTTCAATAACTATGGTGTGGCCTGGGCCGGCGGTGCATTGATGGGGGCGGCCATTGCCTACAGCACGGGCAAATACAGCTATCTGCTTCTGGGGCCACTGGCGGGTTACGTTGCGGGTGCATCCGGCTTTGATGTCTATGTGCCGTGGCAGATGTTCCTGGTTGCCCTCGGTGCGCCTCTCGTTGCCTATGCTGTCTACGAGCTCACCCTCAAATTGCAGATCGACGAGCATAAGCTGATCCCGCTGTTCATTGGCGCAGGGTCCTATGGGCTGCTGATGCTGGGAATACTCAAGTCCGGCACGCCGCGCGGTGGCTACCTGGGCATCGAGGAGGGCGCCTTCGCCTTCCAGCACGGCGAGATCAGTTTCCTGATGCAGCTGACCGGCGTTGCGGTATGCATCGGCTTCGGTGTGATCACCGCCATCGTTCTGGCCTTTGTGCTGGAGCACACGATTGGTCTTCGGGTCTCGGAGGAAGACCAGGCTGACGGCCTCGACAAGGCGCTGTGGGGCATCACAACCGATGTGGACACCACGGCGGATCGGCTGAAGGCCTGATCCGGCGAGCGTCTTTCTGGAGCGAGAAATCCCGGCTGGCTGGAACGCCAGTCGGGATTTTGCATTCCAGAAGGTGGACCATGGAAGACGTCGTCACGAGCTACGGGCAGGCATTTGTCCGCACCCTTCGGCTCAGCGCTTTTCCAGGATCAGAACGGAAAGCCAGCCCAACGAGGTGAGCAGGAAAATCACCTGCGCCAGTCCCGAATAAGCGCCAGCCAGCCCGGTGAAACCGATAGCGGCGGCGATCGCCGCGAGCATGAAAAGTCCAACCTTTAACGGGCCCATGACACGCTTTCCAGTCCGAAAGCGACAACGATACCGCTCCCGGAGCCTGTTCACACCTCCGCCTTCACTTTGCGCTTTGGATGTCAGGCACGCGCCAGCGCAGCATGCCAAGCAGAAAGAGGCCGAGGCCGAACAGGATTCCACTGAACAGCATCAGCGGCAGCCGAATCGCTGGCGCTACCGGCTGGAACCGGTAGACAGATCCGGCCGCGGCCCAGAGTTCGTCGCTGCTGATGGCCAGATGCGAGACACCGCCATCCAGTCCGGGTGGGCCCACGGGAAGCAGTTCCACCTGGCCACGGGTTTCCAGCCAGTTGTCACGGGGCACCAGGCGGACCTGCTGCACGCCATCGTCGGTTGCCCCAAGCAGTATCGGTGCATCCGGTTCACGGTCATCGATCAGCAAATCCAGATACCGGGTTTCCCGATCGCCGCTGCCGTGAAGGGCGCGCCATGCAGCGCCGGTTTCCGCCTGCCAGAAGACCCCCTGATCCGTGCCAGTCAGCAGGATGCCATTGGGCGTCTCGGCGAAGGCGAACACATTCACCGGTTCAGGCAGGCCATCCCGATTCGGCTGCCATGTCGCCCCGATCGAAGTGCGTGACCAGATGCCCTCGCCGATGGTGCCCGCATGCTGGTGCCCGGCCCGGCTCTGCCAGACGCGATAGACCGGAGCCTCGGCAAGCTCTTCCCGCAAACCAGTATCCTGCCAGCCTTCGCCGGTGAGCCGCAGCACCCCCATGGCGCCGCCGGTGAGAAGGCTGTTTTCGTCGAAGGCCCGGACATCCGAGATTCGTCCCTCGACGCCATCCACCCGACCGTCCAGATCGAACAGCCCATCAGGGGCGGCAATCAGCAGGCGACTACCGTACATGCCCAACCGCGTCACCGGGCGTTCGCCGGGCACCGTGCCGTATGCCCGCCAGGCACCGTCATGCCGCCAGATGCTGCCGGACTGGGTCCCCATCAGCAAATGGCCGTCGGCGGTGACGAATAGCGCGGCGGCGTGTTGTTCCAGAGCCGGATCATCGGGCATCCAGGCTCGTTGGTACGGTAGCAGTGCGCCGATCACGAACAGGAGTACGGCACCAAGCATCAGGCCGGCGCCGAGACCCGGCAGCAGAGCAGCCCGGAGGTTGTCGTCAGCGTTTTTCATGGGCGATGAGACGCATTGCACAGTTCCGAGAAATCTTGCTGGCGTAGCGCCCAGCCTGGCAGTAAAACGGTGGCGATAACGAGAGCCGCCGGACCAGGCGGTCGCGGAGTGGGCATGCGTTGGCACGACACCGACACCTCAGGACCTCGCGCCCTGCGTCCACTGCAGCGGCGGTTCGCAGCCTCGGTCCTGTTCCTATTGCTGGCGCTTGCCGGTCATGCCCCGGCAACCTCCGCCGAAATCAGCCTGATAGACGATACGGTACGGCTGTCGCCGCTGACGTTGCAGCGTGAGACCGTTGGCGTGCGGATGCAAACCCGTGGCCCCGGCACCGAACGCTGGCGCAGTCGCATACTCTGGTTGCAGGGACGCACGGCAGGGGATCCGACGGGGACGGCGGGCGGTTTCGAGGGCGGAACCTGGCAGCTTCGCCACGACCGCTACGGGTCTTATTCGGTGAATCTGGCGCAGTCGCGCCCCGAACTGATGCTCAGCAGTGACCTGCCGGAGCAGCGTGTCGCCAGCGTTACCGGCAATCGCAGTTTTGATCTGGGGCCGCGCCAGCTCACGCTCGGCGCGGAAATGGCGATGCTGCGGCAGACGGATCATGTGGATGGCTGGCAGCCGCGACGTGGCGCGGGATACGGCCTTGACCTGCAGGCGCGGGAACTGCGCCGACCGTTGCAATACCGACTCCGTGCCGAGAGTTTCGACCGCCATTTCGCGCCAGTGACGGGACGGCCCTTGCCAGGCCAGCGTTTTGCCAACCAGGATCGATTGCGGCTCGATACCCACTACGGCCCGGCAGAGGGTCCACAGGTGCTCGGCGGTTATTCCTGGCAGCGCCAGTATCCGGTAAGGGGACCGATAACGGCGCGCGCCTGGTATGCCGGCTTGCGCTTGCCCGGCGATGCACTGCCCTTGGTGCGGATTCGACAGGACTGGCGCTGGCAGCAACAACAACGGCGCAATGCACCCGGTACTCTCGCCACCCGCAGTCGGGAGTTGCGCTGGAGTGGGGCGCTATCGCATCGCCGCGCCGTCTCGGCAGCGACCCGTCTGCAACTGCGCTGGTTTGCGCTGGAGGATCAGGCCAGCGGTCGCCTGGATCGTCGCAGCCGGCAGCTTGAACTCGACCACAGCCGCCAGTTTCACTTTGCCGGCATCCGACTCCAGGCGGGCCCGGGGGTCGACTATCGGCTGCAGCAGGGTTTTGGCGCCATCGAGCGCCTGGACCCGACATTCCGGGTCAATCTGAGCGGGCGTGCCCATCGGCTGGCCATGCGACTTGGCACACATTCCATGAGGCAGCCCTCGGATGCGTTCGTCAGCGCCTATGGGCTGAGGCTGAATTACCGTTACCGGCTGAACGCGCATATGCTTGGTCTGGCTTATGATCACGCGCTGCACGACCAGCGCCAGGATGTGAGCATGGATCTCTGGCGCGCCGGGCTTTACTGGCGCTACGGATTCCGCCTCGGTGGCGATCTGCGGTCCTGAACCGTCCCCCGCGCCGGGTGTCGACAGGGTGCGGCTCGGGTAGACCCTGATTTATTTTCGGACGCTGCCTGTGCCAGTCTTGGCGCCATTCCAACAAGCGGGTATCTCA
>LFIK01000382.1_pt1 | contig 33133 bp, 27 predicted proteins | sample 643401 | NCBI WGS metagenome assembly LFIK01 (sample SAMN03777447, study PRJNA286221) | soda lake metagenome | biome: soda lake; feature: Kulunda steppe; material: water; isolation source: sample T5-Br brine of Lake Tanatar-5 | place: Russia: Kulunda steppe | collected 2010-07
GTGTGTTCGCTGCGCGTCCGCGCGTCATGCGCGTCGGGGCCGCCTTCGGGCCGCTCGACGTCGCGGATGGGGAGCCTAGGGCCGCCAGGACCTTCGTGGGGACGCCCGGGGACCTTCGGCGTCGAGCATCCCGGAGCGACCACCTAGAGTGCCGGCGGTGTGGTCGCGGAGCGGAGGTTCCATGGATCGGTCGGCTCAGGTATCCGGAGCAGCAGCCAGCAGGACCAGCCCCGTGAGGACGTGCCCCGTGAGGACGTGCCCCGTGAGGACGTGCCGATGAGCGGTCTGAGGATCCTCGTCCCGCGTGAGCGGCTCGAGGGCGAGCGTCGCGTCGCGGCGACCCCCGACACGGTCGTGCAGCTGATCGCGCTCGGCGCGAGCGTCGCGGTCGAGCGCGGTGCCGGAGCCTCGGCGCGCTTCCCCGACGCTGACTACGAGGCCACAGGAGCGCAGCTCGTCGACAGCGCGGACCCGAAGGGCGCGGCCCTGGTGCTGCGCGTCGCCCCGCCGACGGTCGATGAGGTCCGAGCGATGGACCGCGGATCGGTGCTCGTCGGCTTTGCCGCGCCGCACCGCAACCTCGACATGGTCCGGGCGCTCGCTGACGCGGGGGTGACGGCCCTCGCGATGGAGCTCGTCCCGCGGATCTCGCGTGCGCAGTCCATGGACGCCCTGTCGAGCCAGGCCAACCTCTCCGGGTACCGCGCGGTGCTCACCGCGGCCGCCGAGGTCGACAAGTACTTCCCGCTGCTGATGACGGCCGCCGGCACCGTGCGGCCGGCCGAGGTCGTGGTGCTCGGGGCCGGTGTCGCAGGGCTCCAGGCGCTCGCGACGGCCCGACGACTCGGTGCGGTCGTGCACGTGTCCGACATCCGCGAGGCGGCACGTGAGGAGGTCGCCTCACTCGGTGGTCGCTTCATCGACCTGCCGCAGGCGGAGGACATGGCTGATGCCGGGGGCTACGCGAAGGAGCTGGGCGAGGAGCTGCTGGTCCGCCAGCGTGAGGTGCTCACCGAGCGTCTGCGCAAGGCGCACGTGGCGATCACTACCGCGCAGATCCCGCTCCGCCCCGCGCCGCTGCTGATCACCCGCGAGATGGTCGAGGCGATGCCGGCCGGTGCGGTCGTCATCGACCTCGCGGCGGCCGACGGCGGCAACTGTGAGCTGAGCGAGCCGGACCGGATCGTCGAGCACGGGGACGTGCGCATCATCCCGGGCCAGACGCTCGTCAACAGCATGCCGGGTGAGGCGAGCGCGCTGTACGCCCGAAACGTCCTCGCCCTCACGAAGCTGCTGGTCGCGGAGGGCACGATCCGGATCGACCTCGAGGACGAGGTCGTCGCCGGGACGGTCATGACCCACGAGGGACGGGTCGTCCACCCGCGGGTCGCCCCGCTGCTCGAGCCGGTCGCTGAGACCGAGGGAGGGGACGCCTGATGGGTGAGGTCCTCGTCAGCCTGTACGTGTTCGTCATCGCCGGGTTCCTCGGCTTCGAGCTCATCAACAAGGTGCCGCCGACGCTGCACACGCCGCTGATGTCCGGCGCGAACGCGATGTCGGGGGTCACCATCATCGGTGCCCTGACCCTCGCGACGATCGCTGAGCCTCGGGTCAGCGTGCTGCTCGGTGCGCTGGCGATCGTGCTGGCGACCATCAACGTCGTCGGAGGGTTCCTCGTGACCGACCGCATGCTCGCGACCTTCAGGACCCGCCGATGAACGCCGACATCATCGCCCTCGTCGCGCTGGTCTCCATCGCGCTGTTCGTCGTCGGACTCAAGCGCCTCTCGCGGATCCGCACGGCTCGGAGCGGGAACGCCCTCATCGCGAGCGGGATGCTGCTCGCGGTCATCCTCACGCTCGTCGAGCAGGGCCGCATCGACTGGCGCTGGATCCTCGGTGGGCTCGCCGTCGGGTCCGCGGTCGGCATCCTCATCGTCGTGCGTGCCCAGGCCACCCAGATGCCGGAGATCGTCGCCCGGTTCAACGGCTTCGGTGGTGCTGCGTCCGCGCTCGTCGCCCTGTCACTGTTCTGGGGCGTCGTCATCGAGCCGGTCAGTGCCGACACCGCCTTCGCTGCGCTCGGTGCGACGGCCGCGCTGACCGCCGTGCTGTCGGTGATCATCGGCGCAGTCACGATGAGCGGCAGCGTGCTCGCGGAGCTGAAGCTGCGTGGCACGCTCGACGGCTCCCCACGCATCCCTGTGCGCACCCTGCTCATGGGACTCGCGGTACTGACTGCGCTCGGTGCTGGTCTGGTCGCGATCGGTTCCGTCGACGAGACCGTCGCCATGCTGGCGGTCATCGGACTGGTCGTCGCGAGCATCCTGGTCGGGGTCATCCTCGTCGTCCCGATCGGCGGCGCGGACATGCCGGTCGTGATCAGCCTCCTGAACTCGTTCTCCGGTCTGGCGGCGGCTGCGGCCGGGTTCGCGCTCTCCAACCCGCTGCTGATCATCGCCGGGACCGTCGTCGGCGCCGCCGGCCTCATCCTGACGCAGATCATGTGCGTGGCGATGAACCGCTCGCTGCTCAGCGTCATGATCGGTGGCTTCGGTGGCGCCGTCGAGGCGGACACCAGCGACTACGTGTCCATCACCAGCTCGGACGCCGAGGAGGCGGCCATGGTGCTGGAGATCGCCGAGAGCGTCGTCATCGTGCCGGGCTACGGCCTGGCGCAGGCGCGCGCCCAGACCGCCGCCTATGACGTCGCGAAGGCGCTGCAGCAGCTCGGCGTCAACGTGCGCTTCGCCATCCACCCGGTCGCCGGCCGGATGCCGGGGCACATGAACGTCGTGCTCGCCGAAGCGGAGGTCCCCTACGAGCTGCTGTTCGAGATGGACCAGATCAACCAGGACCTGCCGCAGACGGACGTCGTCATCGTCGTCGGCGCGAACGACGTGGTGAACCCAGCGGCGAACACGCAGCCGAGCTCCCCGATCGCCGGCATGCCGATCCTCGACGTCGCCGGTGCACGCCGCGTGTTCGTCATCAAGCGCAGCCTCTCCCCGGGCTACGCCGGGATCAAGAACGAGCTGTTCGACATGGACAACACGACCATGCTGTTCGGCGACGCGAAGAAGATCCTCGATGAGCTGGCTGCCGAGCTGCAGAAGGCCGCCAAGCGCTGATCGCGTGAGGCGGACCGGTGGGCGCGTGGTCAGACGGCCTCGTCACCCTCGTTCGCAGCGCTGTCGAGCGCATCAGGCATGCCGGCCATCTCCATGACACGCAGTGCGACCTCGACGTCGAGGCGGATGCGCGGGTCCTCCGTGAACGCACCGAGCACCGCGCGCAGCTTCTCGATCCGGTAGCGCAGCGTGTTGTAGTGGAAGTGCAACCTGCGTGATGCTTCGGCCACGTTGCCCCCGGCGCCGAGAAGGGCGCGCAGGGTCCGGCGCAGGTCCGCCGCGCCGTCATCGGTGCTCGCGAGCGGACCCAGCACCTCGGCGGCGAACGAGCGCAGCTCGTCGGGCGCGACCTGGGCGAGGATGCGGTCGACCCCGAGCTCGTCGAAGTGCGTGACGGCACCGGGTCCTCCGATCCGCTGACCGAGGAGCAGCGCCTGCCGCGCCTGCTCGTAGGCGGCAGGGATGCTGCCGACGCCGCGGACGGGCCGGGCGAGCCCCACCGAGACCGTCGTCCCGAGCCGTCGTCCTGCTGTCCTGGCGAGCTCGGACGCGAAGCCGATCGCCTCGTGGCGCCCGTGGTCGCTGGTGAACGGTGTCGTGACGATCACGATCTGGCGGCTGAAGCCGACGATCGCCGCACCCGGGTCGCGATGGTGGACCGTGGACCGCACCGCGAGGTCGATGGGATCAGCACCGCCCGTCGCATGGTCAGGTCGAGCGACGAGCACGATCAGGTCGCGCTCGAGGTCCCAGCCGAACCCTCGCGCTCGCCGCATCGCCTCGCGCTCATCATCAGTCCCGGTGAGCAGGTCGTGCATCAGGTCGGTGCGGTACTTCTCCTCGACCGCGCGCAGCTCGCCGGCCTGCGCCACGCTCAGGGCGGTCACCGTCGCAGCATGCTGGAGCGCGATGAGGTCGACATCGGGTGGCTCGTCGGAGAGCGCGACCACCCAACCGTGCTGCTGGCGGCCTGCAGCCACCGGGGTGGAGACGACGTGCAGCGCCGTGCCCTCGAGCAGTCCTCGGCCGCCCGGCGGCAGCGTGAGGTGCACGTCCCGGGTGAGGCCGAGGCGTTCGAGGTCGCTGGCCGCGAGCACGTTGCCTGCGAGGTCCACGATGGCCGTCGGGAGGCCGACCAGCTGGCTCAGCCCGGCGGAGATGTCGTGGAGGCCGCGCCCCGCGACGACGAGGTCCAGGAAGGTCCGGTGCAACTGCTCGCTGCGGGCGAGCTGCCGGTACTGCTCCTCGAGCATGCCGGTGAGGACCTCGTGCAGCACATCGTCGAACCTGAGGTCCTCAGGGAGCTCGACCAGCGGGAAGCCGCGCTCCTCGGCGCAGCCGATCACGACGTCGGGCAGCGCACCGAGGTAGCGACCGCGCTTGATGCCGAGCCCAGAGAGTCCGGCATCATCGAGCGCGGCGATCAGCTCGGCCAGCGTCCCGACCCGGTCGCGCAGCGGGTAGCCCGTCGTCAGCAGCAGCTCGCGCGGAGCGGTCCACGGCAGGATGTCGGGGACCTCCATCACGTTTAGCCGCTCGACGGGCCGCTCGAGACCGGACATGCCTGCGAGCACCCGGGCTCCGGAGAGCGAGGGGCTCGCGAGGACGTCACGGACGGACCACCGGTTCGCCTCGGTCACGGGATCGCCCAATGATTCCCCCTCGTGGCCGGGAGCCGCGTGGCCGGGCCTGTCAAATCACGCTACATGAAGCGCTCGGGCGTCGTCGATGCTCGCCATACGAGGTGGTGACGGTCGGCGCTAGCGTGCTGGAGATCGGGGCCGGGTGTCGCCCGCCCCCAGGAGAGATCGGGCTGCGCCATCGGCGCGGAGGGAGCGGGAGATGGCGATCGAGGTCCACAAGGTCGAGATCCTGAGCGTCTCGGACGCCTCTGGCCTCGAGCGACTCATCGAGGACGGTGCCTTCGGGGCCGATGAGGTCATCGCGGTCATCGGGAAGACCGAGGGCAACGGCGGTGTCAACGACTTCACCCGGATCCTCTCCGACCAGGCCTTCCGCGGTGTCCTCGCGGACCGCGGAACGCGCAGCCTCGAGGAGATCGAGCAGATCCCGATGGCGTGGTCCGGTGGCTGCGACGGGGTCATCACCCCGCACGCCACCGTGTTCGCCCGTGTGGCGGATGACCGGGGCAGCGCCCCGACGCCGGGGGACAAGCGCATGACCGTCGGGATCGCGATGTCCGACGTCCTGCTGCCGGAGGACATCGGCCGGCCAGCGATGGTCGAGAAGGTCGCGGAGGGAGTGCGTCGGGCGATGGCTGCCGCCGGCATCACGGACGTGGCTGACGTGCACTACGTGCAGACGAAGACGCCGCTGCTCGTGCAGGAGACGATCGCGGACGCGCATGCGCGCGGAAAGACCGTCTACACCGAGGACACCTTGTACTCGATGGACATCTCCAACGGCACCACTGCCCTCGGCATCGCGCTCGCGCTCGGGGAGATCGACGGCGTCCCGAGCGCGGAGGCGATCGGGCGTGACCACTCGCTCTACTCATCGGTCGCTTCCTGCTCGTCCGGCGTCGAGCTCGACCGTGCCCAGATCGTGCTCGTCGGGAACACCGAGGGTTCGCACAGCCGCTACCGCGTCGGGCACGGGAAGATGGACGACGCGCTCGACCAGGATGGCATCTGGGCGGCCATCCGGTCGACCGGGCTGAAGCTTCCGGAGCGTCCGCACCACACCGACCTCCGCGGGCGCCTCGTGAACGTGTTCCTCAAGTGCGAGGCGGACCCGAGGGGGCAGCTGCGCGGTCGACGACAGCTTCCGCTCGACGACTCGGACGTCCACCACCACCGTCAGATCAAGGGGGCGGTCGGCGGCGTCACGGCGGCGACGGTGGGGGACTCCGCCGTGTTCGTCTCCGTCGCGGCGCTGCACCAGGGTCCGCTCGGCGGCGGCCCCGTCGCAGCGATCGTGCGGGTCGACTGACGACCGCTGGGAGCCGACGAGGCACCGCTCGACGGCCGATCCAGCCTGTCCTACTGCGGTCGGAGGGCCCTGCGGCCCGTCCTGACATCGTTTTCGTCAACCTTTGTGGGCACGGATGCTTGCTCGCACCGTGGGGACCGTGCTGGAATGCTGACGCGCGTGGGGTGACCCCGCAACCTTGGGGTCGGTCGTGGCGACATGCCGTCGCCACGGACGTGCCGCTGCACGCTGCAGCGTGGGAGTCCGGGGTGATCCCGGATGCCGGTGCACGCTCGCCGGCCGAGAAGGGAGAGGGAACTCGATGAGTACGACCACCAGTGGTGCAATGAACCTCAACTACGGCATCGACGACGTCCCGAAGCCGTTCTACAAGGCGCTCGGACTCGGCATGCAGCACGTCCTCACGATGTTCGGCGCGACGATCCTCGTCCCGCTGATCGTCGGCCCGGCGCTCGGGTTCCAGGGCGCTCAGATCGCGATCCTCGTCAGCTCGGTGTTCATCGCCTCCGGGATCGCGACCGCGATCCAGGTCACGATCGGTTCGCGACTCCCCATCGTCCAGGGCGTGTCCTTCGCCTTCCTCGGTGGGTTCTTCGCGATCGCCGGCTCCTACCAGGGCGCCGAGGCGATGCGCTACATCGCCGGCATGATCATCATCGGCGCCATCCTCGAGGTCATCATCGGCTTCGGTGGCCTGATGGGCTTCCTCCGTCGCTTCATCACACCGATCACCATCGGTCCGGTCATCGCCCTGATCGGTCTGACGCTGTTCGGCGCGGCGGCGGATACAGCCTCGTCCCACTGGCCGCTCGCGCTGATCACGCTCGCGCTCACGTTCATCTACTCGCTCGTCCTCGCCCCGAAGGTGCGGATGTTCTCGCTGTTCCCGATCCTGCTGGCCGTCATCACCGCGTACGTGTTCGCGTACGTGATGACGCTCGCCGGCGTGTTCACCGGAGCGGCCGCCGTCGACTTCAGCGGCGCCGGAGCGACGCCTTGGGTCCGCGGGTTCGAGGTCGGTGGCGGTGGTGTCATCTTCCCGTGGGGCACGCCACTGTTCGACTTCACGTTCATCGTGGTGTTCCTGGCGGCCTACATGGCCTCCGCGATCGAGTCGTTCGGTGACTACCACGCCATCTCACGGATGGCGCGCGGCACCGATCCGAGCGTCCAGGAGATCAACCGCGGCATCGGCGCCGAGGGCCTCGGCTGCGCGGCGACCGCCCTCGTCGGTGGTTTCGCCTCGACGTCGTACTCCGAGAACATCGGACTCGTCGGCCTGACCAAGGTCGCGAGCCGTCGGGTGGTCCTGATCGGTGCGGTCGTGCTGATCGTCCTCGGTCTGGTCACGAAGGTGGGTGGGATCATCACCACGATCCCGACACCGATCGTCGGCGGCATCTACCTGTCGCTGTTCGGCCTCATCGCGGCGGTGGGTCTGTCGAACCTCCGCCGTGCGGACATGGACTCGCAGCGCAACCTGATGATCGTCGGGTTCGTGCTGTTCAGCGGGTTCGTGTTCCCGTCCTACTTCGCCGGTGCGCAGGACTTCTCGTTCTTCGGCATCGGATGGGCGACGACTCTCATCTCGTCCATCTTCTCCTCGGGCATCGCTGCAGCGGCGGTCCTGGGCATCCTGCTCGACAACCTGATCCCCGGTACCGACGAGGAACGGGGCATCGGTGGGTTCGAGAAGGGTGTCGCCCCGCCGTCCGTCCACGGACAGTGATCTGGGCGGTCCGGACCGGCCTCGGCCGGTCCGGACCGCACCCGGAGTCCGGTCGAGGCCGCGCGCAGGCGCGGCCTCGACCCGTTCCGGGCGCGTCACCGGCGGCCCTCGCGGGTGCCCAGCGGCGGTCGGCGGTGGCAGCCTCTGACGACACCGTGCCTCACGCTTCGGCGGACCCTGACGAGGCCGTGTGGACCCCGACTGCGTAGCGTGGTGTGCGGAGCGGAGGTGCGCCGTGCGGACCGAGGTCGTCGATGTGGTGGAGGTGGTGGCGTGACCAGGGTCGTGCTGGCGCTCGGGGGGAACGCGATCGCCCCGGCCGGTACTGCCGGTACCGCGGCCGAGCAGACCGCGGCGATCCGTACCGCGATGGAGCAGGTGGCCCATCTGCTCGCAGCGGTCGACCTCGAGCTCGTCATCACCCACGGCAATGGCCCGCAGGTCGGCAACCTCCTGATCAAGAACGAACTCGCTCGGGACGTCGTCCCTCCGATGCCGCTCGACTGGTGCGTCGCTCAGACCCAGGCGACCATCGGCTTCACGGTCGCGAACACGCTCGGTGATGCACTCCGCCGTGCAGGTGTCGAACGTCCGGTCATCCCGCTGGTGAGCCGGGTCCTCGTCGCTGCGGACGACCCGGCGTTCAGCGCACCGCACAAGCCGATCGGCCCGTATGTGAGCGACGAGGCGGAGCTCGCGGCACGGCGGGCCGAAGGGATCGAGTTCGTCGCGACGAGTCGCGGCTGGCGGCGTGTCGTGGCCTCGCCCGAGCCGCTCGTGTCCCTCGACCTCGAGACGGTGCGCCACCTGCTCGCTCACGGTGCGGTCGTGGTCGCGAACGGTGGGGGAGGGGTGCCGACCGTCCGAGGTGCGGACGGTTCGCTGCACGGGGTCGAGGCCGTCGTCGACAAGGACCTCGCGGGTGCGATGCTCGCCATCGAGCTCAGCGCCGACCGCCTCGCGATCCTCACCGACGTCGCGGGCGTCGCCATCGGCTTCGGCACCCCGGAGGAACGTTGGCTCCAGGAGGTCAGCGTCGACGAGCTGCGTCGGCACGCAGCGACCGGTGCCTTCGGGGTGGGCTCGATGGGGCCGAAGGTCGAGGCCGCGTGCCGCTTCGTGGAGGCAACGGGTGGCACCGCGGTCATCGCTCGACTCGAGGACGCGCTCGAGGCGATCGAAGGGTGCGTCGGCACCAGGGTCGTCCCCGCGGTGGGAGCGGCATGACCCTGCGGTCGGAGACCACGAAGGGGCGCGCGCTCGGCGCCGCGGTCAGCGTCCGCTGCGCAGCGCTGCTCGAGGGCACCGTGCAGGACATGGACGTGCTCGCCGTCATGCCCGCAGCCGTGTACCTCGCGACCCGTGCACCGCGCGCAGAGGTGGTCGCGCTGCTCGCCGCGGATGCGGTCGTGCACCCAGCGGCCCTCGTGCTCGCCGCACCGTCCGCGTCGCAGCCCTTCGCCGGCCTCGACCGCGCCACTGCCGTGCGCGTCGGTGCGGGCCGTCTGGACATCGGCGAGCACGAGGTCCGGGTCGGACGCTGGTACGACCCGGTGCCGCGCCTCGGGACCGCTCCGGCCGGCGGACTCGCCGCTGCCGCCGCAGTGCTGCGTGAGGCGGGGGGGTGCAGCGGGGGCGAGCAGCAGCGACGCAGGCTCAGTGACCTCGCGCACGCGCTCGGCGCTGACGACACCGCCGGAGCCATCATCGCCGTCGACGCGCTGCTCGGTTCCGGGCCCGGACTGACCCCGACCGGGGATGACCAGCTGGCAGGGCTCCTCGCGACCCTGCATCTGCTGCGCGGAGGTGCGGCGCTCGGGCTGACCGAGGCCGCCGTCCGCACGCATGTCCGTGGGCGCGCCCGTGCGCGCACGACGCTGCTGTCGGCCGCGCTGCTCGAGCATGCGCTCGATGGAGCGGTCGCCGCACCGGTCGCTCGGTTGCTGCGCACGATCACCAGCGCTCGAGCGCAGGACGAGGCGGCCGCGGTCAGGATGCTCGACGGTGCGGTCGCCGCGGTGCTCGCCATCGGCGCGACGTCGGGGCGGGACCTGCTCGATGGCGTGACGGTGGCGCTCGAACTCGTCGCCACCGCGCGTCGGGTCGTCTCCAGTGCGGTGTCCGGAGCCAGCGACGGAGGAGCATCATGATCGACCATGTCGAGGTCCGAGCCGGTCACTACGCCGACTCCGTGACGCTGATGCAGGTCAGCACCGAGGTCGGCCTCGTCTCGGGCGTGACCGCAGCGATCGTCGCGATGGCGACGGAGCTCAACCGCGACCTCCTCGTCGGGATGGGCTTCGCCGTCGAGGGGGCGGGTCCGAACGACCTCGTGGTCGCCATCCGGGCGGAGGATGACGTCGTCCTCGTCGCGGCGCTGGGCACGCTCACCACTGCGCTGGCGCCGCGTCGCGTCGCGTCCGGCGACGCTGGCGAGGCGCCCTCCCGCACCGTCGGCGAGGCCGCGCGTGACGGCGGCGACCTGGCCCTGGTCTCCGTGCCGGGCGAGCACGCATTCGTCGAGGCGATGGACGCGATCGAGGCGGGACTCGACGTGATGCTCTTCAGCGACAACGTGCCCGTCGACCAGGAGATCGTGCTGAAGGACCGTGCTGCAGAGCTCGGTCGGCTCGTGATGGGACCGGATGCCGGCACGGCGATCGTCTCGGGGGTCGGGCTCGGCTTCGCGAACGTGGTGCGCCCCGGCGGTGTCGGGCTGGTCGCTGCGAGCGGGACAGGAGCGCAGCTGCTGACCTGCCTGCTCGACGCCGCAGGGGTCGGGATCTCGCACGTGCTGGGCGTCGGAGGACGGGACCTCTCGGCCTCGGTCGCCGGTCGGTCGACGCTGCGCGCACTCGAGCTCCTCGAGGCCGATGCGGCGACGCAGCACATCGTTGTGCTGGGCAAGCCGCCGGCTCGCGAGGTCGCGGAGCGCATCGCGGAGGTGGCCGGGTCGATGACGACGCCCGTCACGCTCGCACTGCTCGGTGAGGGTCAGCCGGACCTGATGCAGCGGGCCGAGGAGGTCCTCGCGGCCGTCGGCGGCGAGGTCCCGGACCGCTGGCCGACGTGGGGGGAACGTCCTCTCCCCGGGGTGCCAGGGCGGCTCGTCGGGCTGTTCTCCGGCGGGACGTTGTGCGCGGAGGCGACCCTCATCGCCCGGGTCTCGCTCGCCGGGGTGCGAGCGAACGTGGTCGTCGAGGAGCCGCTCCGACTGCATGGCTTCGAGCAGGTCGACGGCCATGCGCTCATCGACCTCGGGGAGGACGAGTTCACCCGGGGCCGTCCCCATCCGATGATCGACCAGCGGCTGCGCATCGACCGCATCATGACGGAGGCTGCGCGTGCGCGCGTGCTGCTGCTCGACGTCGTCCTCGGTCATGCTGCGCACGCCGACCCCGCGTCCGAGCTCGCACCGGTGCTCGCCGACGTGCGCCATCGAGCGGCGGCTGAGGGGCGGGCGCTCGACGTCATCGTGTCCCTGTGCGGGACGGCCAGCGACCCGCAAGGACTCGAGCGTCAGGCGTCGCGGCTCGTCGAGGCGGGTGCGTTCGTCGCGCTCTCCAACGCTGAGGCTGCACGTGTCGCCGTCGCGATCGCCGGAGGTGCCTCATGAGACCAGCCCCCGACCAGACGGTCAACGCGTCCTCGCAGCTGCTCGACGCGCCACCGAGCGTGGTGACCGCCGGCGTCGAGCTGCTCGCGACGAGCCTCCTCGATCAGGGGGTCGAGGTCCGCAGCGTCGACTGGCGCCCACCGGCGGACGGCGTCAGCGTCGCGCTCGCACGGATCGCGGCCGATCCACGACGTGCGGAGGCGGACCGGATCGCTGTCGAGCGGATCACCACCGCCGAGCCGCACTGGGTCGGGATGACGACGGCGGCCGAGGCGCTCGGTCTCGAGCGGGGGCAGTTCCTGCACGCCGGCCCGCCGATCACCTGGGAGCGCGCATCGGGGCCGATGCGTGGTGCGCTGATCGGGGCGATGCTCCTCGAGGGTCTCGCGGACACGCCCGAGCAGGCCGATGCGCTCGCCGCGCGTGGTGGCATCGAGCTCGACTCCTGTCATCACCACCGCACGGTCGGGCCGATGGCCGGTGTCGTCAGTCCCTCCATGCCGATGTTCGTCGTCGAGAACGTCGCGCATGGGAACCGCGCCCATGCGACGCTCAACGAGGGACTCGGCAAGGTGCTGCGCTACGGCGCGTACGGGCCGGAGGTGATCGAGCGCCTGCGCTGGATGGCCGACGTCCTCGCGCCAGCGATGGCCGCCGCGATCGCGGACCTCGGCACGCTCGACCTCAGGGCGATGGTGACCCAGGCGCTCCAGATGGGCGACGAGCTGCACAACCGCAACCGTGCGGCGTCCGCTCTGTTCGTGCGCGCCATCGTGCCGTCGCTCTTCGAGGCAGGCCTGGACCCGAAGGACGCTGCGGACGTCGTGCGGTTCGTCAACGGCAACGAGCACTTCTTCCTCAACCTCGGCATGCCGGCTGCGAAGGCGACGACGGACGCTGCACGCGACCTCCCGGGCTCGGGCGTCGTGGTCGCGATGGCGCGCAACGGCACCGACTTCGGTATCCAGCTCTCGGGGACGGGCGACCGCTGGTTCACCGGGCCCGCGCAGGTCCCGAAGGGGCTGCTGTTCGGTGGGTTCACCGAGGACGATGCGAACCCCGACATCGGTGACTCGACCATCATGGAGACCTCGGGCGTCGGTGGCTTCGCGATGGCGGCCGCGCCCGCGATCGTCGGCTTCGTCGGAGGGCGTGCTTCGGACGCGCTGCGTGCGACGAGGAGCATGTACGGGATCACGCTCGCCGAGCACCCGCACCATCGCATCCCCATCCTGGAGTTCCGCGGATCGCCCGTCGGCATCGACGCCACTCGCGTGGTCCGGACCGGCGTGCTCCCAGCGGTCAACACCGGCATCGCCGGCCGCATCGCCGGGACCGGCCAGGTCGGCGCGGGACTGGTCACACCACCTGCGGAGGCCTTCCGTGACGCCGTGCTCGCGCTCGCGGAGCTCGCGCCGCCACTGCCGGCGGGTTGAGCGTGCGCACGGTCCTGGTCACCGGCGCGGGAGGGAAGACCGGCGCGGCGGTGCTCGCTGCGCTGCGCGCGCGGGGAGCGCGGACCGTTGGGCTCGTGCGCTCCACGGCGCACGGCGCTGTCGGCGCGGACAGGGTCGTCGTCGGAGACCAGCGGGACCTCGAGGTGCTGACGCGTGCGCTCGACGGCGTCGATGCGGTCCACGCGATCGCACCGAACCTCTCGCCCGACGAGCTCGCGATGGCCGAGGCGGTCGTCGGCGCATGCGGCCGCGCAGGGACGCGCCGACTCGTCCTCCACTCGGTGATCCACCCGCAGCTGACCGCGATGCCGCATCACGCCGACAAGGGTCGTGCGGAGGAGGTCGTCATCACGTCGGGTCTCGACTGGACGATCCTGCAGCCGAACGCCTACCTGCAGAACCTCGTGCCGTTCGTGGCGGAGATGCGTGCCGGTCGCTACGCACCTCCGTACGCGCTCGACCGGGCGTACGCGTTCGTCGACCTCCGCGACGTCGCTGAGGTCGCGGCACGTGTGCTCATCGATGACGTCGGGGTCCACGGGACGTTCGAGCTCTCTGGGCCCTGGGCCTGCACCCCTGGGGAGGTCGCGGCCACCGCCGCAGCCCTGCTCGGTCGACCCGTACGGGCCGAACGGAGTGACCCCGATGACTTCGTCGCCGCGACAGGGCTGGGTGATGAGCGGGGACCCCGACTGCTGGCGATGCTTCGGCACTACGACCGTCACGGGTCGCCCGGCGACGCCACGGTCCTGCGTGTCCTGCTCGGTCGGGAGCCGCGTGGGCCTCGCGAGGTCCTGTCCGAGCTGCTGGGTGCTGACCCGGCTCCCGCGTGATGTCAGCACTCCACAGCGCGCCCAGGATCCTTCGTCACTACCTGACGACGAACGTGCCGACGACCACGGGTACCGTCCGCGCTGACGCTTCGACCCCGGGGGGGACGTGAAGCCGGCACCCTTCGAGTACCACGCGGCCAGCACCGTCGACGAGGCGGTCGCCCTCCTCGCTGCGCTCGGGGACGGAGCGAAGGTCCTCGCCGGTGGTCAGAGCCTGATCCCGCTGCTCAACATGCGACTCGCCGGCCCCGAGCACCTGGTCGACATCTCGCGTATCGCGGAACTCGACCACGTCGATGTCGTCGATGGTCGGCTGCGCTTCGGTGCGGCCGTCACCCATGAGCGCCTGCGCCGGCATCCCGTGGCCGCCGCCCAGCCCCTGCTCGCACGCGCCCTCGGGTGGGTCGCCCATCCGGTGATCCGCAACCGCGGGACCTCGGTCGGTTCGATCGTCCACGCCGACCCGGCGGCCGAGCTCCCGGCCGTGCTCGCAGTGCTCGACGGCACGCTGAGCGTCCGCAGTCGTAGCGGGACCCGTGTGCTGGCTGCCGGCGACATCGTGCTCGGTCCGCTCGAGTCCGACGTCGCACCCGACGAGGTCGCGGTCGAGGCCAGCGTGCCCGTCGCCGGACCGGCGGAGGGCAGTGCGTTCCTCGAGCTCGCGCGTCGGCACGGGGACTACGCGCTTGCGGGCGTGTGCATCGTGACCGGTCTTGACGAGGACGGGTGCGTCGCGTCCGCGCGTGCGGCGTTCATCGGGGTCGGGACGGGGTCCCGGGTGCTCGAGCTCAGCGACGTGCTCGCTGGCCAGCGGCCCGAGACGCTCGACGTGCGGGGAGTGGTCGACCGCACCGTGGCGTTCGTCGATCCGGAGGACGACATCCACGCCGACGCCGGCTACCGACGCCACCTCGCGGGCGTGCTCGCGGGTCAGGCCACCGCGAGTGCCGTCGCGGATGCACGGGCACGTCGCGGCTCGGACGTGACGGGCACGCACCTGGCCGCGAGCACGTCAGGGGGGCAGCGATGACGCAGCAGCGACCGACCCGCACGCGCGAGGTGCACCTCACCGTGAACGGCATCCCCCGGAGCGCGGAGGTCGAGCCGCGCCGGCTGCTGTCCGACTTCCTCCGGCACGACCTCGAGCTGACCGGCACGCACGTCGGCTGCGAGCACGGCGTGTGTGGCGCCTGCACCGTCCTGCTGGACGGCATGGCGATCCGGTCGTGCCTCACGCTCGCCGTCGCCGTCGACGGGCGCGCGGTCACCACCATCGAGGGGCTCGCGGCCGAGGACGGCACGCTGCACCCGGTGCAGCAGGCGTTCCGTGACCATCACGGTCTGCAGTGCGGTTTCTGCACCCCCGGATTCGTCCTCACCGCCTGCAGCCTGCTGGCCGAGGAGCCCGACGCCGACGGCGAGACCATCCGAGACGGGCTCTCCGGCAACCTGTGCCGCTGCACCGGCTATGCGGGCATCCTCGCCGCTGTCGGGCAGGCCGCGGAGGTGCTGCGGGAGAGCGGCGCCGATGCGCGCGAGCGGCACGTACCCGAGGATGGTCGGGGCGCATGACGACGCGAATGCTCGGTGCTCCCGTCCTGCGCAGCGAGGACCCACGCCTGCTGCGCGGTGAGGGTCGCTACCTCGACGACCTCGGTCAGGACGCGTACGAGATCGCGATCGTGCGCAGCCCCCATGCGCATGCACGCATCCTCGACATCGACGTGACCGACGCGCTCGAGGTCGACGGCCTCGTCGCGATCCATACCTACGAGGACCTCCCGCCGCGACTCCAGCAGCGACTGCCGGTCCTGATCCCACACCCGGCGCTGACCGCCGCCCGCACCCAGCACGTGCTCGCGCACGGCGAGGTCAACCACGTCGGTGAGGCCATCGCGATGGTCGTCGCGCGCGACCGCTACGTCGCCGAGGACGCGGCCGGGCGCGTCCAGGTCACCTACGAGGTGCTTCCGGCCGTCGTCGGGCACGAGGTCGCCGTCGCGGCCGTGAACGCCGTGCACGAGGAGATCCCCGACAACGTCGCGGCCACGCTCACCCAGGCGATCGGCGACGCACCTGGAGCGATCGCCGCCGCACCGAACCGCCTCACGTTCCGTCTTGATATCGACCGCTCGGCCTCGACGCCGATGGAGACGCGCGGCGTGTACGCGCGCTGGGACGCCGACGACCTGCGCATGCGGGTCTACTCCTCGACGCAGACCCCGACGAGTGTGCGTGCCGTGGTCGCGTCGTTCCTCGAGCTCCCGCTCGCGCAGGTCGAGTGCATCGCGCCGGACATCGGCGGCGGCTTCGGCGTCAAGATCATGCACCCGTGGCCGGAGGAACTCCTCGTCCCGTGGGCGGCCCGACTCCTCGGGCACGACGTGAAGTTCACCGAGGACCGCCGCGAGCACTTCATCTCCGCCAACCACGAGCGCGGGCAGGTCCAGTTCATCGATGTCGGGTTCGACGACGAGGGGCACATCCTCGGCCTCGACGTCCACCTGCTCCATGACCACGGGGCCTACATCCCCTACGGCCTGATCGTCCCGATCATCACCTCGACGCAGCTGCTGGGGCCGTACCGCATCACCGACTACCGGGTCCGCTTCGAGTCGCTCTACACCAACACGGTGCCGGTCAGCCCCTACCGCGGGGCCGGGCGGCCTCAGGGCTGCTTCGCGATGGAGCGCACGATGGACCGCATCGCTGGCCACCTGGGCGTCGACCGGCTGACCGTGCGTGAGCGCAACATGATCCGTCCTGAGGAGATGCCCTACGACTTCGGACTGACCTTCCAGGACGGCCGGCCCTACGTCTACGACTCCGGGGACTTCCCTGCGAGCCTCGCGAAGCTGCGCGAGCTCGCGGACTGGGACGGCTTCGACGAGCGCCGGGAGCTGGCCGCGAGCCAGGGCAGGCTGCTCGGGATCGGGATGGCCGCCTACGTCGAGGGCACGGGTGTCGGTCCCTACGAGGGTGGCCATGTCCAGGTGGGGACCACGGGCAAGGTCAAGGTCGCGACCGGGCTCTCGACACAGGGCCAGGGCCACCAGACCGCGTTCGCACAGATCGTCGCCGACGCGCTCGGCGTGCCGTTGGACGACATCGAGGTCGTCACCGGTGACACGCGTCGATTCGCCTACGCGGTCGGCACGTTCGCATCGCGTGCGGCCGTCATGTCAGGCAACGCGATCCACCTCGCGGCGCTGAAGGTCCGAGAGAAGGCGCTGCGCATCGCCTCCGACGCGCTCGAGGTCGATGTGGAGGACCTCGAGATCGTGGACGGCGAGGTCCGCGTCGTCGGCAGCCCCGAGACGTCCATCGGGCTCGGCGTGCTCGCCACCATGTCGAACCCGCTGCGCTACGCCTTCGACGACTCGGCGCGCATCGCGACCCAGTTCGCCTCACCCGCGGCGGTCGACCGTCCGCCCGTCGCGGACGGGGAGGTGCCGGGACTCGAGGGCACGGACTACTACTCGCCGATCCGCTCGACCTTCGCGAACGGGATGCATGCCGTCGAGGTCGAGATCGATCTGGACACGTCTGACATCCGCATCGTGCGCTACTCCGTCGTCCACGACTGCGGGACGCTGATCAACCCCCGCATCGTCGAGGGGCAGGTCACCGGTGGGGTCGCGCAGGGCGTGGCGGGCGCGCTGTACGAGGAGATGGCCTACGACGAGCACGGGCAGCTGCTCAACGCGTCGTTCATGGACTTCCTGATGCCCTACGCGTCGGAGGTCCCGGCCGTCGACATCGACCATCTCGAGACGCCCTCGCCGCTCAACCCGCTCGGCATCAAGGGGGCGGGGGAGGCCGGGGTCATCCCTGGCTCCGCGGCCATCGCGTCCGCCATCGAGGACGCGCTGGGCATGACGATCGCGCGCATGCCGCTCTCGCCGGCCCGGCTGCATGCGCTGCGCACGACATCGAGTGGTCCGATGAGTGGTCCGATGGAGGTGTCCGCATGAGGATCGAGGGTTCCGTCATCGTCGCTGCACCGCGGCAGGCCGTCTGGGACGCGCTGCAGGACCCGGCGGTGCTCGCACGCACCCTGCCCGGCTGCGACGCGTTCGAGGAGGTGGGCCCCGACGCCTACCGCGCGACCATCACCGCCGGGATCGCGAGCATCAAGGGCACCTACCTCGGGGACGTCGCGCTCTCCGACCGCGTCGCGCCGGAGCAGTACCGCCTGCACGCGAGCGGCTCCGGCGCGCCGGGCACCGTGTCGGCGGACGCGCTGGTCACGCTCGAGGAGATCGACGGTGGGACGCGGGTCGGCTACTCGGCGGAGGCCGCCGTCGGGGGCATGATCGGTGGTGTCGGTCAGCGCTTGATCTCCGGGGTCGCGAAGCGCATGGCAGGGCAGTTCTTCGCCGCCGTCGAGCGGGACATCCTCGGTACCGCGGTGCCGTCCGGACGTCGGGTCATGTCGGGCTCGGCGTCGGACCCCATGGAGTCAGCGACGGATGGGAGCACCGAACCGGCTGCGGTGGGTCCGGCGGGTGCAGCGGGTGCAGCGACGGCTCGAGGTCGGCTCGGGGAGCTCGCGCTCGCAGCGCTCGTCGGAGGGCTGCTCGTGCTCGTCGGTGTGATCGCCGGGTCGGTGCTGGGGTGATCGCACCGTCCCGCTCCGCGCTCCCGCGAGCGCGTGGCCTGGTCGCGGCTGCGCAGCGCGGTGAGCTCGATGTCGTGACGACCGCCACGCGCACGCTCGCTCGTCTTGCGGAGATCGATCCCGATCTGCGGTCGTTCGTCGCGGTCGATGCGGACGCGGTGCTCGCCCGTGCTCGCGAGCTCGATGCCGCTGGACCGTCGGGCCCGCTGCACGGCGTCCCGGTCGCGCTCAAGGACATCGTCGACACCGCCGACCTCCCGACCCGCTACGGATCGCCGATCTACGCCGATCACCGTCCGAGCGTCGATGCGACGGTCGTGCGTCGGCTGCGTGAAGCTGGCGCGCTCATCGTGGGGAAGACGGTGACGACCGAGTTCGCCCTGTTCCATCCCGGCCCGACGCGTAACCCGCATGACCTGTCACGCACGCCCGGTGGCTCGTCGAGCGGTTCGGCCGCCGCGGTCGCCGCAGGGATCGTGCCGATCGCGCTCGGGACACAGACGGCGGGGTCGGTGATCCGACCGGCATCGTTCTGCGGGATCGTGGGGGCCAAGCCGACCTTCGGTCGCGTGCCCTTCGACGGCGTGAAGGTCTGCGCTCACTCGCTCGACACGCTCGGGGTGATGGCGCTGGACGTCGAGGACGCAGCGCTCGCGCTCTCGGTCATGACCGGTGACGATCTCGGGTTCATGACGGCGCGTGCTGCGCTCACGGAGCGACCTCTTCGTCTCGGCTGGTGGCCGGGAGCCACCGCCATGGATCCGGAAGCAGCAGCGGTCGTCGCGGCCGCCCGCGAGCACGCCGTGCGCCGAGGCGATGTGGAGGTCGTCGAGGTGGTCCTGCCCGCGTGGTTCGGCGAGCTCATCACGGATCAGCAGGCACTGATGCGCACCGAGGCTCACGCCGCGCTCGCAGCCGAGCGCACCGAGCATGCGGAGCTGCTCAGCGAGGCGCTCCGCAGCTATCTCGAGCCAGGACCCGATCCGGACGGCGCCGCTCGTGCGCTGGCCCGGCGGCCCGAGGCCCAGGCCGCGCTCGCCGCAGCGCTCGCGGGGCTGGATGGCCTGCTGACCCCGTCGGTGCTCGGGGAGGCACCTCCACTGGCCACGACCGGCGACCCGTCGCTGTGCCGGACGTGGACGCTGCTCGGCGTCCCGGCGGTCGCCGTCCCCGGGCTCGTCGGGCCCTCCGGACTCCCGCTGGGCGTGCAGGTCGTCGGGCCGCACGGAGCGGACGGTTGGACGTTGGCAGCGGCCGGACGCTTCGCCGAGCTGATCGACCCTGCGCCGGGACCGGCGCGCCACCATGAGGCCCTTGCGGGCCGTCGCGAGGAGGACTGAGCGTGGAGATGACACGGCGACTGCGTATCGGTATCGACACGGGTGGGACGTTCACCGACGTGGTCGCGTTCGACGAGGTCGACGGCAGCGTGACGACGACCAAGACGCCGTCGACGCCGCACGACCCGTCCGTCGGCTTCCTCGCCGGCGTGGAGAAGGTGCTGGCCATGCTGGGCCGCAGCGGTGAGGAGGTCGCCGCCGTCTGCCACGGCACGACCGTCGCGACGAACGCGCTGCTCGAGGACCGCATCGAGCGGCTCGGGCTCATCACCACCGAGGGCTACCGCTACATCCTCGAGATCGCCCGCCAGTCGGTGCCCGACGGCTACGGCAACAGCTACTTCTGGGTCAAGCCGGACCGCATCGTGCCCGTCGACCTCGTCAAGGAGGTCGGCGGACGGCTCGCACCCGACGGCAGTGAGGTCCGGCCCTTCGATGAACATGGCGCGGTCGAGGTCGCACGCTGGTTCCGCGACCGAGGGGTGGACACGATCGGCGTCTGCCTCCTTCACAGCTACGCCGACGACGCGCACGAGCGGCGCATGCGTGACGTGCTCCTGCGTGAACATCCCGACGCGGTCGTATCGATCTCGAGCGAGGTCCTGCGCGAGTACCGCGAGTACGAGCGCACGATGACGACGCTCGTGGACGCCGCCGTCAAACCGAGGATGCGCCGCTACATCGCGCAGATCGCGGAGCGGCTGCACGGCTCGCTGCGTGCCGAGGATGTGCCCTTCTACGTGATGAAGTCGAACGGCGGCGTGCTCTCCGCCGGCGAGGTCGTGCACCAACCGATCACGACGGTGCTCTCCGGCCCGGCTGCAGGTGCGCTGGGTGCGGCGATGGTGGCCGCCGCCGCCGGCCATGACCGCATCCTGACCCTCGATGGCGGCGGCACGTCGACCGATGTCTCGGTCGTCATCGACTCCCGTCCGACGCTCACCACCGAGGGCAGCGTCGGACGCTTCCCGTCGCGCATCCCGATGATCGACGTGGTCACGGTCGGCGCCGGTGGTGGATCGATCGCGTGGGTGAGCCCCGAGGGGACGCTGAAGGTCGGACCGCGCTCGGCTGGCGCGGATCCGGGCCCGCTCTGCTACGGCAAGGGTGGGACCGAGCCGACGGTCACCGACGCGCACCTCACCCTCGGACGGATCCCGCCGCACCTGCTCGGCGGGGAGATCCCGCTCGACGCGGAGGCTGCACGCTCCGGGATCGAGGAGCTGGCCCAACGGCTGGGCATGGAGCCCTGGGACTGCGCCCGCGGCATCCTCGAGATCTCGGCCTGGAACCAGGCCAACGCCATCCGTCAGGTGACGGTGAAGCGTGGGCTCGACGTCCGCAGCTTCGTCATGGCCGCGTTCGGCGGCTCCGGCCCGCTGCTCGTCTGCCGGCTGATCGACATCCTCGGCCTCGAGGCGGTCCTCGTCCCACCCGACCCGGGCAACCTCTCCGCCCTCGGACTGCTCAGCGTGGACGTCCGCAACGACGACGTCCAGACCGCCGTCATGCGTGACGACCGCCTCGACCTCGGACGGGTCGCGGCCGTCTACGCGGAGCTCGATGCGCGGGCGCACATGGCGCTGGACGCTGAGGGATTCGTATCCGAGGAGCACCAGCTGCTGCGCTCGGCGGACCTGCGCTACGACGGGCAGGCCTTCGAGGTCAGGGTCGACGCTCCCGGTGGTCGGGTCGATGCGGCGTTCCAGCAGGCGGTGGTCGCCGCGTTCCACGACGAGCACGAGCGGCTGTACGGCTACTCCTACCGCGACGTCGCCTCACGCGGCGGCCATGAGCATCCGGTGGAGTGGGTCAACCTGCGGGTGACGGGCATCGGTCCGATCCGCCGTCCGACGATCCCGACGCTGGCCGATGGCCCGACGGATCCGGCAGCGTCGCGCACGTCGACGCGACCGGTCGTGTTCGAGGACGGACCCACCGAGACCTCGATCCACGACCGCGCGCGGCTCGCTCCCGGGACCGTCATCGACGGCCCGGCCGTCATCGAGGAGTTCGGATCGACCGTCCCGATCCATCCCGGCTTCCGCGCGGAGGTCGACGTGCGCGGCAACCTGGTCGTGCGGCGGGTCGACGTCGTGCGCATGGAGGAACAACGATGACCAGACTGACTGACGGCAGCATCGACGTCGACCCGGTCGTCGTCGAGATCATCCAGGGGACGCTCGCGTCGATCGAGAAGGAGGTCGAGGACGCGATCGCGCGCACCGCACGCTCACCGATGATCCGTGACGCGCACGACTTCCGGGCGGGCCTTCACGACCGCAACCTGCGCAAGCTGACGGGGCGGTCGTACTCGGCGTTGGTCCACCCGATCGCCCGCGACTTCCCGCTCGACACGATGAATCCGGGGGACGTCTACTTCCACAACGACGTCTACCTGTCCGAGGGCGGGATCGGGCACCTGCCTGACCTCTGCGTCACCGTGCCCGTCTTCGAGGGCGGGGAGGTCGTCGCCTTCGTGCAGGCCTTCGGTCATCACGACGACATCGGGGGCGCGGTCCCCGGTTCGATGCCATCGGGCGCTCGCAGCGTGTTCGAGGAGGGGCTCATGGTGCCCCCCATCAAGCTGTGGGACGCCGGGGTGCCCAACCGTGCTGCGCTGACGATCATGACGCGCAACACGCGCATGCCGGAGTCGCTCGCCGGCGATCTCGACGCCGAGGCATCCGCCTGCACGATGGGTGCGGCCCGGCTCGCGGACCTGTTCGCGCGCTACGGGCGCGACACGGTCGAGGCCGCCTTCGACGCGATCATCGCGAACACCGCCGAGACGTTCCGGCGGGAGATCCTCTCGCGCATCCCCGATGGCACGTGGGTGTGGGAGGACTACGCGGAGCACGATGGTGTGGACGAACCGATGCTCCACCGCCAGCGCATCACGCTCACCAAGGAACCCGATCGCATCATCCTCGACTTCAACGGGACGGGTCCGCAGGCGAAGGGGCCGATCAACCACGTCGGCGATGCGGCGGACGGCAACTTCCTGAAGAAGTGGCTCGGCCCGATCCTGCGCAACCTCGCCGAGACACCCGAGCGCATGGCGGAGCTCGACGTCAACGAGGGGATCGTCGAGCTGATCGAGATGCGCTTCCCCCCCAAGGGCACGCTGCTCACGCCGGAGTTCCCTGCGCCCACGAACGCGCGGACGTTCGTCATCCTGCGGCTGCTCGGGGTGTTCGCGGGCGTGCTCGCCAAGGCCGTCGGCGGGGACATGCCGGCCGACCAGGAGACCATCCGTTACACGGGGGTCTACGGGCGGCGCGCCGACGGGTCGAGCTACCTGATGCGCGAGGTCCTCGGTGGCGGCTCTGGCGGCCGTCCGTGGGGCGACGGGGAGGACACGATCCACGTGGTCCCCGACTCGCGCAACCTGCCGACCGAGTTCACCGAGTCGCGCTTCCCGTTCCTCGTCGAGCGACTCGCGCTCGCGCAGGACTCCGGAGGCGCGGGCACGTTCCGCGGGGGACTCGGCTACGAGAAGCACCTGAGACTGCTCGAGGACGCATCGTTCATGTCGATCGCGGACCGCTCGATCCTCGCCTGCTGGGGGGTGAAGGGCGGACTCGCCGGAGCGTCGTTCCAGGTCACGCTCGACCCGGGAGGCCCGGAGGAGTGCGACCTCGACGGACTGGTCGACGACGTGCCCGTGCGTGCTGGACAGACGATCCGCATCCGCACCACGGGTGGGGGTGGCTGGGGCGATCCGCTGGAGCGGGATCCGACACTCGTCGCGCGCGACGTACGCTGGGGGAAGGTCTCGCGGGCGGCAGCGGAGGGCGCCTACGGCGTCGTGCTCGAGGGACCTGACGAGGATGCGGTGCCCGACGGTCCCGGGACGGTCGCGCTCCGGGAGCGGATGGCGAGCGAGCGGGGTCCGGCGAGGTTCTTCGACCGGGGCCCTGGCTTCGCCCGTCTCGACCCGGAGGGTCGACCGTTCCCCGAGTGGGACCTGGTCGACGCGGACTGACCGACACGCGATCGACGACACGGGAAGGAGCTCACGCGATGACGGACGATGCGCGGTCGGTCTTCGACGCAGCAGCGCCCGAGGGGCCGGTCGCCGGGCCGCTCGCAGGGATCCGGGTCCTCGACCTCTCCCGTGCCCTCGCAGGGCCTTACGCGACCATGATGCTCGCCGACGCCGGCGCACAGGTCATCAAGGTCGAGCAGCCGGGCACGGGCGATGACACGCGCGGCTGGGGGCCACCGTTCACCGGTGAGGGGGAGGACGCCGAGTCCGTCTACTTCCTGTCGGTCAACCGCACGAAGCGCTCGATCACCCTCGATCTGAAGGACGGCAAGGACATCGCCCGGCTCCGCGCGCTCGTGGCGGAGGCCGACGTGCTGGTGGAGAACTTCCGGCCAGGTGTGCTCGCGCGGCTCGGACTCGCGGTCGACGACCTGATGGAGCAGCACCCGTCGCTCGTCGTGCTCTCGATCACGGGCTTCGGCGAGGGTGGGCCTGACGGGCACCGGTCCGGGTTCGACCAGATCATCCAGGGCGAGGCCGGGCTGATGAGCATCACGGGCACGCCGGACGGCCCGCCGCTGCGTCACGGCCTCTCGATCACGGACATCCTCGCGGGGATGTTCGGCGCCTACGGAGTGGTCGCCGCGCTCCGCGAGCGGGAGGCGTCCGGCCGCGGGCAGCTCGTCACGACCTCGCTGCTCGCTGCCGCCATCGCCGTGCACGCGCATCAGGGCACGCGCTGGACCATCGCTGGCGAGGTGCCCGGGCGCAGTGGGAACCATCACGGGCTGCTCGCCCCCTACGGCGCGTTCCCGTGCTCGGACGGCTGGATCAACATCGCGGTCGGGTCGCCGGGCCTCTGGGCACGGTTCGCCCCGCTGGTCGGCATCGACGTCGACGACCCGGACTTCGTGACCAACGCCGATCGGATGCGCAACCGTGCGCGGCTGGTCGGGATCGTCGAACAGGCGACAGCGGGGGACACGTTGGATGCGTGGCTCGCGCGACTCGACGAGGCCGGCGTCCCGGCCGGGCGGATCCGCACGATGGACGAGGTCTACACGTGGGACCACGTACTGCACCACGGCCTGGTCGACCGCGTCGAGCATCCGGTCCTGGGCACGCTCGATCTTCCGGGGGCCCCGCTGCGCTGGACGCGCTCCGGACGTCGCACGCCCGAGCCGCCGCCGACGCTCGGGGGTGACCAGCATCTCCTCGATGCGCTCGGCGGGGCTGACGATCGCACGGATGCGGCAGCGAGTTGAGCGTGGACGTCGAGGGGCTCGTCGCAGCGCTCAAGGGACGTGCGTACCTCGCGGACCGGCCGCTCGCGCTCGCGCTGCACCTCGCGCTGCACCTCGGCCGGCCGCTGCTGCTCGAGGGTGAGGCAGGCGTCGGGAAGACGGAGGCCGCGAAGGCGGTCGCCGCCGTCCTCGGCGCGGAGCTGATCCGTCTCCAGTGCTACGAGGGGATCGACCGCGCGCAGGCGCTGTACGCGTGGGACCACCCGCGTCAGCTCGTGCACCTGCGCGTGCTGGAGGCGAGCGGTGGTGCGCTGGCCGAGGACGCCCTGTACGACGAGCGCTTCCTGCTCGAGCGACCGCTGCTGCGTGCGATCCGCGCGGGACGACGCGCAGTGCTGCTGGTCGATGAGATCGACCGGGCCGACGAGGAGTTCGAGGCCTTCCTGCTGGAGGTGCTCTCGGACTTCCAGGTCTCGGTCCCCGAGCTCGGCACCGTTCGCGCACCGGAACCGCCCGTCGTGGTGCTGACCTCCAACCGCACCCGTGAGCTGTCCGACGCGCTCAAGCGTCGCTGTCTCTACCACTGGATCGAGCTCCCGAGCCCCGAGCAGGAGCTCCGCATCCTCCGTCTGCGAGCGCCGGAGGTGCCGCAGGCGACCGCGGCGCTGGTCACCGAGGTCGTCGCCCGGCTGCGTGGGCTCGACCTCTTCAAGCCGCCGGGACCGGCAGAGACCATCGACTGGGCGCGCGTCCTCGTCGCGCTCGGCGACTCGGTGGACGTCACGACGACGACGGGGCGTGAGCACGCGCTCGGGCTGCTGGCCGAGGCACTGGGCGTCGCGGTCAAGGACCACGAGGACCTCGGGCTCGTGCGCTCGGAGCTCGGCCCGCTGCTCGGAGGCTGAGGTGCCGGCCGCGCGGGACGGTGGCGAGGGTGGCATGCACCGCTGGGTCTCGGCCGCCGTCGCCGTGCTGCGACTCCATGGCGTCACCGTCGCGACCGGTCAGGCCGTCGCCTGCGCCCGTGCTCTCGCCTCGGTGGCCGTCGCGGGGCACGACCCGTGGACCCGCACCGCGGTCGGACGCCTCACGCTCGTGAACGACCCTGCGGCGCTGCAGGTGTACGACCGCTATGTCGCGAGCCTCCTTCTCGGTCCGGACGGCGGGACGACCGGTGGCTCCGAGGATGCCGCACGCACCGATGACGGGTCGGGGCTCGACGTCGCGGTCGACGTGCCCGCCACGCTCGACGCCGCTGCCCCCGACGACGATCTCGCGACAGGTCGCCGTCCGGTGGACGCTGAGCGGCTGCGTCATCGACGCTTCGACCGTGCGACACCGGAGGAGCGGGTGGCCATCGACCGGGCGATCCGGTCGCTGCGGATCGCGACCCCACCGAGGCCGGGTCGCCGTCGCAGGCCCGGTCCACGCGGCGAGCTCGACCTCGCCCGCAGCCTCGAGCGGGCGATGCGAGGCAGCGGCGAGCTGCTCGATCCCGCGCTGCGCGCGAGCCGTCGCCGACCGCGCCCGCTGGTCCTGGTGCTGGACGTCTCAGGCTCCATGGCGCCGGTCGCGCGCACGATGCTCGGTCTCGCGGTCGCGGCGAGGCGGAGCGGTCGTGATCCGGATCGTCGGCGTGTCGAGGTCTTCGTCTTCGGGACGCGGCTGACGCGGCTGACGCACGCACTCGACCGCCGCGACGTGGACACCGCACTCGCAGAGGCGGCCGGACGGGTCGTCGACTTCGACGGTGGGACCCGCATCGGCGCGAGCCTCGACACGCTGGTGCGCACGTGGGGTCCACGAGGCGTCCTGCGCGGCGCGGTGGTCGTCATCTGCTCGGACGGCCTCGAGCGCGGCGACCCGCGGGCGCTCGGGACGGCCGCACAGGCGCTGCGGCGGCGATGCCATCGGCTCGTCTGGGTCAGTCCACTGGCCGGTGACCCCGGCTTCGAGCCGCGTCAGCGCGGTCTGGCAGCTGCGCTCGATGCGGTCGACGTGCTGCTGCCCGGCCACGACCTCGCGAGCATCGAGGAGCTCGCAGCAGTCATCGCGCGGGCGGCTGCAGCCGCACCGGCGCCGCGTCGACAGCGGTCCGTCGCGCCCTCGCACGGGTCAGTGGTGCAGTCGATCCCCGGAGGGACGACTCAGGCGCCGTAGCGCACGCGGCGGCGTGAGAGCCGCTCGCCGTCATGGTCGAGCTCGGCCAGCGTCGTCACGACGCGCTCCCGGAGCGCTGCAGCGGCGCGCTCCGGCCCTGCGGTCGTCGGGCCCGGCAGCACGCCGTCGACGATGCCGAGCTCGTGCAGGTCCTGGGCGCGCAGTCGCAGGTGACCGACGACGTCCTCGGCGCGCGAGGGATCGCGGTGGAGGATCGTCGCAGCGCCCTCGGGGGAGATGACACTGAAGAACGCGTCGTCCTGGATCAGCAGACGGTCGGTCGCGCCGATCGCGAGCGCACCGCCGGAGCCACCCTCGCCCGTCACGACGCCGATGGTCGGCGCTTCGACCGAGAGGGTCGCGACGAAGGTCTCAGCGATGGCCTGGGCGATCCCGAGAGCCTCCGACGCGGGTGACGGGTCGGCGCCGTTGGTGTCGAGGAGCGACACGACCGGCAGGCCGTGGCGCTGCGCGAGGGTGAGCGCGCGCTGGACGATGCGGAAGGCGGTCGGCCCGGGGAGGCCTTGCCGGCCGTGGAGGTTGATCGCGTCACGGTCGAAGCCGATGACCACCACGCTGCGCTCACCGAGCCTGGCGACAGCAGCGATCGCGACCGCGTCGACCCCACCGGCGCGGTCACCGGACAGCTCGATCGCCCCGTCGAACACGGCGTGGAGCAGCGTCCGAGCCGACGGGCGTCCGGCGGCGCGGACGCGACGCACGACCTCGACCGCGTCCAGCTCGACGGTGGTGTGGCCGCTCACCGCAACCCTCGGGAGCGCACCGTGACGGCGTGCCGGGTGCAGGAGCTGCACCCAGGCAGCGAGGCGGCCCGGCGCCTCGCTGGGGGCCGCGAGACCATCGACGAGACCGTCGGCGAACGCCGCCCGACCGTGATGGCTGTCGGGTCCCAAAGGCGCGCCCGTGACGGCCTCGGCGACGCGTGGCCCGGCGAAACCGACCGTCGCGTCAGGGTCGGCGAGCACGACGTCGCTCAACAAGCCGTAGGAGGCGAACACCCCACCGGTCGAGGGGTCGCCGAGGTGGGTGAGCGTGGGGACGCCGGCCTCCCGAAGGGTGCGGATCCCTTCTGCCGCGCGGACCATCTGCAGGAGCGCGAGCATGCCCTCCTGCATCCGGGCACCGCCGGAGGAGGTGAGGGCGACGAACGGCAGCAGGTGCTCCCGGGCGTAGGCCATCGCGGTGGCGACGAACGAGCCGTGGGTGCGACCCATCGAACCGGCCAGCACGTCGAAGCGTCCGCGGGCCGCGACGACCTCGACGTCACCGAGGGTGAGGATGCCGACGTCGACCGCATGGGCGTCGCCGTCACGGCGGACGGCGGCGAGCTTCTCGCGGTAGCCGGGGAAGTCGAGCGGGTCGTCGCTGGCCGGCAGGAGCTCGATGTCGAGCGGTCGGAGATCGTCGCGTGCGATGCCGCTCGTGCTCGCGCGGCTCAGCGCCGGGGAGGGTGAGTCGAGCGAGGGGCTGGCCGTCGGGTTCATCGTGGGCTCCAGGTCAGCAGCCGCACGTCGGCGACACGTTCGAGGTGGTGCTGCATCGCCGCGGCCGCAGCCTCAGGGTCCTGGGCCGCGATCGCGGCCGCGATCCGGCGGTGGTCGCCGAGCGAGCGCGGCGGTCGGTCCTCCTGCGAGAGCGACTCGCTCCGGGTCTCGACCACGTCCTGCTCGATGCGCGCCATGAGCTCGCGCAACGTCGGGTTCTTCGACGCGGCCGTGACCGCTGCATGGAAGGCGGCGTCGCCACGGGCACCGACCTCGCCAGCGGCGATCTCTGACGCCATCAGGTCGAGCGCTCGCTGCATCGCCTCGACATCGTCGTCTGTCCGTCGTGTCGCGGCGAGCGCCGCGGCGGGGACCTCGAGGATCCGTCGAGCCTCGTGCACCGAGGGGAGGTGGGCGCGCCGGGCCGCGACCGAGGACAGTGGCTCGGACTCGAGGTCGAGTCGGACGACGTAGGTCCCGCCGCCCTGGCGTGACGCCAGCACACCGACGTCGATCAGGCCGGCGATGGCCTGGCGGACGCTCGTGCGGGAGACGGCGAGCCGACGCGCGAGCTCGCGCTCGCCCGGGATGCGATCACCCTCGGCCAGGTCGTGCTGGACGATGTGCGACAGCACGCGCTGGGCGACGAGCTCGTGCAGCGACGTGCGCGGAACCGGCGCCAGGGCATCGCTGCGCAGCTCCGTGCTCATCGGTCACCCTCCGCCGTGGTCCCTCATGCATGCCCTGCTCGGATGGTATAAAGAGTAGACCACTCCGACCGTCAGCGCTCGGATCCCGCCGGATCGGGGCGATCCGGAGGCGGATATGGGCACAGGGCTACGCTGCCGGTCCGCCCGTCCTGCAGGGTGGACGCACTCGACCGGCCAGCGCACAGGAGCGACCCAGGTGAGCGGAGCGTCCGGTGCGGGGAGTTCACGGGCGGGGTCAGGCGGCGTGACAGGGCCGACGGTGCGGCTCGAGGTCGACGCTGCCACCCGCGTGGGGACGGTCGTGATCGACCGTCCGCCCCTCAACGCGCTCGACCTCGCCACGTGGGGGGAACTCGCTGCGGTCGTGGCCGAGGTGGCCGAGCGTGACGATGTCCGTGCGCTGCTCGTGCGTGGCGGTCCGCGAGCGTTCGCCGCGGGCGCGGACGTGCGTGAGTTCCTCGCCTGGGGCCAGGATCAGGCCCATGCTGCGGCCGGGATCATGCAGGCCGCGCTCGACGGCCTCGCCGCCCTCCCGATGGTCACGATCGCGGTCATCTCGGGCTACGCACTCGGTGGTGGCTGTGAGCTCGCGCTCGCCTGTGACCTGCGCTTCGCCGCGGACAACGCGAAGATGGGCCAGCCGGAGATCCTGCTCGGCGTGATCCCCGGCATCGGCGGGACCCAGCGGCTCGCACGGCTCGTCGGAGCGGGACGCGCGAAGGACCTCGTGTTCTCCGGGAGGATGGTCGACATGGTGGAAGCCCCACGGATCGGGCTCGTCGACGCGGTGCACCCCGTCGACGACGTGCTCGCCGCAGCGACGCACGCGGCGGCCCGCTACGCCGCAGGCCCCGCAGCGCTCGCGCTCGCGAAGCGCGCGATCGACGAGGGGCTCGACGGCACGCTCGCTGAGGGGCTGCGGCTCGAACGTGAGCTCTTCGCCGCCACGTTCGCGACGGACGACCTGCGCATCGGTGTCACGTCGTTCCTCGCTGACGGTCCGGGCGTCGCCCCGTTCACGGGTCGCTGACATGGGACACGGACCGGAGGCCGACGACGTCGCTCGGCTCGACGTGAAGGGCAAGCAGCGTGCCTACCACGACTGGGAGGCGCGCACCTACGAGGACAAGTTCAACATCTCCTACGACGAACGCTGCATCGAGTACGCGCGCGACCGTTTCCGCCGTGTCGTCGAGCCGGGGGAACGGTTCTCACGCGTCCTCGAGCTGGGTGCAGGGACCGGGTTCCTGTCCATCAACCTCGCGCTCGCCGGGTGCCTCGACGGGGCCGAGCTGACCGTCACCGACATCAGCGAGGGGATGCTCGACGTCTGTGTCGAGAACGGACGCCGGCACGGCGTCACGCTCATCCCGCAGGTCGGTGACGCGGAAGCACTCCCGTTCCCCGACGGGAGCTTCGACCTCGTCATCGGGCACGCGTTCCTCCACCATCTGCCCGATCCGCAGGCCGCGCTCGCCGAGGCGTTCCGCGTCCTCGTCCCGGGCGGGACACTCGTGATCGCCGGTGAGCCGACGCGGCTCGGCGACCGCATCGCCGGCGTGTTCAAGCGTGCGACGTGGCACGGGTTCCGCACGCTGACCTCCCTCCCGCGCTTCGCGCACCTGCGGCGCCCAGGGGTCACCGAGTCCGGTGGCAGCCGGCTCGACGCGGCCCTCGCGGGGCTCGAGCACGAGGTCGACCTGCACACCTTCGACCCTGCCGACGTCGAGGCGACCGCGCGCATCGCCGGGTTCACCCCCGTGCGCGTCGTCACCGAGGAGCTGCTCGCCAACTGGGTCGGCTGGTCCGTGCGCACCATCGAGGCGTCGGTGCGTCCCGGGATCCTCGGCGAGCGCTGGGCGTTCGGGGCCTTCACGACCTGGCAGCGGCTGAGCCGCGTCGACCGCGCGCTCGAGCGGATCGTGCCGGCGAAGCTGTTCTACAACCTCATCCTGCACGCGCGCCGACCGGTCGCGTGAGCATGGACGGCGACCGGCTCCACCGGCTGGCGTCCGATCCGGACGCGACGGGCGCGGCGCTCGCCGCGTGGGCCGCGCAGCGACCGGATCTCGCGCTGGACGGCCCCGCACGGCTGCGAGCGCTGCAGGAGGCGGCGCTCGCCGTACGCGAGTCCGACGACGGCCGTGCGCTGAGGGCGCTCGCGGCGCGCGAGCCAGCGTCCGCCGTCTACCCGCGCTGGGGACTGTGGCGCTCGTGGCGCTTCGCGCGCGAGCACCGGATGTTCACGCGCGCCCACGCGGTGCACGCGCTCCGACTGCTGCGCGCACGGGTCCGTATCGCACGCTCGGGCGCGGACGTACACCTGCACGGCATGAGCTTCCTCGGTCGCGACGTCGAGCTGACCGCACCATCCGGCTCGGGACGCGTCCACGTCGGTCCGTGGTGCTGGCTCGGTGATGGTGTGGCGCTGCGCTCCCACGTGGGTCGGGTCAGCGTCGGGGCGAAGGTCATCATCGGTGGCGGCACCACCGTCAACGCCTACCTCGACGTGAGCATCGGGGACGATGTGCTGATCGCGGATGGCGTGCACATCACCGACTTCGACCACCGCACGGACCGGCTCGACGTCCCCATCAAGGACCAGGGCGTGGTGAGCTCGCCGGTGCGCATCGGGCCCGACGTGTGGCTCGGGCGTGGCGTCACCGTGCTGCGCGGTGTGGACATCGGACGGGGGAGCGTCATCGGTGCGCACGCCGTCGTGACGAGCGACATCCCGCCGTACTCGGTCGCGGTCGGTGTCCCGGCCCGCGTCGTGCGCTCACGGCTCCCGGATGAGCCCCGCTGAGGAGTGCCGGGCACGCCGAGCATCCTCGTCAGCGCGCTCCTCAGCCTTCGCCCAGCGCATGAAGCCGATCGCGATGATCGTCCACAGGACCAGGCCGCCGACCGTGTTCATGAGCACGCCGGCGAGTTGCTGGTCGCGCAGGGGGTCGAACCCGAGCCACAGCGGCGGCGCGAGCTCGTACAGCCCGTAGAGGGGGAGCGGGGAGAAGGCGAGGAACGTCGCCGGCACGAACATGAGCATGCTGGACGCGAACAAGTAGAACGCGCGGACCGGCTCGCGGATCCCGCCACGCTCGGGCTCGCGTCGCATCGCCGGGAACCACCACACGAGCGCCGCACCGAGGTGCGCGACGTCGACGGCGAACGATCCGAGCTGCGTGATCTTGAGCGTGTCGATCGTGCCCGGGAGATGCGTGCCGAACAGCACCGCGTTGAACAGCAGCAGCGCGACGGGCCAACGGGTCAGTGCGCGCACGACCGCCCAGCGCCGCGAGCTCAGGGGCAGCATGCGGTCCAGGAGCCACGTCGGTGTGCCAGCGATCAGCAGCGGCGCCGCGACGAACGTGAGGCCGATGTAGCGGACGATCCCGACCGTCGCGAGGTAGCCCGCGCCCAGCGCACCGATCGGCCACTCCGACACGACCATGATGGCCACGACACCTGCGACCCAGCGGCGTGTCAGCCGCACGTCCAGCGGCCGTCCGGCGCGCAGATGCGCGCGCACGTAGGAGCCGATGAGAGCGACGACGACCACCCACACGCCGAGGAACGGCGTGTAGCGCCACACCCAGACCTGCCCGGGGGTCCCTGAGCACCACCACGCGACGTTCATGCCCATTCCCTCGCCATGCGAGGGATGTCCTCGACCCAGTCGGATCGGCGTGTCCCGAACGGCCACACGCGGCGCGCACGTCCGTCCGCGTCGAAGCCGATGACCTGCGCCGGATGACCGATGAGGTCCCCCTGACCGCGCGGATCCGGTCCCTCGATCACGGGACCGGGCAGGTCGAGCTGAGCGAGCGCATCGACGACGACGTCGA
>LFIK01000384.1_pt1 | contig 33034 bp, 30 predicted proteins | sample 643401 | NCBI WGS metagenome assembly LFIK01 (sample SAMN03777447, study PRJNA286221) | soda lake metagenome | biome: soda lake; feature: Kulunda steppe; material: water; isolation source: sample T5-Br brine of Lake Tanatar-5 | place: Russia: Kulunda steppe | collected 2010-07
CCCGACCCGACCCGGCACCTCAACCAGCACCGGCTGGCCATCGTCGCTGCCGGCCTCCGCGTCGCGTGTGTCCATACCGCAGTGTACGCCCCGACACCCCCACAACCAAGCATTTCACACTACAAATTATCTGCCCACAATGCCGCTCTCAGACCCCGATGTCCAGACCTCTGAGAACCAGTTGTTCTTCGTCTCGCACTTGAGCCGATGGCTGGGCAGCCAGGGGCAGGAGCTCTCTGCGCTGGGCTGCCCTGATGTCGTTGAGGCGCTCCTTGAGGAGCGCCGCAGTTTGGGCTACGCCAACCGTTGCACGGGCAAGGCGCTGGCGCCGTTGCTGGAGTATCTGCTCCAGCTTGGGGTGGTCTCCCGAGCCCCACAGGCCGAGCTGACGCCCACGGAGGAACTGCTGGAGTGCTACCGCAGCTACTTGGTCGGTGAGCGTGGCCTGATGGTGAGGACCGCCTGTAGCTACAGCGACACGGTCCGGCCATTCGTGGTCGACCACGAGGTCGATGGCGAGCCTGGGCTGGAGGGGTTGAGTGCGGCTGCTGTCACCGAGTTCGTGGTCGAGGCATGCGCAGGCCAGGCACGTAGGTCGGCGAAACGCACCGTGACCGCGCTGCGGTCGTTGCTGGGGTTCCTGCATGTGGAGGGAGTGCTCGGCGAGTCGCTGGTTGCTGCGGTGCCCTCTGCCGCTTCGTGGCGGCTGGGGGGACTGCCCCGAGGGCTCACATCCGACGAAGTACAACGGCTGCTGGCAGCTCCTGACCGGCGACCACGCACCGGCCGTCGTGACTTCGCGGTGCTGATGCTGCTGATCCGGTTGGGGCTGCGTGCCGGTGAGGTCGCCGCCTTGGGCCTACACGACATCGACTGGCGTGCCGGGGAGCTGATCGTGCGAGGCAAGGGCGATCGGCAGGAGCGGCTGCCGCTACCCGACGATGTTGGCGCCGCGCTGGTGGCCTACCTGCAGCGCGGGCGTCCCTCGACCGCGCAGGCCCGCAGCGTGTTAACTCGAGTCCGTGCCCCACACGGGCCGATGACCAGCGGTGCGTTCTCGCATGCCGTCTTCGCCCCGAGCCGACGTGCTGGGCTGGGCACGGTGCGAGCCCACCGGCTTCGGCACACCGCCGCCAGTGAGCTACTAGCGGCCGGGGCATCGCTGACCGAGATCGGTCAACTCCTGCGTCACCGCTCACAGATGACCACAACGATCTACGCGAAGGTCGACACCGAGGCGCTGCGCACGCTGGCCCGCCCCTGGCCGGGAGGTGTCGCATGAGCCGGCTGCACGACGCACTCGACGACTACCTCACGGTCCGCCGGGCGATGGGCTACACCCTCGTGCGCACCGGTGGACTGCTCGCCCAATTCGTCGATTACCGGGTCTTCCCGAAGTCGCTGAGAGTCCACCCCAACTTCCACCATTTCGCGGGACGTGATCACTTTCAGCTCAACCCCCACCGATCACTTCGGTGAATCCAGGCTCAGAGCACCCTCAACAGCACCCCTACCGCACCCCATCAGCTTCCGAAGCGCCAGCCATTGCCACTAGAGCCCACCCAGCAGGACTGGTTAGTTTCAACGAGCCACGTCAGCAGCGGCACGCACAACCCAGCGGCGGTACGCACGGAGAAGAGACCTAGGGCCCTGTAGAGCACGCCGACGGCTGCGAGCCCCCGACAGTCAAGTGCGATCTCGTTGGCTCGTAGGTAGCTCGCAGTGTCTCCCATCGGTCCTACGATCAGATGACGAAGGACGCGAGCGCTTCGGGTGCGAACAGCTCGTCAGGCGAGACTCTGCGGCTGGAAAGCCCCTGGGCATGGTGGTAGCCCAGGAACGCCTCCAGGGTCGTGCGGTTGGCCTCCAGACCGTACGACCAGAAGTCCTCCCCGAGTCGGGCGCGTGCGTCCTCGAACTGCAGCGTCATCCACGGAAGCGTGAACGCCAGAGCCGAGGAGTCCTCGAAGCGCCGGTACGCCAGGTCCTTGGCCTCTAGGAACGCCTTCATGAGTGATTGGGCGATCCACCTGTTGGCCTCGTACACCTCGCGGCGGATGGTGACAAGGTGCATGATCGGGAAGATCCCGGTTACCTTGAAGTAGGCGGATTCGACTTCGACGACGTCGGGGAACAGGCGCCGAACACGTGAGTCTCCGGACGTGAACGTAGACGGGACACGCGGCGAATAGATTGCATCTATCTCACCGTTGGCCAGCAGCTGTGCCAGAGTTTGCTGGGGCCCAATCCTGGTCACCTGGATGTCGAAGGGCAGGTCGAGGGTTGCCTTCTCGATCCGTCCCGGCGCCTCCAGGCCCCCCGTTACATACCGGACCGAGGTGACCGGAACCCCGTGGTGCTCCTCGAGGATGCCCCGGATCCAGACACAGGCACTCAGCTGGAACTCGGGTGTTCCAACGGTCTTTCCCACGAGGTCGGCTGGGGCGTGGATCCCGGCGTCGCGATGGACGAAGATTGCCCCGTGGCGAAACATGCGGGAGGTGAAGACGGGTAGCCCGACGAACGGGGGCTGCTCCTGCTGGAGCGAAACCACGTAGGAAGACAAGGAGAGTTCCGCGAGATCGAACTCCTGGTGGCGCACCATGCGGAAGAAAGTCTCTTCGACCGGGAGTTGCAAGTAGTTTAGTTCGATGCCGCTCGCCCGCACCGTGCCATCGGCGAGCGCACGGGTTCGGTCATAGTCACCACAGGCGAATGTCAGGGGCAGCGCAGGCATGGCGTCCTCGCGTGCGTCAGGCGGAGACGGATTCGGGTATGCGCTGCGAGAGGCGGGGATACACCCGGCGCGCGTTGTCTTCTAGGATCTTGTGCCGTGCCACCTCGTCGAGGTCGACGGCGTCGAGGTATCGAAGTGTGTCGTCCCAGCTGGAACCGGTATCAGGGTTCGTACCACGTACTGCTCCGAGCATCTCGGAGGCAAACAGCAGGTTGTCGGCACCGACGACCTCGGTCAGCAGGGCGATCCCCGGACGGTGGTAGACGGCCGTGTCGAAGTACACGTTCCCCATCACGTGCTCCTCGATTGGAGGTCGGCCGAGTCGGGTCGCAAGCCCCTGGTAACGGCCCCAGTGGTAAGGCACCGCTCCCCCGCCGTGGGGGATGATGAAGCGCAGGTCGGGGAAGCGACCGAATAGGTCACCCTCTACAAACTGCATGAATACCGACGTGTCGGCGTTAAGGTAGTGAGCGCCCAAGGTGTGGAAGTTCGGGTTGCATGAGCTCGAAACGTGGATCATGGCCGGGACATCGAGTTCAACCATGACTTCATATAGCGGGAACCAGGCTTCGTCTGTCAGCGGGCGACCATACCAGCGCCCGCCCGAGGGATCCGGGTTGAGATTGCAGCCAACGAACCCGAGTTCCTCGACGGTCCGGCGCAGCTCGGCAATCGAGGAACCGAGATCACCGTCGGGCGTCTGCGGCAGCTGACAGACCCCCACAAAATTCTGGGGGTACAGCTCCGTCACGCGTGCAACCAGGTCATTCGACGCTTGCGCCCAGGCGACCGCGGTCGCGGGGTCGGCTACATGATGCTGCATTCCCGAGGCTTTGGGCGAGAAGATCATCACATCGCCACCACGCTCCTCGAGCAGGCGCAGCTGGTGCTCCTCGACGCTGGCGCGTAGATCCGCTTGACCGATCTGCGCCAACTGCGGCGGGGGCAACGTTGGGTCGTCGAGTCGTGCGAGTTGCGCGTCCCGGAAGTCTTGCAACCGACTTGGTGCCGTCGTGTAGTGACCGTGACAGTCAATGATCATCGCACTTCCCATCCTCAACCAAGATAGCGCAGCCCCTTGCGCTCCAGGCGCTCGCGCATTCCTCCGACGTCCAGGCTCAGCTCCCCGGCTTGGTACCGCGCCCGGGAGGCCGCTTCCTTTTCCTCACGCTCCCGCGACGCCTTTAGTACCTGCATCGCCTGCCGAAGGGGAACGACCACGACACCGTCATCGTCAGCGACCACGACGTCCCCCGGGGTGACTAGCTGCCCAGCGCAGACAATCGGCACGTTCACATCGCCGAGCGTCTCCTTGACCGTCCCGAACGCGGAGACGCACTTGGACCAAACCGGGAACCCCATTTCGCTGAGCTCAGCCACGTCGCGACAACCGGCGTCGATGACGAGACCGCGAACACCTCGGAAGCGGAGCGCCGTCGCCAACAGCTCTCCGAAATAGCCTGCATCCGAAGGAGAGGTCGGCGACACGACAAGCACGTCACCCTTGCGACACTGCTCGACGGCGACATGCAGCATCCAGTTATCGGCTGGCGGTGCGCTCACGGTCACGGCAGTGCCTGCTATGTGGGCGCCGGGGTAAATCGGCCCAATGCGGGCACTAAGAAGCCCGGTCCGCCCCTGCGCCTCGTGCACGGTCGCCACCCCGTAGGCCGAAAGACCATCGACGATGGTTGAGGGGGTTCGCTCGATGTTGCGTTGCACCACCGGCATGGCGGCTCCTTCTTCGTCGCTGCTTGGTCCGCGTCGCAACAGGTGCGCGGGGACGCACCGAGCCTTCAGCCCTGCATGCCCCATGGGTGAAGCGTCACATGAATCGGGTCCTCGACCGACTCCCCTCCGACCGCCCGGATGGCCTCGTCGACCTGCTCAAGCGTGAAGGAGTGGGTCGCCAAACGTTCGAGCGGGAACCGACCCGTGGCGAGTTGCTTTAGGGCGAGCTCACACGCGCGGTAGCTATGTCCGCGGGCGCTGCGCAACGCTGCGGCCTTTTCTGTGAGCTTCTTTAGAGGGAAGTCCGGAAAGGCCGCTAACTCTCCCTGGGTAACCATCGATCCGCCGCGCCGCTTGAGTACATCGATTCCAAGGACCACCGGCGCCGTGCCAGCACCCGCGGTGCAGTCCAGAACTACATCGACGCCTTCCCCCTGGGTCAGGTCCATGATGGTTTCGTAGGCATCCTGTTGCTGGACATCGACGGTGTAATCGGCACCGAGATCCTCAGCCAGCTTCAGGCGCGCGGCATCCCGCGTGGTTCCGGTGACGATGATCAAGGAGGCCCCAGCCTGCTTACAGGCGACCACCTGCGACAGTCCCTGCTGACCCGGCCCTTGGACGACGACGCTGGTGTCGTAGCCGACCCCAGCCTCAAAGATGGCCCACTCGATGCCGTTCGACAGCGGCGTAACGATGCTCGCTAGCTTCGCAGAGACCTCGCGGGGGACCCGATGGATTACCGCGTTCCATGGCAGATACATGTACTGCGCGAACCCGCCCCATAGGTGGTGCTCGTTTGCGGCGGATGTATAGCCATAACGACGCGCGTCTGGGTTGGTACGCCAGTCGGTGAGTTCGCAGTGCCTGTATTCCCCCTGGTGGCACCAGGCACACCGGAAGCAGCCGACGTAGTGCTCAACGAAGAGGCGGTCGCCGAGCTCCAGGCCATGACGCTCCAGAAACTGTGGGCCCGCGTCCGCCAGTACCCCGATGTTCTCGTGGCCCATGATGACGGGATCATCGAACGGCGGCGTTGCGTACATCTTGACGTCCGTGCCGCAGATGCCGGCAACCTCGACCTTGAGCAGCGCGCCATCGGCGGGGAGATCCGGGAACGGGAAGGTCTGCAACTCCGTCTTCCCGGCACCGGTTCGCACCGCCGCGTGCACCTCTCCCATCGCATGCTCCCTCGTTTGTGACTTCGCAGCACCGCGCGCTGGCCCAGGATACTAGCAAAGGTATGATGGTATAGCGTTTATCCTTGGAGGAGCCCATGAAGACACGCCCACTACAGCTAGTCACTCGCCCGCAGGGCAACAATCGGGCTCTACTGGACGGGCAGGTCGAGGTGGCCGGCTACCGCCTCAACCACGTTCAAGTCCAGCCCCTTGTCGCTGGCTTCCGCCAGATGGTCCGCGAGATGCCGTTCGACATCTGCGAGATGGCGCTCACCACTTACCTCTGCGCCAAGGAACATGGCGCAACGTTCACCGCCCTGCCGGTCTTTCTCGTCCGCGGCCTGCATCACGGAGCGATCATCCGCCCATCCGGCTCCGACATCACCCCCACAGACCTGGCCAGGCAACGAGTGGGCGTTAACCGTGGCTACACCGTGACCACCGGCGTCTGGGTGCGAGGCCTCTTGGCGGACGAGTTCGGCCTGGAGCCGGGCACCGTGCAGTGGGTGCCGTCAGGAGACGAACACGTCGAGGCCTACCGGCCACCCGAGTACGTCCGGCCTGAAATCGGCCTAGACCTCAGGCGGGCGGTCGCCGCCGGACACCTGGCTGCCGCTGTAGGCCTGCGCGACGACGCTGCCGAGGGCGTCGAGCCTATGTTCGCGGATGCAACAGAGCGCGGTCTGCGCGCCGTCCGTGAGCGCGGCACTTGGCCAATCAACCACTGCATCGTCATCCGAGACGAACTGTTGGCGTCCGATCCCGACCTGGCTAGCAGCATCCAGACGGCCTTTACTGCGTCCAAGGACCACTACGTGTCCCGCCTGCCTCACCGACCGGAGGAGGCTGCTGACCCCACGGACCTCCTACACATCCAGGTGGGACGAGAACTCGGCGGTGACCCACTCCCCTACGGACTGCCCGCCAACCGGCCCGTACTGGAGGAACTCCTCCGTCATGCAACCACGCAGGGCATCCTTCGGACGCGCCCCAAACTCGAGGACGTCTTCCTCGATTCCGAAGGGTGAACCGACTGGGCTTCACTGATAGTGCCGCTGGAAGGGACTCGACACGGAGTTACCCGAGAAGCCGCGATACGTGGACGGCGAGCGTCAACCGCCACACTCGGACAGGAATTGCAGAATCCGCTCTGGCGCGCTCTGTGCGGTCTGCTCCGACACCGGTACATCCCATATCTGCGAGGCTGCCAAGCACTCGTGCATGAAGTGTGCGGCAGACGGCGCATGAGAGCGGTCCTGACCCGGGACAATCAGTGCCGGAATGTCACAGGAGATCAGTTCCTCGGGTTCTGGCCCCGGCACGGAGTCACGGTCGAACAGGGTTCGTGCCATCCCGGTGACGAGCGTCACGTAGCGCTCGACGTCGGTCTCGATGAGCCGGTCCGCGAACGCTGGCTCCCGAGCAATAACAGACCCCCATGGGCCGACCTCAGGATCCTTGTTGAAGGGCTGCTGGCGCATCCTTGCTCGCTCCACCACGGCACGCAGGCCGTAACTCCGCACGAAGGCGAGGTGGCGGTGGAAACGGTCGTGCTGACCCAGCCGGTAGTGCGCACCCCCAGCCGGCGAGTACAGAACCATGCTGGCGACGCGTTCCGGCGCTGCGACGGCGACAGCCGTCGCAGCCGAGCAGCCGACACACCCACCCATCAGGTGTGCGCGTCCGTAGCCGAGCGCATCGAGCAACGCGAGCGCGTGGCGAACATAGGACGCCCACGTAATCCGCTCGATGCGCCCCCCGGATCGTCCCGATTCCCTCTTGTCGAACAGGATGCAGGTGTATGAGGTCGCTAGCTGCTCGATCAGTCGCATGTCCCGGTAGACGCCCAACGATGACCAGTTCTCGACAACCGCGTTGAACCCACCCGGCGAGAGCATCAGGAGCGGCGGCCCATTCCCGTGGAGTTCGACGTAGGTCTCGATCCCGTCCGCTTCCATCGTCGTCACCCGAGTCCCTCCCATCGCGCACGCACCGCTATCGGACTTTCCGTCATGACCGGCCACTCTACCGACCACCCCTAATCTGCCGATCATTACGTACATCGGAGAGAAACGCCTCGAATGCATTAAGCGTCGTCTGCGCCACATTCGCATAAGTGGTTCGAGGCTCGTCGAGCATTGACGCGCTGTAACCGATCGCCGCGTGGGCCATCCGGATTCGCCCGTCAAGCCAGGGCCCTCCTCCGAAACCACCCAGCACTGGAATCGAGACAGCATCCACAACCGCGGGGCCGACGACCGGCCCAGAGTTGGTGAAGTTCAGCAGCGCCGCGCCCGCTGACTCCAGGCGCCGCGCCTCATCGACCAGCTGCGTCGTCATCTCATCAGGTACAGAGGTGCCTTGCCGCGCCATCGACGCATAGTCGACGCCATAGGCCAGCGCGGTCTGGGGGGTAATACCGAACTGCGCCCAGACAGGAATCCCAGCCCGAACCACGGCATGGACCGCTTCGGGGTAGTTAGCTGCGCCGTCGAGCTTGACTAGATCAGCACCGACCTCCTTTACCAGGCGAACCGCGGCCCGGACGGCCTCCTCCGGTCCCTGTTGGAGCGGCCCGAACGGGAAATCGATGCTCATGAGGCTGTCGGGAGCCCCACGTCGCACCGCACGGCCGACGACAATCATCTCCTCAAGCGTCACCGCAAGGGGATTGTCATGACCCCAGAGGTTGACACCGACCGAGTCACCGACGGAGATTAGGTCTGCGCCAGCACGCTCGGCGATGGCTGCCATCGGGTGGTCCCACGCAACGATGCAAGCGCTCTTGCGCCCTTCGAGCTTCATCTCCGCGAGGCCCTGCAGGGTTGTGGTGATCGCCATCGCAGCTCCTCTCGGCTGGCCGCCCTTCGTTCACACGCGCAGTGCCGTGAGAAAGTCCGGCAAGTCTGCCTCGTCCTGGACCAACACCAGAACCATCGCATTCGGGCGGAGGGCTCGCAGGGTCGCGTCCAGATCCAGATGAGCTGAACCGACTAGGAAGGCAGCGGACATCACAGAGTGTTCTGCGCACACGTCGCCGATCAACTCCGCCGCACGTGGATCGGCCTGCTCGGTTGCGATCATAATGACCGAATCGGAGCCAGCGACCCGCTCAACGAGTTTGGTCTTCTGTCCGCCCAGCGTCCTAAGCCATGCGGCCTCGGAGCCGTTTTCAGGATCATCGGGGTCGTAGAGGAGGAACTGCCCGCCATCCCACGGCCGCGACGCGAGATCGCGAACGATCAGAGCCGCAGCAGCGTCGAGCGCGAGGATGCGCGAATCTCGCGGCGGGAAGTCATTGAAGTCAATCCGATAGCGCGACTCAGCGGCGGTCGATGCGACAGCACAGGTCTGTTGGAGTATCGGTTGGCGCGTGAACATCAGACAGACGCCTGCGGGATGCCGGCTCGAACCTTGAGTGCCTCGCCCGCACCTTCGAGGAACGGTTCACCCGCTGGGAGCACTACAGCTGCCGAGCGCACGAGCTGGTGTTCGGGTCGTATGCCTGGGGGTTCAACACCCCCGTCGCGCAGCTGTTCAGCAGCCTTACGGAGCCGCTGCCGAGCCATGATTATGCCTGTATCGGTCGAGACAAGCTTTTCCTTGCTCCGGTCCACAATTGGCCCCATGCTCTCCTGCAGCGACGCATCCTGCATGGCGATTCCCTTAACCCCAGAATAGGTGTCGCCCCGCTTTTGCGCCTCACGGTCCATCAGGTAATCATTGTCCTTGTTCTGCAGCGGCCGGTAGGTCCCAGGTACGTACTCATTGTGGACGCCGTGCCCGTCCTTCATTGCTTGAACCTCGCCATCGGTCAATTCCCGCACTGGGTGATAGTCAAAAGTGAAGACCCAGCAGTTCTCGTCGTCGATTGGGATCCAGAAGTGACCGTGCACCGGGTGATCACCCCTCGGGGGCACCATGGTGAAGGATGGCATGATCCACGGGGTGATTCGCCAGTAGTAGCGCCCCTCCTCAGCGTTGCGGCGAACGCCAATCATTAGGCCACCATCGGCCTCAACAACCTCGAAGAAGGGCTTACGGTCCGAGAGGTTGTACTTGTTGCCCTCTGCGCCCTTGAACAGCGGGTCATTCCTAAGTCCGTCGCTGTGGAGCCAGGACACGTGGCTCGAGTCGATGCCCCCCTCGAGCGCCTGCAACCAGTTAGACTCCTGCCAGCGCTTGGATGTGAACGTCTGGGCGCTCGGGACGGTCGCGAACTCCCACACTGGCTCTGGCGGTCGATGCTCTGGCGGCCCCATATACGCCCACAACACGTCACCGACCGCGACCATCGGGTATCCAGTCAGCTTGATCTTGGCGCAGAGGTTCGACTCTTTCTCCGCTGGTTCAGACGGAATTTCCACACACTGCCCGGTGTAGTCGAACTTCCATCCGTGGTAGGGGCATCGGATGCCCGAGTCCTCGTTGCGTCCGAACCACAGCGAGACCCCTCGGTGGGCACAGAATTCGTCGATCAACCCGTACCGGCCCTGGCTATCCCGGAAGGCCAGTAGACGCTCACCCAGAATCTTAATGCGCACCGGTGGGCAATCATCCTCAGGCAACTCCTCCGTGAGCAACACGGGGAGCCAGTACCGCCGGAACAGATCGCCCATAGGGGTCCCGGGGCCCGTCTGCGTCAATAGTTCATTGATGTCATGCTTTAGCACTGAACCAACCTCCGTCGAGCCTCAGGTGACCTACGAAACCCTCGCGTCTATCCCGAGTCTCATAAATGGTAGTACCTTTTTCCTCCGTTTGCCACAGCTGATGTGGTGACCGACCCCGCCGGGTTCCTCAAGTGCGTACCGAAGCTGTCAAGTGGACAGCCACCGAGTCACGAACCAACTGTCCGGACATGAACGACAGCGACCCCGCCTTCACGAGCCACTGCTGCTGCCTCGCCAAGCCCGGACCGAAGCTCCGCTGCGTCATCTAGCGGTCCCGTAGCCCAGGCCCCGTAGGATCGCGCTAGTGCAGCGATATCCGTAGCCGGGTCAGCCATCCGCATTCCAATCCACTGATTCTCCGGAGGCCGGCCGCGGTCGAGCGCTACTGCCTCCTGGTGTTCCTCGTCGTTGTAGAAGGACTGATTGTCGTTGACAACTAGGAGTAAGGGGATTCTGTAGTGACAAGCCGTCCAGAGCGCACCTGGTGCCATCAGGAGATCACCATCCCCGAGGATCCCAACAGTCGGCCGCCCGCTCTCTAAAGCGCCAAGCGCGGCACCCACTAGTGCGCCAGGGCCATAACCGACTCCACCGCCACCGTCATCACCGAGGTAGTCAGCACACGACTCAAACTGCCATATGCCTTCGGGCCAGCTACGCGTGTTCCGGACAGCCAACATCCACTCCGTCCCCAACGCGTCCCACACTTCGGCAGTCAAGCGTTGGGGCGTGAAGGGTCCCTTGGGCACGGAGCGGTCGATCAAGGCGGCCTGACGGGAGCGAAGCTCTCGATGGCGGGCGGCCAACGTAGCCCTACGCCGTTCGATCCGGTCGGATCGCTCCACTGGAAGACGATTCGCCTCCTGAACCGCCCCTTCCGCTAGCTGTTCAGCCGCCACGATGGGATCTGCCAAGTACTTGCTGACAATCTGAGCAGGTGCACCACCATACTCGCTCCAGCCCTTGACAGCGAGATCCTCCAGAGAGACCTCAAGGACCCTCGCCTCCGTAAGAAAGCCGTTCCAGCCTCGGCCCCTTCCGCCAGCATCCGAAAGCGCCGTTCCGAGGTCTCGCACGCCGATCGCTACTACAAGATCAGCTTCCTTCAGGACTTCCTTGTCCCCCGTGAGATTCTGTGGGTGTGCCGTAGGGAAAGCAACGCTGTTGCGAGCGTCGAGACAGGCCGCACCAGTAGCCTCCGCGAGCTCAACGAGGTGCTCCGTCGCAGACCGGTCATGTCGCATTGATCCGGCAAGTAGTACCGGAAAAGCTGCACCAGCGAGCGCTTCCACCACCTCCGAAACATCCTCGTTGCTGAGCGACAGGCCACCTGCGGCTTCAAGGTTTGACAGGGGTGGCACCCAGCAATTGTCAGAGTCGATTTCAGCCTCTTGAATCTCAGCATCCAGCGTGATGTATGTTGGCCCCGACGGCGAGGATGACGCCAAAGAAATGGCGCGTGTAAGGTCGTTGACTGCCCCGAAAATGTCGCCTGGTTCTGCGTCCCACTTAACGAAGTCCCGCACTAACGCCCCCTGCGAGGAAGCGGAGTGCATCCAGTCAATGCGACGGCGCTTAGCAGCCGCCTTAGGGCCACCCCCTCCAATGATAACTAAGGGTGTACGGTCGCACCACGCGTTATACACCGCCATGGAACCATGCATCAGGCCAACTAGGTCGTGAAGTGCAACGAAACCAACTTTCCCGGTCGCCTTAGAATATCCGTGTGCCATTGAGACAGCTATTTCCTCGTGATGGCAAAGCAGCATTTGAGGCTGTCGATTGCCAGCAAAGTTAACAATTGAGTCGTGCAGTCCCCGAAAGCTTGACCCTGGATTTGTAGGTATGAAAGTGCAGCCAACGTCACGAAGGATCTTCACTAGGAGGTCTGAGCCGTACTTCACATCCGTGACGATATCCCCGCCTTGGGGTTGTTCAACGGCTTCTGGACCCACTCGGCTCTGCGGCGCCTTATGCGACCCAATCTGATGAGTACTCATCTCGCCTCCTTGCAATTTATGGGAGTGTCCCGGATTCAATTGTCAGTGTGATTGCGCCGCGGTCTGCGGATGCCACGTACAAGATTCTTCAGGTAGGGGACTAGAAATAGGAAGAGAATGCCCATAATCAGCCCGAGAGTGATGGGACGTTGGATGAAGCCCAAGCCGTGGAGCCTCACGGACAGCAGGTAGTTCCTTTCCAAGAGCGCTCCAAGGACGTACGCAATTAGAAGTGCAGCCCGCGAGTAGTCGAGGCGCGACATGCCGTATCCAACGACACCGAAGGCAAAAGCTACGAGTGCATCCTGCAGTCGATTTGACGAGATGTAAGAACCGAAGAGAGAGAACAGCAGGATCGGCGGCACAATCAGCGCTGGGCGGAGAGTGGTGAACTTCGCCATTAGGGCGCTTAGAGGGAGACAGAACAGCACGCCAAGAATGTTTGCAAGGACTAGGACAAGAATAATGAACCAAATAACCTCAAGTCCGGTCTCCAGCATTTGCGCCCCCGGCTGGATCCCGAACGTAATGAAAGCAGCCAGCAAGATCGCTTGGGAGGAGCTTCCCGGGATGCCGAAGGCAAGGGTCGGAATGAGGGCTCCACCCTCCTTGGCGTTCGTCGCAGAGTCAGGAGCGATGACGCCCTCCACCTCACCGGTACCGAAATATTCTGACCGTTTGGAGGTTTTTGCTGCCTGGGCATAAGCGATGAACTGAGCTGCTGCGTCACCCATGCCAGGTGCGATACCGACCCAAACGCCAGTAATGCCCCCCTGAATTGTTGTCTTCCAGTGACGCAATACGTCAACCAAGCCATCTCGCACTTGCCGCAGGTTCCCGGTGGTGGGAGCCACCTGACTGATCGATGTTCCCTCCTTCACCATTTTGATCATCTCGGCAACCGCAAAGAGCCCAATCATCATCGGAACCAGTGGAATTCCGTCCCACAGGTAGAGGGAACCGAACGTGTAGCGCTGCGTACCCGTACTGCCTTCTAGACCGATGAAAGACAGCATCAGTCCAGCACCCGCTGCCACTAGTGCTTTCAGCGAACTCCCGCGTGCCACGTACGCGATCATTAGCAGGGCACCAAGAATCAGGATGAAGAACTCGGGTGGGCCCAGCGCCAGAACAATGGGCCGTAGGAAGGGCAGTAGAACCGCCAACACTAGCGCCCCGATGATCCCTCCGGCCGCCGAGGCCCCGAGACCAGCTGCCACTGCACGCGCACCGAGGCCCTTCTGTGCCATCGGATAGCCATCGAAGATTGATGCGACACCACCGGGAGACCCCGGCACGCCGAATAGGACTGATGTGATGGTATTGCCCGTTCCACTCACCGTGGAGGCGGCGACAAGGACCGCGATGGCCACCAGCGGGTCCATCCCGAACACGAAGGGTAGAAGCAGGGCAAGGGCGAATAGGCCCCCCAGGCCAGGTATCACACCGACAATCGTCGAGACAATGATACCGATAATGATGTAAATCATTACCTGGGGATCCGCGAGTAGCGTGAATCCCCCACCTAGGCCTTCGAACATGGTCAAGCCCAATCAGGTTTTCGGCGCACGGAGAAATAGTTATCTAGAAGAGTAGGCCCGAGTAGACAGAGACATCGAGCAATTCTGCGAAAATGAGCCAGAAGACTAGATAGGCACCAGTAGCGAAGGAGAGAGCAATCCACCATGGCTCTTTGCCGTAGGTCTTCGCGAACAGCAAGGTGAAGACGACTGCAGTGAGATAGAGGCCGAACAGGGCGAATAGCAGTAGACTGAGGAGCACCCACCCCAATGCGCCGACCGTCGTCAGTTTCGTCTCCTGTCGAGCACCGTCCGTTTCGGCGTCGGGCATCTTCCTGATGCGCGAACTATCCATCGTTTCTTCGGGCGTTTGGTTCTCCGTCGCCACCGCAGTTGTCGGTCGAGGGGATCCGGTTCCCAATTCTTGCCACCGCGTTCGGAATTCGGCCACTACCAGTAGAAGAGCCGCCAGTGTCGCGGGGACACCGACCGTCAACGGTGCGCGTCTGGCCTCAGATCCGAAATCCAGCGCAAGCAGGGTGAAGGTGGCGAGAAACCCGAAGGCCACGATACTGAATCCCACCGATGCCGAGAGGAGCGCCTGAAGCACCCGCCGCGAGGTGTTGAGTTCGTCGCGACCGTTGGTCTCTGCACCGTTGATTTCAGACATTGCTGTAAGCGCTTTCGTTGCCTGCCTTGACGGCCAGTACGGCGCAATCAGCACGAAGAAGCAGATCTTGCGCGAGGCTGCCTAGCAATAGTTTTCCGACTGCCGTCCGCGAACGGATGCCCACAACAAGGAGCTCAGCGCCGAGTTCCTCTGTCCAGTCCAGGATGAGGTCGCTGCGATTCCCGGTGCCGACCAGTACTCGGCCACGAGCATCGACGCCCGACTGTCGCAGGTCGTTTAGTAAGCGGTTCAGGTTCTCACGGCGCTCAGGGACGCCACCGAGCGTGCCGTAGCCGTGCTCTGTGGTTAGCGCTTCCGCGACGAACAGAGGACATCCTCGCAAGCGTGCCTCCTTGGTTGCAGCCGCAAGGGCCGCCCGGCCTTCGGCACGATTCGAATGGACAGCGACCACGCTCATGAGCGCATCTCCCAGCGACTGCTCTCCCGCTCCCAGGGAAGCCTAGCATAGGTTAGACCATTCTACCTCCATAGGGCCATGGGTGATCACGCGCTTCAGCAGGCGGTACAGCATCAACCCACCAAGGCCTGAACGGCGGCCGGGTCCTTGGGACCTATGTGCGTGAATCACACGCGGCTACTGTTGAGGCAATCGCGTCGGAACAGGGCTCGCAGGTGAGCGGTGACTCACTGTTCGATGAGCCTCTTGGCGTTATAGCGCTACGTGAACTCAGCCATGGTCCGGGACATCTCAGCGTTCTTGGCGTATGGCCTGTCCCACAGACCCGACTCCTTGAAGGGCCGGATGAACGTGTCCACGGACACGTTGCCCTCGAACTCTCCAACGAGCGCCGGGAGTCGTTGACCCACCACCGTCAGATCGTGTCTGTGATGGAGGCCGGAGCGCTTCGGCGGGAACCTTCGTCGGGGAGCAAGAATTCGGGGCCTTCGGTAGCCCGCGGGATTGCTCGGGTGATGGTAGCGAGCAACTCCCGGAATTGGCGCATCCGCGTGCTGCTCTTCGCCGGCAAACCCAACTATCCCCTCCGCCCCACCCGTCACCCCGTGGCACCGCTCAAATCCGAAGATCCACATACCCGCGGTCGGCCCGGGACGCTTTCAGACCCTCACAACCGTGATCGAGGAAGTCGTCACGCCAGTCAAGCAGCCGATGCGCTTCGACCTCAAGCTCCTGGGAGAACTGATCCAGCGGCTCGCCGCGCGGCATGCGCATCACCCCATCTGCTTATTAGCGGACAAGCAGGGCTGAGACAGATGCTCCTTAGCAGGCCCAGACGGTCACTTCTTCTCGTCCATGACGCCCATCGTGGTCACCTGTCAAGCAAGGTTCCAACGAAACCGGGAGCCGTGGACCACTAACAAGTTGACTCTTGCCTAGCGCAGACCGGCCACGCAACCTGGAAACCGGTTGGATAGTTGCTGCTCAGCCGCTAAGTCCGTTTAGGCGTCGACGGAAGAACAGGTAGACCAGCGGAAAGAATAGGCCGGTGGCAAGGAATGCAACTTCGAAGCCGGCAACAGCCACTACTGCTCCACCCATGACAGGTCCGAGGATCTTTCCGACGTCGAGCCCGGCTAGGTAGACGCCCGAAGCTGACCCACGAGCTTGGTCGCCCTCGGCTGCTCCACGCATAGCAGAGGCAGCGGACGTCACCCGGAGAAGTCCTCGCGAGAAGCCAATCACAGTCCAAGAGACCGCGAAGGTCGCGAACCCAGTTCCGAGCGCAAGTGCGGCAACCGCGAAGCTGCCGAGGAGGACAAGCGGGGTGTTCACCCGCTCCGGTTGGATGTAGCGGAACAGCCAAGGCGCCAGGAAGCGCACCGACGAACTCACCCCAGAGTGGAGACCTGTAAGCATCCCGACTTGAGTCAAGGTCAACCCGGAAGCCAGCCCGTACAAGGGGAAGAAGGTCGTAAGCACGCCGCCGAGTAGATTGATGTGAAGTGCAAGGACAAAGGAGAGCCAGACTATAGGGTCGGTGCTCTTCACCGAGCTGATCAAGGAAACGCGATTCTCAACGGGCAAAGTCACTGGTTCGATTCGCTCTACTGATCGTGGCCGCAGGGTTATCCAAAGCACGAACCCAGCGAATGCCGGTACGATCGCAAGGACAGCGACCGCACGGTCAAGCCCGAGGTAGTCGCCGGCAGCACCACCGATAAAGCCCGCCATGGCGTAGCCTGCTCCGACCGCCCCGGTGTACCAACCCATCGTCGTACCGGCATCATCTCGCGACCCTAACCCCATGATCGTGGCAAGCCCCCCAGTGGACACTACCGCGTAGGCGACACCCTTTAGAATGACGAAGAGCGTTAGGGACCAGGCGAGTTGAGCTACCGACAACCCGATGAAAGCTGCACCTGCGAGTGCACCACCTGCGCCCAAGATCCATCCAGCGCGCCCCCGGGTGAATGCGTTCCCGATCAGGGGGCGTGAGGCGAGAGCAGCAAGGCTGAAGCACGCGACAATCGCTCCTATCATGCTCGCCGAGAGTCCACGTGCCTCCAGCAACGGCGCCAGCAAGACGTTGATCGAACCTTCGCCAAGCGTGAACACCGCGCTGCCTACCATGACGGTGACCGCTACGCGTTGCTCATCCCTCAACTGACTCTCCGCGAAGGCGGCCGGAGTGTTGGAGCCGTCAATCGGCGGCAGTAGCTCGTCACGACATGGGCCTTGGGGGAGCCTGACGATTGGTGAGCATGCCCTTCGGTGCACAGACAGAAACCTGTGGCACACGGATGGAGGGAATCACGACGCCCAGGGCGTGCACGCGGGTCATCAGGCATGCCCTCTCCCGCAAGACGTGCGACCCAACGAGCAGATCACTGGAACCTCGCTAGCCACCGATCTTCCACCTCAGGGTTTACCGGATACTCGGGGAACACTCCTTCAAGCGCCTGGAGGCCACACCGAGCCATCGCCAGCGGCATCTCGTAGGCGGCTTCGGGAGTGCTGCACGCACTATGGGGCGAAAGCAGCAGCCGGTCCGCGAACTCCGACTCGAGCAGTGGGTTCGAAGGGTCTAATGGCTCCGTCTCGAACACGTCGAGAGCAGCGCCCCGTACCCGATTGTCTCTAAGCGCCGTCGCGAGTGCCTTTTCATCCAGCAACGCTCCACGGGCAGTGTTCACCAGCAGGACCGACGGCTTGACCAGTCGCAGACTCTCCTCACTGATTAGGTGTGCTGTCTCGGAAGTCGCTACGGCGTGCAAAGAGATGATGTCTGCTTGCTCCAGAAGTACATCAAGCTCACACAACGTCACATCCGGCGGCAGTGTCTCCGAATTAACGTACGGGTCGGAGACCAGAATGTTCACATCATAAGGACGGACGAAGTCCGCGACAAACCTCGCAACCCTGCCGAAACCAACCAACCCAACCGTCTTACCATACAGATAGAGATTCCCGCCGCGAGTCCAGTCGGACTGACGTGCTAGTCCATCAAAGCGCTTCAACTGTTTTGCAAGGGCGAGCATCCGAGCTACGGTTCCCTCCGCGACTGCTCGAAAATCTTCGGGAATGGGCGTGTTCGTCACGACGACACCGGCTGAAGTCGCTGCATCGACATCGATATTGTTTACGCCTATGCCGCTCTTACAGATGGCGCGCAATTGCGGTGACGCAGCGATGACATCGCGGGTGAGCCGATCACGGCTCCCCGTAAGGAGCACCTCCGTCCCATCAAGTAGTTGGAGCAGTTCCTTCGAGCTCAGCTTTGCATCACGATTCTCATAGTCGTTTCCAAGTTGTACTTCGCATCCTCTGTCTTCAAAGAGTGCAATTACGTCGTGACGGCCTCGCCGAGGCTCCGTCCATGCAACCTTCATTCTGCTGCTCCCAGAAGTAGCTAACTCGCCGCCGTCACACTCGAAGGCGAACATTCTGAGACCGCTACCCGCAAGTCTCAGTAGAGACAGTTGCTGATAATGGCCTGCTCCTTAGTGTAGGATTCAAGTTCCTTTAGGGTCCCTTCTTTACCTAGCCCGCTGAACTTGAAGCCACCAAAGGGAGCACCCCGAGCTCGACCATGTCCAGCGTTTAAGGAGAGATACCCAACGTCCAGTCCATCGACAGCGGTTCGTGACCGGGACACGCTGTCGGTAAGGACGGTCCCTGCAAGCCCGTAAGGCCCCGCGTTCGCGACGTCGAGCATCTCGCCTTCGTCGCTCCACCGATGGATTGCGAGCACCGGACCGAAGATCTCCGTACTTAGGATGTCCGCTCTCGCAGGAACGTGATCCAAGATCGTCGGTGGGAAGAAGTAGGGGGGACGCTCGCTCTTGGGTACTCCTCCCGATATTACGTCTCCCTCACCTTGAGCGACAAAAGCTGCTACGTGCGCCCTTACCCGGAGAAAGTGTTCCTCGAAGGCCAAAGGCCCCATATCACTCTTCTCGTCGAAAGGATCCCCAATTACCAGCGAGGCAATACGTGCCACCACACCCTCGACGACACGGTCAGCGATGTCTTGATGCACCAAGAGCTTCGACCGACTCTGACACGATTGGCCCATCGTCCGAGAGAAGTTCATCGAGGCTACGGCGTATTCAGCTGCGACGTCAGGGTCGACATCAGGATAAACAACTAGCGGGTTCTTCCCCCCCAACTCCAAGGTGACTGTCTTCAAGTGAGCCCCACCGAGTTCGGCGACTCGTCGGCCGGCCTCAAGGCTACCCGTGAAGGAAACTCGCCTGACATCGGGATGCTCGACTAGCAGCGCACCTGTAGCTCCGCTTCCTGTCGCGACCGAGATTAGTCCGTCCGGCAGAACCTCAGCAGCGAGTTTTGCCAAGTGAACCGACGAAACGGTTGCCTGTTCAGGTGGCTTGATAACAACGCCGTTACCGGCCGCAAGCGCTGCTGCCGACTTACCAGCTGCAAACTTAAAGGGGTGGTTGAAGGCGGTCACTATCCCCGCCACTCCCACCGGGAGCCGCCGGGTCTGGATGTGGTCACCCCCTGCACCCTCTCGAGTGATACCACCCAGTTCATGAATCAGGCCCGCCATTCCCTCGAGATCGTCTGCCGCCGAGGCTACGTCTGCTCGCGCTGTTCGAATCGGCAGACCCACTTCAGCTACGTCAAATAGAGCAAGGCTGTCACGCTCGGAGCGGATCAGGGCGGCGAGCCGACGCAACCGACTTGCCCTGGCAATCGGCCCCAGGTCCCGCCACTCAGCCTGTGCGCGACGCGCCTTACCAACGGCTGCATCGACCTCGCGACCACGGCTGTCCAGGATTCGCGTCAGAAGGTCACCGGTCAGTGGACTTCTAGACTCCAGCCACGCCCCCTCACCGCTCGGACTGTGGGCGACGGACCCAAGTTGCGGGACGTATTTGGAGTCGAAATTTGGCAGCATCAGCTTGCCGTTCATGTCGGCTGGGATCAATCAATTCAAGTGGAGGTCCGGGAGGCTCCTGGCCTCCCGGACTCCTCCCCCTCGCAGGTGCACGTGCCTACGAGTATGCGTCCGCCATCAGTTCCCGAAACTCTGGTGGCCCATCGACGATGGCCGCGATGTCGGCCTGAAGGGTGTCTCCCCTCAAGTGGTCGACAGGTCGCCCCTGCGCCTCGTACTCCGCGATGTTGTCGGGGTCCGTGAGGATCGTTTCAAAGCCGTCTCTCAGCGCCTCAAGTCGCTCGGACGGTACCCCGGGCGTGGTCACGACCGCCCTACCGAGGTTGATGATTGCGTTATGGCTCTCGAGTAGTTGTTGGTCAGCTTCGTCCGATGCGAAGTCGAGCGAGATCGGCACATCTGGCAACTCTTCTGCCGGCTCGCTTCCCATGATCAGCAACGCCCTCTGCTCTCCGCTCTCAATCGCGCCGATGACGCTGTCCAGCGTCCCGGTGGTCCCGTCAATGTCCCCCTGGGCGATCGAGAGGTCGACCTCACCACTGCCCTCGAAGCCCGTGATGACCTCGAAGTTGATGCCGAAGACGCCGGAGAGAACCGCTTCATTGACTGCCGACGCGGAGCCAGGACCGAGGCCACCGAATCTGAAGCTGTCTGCTTCGAGCACATCCTCGAAAGTCTCAAACTCGCTGTCGGCACCGACGACAAGTACCTGTGGTTCGCCAGCGAAGCGACCGACCCAACTCAGTTCTCCCACGTCGAAGGCCACGCCCTCAGCATCTGCTAGGGCTGCACTGACGATGCCCAGGCCCGGAATCAGGAGCATCTCAAGGCCGTCAGGCTCAGCCGAAGCCAAACGGTTGAGCGCCACTAGACCACCCGCTCCGGGTTCGTTCGCCGCGATGACGTCCGTGTTCTCCCACAGCTCATCGAGCATGTCCACGGCCGTGCGCACGTAGGCGTCGTTGCCTCCACCTGGGTCGAATGGGATCGTGAACGTGAATGTTTCGCCGTCAAGGTGCGACAGTTCCGGCTCGGCTTCCTCGGCGGCACCCTCGTCGGCTGCGGCACCCTCGTCGGCTGCGGATTCATCTTCAGCCGCGAGATCCTCGTCAGGCTCATCGCCCTCGGTTCCGCACGCGGCTACGAACAACGCGACCGCTGCAGACGCCAACAGGGCGCGCAACAGCCTCCACCTAAGGCCTGAGGCCCTCTCTCTACCAGACATGGCTTCTCCCTTGTCCCTCGCGACTCGAAGATGAGTGCTAATGGTTCTACCATGATACCCGTTCCTTGGCAAGTGACTCGCAGGCCGGCCCCAAGGTCTCGAAAAAAGGTTAGTCCGTTCTGCTAGCCTGCGGTAGGGGCGCAGCTCGGTTGAGCTGCTGTCGCCGAGTCAACGCACCTGCGCAGGCGGTCGACCACATCCCACAAGTAGAGCGCTCAGGCGACTACGGCCGGCCCTGGCCTGCGTACGTCAGTGGCGCCTTCGGCCTCGCCCTCACAGCCCAGATCAACTTCCTGGTGCCGCTACGTGCACGAGAGCTAGGTGCGGACTTCGACATCATCGGTCTGATAGTCGCCGCGGGAGCGCTCGCGAGCGCCGTACTCGCGGTCTCCGCGGGAGCGATGATCGACCGGCTCGGCCCGAAGATGGCCTTCCTAGTCGGCACAGCCGGTACTGCGCTGGTGTCGCTCGGGTTCGCCGCCGTCTCAGACTTCTGGTGGTTTCTAGCGCTCCAGCCCCTGCACGGCGTGTTCCGGAATCTCGGGTGGCTGGCTTCGCAAACTTACATAACGCAATTGGGTCCGACCGAGGGCAGGTCGAAGCGAACAGGACGTTTCGGCCTGGCCAGCAATCTCGGGCAGATGGTGGGGCCCGTCATCGCCGGCGCCGGCGCGAGCATGGTGGGGTTCCAGCTCGCGATGCTGGTACCGGCGGTGTACTCCCTGGCGTTTCTGGTGCTCGGACTTTGCTTGGCGAACACCCCGCCGCCCGCCGATCGCGAAAAGGTTGGAACGGGCTCTCGAGCCGCCAGGGGCCTGCTGGCGATCCGCGGGGTCCAGGTCATACTGCTGCTCACCACTGCGAGGCTGTGGATCAGCCACGTGTTTGGAACCTTCTTCCCGATCGCCTTGGTGGAGGGAGGCATCCCACCCTCGGTTGCTGGATCGGTGATGGCTACCGCAGGGCTGGTGGCAGCGACCACCGCGCCTACGGCCCACGTGTTGACTCGTAGGGCAAGGCCACCATCGGTCTTGATCTTGGCTCTAGGCCTGAGTGCCTCGGCTCTAATCCTGGCTCCCTTCGCGATCTCACTACCCACGAGTTTTCTCATTCCCGCCCTCGTCGGCGTCGGCTCAGGGCTGAGCCTCCCCCTACTCCTAGTTGCGATGTCTGACGCCGTGCCCCAGAACCGTCTCGGTGTCGCGCTCGGATTGCGTGGCCTTGTCAACCAGGCGACGGCAACCACGGCACCGGCCGTAATTGGTCCCCTTATGGCGGGACTCGGGGTCGCGTTGGGCTTCGTGAGCGCCGGAGCCGCAGCCCTCGCTGTGCTCGCAAGCGCTGGTGTCCTGTATACCCGTGACCGCCCAGAAGGCACAGATCGCCACGCTGCGTGAGCTCGTTGATCCACCCTGGAATCGCGGATGCAGCTGGATGACAGGAAGTTCGCCCGGCCAGTAGCCTGACGGGGCAGTCCGCGCGGAACTCCGCTGTAGGAGTCGCGCACCTCGCCTTCGGAGGCGCAGATGAATTGGAGGAGAGGTGCACAACGAGAAGCCCGCCCACAGGTCCCGAGTGGGTGCTGACCTGTTCAGGCCAGTAGCTGGCGGTCGAATCTCTGAGGTCATCGCGGAGCAAATCCGAGCGCTCATCGGCGACGGCTCGTTGAAGCCAGGAGACCGCCTTCCAGCGGAACGAGATCTCGCCGAGCGATTCGGGGTTAGCCGGGTCTCCGTTCGGGACGCCCTGCGGGTCCTCGAGGTCCTCGGCCTGATCGAGATCAGGGTGGGGGCAGCCGGTGGGGCCTTTGTAACGGTGCCCTCAAGCGAGATATTCGGCCAGAGCCTTCAGAACCTCGTGATGACGACCTTGACGACTCCTGAGGACGTGGCCGAAACACGGCTCGTCCTCGAACTCGGAATCGTAACGGTTGCCTGTGAGCGTGCCACCCCCACCGACCTTCAAGAACTACGCGCGATCTGCGAGCACGGCGAGCGCGCGTTGGCGGACGGGACCTACAGGCGTGATCTATCCGAGGCCTTCCACGCACGATTGGGTGAAGCGACCCACAACCTTGCTCTCGCACTTGTGTCCAAGTCGTTCCGCGGTCCGTTGTCGATGTTCGAATTACGCGCCCGCGAACGTGACGATGAGGATGAACGCCACGCTCGGAGTCTCGCAGACCATATCGCTATCTTGGACGCGCTTGAGCAAAGACGGCCCATCGCTGCTCGTCGCGCGATCGCAGAGCACTTGACGTTCGATCTGGACAGCGATCGTTGTAACGAGCTGCTGAAAGCTTTCGGGGCGGCCTAAGGGAGCCGTCGGAGTGGTCGCGTCGAGCGTGTAAGTGCAGCGCTTACACGTCGAGCGGCTCCTGGTGGGAACGTACGGCGATGGCTGCGCCGTTGCCGTACGTCTCGGGTTCGGGGTGCTGAGTCCTCCTGGTGTTGAGGCCGAAGCCTCAGCGAATCATGTGCAGCAGCCGGACAGGGGGACCCTTCAAGTTGAAGCCGGGATGGCGCCGATCCCTTATCAGCCCGCGCCAGCACCTTCCTGCCCCCCCAGAGGAGACGGTGTAGAGGGTTCCCGCCGAAGCCGCGAGGTGGCGAGGAGCACTTCGAGGCCGACTGCGACCGCGGTGGCCTGGCGCTTGATGAGGTGCGGCCACAGGTGGCCTTGCACTAGGGCACGCGACGGCTGGTTTCCCCCGCGACTGCTGCCTTGGCGATCAGTCGCGCGGCGAGACCGCCGGCGTCAGCGACGGTCTGGGTCCGGGCGCAGGGCCGGCGGCGCAGCCCCCGGTTCGCGTGTGCCGTGCTCGCCCGAGGTCCGGTCACCCTGGGTGCAGCGTCGCTGATCGCGGAAGCATCCTCTCCTGTTCGTGCTTGCACAGCGGAGGGGCTCTTCCGCGGGTTGCGGTTCCTCGCGGTCAGCGCGGCGTTGCCACCGGGATCGATGTGGGGGCGGGCGGCGAAGGTCGGCCAGGCCGACGCGCTCACCCGGGCCGTCCAGGCAGCGGGCCTGCCGACCGTGATCGGGATGGACCGCAACGGTCCCCGGACCGAAGCGTGGGACGCATCAGAGACCGGGTGGTGGCCTGAGGATTCACCCGACCTCTTCGCGGCGGACGCCGATCACGGCTGCCGGGACGTGCTCGACCTGTGGTTCCAGAACAACCCGGCTGCTGCTGACGCCGCCCGGCGCGCCCGTCCGGACGGGCCGCGCGAGGTCTCCTACCTGGAGCGGCGTGCGACACCACCGATCCCCCGCCGGTATGACGTGATCCTGGTCAGTGACGCCTTCCGTCCGACCCAGGTGCGCTACCGGTACGACGAGGCGATCGAGGCGGGTAGCGACCACGGCCTGGTCGAAGCGACCCTGGTCTTGGCGTGACGCACTGCACCGCGCGGCTTGTCCAAGCTGGGCCGCGTCGATGCCCGCGGCGGCGAGGTCTTCGCCGGGTCATCGTGCTCGGGCGCCGGTGACGGCGGGCTCGGGCCGCCGGGTGCGGGCTTTCGCCTGGTGAAGTTGACCCTGGAGGTAGGTGAGCGCTCCCACCTCGCTGTTCTCGCCCTGTCCGATGCCCCGCTGGAGGATGGTCGCGAGCCGGTCGGATGCGTCGGGGTGCTGCGCCGCCGGGGCACGCAGCAGGTCCGGTAGCCGGCACGCGAGGTTCGCGGTGGGTGCCGGCGCGGTCATCTTGTGACTTACCCAGCGTGCGAGGTCGGTGAGGTCGTCGCGGGATGGCCGGTCGGGGTCGATGTGGTCGAGGCGGTCGTTGAGTGCAGCCAGTTCGTCGACGATGGGCCAGCCGTCGCGGGTGACGACGTCCCTGCCGACCGCCGTCCGCTCTGCGTCGTGCTGCTCGACGTGCAGCAGGCCGCGACGCCCATTGGGGTCCTGGCAGTCGAGTCGGGACCCGTGGCGTTCGATCTGGAGCGGTGGGCGGGGAGGCCAGGTCGGCCGTTGCAGCTGGCTCTGCAGGTGGTCGAGGAGCCGTTCGATCATGTCGGGGCCGGGATTGGTGGCGACGAGTCGGACGACGTGGTCGGTCGGTGGCCGTGCGGTGAGGTTCCAGGGGTGCCAGGCGTGAGGGCCGGTGAGGCGGGCGGGATGGAGGTCGTCGGGGGTGAGCCGGGCGAGGAGATCTGCGGCGGGCCGCAGCGGCTCGGGCGCCACTGTGTGGGTATCGGCTGTGGCGAGGGTGGTGGCGGAGGCCATCGGCGGCTCCTTCAGGCGGCTGCCGGTCCGTGGGCGGGGTGGGCTTCGCGGATCTCGGCTCCGAGTGCGGGGATGCAGGCTTCCCAGGCGTCGCGTTGAAGGTCGGTGAGGTCGAGGTGGGGCCACTCGGCGTGGAGTTGGGGGAAGGTGAGGTGCTCGGCGATGGAGGAGGCGGGGCCGATCTCGAGCCAGACGGGCAGCACGGCGCGGCGGACCTGGATGTCGGCGAGGTCGACCTCTGCTTGGCCGAGCACGTTCGCGACCTGGTCGGGCAGTCGGACCGGGCCCCATCTGCCGGGGCGGGTGGAGAGCTGCTGGGGGATGGCGCGGCTCGCCGGCAGCCAGGTCTCCCAGGACTGGTGGTCGCAGACCACGACCTCGTCGATGTCCCCCTGCCCTTCGGCCGGATCGCCCGCGTCGCCGTCGGACGTCCCGTCGGGCTGTGGTGCGGTGGAGGGGAGGTCGTCGGGCCAGTCGTGCTGTTCGAGGAGCTCGCGGGTGGTGGTGGCTGCAGGGCCGTGGATGCGGCGGTGCTGGTCGAGCACCTCGGACGGGATGTGGCGCTGCCATCGGGGCTGGTCGTAGTAGGCGCAGGTTGCGACCAGGGCTGGGGGGAGGTTGCCGGTGAGCATCACGGCGTTGCCGTGCGGCAGGGTCCGAAGGAACGCGGGCGGGGCGACGTCGATCCGTTCGGAGCCTTCGGAGACCGACAGCCCGCCGTCGGGTGCGGCGGAGATGGTGGAGGAGGCGACCCACTGGTCCCCGATCAGGTCGGAGAGCAGCTTGAGGGTGTCGAGGTCCTGGGTGCCGGGTAGCCACACGGTGGTGGTGTGGTTGGCGATGACAGTGCGTTCGTTGTCGCCGTAGATGGCCCGGATCTGGGCGCGGTCCTGCCAGATCGTCATGAGGCTGATGCCCTGCCCGGCACCGGTCGAGGCGATGGTGGGCAGGGTCTTCAGCGGGGCGATGTTGCCGGCCTCGTCCAGCATCAGCAGCAGTGGCGGGCTGAGCGGCGCCCCACGCAGCAGGTTCGCGGACAGCTCCACCGCGGTGCGGTAGACGGCCTGGACCAGCGCAACGAACAGCGGGCGGAGCTCGGCCTGCTCGTACTCAGGCGCGACGACGTAGAGCGTCCCGTTGTTCTTCAGCAGCTCGACGATGGACAGCGTGTCGGCGACGTCACCTGGCGTGCAAGAGGTTGCCTCGCGGACCCGGGGGGAGCCGAAGGCGCGGAAGATGGCCATTGCGGTCCCGAACACCGACCCGCGGGTCTCGTTCGGCAGCCCCTTGATCGCTTCCCAGGCGGCACACGCGTCGTCGTCCTTGAGCTCATGGAGGATCTTGGCGACATCGACGAACGCGGACCGGTCGACCCAGCGGGACACGTCCGCCATGCGCAGCCCCTTCGCGGAGGCGGCGAACAGCATCGGGGCCAGCAGCTTGGTGGCCAGGGTCTCCCAGAACTTCGCGGTGTCGTGCTTGTCCTCGACCGCGGCGGCATCGGCGAGCCAGCTTGCGGTGCGGGTCGCGTCAGGGAACGTGGTGGAGGTCAGCAGCGGCGACCAACGGACCGATGTGAGCCCGGTCGCGCCGGTGGGGTCGAACAGCCAGGTTGGGCCGAGCTGGGCGCGGCGGTGCACGGTGAGGTCGTACACGTCACGCTTCACACTCGTGACGACGGCGGGGCCGTCCCAGCGCAGCAGGTTGGGGACCACGAGCCGGCTGGTCTTGCCGGTGCGGGTCGGGGCGATGGTCATCACCGAGGTGCGTGCCGGGACGAGCACGTCGTGGTGCTCGTAGCTGCCAACCAGCAGCCGCCCTTGCGCGGAGGGTTCCGGCCGGCCGCGGGCGGGTGGGTCGGTGAGCAGGCCGGTGAGGTTGCGGCGCCGGGCCCAGACACGGGAGCCGATCCGGTCGGTGTGACGTTGCCGGTGCCGCCACCCGTCCCGCCAGTCGAGCCAGCTCCGGGCCACACGCATGGCCCCGGCCAAGACCACCAGGCCGAGGGCGACGGCGACACCGGCGGGTCGCCAGCGGTACTCGACGGCCGTCGCGATCGTGGAGTTGCTGCGCCGGGCTGCCAGGTCGAGGAGGACGGCGGGCATGTCGAGCAGCGGGGTGTCCCAGGTGTTGCCGGACCACCATCCTTCGAGGGCGAGTGCGATCCAGGCGATCGCGGAGGCAGTGAGGAGGGCGAGTGCGGCGGTGAGGGCGAGGAGGGCCCAGACGAGCTCGAGCGCGTTCGGTCCGCCGGCTTGGAGCTTGCCTGAGCGTGGCAGTGGCGGCGCGGGGTTCACGTCGCCGCCTCGGTGGTGTCGTGGATGGCGGCGTGCATGTGCTGGTCGGTGTCGACCAGGGGGCGCTCATCGGGGCTGAGGAGGTGGTCGACGAGGTGGGTGGTGCGTTGCTCGCCGTTGACGACCCAGAGGGCTCGGCCGCGGCCGAGCTGGGTGGCGAGCTTGGACTGCAGGCTGTTGAGCTGGAGGACGTCGCGGAGCAGCGGCTGTTCGCCGGGCTTCTGCCGGTACAGGATCCAGGTGCCCGCGTCGGCGATGACCCCTTCCGCGAGTGCGCGGGTGGCGGTGTCAGCGTTGCCGGCGGCGGCGGTGTCGGACAGGCGGTGTAGGACGTTGACGACCGACAGCGACAGGGCCCGGGAGAGCTTGGTGTTGGCCTGCAGCCATCGGGCCGAGGCCTCGTCGGACAGCAGCGCCCACGCTTCGTCGTTGACCTGGAAGCGTCCGCGGCCTTGGGCGACGGTGGCGAGCTGGAGCCAGGCGGCGACCGCGGTCATGACCAGCGGGAGCAGTGGGCGGTGGTGGCGGTAGATGTGGTGGATGTCGACCACGGTGAGGGCATCCAGCCGGCCGGTGGGCAGGCTGGTGGGGCCGGCGAACATCCCGCCCAGGTCGCCGTGCGGGTCAACCAGCCGTGCCGCTGCTAGCGCGACCTCGCGGGTCGCGTCGATGACGGCGGCCGGGTCCATGTTGAGACGGTGGGCGATGCGCTCGTCGGGGCTGATCAGGACCTCTGCGAGCATCGGCAGGGTGACGGTGTGGCCGCGCCGGTCGACCGTGAGCTGGTCGTCGAGGTCGGCGAGGTCGAGGCCGGCGACCCGGGCCAGGGAGGCGGCGGCCAGCACGAGCTCGAGCTGTGTGCAGGCCCGGCCAAGGACCGCTTCGAGCAGGGCCCGTAGGGTGGCGAGGTTGCGGTGGAACAGTTCGGTGGGGGCGAGCTGGTCGCCCGCCGGGCCGGGGTCGAGCGGGTTGAGGACCACGTCCCCGCCGGGGTGCAGGTCGATGGGGGTGGTCCCCGCCGCGGCAGCCAGCGCGCCGTACTCGCCCTTGGGGTCGATGATCTGTGCGCCGCGGCCGAACTCGAGCCCGCGCCACACCAGGGTCTTGACCAGTGACGACTTACCGGAGCCGACGTCGCCGAGGATGAGGACGTTGGGGTTGGCGAGCCGCCCGGCCGCGTAGCGGACCCAGGGGTCGAAGGTGAACATCCCGCCGGTGGCGGACGGGCCGATGAGGAACCCGCCGGTGTCGCGGGTGTGTCTCGCGGAGGTCTGGAACGGATAGATCGCTTCGAGGTGACCGGTGGACAGCTCGAGCGGCGGTGCGGGGGTCTCGTACAGGGTCCGGCCGGCGAACCGTCGGCGTTGGCCGCGGCGGGTGCCGAGGTGGCGGTAGCGGGCGAGGGTGGCGCGGCGGTGGGCGAGCTCGTCCGCGCGGGCGGCGGCACGTTCCTGGCGGGCCAGGTCGGCGTCGGGCCGTGCGGTGTCGGGGCGCTTGGTGGCGGTGGCGACCCGTCGCAGCCGCCGTGCGGATCGTCGTCGCATCAGCGGGCTCCTCGGCACAGCGGCAGGGTGAACGAGGCGGCCTGACGCTGGGTGCCGACCAGCCGACGCAGCTCCAGCCCGCAGCGCCGTGCGGCCGCCTCGGTCTGCCCGACCGCGGCATCCAGCTCGGCGAGGCTCGGAGCGGTCACGGTGATGGTCCACACCAGCCGGTAGACGGCCCGGCCGTCGACCAGGTCGGCTTCGCGTTGTGCGGCGTCGTCGTGGCTGCGGCGGTGCCGGGCGGAGGTGGCGAACCCCCACCGCAGCCGCAGCGCCTGTTCGGACTCGGCGGTGACCTGCTGGGTCTGGGCCCGCCGCTCCGCGCTCTCGGCCGGGGTGGGGACGTACAGCAGCGACATCCGTCGGGCGACGGGCACGCCGATCAGTAGATGCTGGAGGAACTCGCCGGTGACCGGCCGGGACGGTGGCCCGGCGACCTGCAGGGTGGCCGCCCATCCGGAGTCGAGCCGTAGTGCCGTCCAGGACTCGGCGATGCCGGCCGGCCCGGCCACGGTCGGATCGCAGCCGGCCCCGGCGGTGACATCCGCGCCGCGGGCGTCGAGGTTGTCGACGGCGGCCGGGTCGAACCCGGCGCGCAGCACCGCGGCGACCTGTCGGGCGGGCAGCCATCCGTGGACCTCGATGCCGGCCCCGGTCAGGGCGTCCTCGATGCGGGCGGCCCGGTCGAGGAGGACCGTGGCTGCCCCGTCATGGCCGCCGCCGGCCTGGCGGATCTGGCGGCGGACCGCTGTGCGGTCCAGGGCGATGGCGAGCAGGAGCCGGTGCTGTTGGCCGACCCCGTCGGCCTCGTCCAGGAGCTGCCGGTAGGAGTCGGCGGTGGCCTGGTCGCCGTGACCGCCGTGGTCGTGATGCCAGCGGCGGGCCTGCCCGCCGGTAGCGGGGCTGCACACGTGGACCAGCTGGAGCCGGCACAGCTCGGGCATGGACTGGCCGACGTGGTCGAGCAGGCCGCCCCAGCTGGCGATGCGGGCCTGCTGCTGATCCGGGTCGCAGAACAGCAGGTCGCCGCCGGACACCTCGACGATCGCCACGAGTCGTCCGCGGAAGGTGTCGAGCAGGATCCCGTAGTCAGCGGGCGTGGGGTTGTTGACCGTGGCGCGGGCGTCGGCGGCGAGGTAGGCGTGGAGCTCGAAGCCGAACAGCTCACCCGGCAGGTCAAGCACCCCGTCGGGCAGCGCGGTGTCGACCAGATCAGCGGAGGCGTAGAACTCGGTGTTGCGGGTCACCTGGCGCCACAGGTAGCTCGCGGCGACCGGTGCCCAGTCCACCAGTGCCCGGCCCGCGACCTTCACCGACGCGACCGCGACCGTCGTCACCATCAGCACACCACCGACCAGCACCCCGGCGAGGGTGGGACGGGCGGACACCACGACCAGGACGACCCCTGCGAGGCCGTAGGTGACGAGGCGGGGCACCGACAGCCCGAACAGCACCCCGACCGCCGGGCGGGCCGGGAACCGGTAGGCGTGGAGCTCAGCCACGAGCCACCCCGGCTGGCTGGCGGGTCAGCGCACTGCCCCACGACCCGGACCCGGTCGAGGACCGCTGCCCGTCGGGCTGGGTCGCCGCTGACGGCGGCTCGGACCGGTTGGTGCTGCCGCCGGCGTCCGGGCGTGCGGTGGTCATGGTCGTGGGGCTGCTCGCCGCGGCGTGCATCCCGGCGGTCGCCGTCTGACCTTGCTGGCTCGCAGCACCATCGGATCCCGCGCCCGCACCACCGCCAGCCAGGGCCCCTGCCGATCCACCTGACGACGCCGCACCGGCCGCGGCTGCGCCGCCCGTGCTGGCCCCGCCCGGGGCAACGGCCGCCGCTGCGCCGCCCGTGTTGGCCCCGCCCGGGGCCCCGGCCGGTCCAGTATCTCCCGTGCCCCCGGGTGCGGAGGGCGTGCCCGGCGTTGCGCCCGCGCCGCCGCCGCCAGGAGCGGGACCCTGGCCGTTGATGGCCGATGCGGCGCTGCCCGCCGCACCACCCCCGCCGCTTGCCGCAGCCCCGGCTGCAGAACGGCCGGTCGCTGCGGCCAGCAGTGCACCCTTGGCGGCGACGATCCCGGCACCGGCGGCCACGGCCCGGGAACCGCGGGTCATGGACTGCACCGCGGTCTGGAGCTCCGGCACGCCGATGATGCGTGCCAGTGCCGCCGGGGCCAGCGCGGCGAGCAGCAGCCCGAAGGTGCCGAAGATGAGCCGGTCGACACCCTCGGGCTGGCCGATGACGGTGTTGGTGACCGCGAACATCGTCAGGATGGCGGCGTCGGCGAGCAGCACGGCGAACGCCAGCGCCCAGGTGCGCATCTCGACCCGACGCATCGGCGTCCACACGCTCAACGCATGGGCGACGGGCAGGAACACGATCACTGCGGCGAGCAGCACCGGGCGCATCGCGAGGGTGAAGTAGATCGCCAGGGAGGTGAACACGATCACCAGCCCGGCGAGGAAGGCGATGAACAGCTCCGCGCCGGAGTCGCGCTGCTCGGCGGTGTCCATCAGCACCTCCTGCAGCGGCACCAGCGGCGCGTCGACACCGGCCCCGGAGGCATCCAGCGCGATCCGACCGAGATCCGACAGCGCCCCGCCGATGGCCAGCAGCAGCCCGGCCCCGATGGTGGCGAGCATCCCGGCGACGATGGCGCGGATGACGGCCTGCACGATCCGGGTGGTGTTGCCGGTGAGCACCCCGGCGATGGTCTCGGCGACCAGGGTGGCGACCATCACCAGCGCGGCCAGCGCGTAGAGCGGCAGTGCCGGACCTTCGAGCACCGGCGTGTACCAGTCGGTGTTCGTCGGGGCGGTAGAGGCCTGCAGGGCGACGAGGTCCAGGGCCCAGAACGCGCCTCGGAGCACCCACACGGTCAGTTCCCCACCGGCCTGGTTGACCAGCATCTGTGACCACTCGTGGCCGGCCCAAGCCAGCCCGAGCACGCCGCCGAGTGCGACGACGCCGACGACCACGAACGGGATCGCGCCCTCCTCGTCGCGCCAGTCGTGGCGGTTCACGACGTCGGCTCCACGACCGCGAGATCCGGGAGCGGGAGCGGCAGCACCGAGGCAGCATCACGCACCAGCGCCCGGGTGCGACCCGGTGCCGAAGCGGTCTCCAGCACCAGCGGGACCGGCCCTTCGTGGGTGTCGAGGCCGGTGACCTGCCAGGTACCGGCGTCGTCATCAGCGGCAAGGTCCACGGTCGAGGTGGTGAACACCGCGCCGCCAGTGTCGCCGACCCCGACCAGGGTCATGGCCCATACCTCGACCCGGGCGGTGACCGCGTCGTGGTCGAACGCCGTCAGGCGGACCGCGAGCGGGGCCAGGTGGTACATACGCCGGGAGGCAGGCTGGTCGGCCCAGCCGGACAGCTCGAACTGGGTCCGGGCCGCATCGACCTGCCGGGCCTGGGTCGCGCCCTCTTCCGGTGTGAACACCACCTCGGCGACCTCAGAGAACCGGTCCGGGTCGAACGCCACCTCCGGCTGGCCGGTCACCGCCACAGCGGTCACCCCGGCTGCAGCGGCACCGGCCGGATCGAGTGCGAACCCCCAGGGCACGCCGTCGACCAGCCTCGGTACCACCACCGCATGGTCATCCCTCGTCGCCGTGGGGGCCGTGCGTGCCTGCTCGACCGGTGGCGTCGGCGTGCTCGTCACCCCGCGCAGGACCAGCCAGCCGCCGCCGAGCAGGAGCACCACGAGCAGCCCGGCGGCGCCGACGATCCCTGCGCTCTGGAACCTGGTGCGTTCGCCGTAGTCGCCCGCCACCGGTCAGCTCCCCAGCCGGAAACCGGTGTTCACGATCGAGACCGCCGCACCGATCACGATGGCGCCCACGAACCCGCCGATCACCATGAACCGCCCCCAGGTCACCCCCTGGGTGTGGGC
>LFIK01000385.1_pt1 | contig 33017 bp, 26 predicted proteins | sample 643401 | NCBI WGS metagenome assembly LFIK01 (sample SAMN03777447, study PRJNA286221) | soda lake metagenome | biome: soda lake; feature: Kulunda steppe; material: water; isolation source: sample T5-Br brine of Lake Tanatar-5 | place: Russia: Kulunda steppe | collected 2010-07
AGACGCCGGAAATCCCCGAGAATTGCCAATGGGCGATCTTCCTGCGCAACCATGACGAGCTCACCCTCGAAATGGTCACCGACCAGGAACGCGATTACCTCTGGGAGACCTACGCCTCGGACCGGCGCGCGCGCATCAATCTCGGCATCCGCCGCCGCCTCGCGCCGCTGATGGAGCGCGACCGTCGGCGTATCGAGCTGATGCATTCCATGCTCTTCACCATGCCCGGAACGCCGGTGATCTATTACGGCGACGAGATCGGCATGGGCGATAATATCTATCTGGGTGATCGCGACGGCGTGCGCACGCCGATGCAATGGTCGAGCGACCGCAATGGCGGCTTCTCGCGCGCGGATCCCGCCAAGCTCTCGCTTCCGGTGATCATGGATCCGCTCTACGGCTATGACCGGGTGAACGTGGAATCGCAGCTGCGCGATCCGAATTCGCTGCTGAACTGGATGCGGCGCATGCTCGCCGTGCGCAAGCAGTACCAGGCTTTCGGGCGCGGCACGATCCGCTTCCTGCGCCCGGCCAACCGCAAGATCCTCGCCTATCTGCGCGAGAACGGCGACGAGCGCATTCTGTGCGTCGCCAACGTCTCGCGTCAGGCGCAGGCGGTGGAGCTCAATCTGGCGGAATTCGCCGGCAAGACGCCCGTGGAGATGTCGGGCGGGGCGGCTTTCCCGACGATCGGGCAATTGCCGTATCTGCTCTCGCTGCCGCCCTTCGGTTTCTACTGGTTCGAACTGAGCGAGGGCGTCGAGCCGCCGGCCTGGAGCACCGCGACGGCGGGGATGGAACCCGAGCATCTCACCTTCGTCCTGCGCAGCGGCGTCGCCGACGTGCTCAAACCCGGCACCCGCGAGAAGAGCCGCGAGACGCTCGAGACCGACGTGCTGCCGCAATACATCCCGCAGCGGCGCTGGTTCCAGGGCAAGGATGCTACCTTCAAGGGCGCGCGTGTCGATGCTGCGGTGACGCTGGAGGGCGCGGAAGGCCCCGTCATCCTCACGCTTTGCGATGTCGAGACGGATGCGGGGGTGGAGAAATACACGCTGCCGCTCGCGGTGGCCTGGGACGACGAGGCGATGCCGCCCTTCGCGCCGCAGCTCGCCATGGCGCGTGTGCGCCAGAACCGCCGCGTGGGCTATCTCACCGACGGCTTCACCATGCCCGGTTTCGGCCATGCGCTGATGGACAAGCTGCGCACCAGCACCGTGATGCCGATCGAGCGGGGCGAGCTCGTCTTCGAGCCGGAGGAGACGCTGTCCGCGCTCGACCTGCCCGCCGATGCCGAGATCGAATGGCTCGGCGCCGAGCAGAGCAATTCGACGCTGATCGTCGGGCGCGAGGTCGTCATCAAGCTCCTGCGCAAGCTCACCAGCGGGGCGCATCCGGAAGCGGAGATGAGCCGCTACCTCACCCGTGCGGGCTTCAACAACGCTGCGCCGCTTCTGGGCGAGGTGCGTCATGTCTCGGCGGAGGGGGTGCCCACGACCATCGCCATCGCGCAGGGCTATCAGCTCAACCAGGGCGATGGCTGGGACTGGACGCTGAACTATCTCGACCGCACCATCGACGAACTCTCCACCATGACGGAGGAGGAAGTCGATCAGGCCGAGGATCTGTTCGAGACCTATCGCAACTTCGCCGGCAATCTCGGCACGCGCCTGGCCGAGATGCACCGCATCCTCGCCGCCGCGCCGGTGGAGGAGGGGGCCTTCGCTCCCGAGAATGCGGGCAAGGCGGACGTGGCAGCGCTGCGCCGCTCGGTCGAGAACCAGGTCCGCGCGGCCTTCAAGGTGATCGAGAAGCGCGACTGGGGCGGCGACGAGGCCGAGGATGTCGCCGCGCTGGTGGCGCGCCGTGACGATCTCCTCGCGCTGATCGGTGAACGCGTCGATGGCTTCGCCGGGCGGCTGCGCACGCGCATTCATGGCGATCTCCATCTCGGGCAGGTGCTCGTCGCTGGTGGCGATGTCGTCTTCATCGATTTCGAGGGCGAACCCGCCCGTCCGCTCGAGGAACGCCGCGCCAAGGCGAGCCCCTTGCGCGATGTGGCCGGGCTGATCCGCTCCTTCGATTACGCGGCATCGAACCTCGCCAAACACCGCCACACCCCGCGCGGGCCGATCACGGAGCATCGCGTCGACCATCTGCGCGACCTGTTCCGCGAGGAGGCCGAGGAGGCCTTCACCGAGGCCTATCGTGCGGGCAATCCGGAGGCGCTGTCGGGGCAGGGGCTGCTTGATCTCTTCATCCTGGAGAAGGCGGCCTACGAAATCTGCTACGAGGCGGCGAACCGTCCCGCCTGGCTCGACGTTCCCCTCCAGGGCTTCGCGGGCGTCGCAAAACGCCTGCTCGACGACGGAAAGGAGAATGCGTGAGCGATATCCGCCATCCAGCACTGCATGGTCTCGAACATGCCGCCATGGACGCCCTGTCGGGGCGGCTGACCGATCCCTTCGCCTTTCTCGGGCCGCATGAGAGCGGGGAGGGCTGCGTCGTGCGCAGCTTCCAGCCGGGGGCGCAGAAGGTGGAGGTGGTCTCGTCCGAGGACGGTGCGGTGCTGGCTTCGCTGGACGAGGTCAGTGAGGGGCTTTTCGCCGGGATCATCGGCGCGCGCCGGCCCTATCGCCTGCGCGTGCAATGGCCGGGCGGCGTGCACGAGGCGGAGGATCCTTACGCGTTCGGGCTCGTTCTGGGCGATCTCGATCTGCATCTGATGTCTCAGGGCGCGCATTGGGAATTGCCCGAGCGCCTCGGCGCGGTGATGACCGAGATCGACGGCGTGCCCGGCGTCGCCTTCTCGGTCTGGGCGCCGAACGCGCGGCGGGTCTCGATTGTCGGGGATTTCAATTCCTGGGACGGGCGACGCCACCCCATGCGGCTGCGCCACGATTCCGGGGTATGGGAATTGTTCGTGCCGCGCCTGAAGGCAGGCGAGCGCTACAAGTATGAAATCGTCGGGCGCGAGGGCCAGACCCTGCCGCTCAAGGCCGACCCGCTGGCGCGGCGCACCGAGGTGCCGCCGGCGACGGGCTCGATCGTCGCAGAGCCCTTCGATTTCCACTGGACCGACGAAGCCTGGATGGCCGAGCGCGAAGCGCGCCAGGCGCCGGATGCGCCGATGTCGATCTACGAGGTGCATCCCGCCTCGTGGCTGCGCCCGGAAGGTGACCATACCGGCGTGCTCGACTGGGATGCGCTGGCCGAGAAGCTGATCCCGTATGTGGCGGATCTCGGCTTCACCCATATCGAATTCTTGCCCATTGCCGAGCACCCGTTCGGGGGATCCTGGGGCTACCAGCCGCTCGGCCTGTTCGCGCCGAGTGCGCGCTACGGCACGGCGGAGGGGTTTGCGCGGTTCGTCAATGCCGCCCATCGCGCCGGGATCGGCATCATCGTCGATTGGGTGCCCGCCCATTTCCCCACCGATCCGCACGGGCTCGCGCGCTTCGACGGGACGGCGCTCTACGAGCACGAGGACCCGCGCGAGGGCTTCCACCAGGACTGGAACACCTACATCTACAATCTCGGCCGGCGCGAGGTGCAGGGCTTTCTCATCGCGAGCGGGCTCTACTGGCTGGAGCGCTTCCATGTGGACGGGCTGCGCGTGGATGCCGTCGCCTCGATGCTCTATCGCGATTACAGCCGCGAGCACGGGCAATGGGTGCCCAATATCCATGGCGGGCGCGAGAATCTCGAATCGATCGATTTCCTCAAGCGCTTCAATACCATCGTGCGCGAGCGAACCCCCGGCGCCGTCACCATCGCCGAGGAATCGACCGCCTTTCCCGGCGTGTCGCACCCGGTCTCGGAAGGCGGGCTCGGCTTCCATTACAAGTGGAACATGGGCTGGATGCACGATTCGTTGCAATATGCCTCGCGCGAGCCGCTCTACCGCTCATATCACCATAACGAACTGACCTTCGGCCTCGTCTATGCCTTCTCGGAGCGCTTCGTGCTGCCGATTTCCCATGACGAAGTCGTCCACGGCAAGGGCTCGCTGATCGGCAAGATGCCCGGCGACGACTGGCAGAAGCGGGCGAACCTGCGGGCCTATCTCTCCTTCATGTGGAGCCATCCCGGCAAGAAGCTGCTCTTCATGGGCTGCGAAATCGGCCAGCATCGCGAATGGAGCCATGACGGCGAGATCGACTGGGCACTGTTGCAGGATGAGGGGCATGCCGGGCTGCAGATGCTGGTGCGCGATCTCAACCGGCTCTATGCCCGCGAGCCGGCCCTGCATCGTCTCGATGCCGACCCCTCCGGCTTCGACTGGGTGATCGGCGATGATGCGACGAACTCCGTCTTCGCCTGGCTGCGCAAGGCGCCAGGCTCGCCGACGCTGCTCTGCGCGCTCAACATGACTCCCGTGGCGCGCACGCATTACGCGATCGGCGTGCCGCAGGCGGGGCGCTGGCGCGAGATCTTCAATTCCGACGCTGCGCTCTATGGCGGCTCCAATACCGGCAATGGCGGTGGCGTCGAAACATCCGCGCAGGCCGCGCACGGCCAGGCGCAATCGCTCGATCTGACGCTGCCGCCGCTCTCCCTCACCATCTTCCGCTTCGAAGGATGATATAGCACATGCCAACCCTGCCAGATCGGCTCTCACCTGGTTCGCCTTACCCGCTCGGCGCGACCTGGGACGGGCTCGGCGTAAATTTCGCAGTCTATTCCGCCCATGCGGAGCGGATCGATCTGTGCATTTTCGACGAGACCGGCCGGCGCGAGATCGCGCGCTACGAGATGCCGGAATGGACCGACGAAATCTGGCACGGCTATCTGCCGCATGTGCGCGCGGGGCTGCTCTACGGCTATCGCGCCTATGGGCCCTACGAGCCCGCCAAGGGCCATCGCTTCAACCCCAACAAGCTGCTGATCGACCCCTATGCCAAGGGGCTGCACGGGGAGACGCGCTGGAGCGATGCGCTGTTCGGCTACCGGGTAAATTCGCCGCGCGCCGATCTCTCCTTCGACCGTCGCGACAGCGCGCCGGCAGTGCCGAAATCCGTGGTCATCGACGACAGTTTCAACTGGGGCGACGACCGCCCGCCCGATATTCCGTGGGAGGAGACGGTGATCTACGAGGCCCATGTGAAGGGTCTCACCAAACTGATGGAGGAGGTGCGGGTGCCCGAGCGGGGCACCTATGCGGCGCTCGGGCACCCGGCGGTGATCGCCCATCTCAAGCGGCTGGGGGTGACCACCCTCGAGCTGATGCCGATCCACGCGATCCTGCAGGACCGCTTTCTGCAGGAGAAGAAGCTGACCAATTACTGGGGCTACAACACGCTCTCCTTCTTCGCGCCCGAGAACCGTTACATGGCCAATCCGGGCGATCAGGACGAGCTGCGCATCGCCATCCGGCGGCTCCATGCGGCGGGGATCGAGGTGATCCTCGACGTGGTCTACAATCACACCGCCGAGGGTGGCGAACTCGGGCCGACGCTCTCCTGGCGCGGGCTCGACCATGCCAGCTATTACCGCCTGCTGCCGGATGATCCGCGCCATTGCATCAACGATACCGGCACCGGCAACACCGTGAACCTGTCGAATTCGCGCGTCCTCCAGATGGTGATGGACAGCCTGCGCTACTGGGCGACCTCGTATCGCGTCGATGGGTTCCGCTTCGATCTCGGCGTGACGCTGGGGCGCGAGCCGCACGGCTTCGATCCCGGCGCGGGTTTCTTCGACGCCCTGCGTCAGGATCCGGTGCTCCAGCGCAAGAAGCTGATTTCCGAGCCCTGGGATATCGGTCCCGGCGGCTACCAGCTCGGCCACCACCCGCCCGGCTTTGCCGAGTGGAACGACCGTTACCGTGACAGCGTGCGGCGCTATTGGCGCGAGGATCCGGGTCTGCGCCCGGAAATGGCCTCGCGGCTGACCGGATCCGGCGATCTGTTCGATCGCCGCGCGCGCCGGCCCTGGGCCTCGGTAAATTTCGTCGCCGCCCATGATGGCTATACGCTGGCCGACATCACCGCCTATGAGAAAAAGCACAACGAAGCCAATGGCGAGGATAACCGCGACGGCCATTCGGAGAATTATTCGCGCAATTGGGGCGCGGAGGGCGAGACCGACGACGCGACGATCCGCGAGACGCGGCTGCGCGTGATGCGCTCGATGCTGACCACACTGTTTGCGTCGCTCGGCACGCCGATGCTGCTCGCCGGCGACGAGTTCGGGCGCAGCCAGGCGGGCAACAACAACGCCTATGCGCAGGATAACGAGATCTCCTGGATCGACTGGAGCAAGGCCAAATCCGAAGAAGGGGAGGCGCTCACCGATTTCGTCTCCCGGCTGATCGCGCTGCGGCGCGCCTATCCCGGCCTGTGCTCGCGGCGCTTCCTCTACGGCGTCGATCTCGCACCGGGAATCAAGGATATCGACTGGTTCGACGAAAACGCCTGCATCCCCTCGCCGGAGGATTGGGACGACCCCGAAAGACGGGCTCTCGCCATGCGCCGGGCGCGCATCAGACCTGACGGGCGCATCGAAATGGTGCTTTTCCTCATGAACGCCTCCGGCACTGACCTCGATTTCCGCTTGCCACAACCGCCCGCCGCGTGGCGTCTTCTGATCGACAGCGCCCGTCCGCAGGAGCCGGAGGGGCCCGTCGATGGGGAGACCTACGGGGTGAGCGAGCGTTCCGCCGTGCTGCTGGTGGCGGAATGCGAAAGGGAAGAGGAATGACCGCTTTTCAGTTTCCGATCACGGCGGGGGCTTCGATCCAGGCGCGCAACCGCACGCGCTTCCGCTTCTTCGCGCCGGCGCAGGAGCGCGTGGCGCTGATGGTGGAGGATTGGGATCCGATCCCGATGGAGCGCGACGATGCGGGCTGGTTCACCGTCGAGGCGGAATGCGGCGCCGATGCGCGTTACCGTTATCGCCTGCAGGACGGGCTGCTCGTCCCCGATCCCGCCTCGCGGCTCCAGACGCCGGACGTGCATGACCGCAGCATCGTCTACGACCCGGAAACCTATGCCTGGCGCTATCCCGAATGGAAGGGGCGGCCTTGGCAGGAGAGCGTGATCTATGAACTGCATGCCGGCCTGCTCGGCGGCTATGCCGGCGTGGCGGATCATCTGCCCGCCATCGCCGATATCGGCGTCACCGCGATCCAACTGATGCCGATCGCCGATTTTCCGGGGCGTCGCAACTGGGGCTATGACGGGGTGCTGCCCTATGCGCCGGATACCGCCTATGGCGATCCGCATGATCTCAAGGCGCTGATCGACCGCGCCCACGAATTGGGGCTGAATGTCTTTCTCGACGTCGTCTACAACCATTTCGGCCCGGACGGGAATTACCTGCACGCCTATGCGCCGGAATACTTCCGCGACGATATCGAGACCCCCTGGGGCGCGGCGCTCGATTTCCGTCATCCGGAGCTGCGGCGCTTCTTCAAGGAGAATGTGCTCTACTGGCTGATGGAATACCGCTTCGACGGCCTGCGCTTCGATGCCGTCCACGCCATCCATGACGGCGACTGGCTGGCAGAGGTCGGGCAGTCGGTGCGCGAGACCGTAGAGGAGGGGCGCCAGGTGCATCTCATCCTCGAGAACGAGCATAACGACCCGGTTCCCCTCGAAGGCCCCTTCGACGCCCAGTGGAACGACGATTTCCATCATTGCGTGCACGTGCTGCTAACCGGCGAGAGCGCCGGCTATTATGGCGGTTTCACGCAGGACACCACGGCGAAACTGGCGCGCTCGCTCGCGGAAGGCTTCGTCTATCAGGGCGAGACGGCGCCGGGATCGGACAAGCCGCGCGGCGGGCCGAGCGCGCATCTGCCGCCGACCGCCTTCGTCAACCATATCCAGAACCACGACCAGATCGGCAACCGCGCCTTCGGTGATCGTCTCACCACGCTCACCGACGCGCCCGCCCTGAAGGCGGCGATCGGCCTGCTTCTGCTTGCACCCCAGATCCCGATGATCTTCATGGGCGAGGAGACGGGCTCGACCGAGCCGTTCCTCTTCTTCACCGATCACCATCCCGGCCTCGCCCCGCTGGTGCGCGACGGGCGGCGCAAGGAATTCGCCGCCTTCCCGGAATTCGCCGATCCGCACAAGCGCGAGACCATCCCCGATCCGAACGACCCGGAGACCTTCGAGCGCTCGCGCCCGGTCATTGCCGGGGAGGGAGGCGACATGGTGCGTGAGGACCTCTACCGCAACCTGCTCGGCATACGCCGGCTGCGCATCGCCCCGCATCTCGAAGGTGTGGCATCGCTCGGCGCCGAGGTGATCGGAGAGAAGGCGGTGATCGCGCGCTGGCGGCTCTCTTACGGGGGCGTGATGACCATCGCCTGCAACCTCGCGAGCAGCCCGGTGAAACCGTCGGGCAAGGTGTTTCCCGAGGTTGCACCTGTACATTGGGTGGGGCGCGGGCTGGTCCGGAGGGAACTTCAGCCGCATTCGACGATTCTCTGGATAGAGGAGAATGCCTGACGATGGACCAATTGCACGATCTCGCCCAGGCCGCCGGCCTGACACTCGCCTGGACGGATTATCGCGGCGAGAGGCGCGAGGTCGGTGACGATACGTTACGCGCCGTCCTTGCGGCAATCGGATATCCGGCGCGTACGCAGCAAGAGATCGAGGAGAGCTTCGCCGCGCTGCACGCAATGCAATCCGGGGCGGGTCTCCGTTTTCTGACGACGGATTGCGGCGCGCCGACGTTGCTGCCGCCCGATCTCGCCCATCATGCCGTCGCGCGGCTTCGGCTCGAAAACGGCGAGCGTAGGGAGATTCGTCTGCTGCCGGGTATCGGTGGCATGTCTGTCCCACCGATTCTCGAGGCGGGTTACCACCGCGTCGATCTCGATGGCGAGAGCCTGACCCTCGCGGTTGCGCCGACGCGCGCCTACGGTATCGCCGATGCGCTTGCCGGGGGTGATCAGCACGCAGAAGCACCCCCAGCCAAGGCGTTCGGCATCGCCGCCCAGATCTATTCCCTGCCGCCGACGCCCTATTCCAGCTTCGGCGATGCGGGCGCCCTGCGCGACTATGCGCGCGCCGTCGGCCAGGCCGGGGCAGATGCGCTCGCCATCAGCCCAACCCACGCGCTCTACGCCGCCGAACCGGGGCGCGCGAGCCCCTATGCGCCATCGACGCGGCTGTTCCACAACGTGCTCGTGGCCGATCCGGAAGCCGTTTTCGACCCTGATTTCGCCGCCGTCGCGCGCAGCGATGCACCCGGCGCGCCGCTGATCGACTGGGCACGCGAGGGTGCGGCCAAGCATGAGGCGCTGCGCCGTCTTTATGAGCGTTTCGTCACTGACGGCCCCCAGGATCTGCGGGCCGATTTCGCGCGCTTTCGCAGCGATCGCGGGGCGCTGCTGGAAGAGCATGCGACCTATGAGACGCTGCACGCGCATTTCGCCAAAGACCCGCACGGGCCGCGCGGCTGGCAGGGCTGGCCGGAGGCCTGTCGCGATCCGCAATCGCCGACGGTCGTGGCCTTCGCAGACGAGCATACCCACGAGATCAGCTTCCATGCCTTCCTGCAATGGCTGACCGAGCGCTCCCTCGCCTCGGCGCAGCAGGCGGCCCGGGAGGCGGGGATGCGCATCGGCCTGATCGCCGATCTGGCGGTGGGTATGGATGCCGGCGGCAGCCATGCCTGGAGCCGCCCGGACGATATCCTCCAGGGCGTGAGCATCGGCGCGCCGCCCGATCCGCTCGGGCCCCTCGGGCAGGATTGGGGGCTCACCACCTTCTCGCCGAAGGCGCTGCGCGAGCACGGTTTTGCCCCCTTCATCGCGACCCTGCGCGCCGCCATGCGCGTCGCGGGCGGGGTGCGGATCGACCATGTGATGGGGCTGTCGCGGCTCTGGGTGGTGCCCTGGGGCATGCCGTCGAGCGAGGGCGTGTATCTGCAATACCCGCTCGACGACATGCTGCGCATCGTCGCGCTCGAATCGCATCGCCACCGGGCCATCGTGATCGGCGAGGATCTCGGCACAGTGCCGGACGGATTTCGCGGGCGGATCGACCAGGCCGGCATTGCCGGGATGCGGGTGCTTCTGTTCGAGCGCGAGGATGACGGGCGGTTCCGCGCGCCGCAGCATTGGGATGCCAATGCGGTCGCCATGACCACGACGCATGATCTGCCGACGATTTCCGGTTGGTGGCAGGGCAACGACATCGCCTGGCGCGACCGGCTCGGGCAACTGCCGAGCACCGAGGATGCCGGCATCCAGATGGCCGAGCGCCATTACGACCGGCTTCGCTTCTGGGAGAGCGCCTCCGATTACGGTCTGACGCGCGAGCCGATCCCCGATATCGCCCATCCGGATGCCGTGATCGACGTGGCGCTCGATTACATCGCCATGAGCGCCAGCGATCTCGCCATCGCGCCGGCGGAGGATATTGCCGGCATGCAGGAGCAGCCCAACCTTCCCGGCACGATCGACGATCATCCCAACTGGCGCCGGCGATTGCCCGAGGAGCCCGCGACGGGAGCCGTGGCACGCGGGCGCCTTGCGCGTCTGGCGGAGGCGCGGCCGCGTCCGGCCATACAGCGCGACGAGCCGTCCATGGGGCGTGAAGAGGAGCCGCAATGACCCCGCGCGCGACCTACCGCCTGCAATTCAATGCGGATTTCACCTTCGCCGATGCACAGGCGATCGTGCCCTATCTGGCGCGGCTCGGCGTCAGCCATGTCTATGCCTCGCCGATTCTCTCCTCCCGCAGCGGCTCGTCGCACGGTTATGACGGGATCGATCCGACACGCGTGGACGAGGATCTCGGGGGCGAGCCGGCCCTGCGGGCGCTTGTGGCTGAGCTGCGCGCGCATGATATGGGGCTGATCGCCGATATCGTGCCCAATCACATGGCCGTGGGCGGGGCCGAGAATGCCTGGTGGCTGGACGTTCTGGAGAACGGGGCGTTGAGCCCCTATGCGGATTTCTTCGATATCGACTGGGATCCGCCCGATCCGTCATTGAAGGGCAAGGTGCTCGCGCCGTTTCTCGGTGAACCCTACGGCGTCGTGCTCACCGCCGGCGGTCTCGCGCTCGTTTTCGACGCGGCGCTGGAGAGTTTCGCCATTGCCTATCACCACCATCGTTTCCCGATCCGCCCGCAGGATTATCCCGCGATCCTGCGTGCGGGCGGGGAGGAATTCGAGGCGCTGGCCCAGCGTTTCGAGGCGGCGGAAGGCCGCGCCGGTTTCATCGAAGCCTGCCGCGTCACCGCCTCCATGGGGGATCGCCTCGACGCGGTCTGCGCGGCGTATCGTGATCCGCAGGTCCTGCATGATCTGATCGAGCGCCAGCATTTCCGGCTGGCCTGGTGGCGCATCGCCGGGGATGAGATCAACTGGCGGCGTTTCTTCGATATCACCGAGCTCGCCGGCCTGCGCGTCGAGGATCCGCGCGTCTTCGACATGATCCACGCCACCATCCTGCGGCTCTATCGGGAGGGACTGGTGGACGGTCTGCGCATCGACCATATCGACGGTTTGCGCGATCCTGCCGGCTATTGCCACCACCTGCGCGAGCGCCTCGATGCGCTGCGGGAGCTGCGCCCGGAGGGGGCGGGGCACGAGCGGGCCTGGCTGATCGTCGAGAAGATTCTGGGCCGCGACGAAACCCTGCCGCGTGACTGGGATTGCGACGGCACCACGGGCTACGAATTCATGGACCGGGTCAGTGCCGTGCTGCACGATCCCAAATCCGACGCCATGCTTTCGGAACTGTGGAGCGAGGTGAGCGGACGCTACCCGGATTTCGAGAGCGAGGAGACGGATGCGCGCAACGAGCTGCTGGTGCGCGACTTTTCCGGCCAGCTCGAATCCTGCGCCCGCGCCTTCCATGCCATGACGCAGGCTTCTCTGGAGACCCGCGACATCACCCTCGCCGCGCTGCGCCGGGCGCTGACGGCGCTGATCGTGGCTTTTCCGGTCTATCGCACCTATGCGACCGAGGGCGCGTCGCCGGGCTCGGATGCACCGCATCTCGCGCAGGCCGTGGAGGCTGCGCGGGCGATGAGCGCGCCGGGGGAGGAGGGGGTGGTCGATCTGATCGCCGGCTGGCTTTCGGGGATGGGCGCGCCGGATCCGCAGGCGCGTGGGGAGGCGGTTGCGCGCTTCCAGCAGCTGACTGCACCGATCGCGGCGAAGGCGGTGGAGGATACCGCATTCTATCGCTATGGGCGCCTCATATCCCGTAACGATGTCGGCTTCGACGTCGCGGCGCTGGCCATCGGCGTGGATGATTTCCACGAGGCCTCGGCGCAGGCGGCTGCGGATTATCCCGCCACGATGGTCACGACGGCGACGCATGATCACAAGCGCGGCGAGGATGTCCGCGCCCGGCTCGCGGTAATCAGCGCCGATCCCGGCGGCTGGGGCGAGGCGGTGTCGGAATGGTTCGAGCGCAACCGTCGGCTCTCGGCGGAGACGATCGATCCGGCGGATGAATACACGCTCTACCAGATGATGGCCGGCGCCTGGCCGCTCGATCTTTCGCCTGAAGACGCGCCAGGCCTCGCCGCCTTCCGCGATCGCCTCGCCGGCTGGCAGGAAAAGGCCCTGCGCGAGGGCAAGCTGCACTCCTCATGGCGCGCGCCGGACGGCGATTACGAAGCCGCCTGCCGGGCCTTCCTGGAGGCGATCACCGACCCGGACCGCAGCCTGCCCTTCATCGAGGCGATGCATGACTACGTGCAGGCGATTGCTCCCGCGGGCGCGCTGAACGGGCTTGCCCAAGCCTTCCTGCGCAATCTGGTGCCGGGCGTGCCGGATCTGTATCAGGGTTGCGAGTTCTGGGATTTCTCGCTGGTCGATCCCGATAACCGCCGCCCGGTCGATTACCCGGCGCGCATCACGGCGCTCGATGATGACGCTCCCCTCACCCCGCTGCTGCCGCATTGGCGCGACGGGCGGGTCAAGCAGGCGCTGATCGCGCGGCTGCTCAATCTGCGCAAGACGGCGCCGGCTCGGTTCGCCGAAGGTGATTATCTGCCGCTCGAAGTCACCGGCGCGCGGGCGGGCAACGTCATCGCCTTCGCGCGGCGTTATTCGTCGTCGCTGCTGATCGCCGTCGCGCCGCGCTGCGCCGGAGAGGCGATCGCAGCCGGCGGCCCGCCGCATCCGGATCCGCAATGGTGGGGCGATACCAGCGTCGTGATCCCGGCGGACATGGTCGGAACGCCGATGCGGGATGGCCTGAACAACGGTCCGGAAACGGCGCTCGCTTCGGCCATTACCGTCGCGGAGATCCTCGCCGCATTCCCTCTCGGGCTCAAGACGAGCGCCTGATCCCGCAGGTGGCGGCGATTGGCAGGCGAGAGCACCGCGCAAGCTTTGCTTGCCAGAGCGGGCGGGCTCCCGCACACTGAGACGATTCGCGCGCTGAAGACGCGCATTGATGGGAGGAGGACGCCATGAGTGTGCGGCAGGTTCTTTCCGGCAAGGGTGCGGATGTGATCACCATCGCGCCCGACATGACACTCGCCCAGGCGGCGACGCTGCTTGCAGAAAAACGGATCGGTGCCGTGGTCGTCAGTGGCGACGCAAAGGCCGTCTCCGGCATCCTCTCCGAGCGCGACATCATCCGCGCACTCGCTCAGAGCGGCGCTGACGCGCTCGGTCGCAAAGTCGCCGATGCGATGACCCGCGACGTCGTCACCTGCAGCATGCAGGCGGATATCGATCATCTGATGCGTCTGATGACGGACGGGAAGTTCCGCCACGTTCCCGTGGTGGAGAACGGTGCGCTCGTCGGCATCGTCTCGATCGGCGACGTCGTCAATCGCCGGCTGTCGGATATCGAGGCCGAGCAGCGCGCCCTGAAGGATTATATCGCAAGCGCCTGAATCAGCGCGCGGCGGCGAGTTCCGCCGCTTCGGCGAGCAATTCGCGGATGTCGGGCAGGGCGCGCAGGGTCGCCTCCTCCCCGAGGCGGATGATTTCGTCGGCGCGATGAAACTCGAACAAGCCGATCCGCGCCAGCTTCGGCGAGATCATCAGATCGGGTGGATCGCCCGCCAGTCGCGAGCGCGAGATCCGGTCCTGCGTGATGTTGAACGCGTCGATCATCACCTTGGCCATGCCCGGCGCAACGCGCCGTGTCGGATCTCGTCCGCGCAGGCGGTCCGCAGCGCCGAGCACGGGTTCGAGCATGGGCGAAAACAGGCCCGGATTATCCTCTTCCGGGCCATACCCGGCAGGTTTGGTTTCCGGCGTTTGCGCGTCCTCATCGTCATGAATCGACTGGATCGTGGTGCCACGCAGCTTCAGATCGCCGTTGAGATTGACGCACAGGACGACATCGGCGCCGAGCGCCCGCGCCGCCGTCACGGGTACGGGATTGACCAGGGTGCCATCGACGAGCAGGCGGTTGCCGATACGCACCGGGTTCATGATTCCCGGCAAGGCATAGGAGGCGCTGATGGCGTCGAGCAGGCGCCCGCGCGTCAGCCAGATCTCGTGTCCCGTCATGATTTCGGTGGCGATCGCGCCGAAGCGGATCGGCAGCTCCTCGATGCGGCCGGCGCCGAGGTCTTCCTGAAGCAATTGCCGCAACTTCTCGCCCGCGATCAGCCCCGATGCACTTAGCGAGAAATCCAGCAGGCCAATGACGCGGCGACGGGTCAGGGAGCGCGCGAAGTCTTCGAGATCATCGAGCTTGCCTGCAGCATAACAGCCGCCGACGACGGCGCCGATCGAGGTCCCCGCAACGACATCGGGAACGATCCCTTCGCGCGCGAGAACCCTCAGCATGCCGATATGCGACCAGCCGCGTGCCGCGCCGCCGCCGAGTGCGATGCCGATCTTCAACTTGCTCCCGTTTGCGCTGGAAGCACTCTCTCCGGCCTTGGCCACGACGGTCGCGTCGGCACTCGCCCCGGCCTCGTCCCCGGCGGGTTCCTTTCCGGCATTTCCGGTCGCCATCTTTACCAGATCGTCGAAAGTCATGCGCTGTTCCGCCTCGTCGAGTTGTCCATGATGGCGATGTGGAATGAAGACCGGGTGAACAACGCACGAAATCGCTTGTGGATGCATGCAGTGCAAAAATAATCCGCCGCGCGCAACCGGACAGCGTCTGCGCGATCGTCCCCGATCACCTCGGGAGACTGGCAGCACTCATCGTCGATTGCTGCTAACATATTGATTTAAATCACTTTTTTCTTGCGGCTCACTAACGCATTCGGCATCCTGTGACAAGGGATGAATCAATCCCGCCACGTTTTTTCTTCTGTTGGTTTCGCGCATGGCGCAGAAAGGAGGTCCCATGTCGGATAAGGTGTTGCGTCACGACGTTGCCGTCTGCCCGTCATTCATCAAGCAGATGCAGGGCTACGGCCTGATCACCGCCGATATTCTCTATCGTTTGCCCGACCATCCCGGTCTGTTGCAGAATTTCATCTGGCAGGAATACGACACCGCCCCGGAATTTCCGGTGCTCAGGCGCTTCCTCGATTTCTGGACGCGCGAGATCGACGGCCTGCTCCACAGCGTCACGGTCGCCCATTGCGGGCTGATCAAGCCGGCGGAATTCAAGGCCGTGGACGGGGTGCTGCAATTGCATTGAACCGTCTCCCGATCCCGCAATGCGACCGTTTTGCGGTCGCAAAGGCGGCGCTTCCGGGTTAGAAGCGTTGCATCTGGGATCGGAGGGGATGATGGCGTTACTGATTCTCGGGCTGGTGATCTTCATCGGCACGCATTGCTTCACCATGATGCGTACGCGGCGCGCGGCTGCGATCGCGCGCCTCGGAGAGAACGGCTACAAGGGCATTTATTCGCTGCTCGCCCTGATCGGCCTCGTGCTGATCTGGATCGGGTTCGGGCAGTATCGCGCCGATGGCTATATCCAGATCTGGTGGCCGCCGATCTGGACGCAGCATCTCTCGGCCCTGTTCGTGCTGTTCGCCTTCATCCTGCTCCCGGCCACCTACATGCCCGGCTACATCAAGGCCAAGGCGAAGCATCCGATGCTCGCGGCGGTGAAGATCTGGGCCTTCGCCCACCTTCTCGCCAATGGCGATCTCGGCTCGATCATCCTGTTCGGCAGCTTTCTCGGCTGGGCCGTCGCCGCGCGGATCAGCACCAAGCGCCGCACGGATGCCCCCTCGGCGATCAGCGCTCCGGTGACCGCGCCGCAGGCGAAATACGACGTGCTGGCTCTGGTGATCGGGATCGGCCTCTACCTCGCCTTCGTCTTCTGGCTGCACCGGCTGCTGATCGGCGTCCCGGTCTTCGGGATCTGAGGCGGGAGGCGCGCATGTCCGCACAGGCTGCAACGCGCCGGCTGACGGCGCCCGATATCGCCGCCCGCAAGGGTGGCGAGCCGATCGTGGCGCTCACGGCTTATACCGCTCCCTTCGCGCGCCTCGTCGATCAGGGAGGCGCGGACGTGATCCTCGTGGGCGATTCGCTCGGGATGGTCCTGCACGGGCTCGACAGCACCCTGCCGGTCAGCGTCGAGATGATGATCCTGCACGGCCAGGCCGTGATGCGCGGGTCGCAGCGCGCGCTCGTCGTCGTTGATCTGCCCTTCGGCTCCTATGAGGAGAGCCCGGAAAAGGCTTTCCGCACGGCGTCGCGGATCATGCGCAAGACGGGATGCGGTGCGGTGAAGCTCGAGGGCGGCGCGCGCATGGCGGAGACGATCACTTTTTTGACCCGGCGGGGCATTCCGGTGATGGGGCATGTCGGCCTGACGCCGCAATCGATCGCCGCGCTCGGCTCCTTTCGCGCCCAGGGGCGTGACCGGGCGAGCTGGCCCGCCATGATCGCGGATGCGCGCGCCGTCGCGGAGGCGGGCGCCTTCGCCGTCGTCGTAGAGGCCGTGGCCGAGCCGCTGGCGGTCGAGATGACGCGGGCGATGTCCGTTCCCACGATCGGGATCGGCGGATCGGCGCAATGCGACGGGCAGATCCTCGTTCTGGAAGACATGCTCGGCCTCGGTGAGCGCGCGCCCAAATTCGTGCGCCGCTATGCCGAGATCGGCAAGGTGATCGAGAAAGCCGTGACGGATTATGCCGCCGATGTCCGCGCGCGGGCCTTCCCCGGCCCGGAGAACGTCTATCCCGAGCGCAAATCGCAGGATTGAAGGCGCAGCGTTTCATTCTGCGATATGCTCTGCCACAAAACCGTCTCGCCTTGTGCGCATGGCTGTGCTAGGCGACGCGGTTGGTGAGCCATTGCGCCGGGTCGACGGACCGGGTTGCGCAAGCTGAGACGGGTTTGACGATGAACGAGTTTTTCCGCGAGGTCGATGAAGAAGTCCGCCGCGAAAGGGCGATTGCCTTCTGGAAGCGCTGGGGCGGGCCGCTGATCGCCGTGGCGCTGATCGTCGTCGCGGGCGTCGGCGGCTGGCGCTACTGGGAGTATCTCGAGACGCAGCGCGCGCATCAGGCCGCCGCCCAGCTCTTCGATGCGCAACAGCGGATCCAGGAAGGCAACCGGCAGAGCGGCATCGAGATTCTGGAAGAACTCGCGACCGACGGGCGGGGCGGCCCCGCGCTGCTGGCCCGGTTCCGCATTGCCGCGGCGCTCGGCGAGCAGAGTGTCTCGGCCGGTGCCGAGGCTTTCGACGCGCTCGCCGCAGATTCGAGCGTGCCGGCCAGCATGCGTGATCTCGCGCAGCTGCGCGCGGCGCTGCTGCGGCTGGATACGGATCCGGCGGCGGCCGCAAGCGCGCTCGAGCAGCTCACCACACCGGACAACGCCTATCGCCATTCCGCCCGTGAAGCGCTCGGCCTCGCGGCCCTGCGCCGGGGGGATTACGACACGGCGGGCCGCTGGTTCGACGAGATGGCCGCCGATCCCGACACGCCGTCCGGCCTGCGCGGGCGGCTCGAAATCTATTCCGCGCTCGTGGCCGCAGGGCCTGTCGAGACCATGTAAGCCGTAACCGGCTACCAACCGCGTATACGCGAAAGCGCAAGGCCATGCTGCCCACCGTCGCTATTGTCGGGCGCCCGAATGTGGGCAAGTCGACCCTGTTCAACCGTCTCGTCGGCAGGCGCCTCGCGCTGGTCGACGACCGCCCCGGCGTCACCCGTGACCGCCGCGAGGGCGAGGCGCGTCTGGCGGATCTGCGCTTTTCCATCGTCGATACGGCGGGGCTCGAGGAAGCCGATGCCGACAGCCTGCTCGGGCGCATGCGCGCCCAGACCGAGGCGGCGATCGAGGATGCCGATGCGGTGCTCTTCGTCATCGATGCCCGCACCGGCCTGCTGCCGGCGGATGCGCCCTTCGCCGAGATGGTGCGCAGATCCGGCAAGCCGGTGATCCTGCTCGCCAACAAGGCGGAGAGCCAGGCAGGTATCGCAAACGTCTACGACGCTTACGAGCTCGGCATCGGCGAGCCGATCGCCTTTTCCGGCGAGCACGGGATCGGGCTCGACGAACTCTACGACCAGCTGCGCGAATTGCTCCCCGACGCCGTCGAGGGCGACGAGGAGGAGGAACGCGGCGAGGACGATCCGGTGCGCATCGCCATTCTCGGGCGGCCCAATGCCGGAAAATCCACCCTGATCAACCAGCTCATCGGTTCCGAACGCCTGCTCACCGGGCCCGAAGCCGGGATCACGCGCGATGCGATCACCATCGACTGGACCTGGCGCGGGCGCCACGCCAAGCTGATCGACACGGCGGGCCTGCGCAAGCGCGCGCGCATCGACGACAAGCTGGAGAAGCTCGCCACCTCCGACGGCCTGCGCGCCATGCGCTTTGCCGATGTCGTGGTGATTCTGCTCGACGCCACGATCCCGTTCGAGAAGCAGGATCTGACCATCGTCGATCTGATCGAGCGCGAGGGCAGGGCGGTGGTGATCGGGCTCAACAAATGGGATCTCGTCGCCGACCAGCAGGGGTTGCTCAAGGAGCTGCGCGAGAAGGCGACGCGGCTCCTGCCGCAGGTCAAGGGCGCGCCGGTCGTGCATCTCTCCGGCCTCGCCGGTGATGGCCTCGACCGGCTGATGCAGGGCGTGTTCAAGGCCTACGAGACCTGGAACACGCGGATTTCGACCGCGCGGCTGAACCAGTGGCTGGGCGAAGCGACCGAGGCCAATCCGCCGCCGGCGGTTTCGGGCCGGCGGATCAAGATCCGCTACATGACCCAGATCAAGGCCCGCCCGCCCCATTTCGCCTTCTTCGGCAACCAGCTTCACGCCCTGCCCAAGAGCTACACGCGCTACCTCGTCAACAGCCTGCGCGAAACCTTCGACCTCCCCGGCACCCCGATCCGCGTCTCCCTGCGCACGGGCAAGAACCCGTATGACAAGGGGCGAGGCTGATCGGGCGCCCGATACGAAGGCGCGCCCCGGTCGCCGTCCCCGGCGGGGTCGGGTGCGGTGGTGATGATGCTCCGACGTCGATGGCGTCCGCGCGGTGCATCACCGCCGTGATTTATTCTGCTGCCCCCCTCACCCCCAACCCCTCTCCATGGCGGAAGAGGGGAGTTCCGGCGCGACCGTCATTGAGGGTGCGCGCCGGCTGTGTACCGCGTCATGCCGCGAATTCCGGCTCCTCGCGCAGCAGGGTGCGCTTGACGCTCTCCAGATGCAGGCGCGCACTCTCGGAATCGCCCTCGCGCATCTGGTCGTAGGTCTTTTGCGCGATGTCGGGCTTGACGGGGGTGAGCTTGCGGCCCGTGCTCATGGCGAGGACCTGCGCCTCGCAGGCGCGCTCCAGATAATAGAGATCGTCCCAGGCCTCGGCGATGGTGGGGGCGATCACCATGACGCCGTGGTTCTTCATGAAGACGATATCGGCATCCCCCATGGCGCCGGCGATGCGGTCACCTTCGGCCTCGTCGAGGGCGAGACCGTTATAGTCGCGGTCGATGGCGGTGCGGCCATAGAATTTCAACGCCGTCTGCCCGGCCCAGACCAGCGGGTCGCCCTCCACCATGGAAAGCGCCGTCGCGTAGGGCATATGCGTGTGGAAGGCGACGCGCGCACGCGGCAGGCGCATGTGCAGGCGGCCATGGATGTAGAACGCCGTCGCTTCGGGCTGGCCCTCGCCGGAAATGACGTTGCCGTCGTAATCGCAGACCAAGAGGCTCGAGGCGTTCACTTCGGAGAAGGACAGGCCATAGGGATTGACGATGAAGAGATCGTCGCGGCCCGGCACGATCGCGGAGAAGTGGTTGCAGATCCCCTCGCTCATGCCGAGCCGGGCCGCCATGCGGAAACAGGCGGCGAGATCGATCCGCGCGGCCTCCAGCGCCTCCTCGTCGATGGCGCTGTTGCGCAGAATGGCGGGGCTGGTGCCGCGTGCCTTGAATTCATGAGCCATGATCTTCCTCCGGGCGATGTCGGTGACCGCGCCGCGCCCAGGCGCAGACGGGCACACACCGATGCATGATCACGAGCCTGATACCGGCTTCAAGCGGCTTTTGCACACAGGCTCATGCGCAAGCCCGGGAGGAGGGGATGCCCCAAGGTAGCGCGATGGCGCAGCATACACGCTAGAACAATAAAGTATACCTTCCATATAATGCATGCTCATTCCATAAATCTCTCCTGATCACGAAATATAATTCGGATAAGAAGATGATTCAGGCATTTTCCGGTCAATTTTCAGGCGCGCGGTTGTCAAGCGGAATTTAGTCCATTATGTCGGCATACTATTGAGACTGTGACACCGCTGCGCAAAATCTTTGCATATGCAGCGCTATGACTGTTGCAGTAAAACAAGGGTTCTAATGACCGATACGCCAAAACGCGACAAGATCGTCGTGCGGAACTTGTACAAGATCTTCGGCGATCACCCCCAGGAGGGCATGAAGCTCGTCCGGGAAGGGCGCGACAAGGACGAGATCTTCGCGCGCACCGGGCAGACGGTCGGCGTCGTCGATGCGAATCTCAACATCCGTGAAGGCGAGATCTTCGTGATCATGGGGCTGTCCGGCTCGGGCAAATCGACCATGGTCCGGATGTTCAACCGCCTCTACGAGCCGACATCCGGATCGATCGAGATCGACGGCGAAGACATCACTAGGCTCAATGACGAAGGCCTGCGCAAGCTGCGCCGCGATACCGTGAGCATGGTCTTCCAGTCCTTCGCCCTGATGCCCCATATGAAAGTGATCGACAACGTCGCCTTCGGGCTCGAGCTCGGCGGCATTTCCCGCGAGGAGCGCCATGCCCGCGCCCGCACCGCGCTCGACCAGGTCGGCCTCGCGGCGAATGCCGAGAGCTATCCCGACGAACTCTCCGGCGGCATGCAGCAGCGCGTCGGGCTCGCCCGCGCGCTTTGTGCCGATCCGCCGATCCTTCTGATGGACGAGGCGTTCTCCGCCCTCGACCCGCTGATCCGCTCGGAGATGCAGGACGAATTGCTGATGCTCCAGGAGGAGAAGCAGCGCACCATCATCTTCATCAGCCATGATCTCGACGAGGCCATGCGCATCGGCGACCGCATCGCCATCATGCAGGGCGGTGTCGTGGTGCAGGTGGGGACGCCGGAAGAGATCCTGAAGAATCCGGCCAATGACTATGTGCGCTCGTTCTTCCGTGGCGTTGATGTCTCCAAGGTGCTCACCGCCAGCGACATCGCGCGGCGCACCCAGGTGACGCTGATCGAGAAGCCCGAACAGGGCCCGCGCGCGGCGATGCGCACGCTGGAGAAATACGATCGCGAATACGGCTACGTGCTCGGTCGCGGACGTCGCTTCCAGGGTGTGGTGAGCCTGGCCGGCCTCGACGAGGCCCGCAAGGCCGATGCGGCGCTGGAGACGGCGCTGCTGCCCGATTGCCCCACCGTCTCGCCCGAAACGCATCTGGGCGAACTCATGAACGTGGTGGCCACGACGCCTTTCGCCGTGCCTGTCGTCGACGAGGACGGCCGCTATGTCGGCGCCGTCTCGCGCTCGGCCCTGCTCACGGCCCTCGACCATGTGATCGGCGACGAAAAGCCGTCGGAGGCCTCTGCCACCGAAACCGAAGCCCGGGAGGGCGTGTGACATGAACGCCCAGTTCAACCCGCTGCAACCTTTCGAGACGCTGCAACTCCCGTTCAATGAGTGGGTGCGCGATTTCTTCAACTGGATTTCCGGCGCGCGCTGGTTCTTCCGCGCCATCCGCCAGCCCGTCGATTGGGTGCTCGATACCGTCGAAGGCCTGTTGCTGGCCCTGCCGCCGGGCCTGATGATCGTCGTGATCGCCCTGCTCGCCTGGCAGCTCGCCGGCGGGCGGCTGGCCATCGGTTCGTTCCTGAGCCTGCTCTTCGTCGGCATGATCGGTGCGTATTCGCAGACCATGACCACGCTGGCTCTGGTGCTCACCGCCGTGGCCTTCTGTGCGGCGATCGGGATACCGCTGGGCATTCTCGCCTCGCGCAGCGACCGCTTCGAGCAGGGTTTGCGACCGGTGCTCGATACGATGCAGACGACGCCGGCCTTCGTCTATCTGGTGCCGATCGTGGTGCTGTTCGGCATCGGCAACGTGCCCGGCGTGATCGTCACCATCATCTTCGCCGTGGCGCCCTTGATCCGCCTGACCAATCTCGGCATCCGGCAGGTGCCCAAGGACGTGATCGAGGCGGCCCTCGCCTTCGGCGCCTCGCCGCGTCAGCTGCTATGGCGCGTGCAGATGCCGCTGGCCACGAAGACCATCATGGCCGGCGTGAACCAATCGCTGATGCTGGCATTGTCCATGGTGGTGATCGCTTCGATGATCTCCGTCGGCGGTCTCGGCCAGATGGTGCTGCGCGGTATCGGACGCCTCGATATGGGGCTGGCCGTGATCGGCGGTATCGGCATCGTCGTGCTCGCGATCATCCTCGACCGCATGACCCAGGCGCTGGCCCAGAGCGAGCGCGAGCGGGGCGGGAAGCGCATGCTCGATCGCGGTCCGATCGGGCTCGTGCGCCGGCTCACCGGGCGCAACGGTGAAAGCGGCAAGGCCGCTACGGCGTCCGCGTCGGTCGCGGAGCCGACACGCGGCAAGGCCGCCGCCTGATCCCGTTTCGGCGCGCGTCGCGGCCCGTGATGCGCGCCAGCGGATGCCTCACGCTGCGACACCCGTCGCGGCGGGCATCCTTCAGCCGGGTCGAAAAGCGGTCCCGGCAGGACAGAACCAACACATTCAATCGGAATGAACAAAGGAGTCGTCATGACCAAGCATTTCCGCACAGCCAGCGCCATGGCCATCGCCGTTGCGATCGGTTTCTCCGCGAGCGACGCCGCAGCCGACGAGCACATGCCCGGCGAGGGTGTCACCGTCCAGCCGATCACCTCGGGCATTGCCGAGGAGATCTTCCAGCACGAGATCCTGTTCGAGGGGCTGCGCCAGCTCGGCTACGAGGTGCGTGACCCGCTTGAGGCAGAATATGCCGTGATGCATGTCGCGCTCGGCCAGGGTGACGCCGATTTCACCGGCGTGCACTGGAACCTCCTGCACGAGGAATTCTACCAGAATGCCGGGGGTGACGCCTCGCTCGTCAAGATGGGCAACCTGATCGCCGACGTGCTGCAGGGCTACCTGATCGACAAGGCGACGGCCGAGGAGCACGGCATCACCAGCCTCGAACAGTTTCAGGATCCGGAAATCGCCGCGCTCTTCGATGCCAGCGGCGACGGCAGGGCGGATCTGACCGGCTGTAACCCGGGCTGGGGCTGCGAGCTGGTGATCGAGCATCACCTTCCGGAATACGGCCTGGCCGACACGGTGCGCCACAACCAGGGCAGCTATTTCGCGCTGATGGCCGACACCATCGCCCGTTTCGAGCAGGGTGAGCCGATCCTCTACTATACCTGGACGCCGCTCTGGGTCTCCGGGGAACTCGTCCCGGGTGAGGATGTGGAATGGCTCGACGTGCCTTACACCTCGCTTCCGGGCGATGAAGACGCCACCGAGGCCGACACCTCCGCCGACGGTCGCAATCTCGGCTTCGCCGTGGACGATATTCGCGTCCTCGCGAACCGCGACTGGGCCGAGGCCAATCCGGCTGCCGCGCGCTTCCTGGAACTGGCCGAGATCGACATCAACGACGTCTCCGCCCAGAACCTGCTGATGCGTGAAGGCGAGGATTCCACCGACGCCATCATGGGCCATGTCGAAGCCTGGATGGACGAGAATGCCGAGGCGTTCGATTCGTGGGTCGCCGAGGCGCGCCAGGTCGATTGATCACGGCAAGTCGACTGATCACGGCAAGTCGCGTGATCTCGCGATATGCGTAACGAAGCGGGCGGTGCCACAACGGCGCCGCCCGTTTTGCGTTTACGGCCTCGCTCGGCTCAGGATGGTTTGCGCGGATCGCCGTAGCGCCCGGTCCAGTATTTCTTCAGCCCGTCACCGACGGCCCCGAACAGCATCAGCAGCGAGCCGGTGATGAACAGCCAGACGCCGAAGGTCAGCCAGGCGCTATAGGCCGGCAGGAAGAAGATCGAGCCGACGAAGAAAGTCGCATTGCCGATCACGCCGACACTGATATGGATCCACTCATATTCCACCAGAAACCGATGCAACGCCCGCCGCTTGCTCATAAGGACCCCCTGTGATGATTCAGGCCAGCGATCACGCGCCAGACGAAGTTGCTGCGGGCGATCGCCGAGACAAAACAGCATAACTGTCCTTCTGACGGGTTACGATGCGCGCCTTGCGGTGGAGGCTTCATTTGCCGCAGGGGAGGAAAATCCGCGCTGTATCAAAGCCGCAACAGAACTCGCTTTCCGCCGCAGGAGGTGGGAGAATGCCTTTCATGAAGCGCTCGCCCCGGCTTCCTCTCCCGAGGGGCGAATCAGATCGCGCGTTTCGAGGCCATCTCGGCGGCTTTCTTGCGGGCGAGGCCGAGCTGGCGTTCGCGCCAGATCACGAAGATCCCCGCCGCGATGACGATTGCCGCGCCGGCGAGCACGATGGCCTGGGGCCAGTCGCCGAAGACGAACCAGCCGAGCAGCAGCGCCCAGATCATGGTGGTGTATTCGAAAGGCGCGATCAGCGAGGCATCACCGAAGCGGTAGCTCTGGGTCAGCAGGATCTGGCCGATGCCGCCGAGAATGCCGATCACGACGAGGATCCCGAAATCGCTCGGGCTCGGCAGGTTCCAGCCGAGAACGATCGTGGCAAGGCCGATCAGGGTGGAGAAGACCGAGAAGTAGAAGACGATGGCGCCGGTGCGCTCGGTCGCGGTGAGGCGACGGACCTGGATCGTCGCGCCGGCGGTGCATAAAGCTGCGAAGATGGCGAAGGTCGCGCCCAGCGCGCGGTTCTCATTGGCAACAGCGGCATCGACCACGCCGAATTGTGGCGTCAGCATCAGGATCACGCCGACGAAGCCGATCCCCACCGCGCTCCAGCGATAGGCCCGCACCGTCTCTTTAAGGAGGAGGGCGGCCAAAACGACCACGAGCAGAGGCGCGGCATAGCCGATCGCCACGGCATCCGAGAGCGGCAGATAGCCCAGCGCCGCGAAGCCGCAGAACATCCCCGTCACGCCGATGATGCTGCGTAGCAGATGGCCCTTCAGATTATGCGTGCGCACCGCATTGATCATGCGATCGCTCCAGGCGAGCCAGAGCATCAGCGGGATCAGCGCGAAGGCGGACCGGAAGAAGATCAGCTGTCCGACCGGATAGGACTCGCTGACGAACTTGATCGTCGCCGCCATCAGGGTGAAGGCGAGCGCGGAGATGATCTTGAGGAGGATACCGATGACGGGCTGCACGGGAACGACGCAATACGGAGATTTTGTCGCACCTGATCACGCGGATGGCGCAAGGTAAAGTGCGATGATCACACCGGCTGATGCGCGCTGGGCGCATGGCTGTCGGGGTAGCCCGGATCACGCATGCGGCTTTGCCCCAGGCCGCTTCGCGCCCGCGCCTGATCGACGAAGCAGCAGCCACGCATTAGGCTCGGCCGGTTCACTTTTTGACAAGGCGAAGCGCATGAGCAAGGTCGAAGCGAAACTCTCGGAAATGGGCCTCACCCTGCCGGCCCTGCCCACGCCCAAGGGCAATTACGTGCCGTTCAAGCGTGTCGGCGATATGGTCTATCTGTCGGGTCAGGGCCCGCGCAAGGCGGATGGCGGTTCCCATACCGGCAAGGTCGGGGACGGCGTGAGCGTCGAGGAAGCCTATGCACATGCCCGCATCGTCGGGCTGCAATTGCTCGCCGTGGCGAAGGAGGCTGCCGGCGATCTCGACAAGGTGGAGTTCGTCAAGCTGCTCGGCATGGTCAATGCCGTACCGGATTTCGGCGATCAGCCGAAAGTCATCAACGGCTGCTCGGATCTCCTCGTCGAGGCCCTGGGCGAGCGTGGCCGGCATGCCCGCTCCGCAGTGGGGATGGGCTCGCTGCCCAGCGGAATCACCGTCGAGATCGAGGCGATCATCAAGATCCACGCTTGATCCGCAAATACAAGGACATCGTCGCATGACCGGCCATCGCATCGATGCCGCGCCGGAAACGGTGCATTGGGGCTATTTCGACGCCGCGCTCGCACCGCGCCTGACCATCGCCAGCGGCGAGAGCGTGACCATCTCCACGGTCTCGGGCCCGCCCGAGGTGGTGCCGGGGGAAGGCTTTACGATTCCCCCCGCCCTGCCGGCGATCCACGCCGCCATGACGCCGCGCCTGCCGGGCCATATCTGCACCGGCCCCGTCGCGGTTGCGGGTCTGCGCGCGGGGGATGTGCTGGAAGTGCGTATCGAGGCGATCGATCTGCATTATGATTGGGGCTACAACACGCTCGGGCCGCTCAAGGGCGCGCTGCCGGATGATTTCACCGAAAACCGGCTGATCCATATCCCGCTCGACCAGGAGCGCATGGTCGGGCGTCTGCCCTGGGGGCTCGAATTGCCGCTCGCGCCGTTCTTCGGCGTGATGGCGGTGGCGCCGCCGCCGGCCTGGGGAGCGCTCTCGACCCTGCCGCCCCGGCGCAATGGCGGCAATCTCGACAACAAGGAACTGGTGGCAGGCACCACGCTCTACCTCCCCACCTTCGTCGATGGCGGCAATTTCTCCGTTGGTGACGGCCATGGCGCGCAGGGTGACGGCGAGGTTTGCATCACGGCGATCGAGACCGGGCTGATCGGGCGCTTCACCCTCACCGCGCGCCCCGGGATGGCGCTGGACTGGCCGCTGGCGGAGACGCCGAAGCATCTGATCACCATGGCTTTCGATCCCGATCTCGACGATTGCGTCGTCATCGCCCTGCGCCAGATGATCGACCAGATCACCGCGCGGACGGGATTGTCGCGTGAAGACGCCTATACCCTGTGCAGTCTTGCGGCGGATCTGCGCATCACCCAGGTCGTGAACGGCAACAAGGGTGTGCATTGCATGCTCGACAAGGCGCTGCTCGCCAAACCCTCGGCAAGCTGACGGGGTCGGTCACGCAGGCCTGACGGCGCGGGTGTCGCCGGCGCCCTGCATCGGTGGAAAACCGTGCGGGATGCTTACACCGGGGCGCGATCTGCACTATCTCGTGCCGGTAGGAAAACCTCGAGCCGACACAGGAGAGAGCGCGTGGCCGTCTCGTCCCAGCAAATCCTTGATGCGCTGACGCATCTCAAACTTCCCGCGAGCGGCGAGAGCCTGCCACAATCGGGGCGCTTGTCGGAAATCGTGGTGCAGGGGGAGCGGGTGATGTTCTCCATCGCCATCGACGCGACCGAGGCGCAGGCCATGGAAGAGGTGCGTCGCGCCGCGCAGGAGATCGTCGAGGCGATGCCCGGTGTCACCCAGGCCCTGGTCAGCCTGACCGCCGATCGCCCGTCGGGAAGCGCCGGCGGGGGCGCGGGAGAGAGCGCCGCAGCGGCGAAGGCGGCTGCGGGCGCGCCCGGCGCGCGCCCGGTTCGCAGTCCCGGACAACCCAAGACCCCGGGGCCGAACGCGGCGCCCCAGCAGATACCCGGCGTGAAACACGTGGTCGCCGTCGCCTCGGGCAAGGGCGGCGTCGGCAAGTCGACGACGGCGTGCAACATCGCGCTGGGCCTGGCGGCGCTTGGTCTGAAGGTGGGCGTGCTCGATGCCGATATCTACGGCCCCTCCATGCCCAAGCTGTTCGGGCTCTCGGGCAAGCCCAAGGCCGGGCCCGATCGCAAGATCATCCCGCTGGAGAATTTCGGCCTGAAGGTGATGTCGATCGGCTTTATGGTCGATGAGGAGACGCCGATGATCTGGCGCGGCCCGATGGTGATGTCGGCGATCACGCAGATGCTGCGCGAGGTGAACTGGGGTGAGCTCGACGTCATGATCGTGGATATGCCGCCCGGCACCGGCGACGCCCAGCTCACCATGGCCCAGGCGACGCCGCTCTCGGGCGCGGTGATCGTCTCCACGCCCCAGGATCTCGCCCTGCTCGACGCCCGACGCGGTGTCGCCATGTTCCAGCGCACCGAGATTCCGGTTCTGGGGATCGTGGAGAACATGGCGACCTATATTTGTCCCAATTGCGGGCATATCGAGCACATCTTCGGCCATGGCGGCGCGCGGCAGGAAGCCGAGAAGCTCGGCGTTCCCTTCCTCGGCGAAGTGCCCCTGAACATGGCGATCCGTGAATCCTCCGATGCCGGCCGCCCGGTTACGGCGGTGGAGCCGGAGGGCCCCTATGCGATCGTCTATCGTGGAATCGCGTCTGCGTTGTGGGATAATCTGGATGCGGGGGTTTTCCGGCGCGAGGCGCCGGCGATCGTATTCGAGTGATGCGGCAAGCCCCCCAAACGGCAAGAATGTCGTGATGAAGAGGCAGGCAAGTAGTGCCCCGCGCATGGGAAAGTTCCGTGGGACAGCGGCAAGGTGCCGATCGCGACGCGGCATTGAGAGATTGTAGATTTAGTGCCGCAGAGCTGATTCGTGTGCACGGCGCGCGTTGGAAATCGGCGTTGGATAGCCGTTTGCGAAGTGGTGATTTCGAATCGAAACATGCGAAAAATTGCAAACGAGAAAGCGTTTTTGTCGCGGTATCGTATTTGAAGGAAGAAAAACTTCAGAATCTGCTTCTCGGGGATTGTCGTGTATCCGACTGATAAATCATGAAAAATCGGATCGCTTCACGAATTCCGTAAGGGAAATTTACCTTACGGAAGCGGGTGGGGTCGATTGTGCTGCACTGCGAAATGCAACAAAAGTTATGCGATAAGCATTTACTTTCATGCGTTTCATGTCTATGTATACAACATCACTCTCAACCAGAAGATGATGCGAAAATGACAACACGTTGCCCCACAGATATCGACCGCTTCGTCGGTCAACGGGTGCGTCTTGCGCGTCGGATTGCCAAGATGAGCCAACAAAAGCTCGGCGAGATGATCGGCGTGACGTACCAGCAGATCCAGAAGTATGAGAACGGCACGGATCGTATCGGTGCAGGGCGCCTGCACCAGGTCGCTCTCTCGACTGATCAGCCGATCGAATTCTTCTTCAGCTTCTCCGATGACGTCGAGCCCCGCGAGACGGGTCGCCAGGATATACTGGCCGATGATGGCGTACAGCGGTTGATTGTTTCGGCCTCCAAGATCAAGTCGCGCAAGCTGCTCGACAATCTTGCCCAGATCGCCGAAACCTTCGCCAGCACGGAAAATGCGGAAGCGGCCAGCCGACGCGCCGATTGAGGCGTGCCGCATGCGCCGCAGCTTCGGCCCGAGCGGAGGGCAGGTGAGGTCGCGCCTGCTCCTGTGAGCCGGGCTGGCGTATTGATGGTTTCGTCGCCATGCGCCTTTGCCATGCGCTTTAGCCTTGCAGGTTCCGCCTGCATCGCCGGCTTGCATCGCCATCTTGCGGATTTACGGATTGATCGCCGGGCCTGTGCCCGGCGATTGTCGTTTGCACGAACCGATCCCGAGCCGCTTGCCGAGGGCTGAGACATGCGCGCATTCCACACTCCCGCCAGTACCGACCACGATCCTGACCGCTATTTCAGACGCGGCGCGATCGTCGATCACCCCGAGCAGGCCGATCGTTACGCCATCCTCCTGCGGGCCGTGAGCGCAAAACATGCGGTCAGTGAAACCGCCGACCATGGTATCGCGCCGATCGAGGCGGTTCACGATGCCGGATATATCGCCTTCCTGCGCGAGGCCTGGTCGCGGCGTGCCGAATTGCCCGGGGTCGATGAGGAGATCCTCAGCGGGCATTTCTCGCGCCCGCACATGCATACCCGCCCCACAGGCATGTTGGGGCTGATCGGATATCATACCGCTGATACTTCCACCCCGATCCGGGCGGGCACCTGGAATGCCGTGTATCACTCTGCGCAGGTGGCGGTGAGTGCCGCCGATGCGGCTTTGGCCGATGGCCATGCCTATGGCCTGTGCCGTCCGCCCGGGCACCATGCCTATGCCGATTCGGCGGGCGGCTTCTGCTTTCTCAACAATTCCGGCATCGCCGCGCGGCGGCTCCAGGCCCAGAAGGGCGATGGTGCCCGCGTTGCGATCCTCGACATCGATGTCCATCACGGCAACGGCACGCAGGGCATCTTCTACGAGGCGCCGGACGTGCTCACCATCTCGATCCATGCCGATCCGGCGGATTATTTCCCCTATTATGCCGGATATGCCGAGGAGAGAGGTGCCGGGGCGGGGGCGGGTTTCAATCTGAATCTGCCGCTGGCCCACGGGCAGGGTGACGATGCGTTTCACGCCGCCATCGGCACGGCGCTCGAGCGGATCGCGGGTGACGCGCCCGATGCGCTGGTCGTGGCGCTGGGGCTCGATGCGTCCGAGCATGATCCCATCGGCGCGCTGAAGGTCACGACCCCGGGCTTTGCCCGTGCCGCGACGATGATCGCCGGGGCGGGGTTGCCGACGGCGCTGATCCAGGAGGGTGGCTATCTCTGCGATGCCTTGCCGGATAATCTCGCGGCTTTCCTCGAAGCCTTCGATCGGGCCCGTTGACGGGTGCCCGGTCGGTTCAACCGCCTGTCTCGGCCATCAGCCAGGCGCGCGTGGCGGCATCCGTTCCGGCGATGTCGATATGGAAGAAGACCGGCGTGTCATAGGGGTGCAGGGCCTTGATGCGCTCTTCCACCTGACTTGCGAGGCCCTCGCGGGTCTTGACGATCGCGGCTACCTCGCCATCCTCGGCGACGGCGCCCTCGTATCGATAAATCGCGCGCATGCCCGGCAACAGGTTCACGCAGGCGCATAGCCGATCCGTCACGAGGGCGGCAGCGATGCGGCGGGCCGTCTCCTCGTCGGGAAACGTGGTATAGACGAAGCGCGGCTGATCCATATGATGCCTCATCGAATCGGTGGGGTGAGTTTTGGTGCGCGGGCCTGTGCGGGCAGGGCGCGCGGGTAGCGATGAAAGCAGACGCAGGGATGTCGATGCAAGCGGTGTCGCGCTCCGCTCCCGGTTTCCTTGCCCATCGCGCCCCGCTTGCCCATCTCGCCCTTTGCGGGCAGTGCTGGCCATGCGGCTACGAGGATCGGGGGAGGCCATGAGTCGCTACGAGAAGATCGCCTTCGTGGCGAGTGCGTCCCGCGAGGCGCGGGCCGCGCTGGAGCGACTGACAGCGCGCTATGATCACGTCTCCCCCGACGAGGCCGACGTCATCGTCGCCCTGGGTGGCGACGGGCTGATGTTGCAGACGCTGCACCGTTTCATGGGCACGGCCAAGCCCATCTACGGCATGAATCGCGGCTCGGTCGGCTTCCTGATGAACGATTTCTCCGAGGATGATCTGCCCGGACATCTCGAAGCCGCCGAAGTCTCGGTGGTGCATCCCTTGTTGATGAACGTGCGCGACATTCATGGCGAGACTCATACCGCGCGCGCCATCAACGAGGTCTCGATGCTGCGCGAGACGCATCAGGCGGCGAAACTCTCCATCGCCATCGACGGCAAGGAGCGCCTCGGCGAGCTGGTGGCGGACGGGCTGCTGATCGCGACACCGGCAGGTTCCACCGCCTACAACCTCTCCGTCGGCGGGCCGATCCTGCCGCTGAACGCCCCGCTCATGACCCTGATGCCGATCTCCGCCTTCAGGCCACGGCGCTGGCGCGGGGCGCTCCTGCCCAATTATGCGCGCATCGATATCGAGATCATCGAGCCCGGTCATCGCGCCGTCGCCGCAGTGGCCGACCACACCGAATTCCGTGACGTGACCCATGTCGGCGTCGCGATGGACCATTCCGTGGATCTGGTCATGCTGCACGATCCCGGTCACAGTCTGGACGAGCGAATCCTGCGCGAGCAGTTCGGCGTGTGAGGTGAGGGCATGCGGCTCGAATTCGAGAGGCTGGCGATTCTGGTTGCCGAGGACAATGCCTATATGCGCGCGGCGCTCGTCGCCATGCTGGAGGCTTTCGGTGTCCGCGATATCCACCAGGCTGCCGATGGCGAGAGTGCTCTGGGCATGTTCCGCGAGGAACAGCCGGATATCGTCATGCTCGACTGGGAAATGCCGGCGCTCGACGGGATCGCCGTGACCCGCCGCATCCGTGACCGCAAGACCAGTCACGATCCCTTCACACCGGTGCTGATGATCAGTGCACATGCCGAGAAGCGTCGCATCCTGGCCGCGCGTGATGCGGGGATCAGCGATTTCCTCGCCAAACCGGTTCACGCGCGCCAGCTTTATGACAAGCTGCTCGGTCTCGCCGTCGATCAACGCCCGTTTCTGGCGCGCGGCGATTATTTCGGCCCGGATCGGCGCAGACCCGCCAGGCCGTCCGGGAATGGTGCGGAAGCGGCCGGGGACGGCGTCGCCAGTGATGGCGACGGCGCGACGGGATCCGCAGGGGAGGGGCGATGAGGATCATCCCGCCGCGGCGCAAGCAAGCGCCGGGACATGCCGGGGAGGCCGAGGAGGTGGTGGCCAACCCCGCGCGTCTGGCACGCAAGGCCCTCGTCATGGACAGCGATTACGAGGAGGCCGCCGACCCCGCCGTGCGGCGCGCCGAAAGGGCGCTGGATCAGGTGCGGCTGCGCTATCGCGACAGCATCGCCGAGGCGGTCACGGCCCTCGTCACCCTGTATCGGCAGTGGGAGAGGCCGGGCTCGGGACGGGCTGCGCGCGAGGCGCTGTACCGGGCGGCGCATGATCTGCGCGGCATGGCGGCGGATCTCGGCTCGCCGCTCGTCGGGCGGATC
>LFIK01000386.1_pt1 | contig 32996 bp, 37 predicted proteins | sample 643401 | NCBI WGS metagenome assembly LFIK01 (sample SAMN03777447, study PRJNA286221) | soda lake metagenome | biome: soda lake; feature: Kulunda steppe; material: water; isolation source: sample T5-Br brine of Lake Tanatar-5 | place: Russia: Kulunda steppe | collected 2010-07
AAAATAACCTTTGGCTAATTTTAAAGTTCTTTTACGGCGTCTACGAGCCAATGTACCAACTTTAACTCTTGGCATGGGTATTCCTCCTTGATCAATTTAATGATTATTTAATTTGTGAAACTTGTTGTTTAATACGTTTAATGTCGCTTGCAGAAACGTAACCTGCTTTACGGTTGTTACGAATTGCATTTTTATTTTTGTTGCCTTTTAAGTGGTTTCTATTCGCACGTGAAACTTTTAATTTTCCACTTGCTGTTTTACGCACACGTTTTGCGGTTGCTGAATGAGTTTTTTGCTTAGGCATTCGAAACTCCTCCTTTATTTATCTTTTTTCGGGGTGAGGGTCATAATCATAGTACGCCCATCTTGTTTTGGACGTGATTCAATTTCACTGATATCTTTACATTTTTCAGCAAAGTCTAACATGACCTTACGGCCTTGATCAGTGTGTGCCATTTCACGTCCTCTGAAACGGATTGAAAGTTTTAATTTATCGCCTTTTTCTAAAAACTTACGGCCATTTTTCAGTTTGGTTTCGAAGTCATGTTGTTCGATTTTTGGAGAAAGTCTTAACTCTTTTAATTGCATTACATTTTGCTTTTTCTTTGCTTCACGGGCTTTTTTTTGCTGTTCATAACGATATTTGTTATAGTCCATGAATTTTGCAACAGGTGGTTTAGCGGATGGCGCAACAACGACTAAATCCAGATTGCGACTATAAGCAAGGTCAATGGCCTCACTTTTGCTTTTAACACCAAGTTGTTCTCCTGTATCCGTAATTACCATAACTTCTCTAGCACGAATATCTTCATTTAAGATACCTTCGCCTTTTTTCTTATCAGGCTTTCTTTTAATATCTGTCACCTCCTAAGTGATTTGGGGGAAACAAGAAAAAAGTGTGAGTACATACTGTACCCACACTAAAATAATTCATTTCATGTAGCTTCTACCTATTGACCATATCAATCAGGTGAGAGTGGGTACTCTTCTTTCCACCAATATTTGCTTTTCAACTAATGTATTATAGCACACTATTATACATTGTCAACCTTAATCACTATTTTTTGGTTTAGGTTTAATTAAGTTTTTGGCATAATCTTCTTTGTTGATTTGATGCCCTCTTGCAATGGCTAAAGCCCCTTTAGGAATATCTTTGGTCACTGTTGAACCAGCCGCAATAAAGACATTATCTTCTATTTTTATCGGGGCTATAAGATTTGTATTGCATCCAATGAATACATCATTGCCTATAACCGTTTTATGTTTATTAATTCCATCATAATTAACCGTAACTGATCCGCTACCAAAGTTTACATTGCTGCCTACTTCTGAATCACCTATATATGCGAGATGAGACATTTTCGTATTGGCCTTTGTTGTCGATTTTTTTATCTCAACAAAGTTTCCAACTCGATTATCTCTTCCAATATTGGCATTATTTCTTAAATGAGCAAAGGGTCCGATTGTCGTTCTTGTATGAACTTCACTGTCAAATATTAACGAATGTTTTACTTCTACATTCTCATGGATAATCCCATTATGAATTTCAGTGTTTGGTCCAATAATGGCGCCTTCAGAAATTTTAGAACTTCCTGTAATGGTCGTGTTGGGGTTGATGGTCACATTGCCTTCTATTTTAACATTATGCCCAATGGTTATGGTTTCAGGGTTAATCATTGAAACCCCTTTTAGCATTAAAGCACGATTGATATCATTTCTTAGTATTTTTTCTGCTTCGCTAACAGCAACTAAGTCATTGATCCCCATTACACGTTCTTGATTTCTAATTGCATACGTTCCTACTTTATAGGTATCACTCAGCAATTCGACGATATCTGTTAAGTAATATTCTTGTTTTAATGGGTCTTTTTCAATTTTGTTCAACGTTTCAAATAACAAGCGATTATTGACCGCATAAATTCCGGTATTAATTTCATTAATTTGTTTTTCTTGTTCTGTTGCGTTCTTTTCTTCTTTTATGGCTTTAATTCTTCCGTACTGATCTCTTAAAATACGACCGTATCCTTGTGGATTATCAAAAGTTGAAGTAACAACCGTTAAATCGTTGTTTGATTTTTCATGGGTCGAAAGAATTTTATTAATGATTTCATTATCAATTAATGGCATATCACCTAGTAATATGAGCGTTGTCCCTTTTTTATCCCCTAGAAGGGATTTTGCCATTAAGGCTGCATGACCAGTACCTAGTTGTTCTTCTTGAAAAGCGTATTGAACGCGCTCTCCTATTAAATCTATAATGACTTCTTTCTCATGCCCTACAACTAAAAACGATTCGTCAATTTCGGAAGCCTCAAGATTTTCTACAATATATTCAATCATAGGTTTTTTTAATATTGGAAACGCACATTTTGGCAACTTAGTGCGCATTCTTGTTCCTTTTCCAGCCGCCAGTACCAATGCAAAATTAGCCATTATTTTCACGTCCTAGATCATGTAACAAGGTTTTTAGATCATTCAGCACTTTATCGACCAATGCTTCATCTGGATGCGATGCCATTAAACGCACCAACGGCTCAGTTCCACTTGGACGAACGAGTAATAATCCATCACTGCCTAATGTTTTTTTCGCTTCTTTAATCGCATCTTTCATCGCTTTATGATTCAATAAGTTTTTATCAATATCTTTAATATTAATTAGTTTTTGCGGGTAATAAACCACCCCTTCAACTAATGATGATAGGGTTTGTTTGGTATCTTGTAAAACTTTTAAAATTTGTGAAGCAACCAATATCCCATCACCCGTTGCTAATAAATCATTCATGATGATATGACCAGAATTTTCTCCGCCTAATGAATAATTCCCTTTTTTGATTTCAGCGGCAACATGTTTATCGCCAACATCTGTACGAATGGTTTTGATTTTTTGAGCTTTTAATGCTTTGACAATTCCAGGGTTGCTCATTTTCGTTAAAACAACGGTATTTTTATTGAGTTTATTTTGTTTTTTTAAATGGACAGCTAAAATATAAACCAATAAATCGCCATCATAGATTTTTCCTTGATGGTCAATCCCTAGTACGCGGTCTCCATCTCCATCAAAGGCAAATCCTAAATCACTTTTATTTTTGACAATTGCTTCTTTTAAAGCTTCAATATGTGTAGAACCACATTCAACATTGATGTTAAAGCCATCGGGTTGATTGTGAATCACATGCAACTCATCAATCCCTTGTTTCAAAATCGCTTCTGCGACAAACGATGTTGCGCCATTTGCTGTATCAATGGTTACACTTTGGTTCGTAGTGTTTGCTTTAAAGGACTCATAAAGTGTTTCATAATGAGATGTAATATCAACGGGTTTAAAGCTTCCAAACAAAACTTCATCTAAAGTAAGGTCACCATCAATATATTTTTCAACAGTTTCTTCTTCTGTTTCATTCATTTTAACGCCTTTATTAAACAGCTTAATACCATTATCCTGATAAGGATTATGCGAAGCGGTCACCATCACTCCTATAATTTCTTTAGATTTAGCATAATGGGCAATCATCGGCGTTGATACAACCCCAGCATATAAAACATCCATACCACTTTGCATCGCACCTAATGCGACACTTAAAGCAAGTAAATTAGAGCTTTTTCTAGTATCTTCTCCTATAATAACTGTTTGATGATTAAACGTTTTTTTAAGGGCATTTCCAATGTTTTTAGCAACACTATCTGTTAAAGTTTTTCCTGCAACACCCCGTATTCCATCGGTTCCAAAATATTTTCCCATACATTTACCTCCTATTATTTAAAACATTTTAACATATTTTTAATGGTTTTTATTCCACGGTTACACTTTTTGCAAGATTTCTCGGTTTGTCAATATCTAAATTTCGATGCAACGCCGCGTAGTATGCAATAAGTTGCGTGGGAATGACTGTTAAGAGTGGTGAGAGTAATGGGTTAACATTTTTCATGACAATTTCTGGGTCTTTGCCTTCTTTTAAACTATCAAACGTGATCGTTAACGTATTCGCTCCACGACTTTTGACCTCTTCTAAATTACTTTTTGTATTGGGTGCGGTTTTATCATTCGAAATGATTGCGATAACCGGGGTCCCTTCTTCTATTAAAGCAATCGTTCCATGTTTCAATTCGCCAGCCGCAAACCCTTCCGTTTGTATATATGAGATTTCTTTTAATTTTAAAGCCGCTTCCAAACCTACAAAATAATCGATCCCACGGCCAATATAAAAACAATTGGGTTTGGATAAAAAGTCTTGAATCATTGTGTTAAAGGACTCATAATCATTTAAAAATTCTTCCATCGCCAAAGATATTTCTGATAATTCACGCTTCAAATCAAACGCTTGATGACTCATAGAACTTGCTAAAATCGCAAGCGTAGCGATTTGAGCACTATATGCTTTAGTTGACGCAACAGATATTTCTTTGCCTGCATGGATTTTTAATGAATATCGCGCTTCTCTTGCAAGCGTTGAGCTTGCAACATTCGTTATGGTTAAAACTTTATGATTATCTTGTTTCAAATTAACCAAACACGCTCTAAGGTCTGCCGTTTCTCCACTTTGAGAAATCAATATAAAAAATGGATTATCGCCTAAAATAGGTTGATGATAAGCAAACTCACTTGCGATATGTACTTCTGTTGGAATATTCGCAAAACTTTCTAATAACTGTTTGCCAACCAACCCTGCATGCATACTTGTCCCAGCCGCTAATATATGAATCCGATCGTGAGACCGAATGTCTTTGATTAATTCCTCATCAATTGTGATTTCATCAGCTTCATTAAAATATGTGCTAATAAGTTTTCGAATAACAATGGGTTGTTCGTGGATTTCTTTGAGCATATAATGTTCAAAATTCCCTTTGTCATGTGCTTCTTCTTTATAATTTAATGGTTCCATATCATAAGGCAATACTTCGCCATCTAAATCATAAATACTAAAATGATTTTCACTCGCTCTTATGATCGTTTCATCATCCAAAGAAAGAAATTCGTCTGCGGTATCAACAAGCACAGAAATATCAGACCCAAACGTAATACCGTCATTATTTTTCCCAATCAATAAAGGGCTTTTATTTTTTGCCGCATAAAGTGTATTATTATCTTCCTTATCAATAATGAGTAAAGCATATGATCCATGAACTTCTTTTAATACCAACCGAATGGCATCGATGGGTGGCATTTTTTTTGCATATAAAGCAATCATTTCAAGCAACACTTCACTGTCTGTTTCACTTTTAAAACTAACCCCTTCTAAATAAAGCGCTTTTAAAGCATTTTGATTTTCAATGACGCCATTATGAACCAAAACAAATCGTTCATCTAAGCTTTGATGGGGATGGGCATTATCAACAGTCACTTTGCCATGCGTTGCCCACCGTGTATGTCCAATTGCATAAGGCGAAACGGTTTGATGAATTTTTGGTTTTAACTCATTAATTTTCCCGTTGACCTTATATAAATTAAAAGCTGAAGTGTTTGCATCATACAAACAAATTCCAGCTGAATCGTATCCTCTATACTCTAATTTCTCTAAACCGTTTAGTACCGTTTTTAATGCGTTTTCTTTCCCAAAATACCCTACTACACCACACATATTGATTTCTCCTTACCTTTTAAGTAACAAATGTAATATTGAAAATTGACTTGTTTATTATAACATTTTTTATTAATTTTAAAAATCCATTTTGTTGGTTTGCCTATTAAAAATGATTCTTCGATAAGAAGAATCATTTTTAATAGGTAATCAATTTAATAGCGTTCGTTAATACTTAAAGCAATATTCATAATCGTTAATGCCACTATGAACACCAAAGAAGGGAAATAATTCATTGAAAAACTAAACCCTTCTTTATAAACACTAATCGTTGGAAAAAATACACCTAGAATACTTTGCATATGAGATTCATTAGCGCTAAAGCTATGAATGATTTCACTAAAAATAAATCCTATAAACAAAACAATACCACCATACAAGCTTTTAAAAGCGGTTAAAACAACACTAAATAATGCCGTGTAATAACAACAAAATACAAAAAAGTATATAAATAATATATGATTTATAGTGTAACCATCTTTAAAATCACTAAAAGCATAAATATGACCATTAATTAGTAAAGCGAAAAACGTGATACTTATAACCAACACTAAAGGAACTAAAATTTTCATCAAACATAACACCAATCGATTTTTACGCATTAATATATCAATATCCATATGATGATTTAAGGTCAAATTTTGATAAACTACCATAACCAATAAAATGATTTTAATCTTAATAAAAAACAATGTGTCATATAAAAACAATCTAGCGTGTAAGGTAGGATTCATTAAACTGTTAATGAGATTGGGGCTAATCATTAAATAATAAACACCAATAGCACCCGTTAATAATAGCGTTCCCGCCATTAAAACAAGGCTTTTATACGTTAAGATTCGGTGAATTAATAAAACCGTTATAGCAATCATAAGTGAATCTCCTGAACCGAAACATTAAAACAAACATGTTCATGGGTCGTAATGATAATATAGCCTTCTAATGATTCAATATACGCAATAACGCGTTTTAAAGTTTGTTTATCTAACCCGTTAAAGGGTTCATCGAGTAAATAAACGGTTCGTTTTTCGTTTAAAATGCCAATAAGCGCTACTTTTTGATGCATCCCTTTAGAAAGTTTCATAAGTGGATAATTGCGTTTTTCTTCTAAACCCAATAATTTTAATAGTGTATTAATGTGGTTAAGTGAAGTATTCGATAAATTATTCAGTGCGGTTAAGTATTTTTGTACCGTAATATTTAAAGGCATTGAAGGGTTTTCTGGTAAATATATAAAATCATCAATGAGGGGATTTTGATCCAAAAGCCCACTCATTTTTTTAAATAACGTTGATTTCCCACATCCGTTATCTCCTTTAATGATGGTAATTCCTTTTTCAAAAGTTAAAGTCTTGAAAACCAATTCCAAAGCCTTATATCTATGCGTAAAGCCACTAATCTTTATCATATAAACGCACGGGTTGAAATTGATCAACGTTTTCAATGACATAGGGGCTAGTATTAATAAACATAAAATCATCAATTATTTTATAGGTTTCATTTCCGTTTACTTGATACGTAATTATAATTGGATACCGATACATCAATTCAAGGTTTGAATCATTTATAAAAGGCATGGTAATATTTAAGGATTCAAGTGCGTTGATTGTATGATTGAACTGAGTATTCTCACTGAAATAATAATCCAATGGTTTTTCAACATCATATCGATTGTTTGTTTCATAGATCAAATATGGGTTGATTCTAACAGCTTTTGTGCCTAAGGATATTTCGTCAATGGTCAATGGTGCATCGTAATTATTTTTCAGCGTTAAATACATCCCTTTGGACGTAACGCCACCGCCATTTGAACCAAACAGATTATGAATCGCATTCACCTTCAAGTTTGAAGCCTCGTGTATATTGGTTTGATACGTAAACGACCCCAGTGGAATGTTGAATGTTTCAGAGTTATTTAAAGTAAGATGTAAAGCTGCTTCACTTTCTTCTATAAAGATGTCTTCTGTAAAATAAGGCAAACTAAAAGTGATTTGATATTTGTAAAACACTTCATCATCAATGAAGATTTTTCCAAGTTGTTGAATGCTATTCAAATGCATTGCCCTTGTATCATCCCCTTTTAAGTAAAGCGATTTTACCGCGTTTTCCTTAGTAATTAAATGATTGGTTTGATTGATGATAAAGTCAGTTGAAAAAGTCTTTTCACGATCCATGCTTTGATAAGTGTGAACCCTTTTCACCGTAAATATCTCAAATTCATTGCGTTGTAATCTAAAATATAAAACCATACTTAAGATCAAAAGTAAACTTAATACACTAACGCCTAGAATCTTCATCTATACGCTCCTTAATAATAGAATAATGCTCACTTCTTAACGTAAACACTTCCCATCCACCTTCTTTAACATTTCTAAAAAAACGATATTGTCTTCCTACCCCATTTGAAATAAGCCCTTCACCATAGATTTCTACTCTTAATTCAGTATAAGGATCGACTTCAATATAAATATCAACCGTCTCTTCTATAAGGGTTGAGCGCTCCGTTGTATATGATCCGCTAATTTGTGCTTCTAAACCGGAATCAAATGCTCTAATTTTACCACTCACATCCATGTCCAAAGACCCACTGACAGATAATTGTCTAGATGCTTGTTCGCTTTGTTTAAAAGAAAAATTTTGCCTAATTGAACTATCCCCTTCATTCACAATGACGTAAAGTGTTTCTTTTTTGAAACTCATTTCTACATTTTCATGCAGTGTTGTGCTTCGCCATCCAAAAAACCTGCGACCATCTAATCGATTATAAAGTCTATTATAATCAAATTCAGAAAAATCCCTTAAAAGTTTATGAGTTCGTTGATTAAAGGTTATTTCTTCATACGTCAAATATTCCCCTGCACGTACAGATTGGGTGTTGAATAGTAATATAAATACAATACAAAGTGTTCCCATAATTTTTTTCATTGTATCGCCTCCTCGTTTATATCATTCCAACAAGGGATGGTTTTTTCTTCAAAAAAAAATCTCTTTTTGAAAAAGAGATTTAAAATGGCCGATGTAGATAATATCCTTGTAGATAATCAATATGATAATCCTTTAAAAACATGAGCGCTTCTTTTGTTTCTACATCTTCTACCAAGACTTTAATGTTTTGTGATTTGGCAATTTTTATATAAGACTCCATGAGTGATTGTTTGACTTTATTTTTATGAATATCTCTTGTGATGGTCGCGTCAATTTTAATAATGTTTGGCTGTAAGTTAGTTATCGTCTCAAAATTTGAATATCCACTGCCCACATCATCTAATGCGATCAAATATCCACTTGCTTTATAATGATCTAAAATTGATTTTAAGTGTTTAAAATCTTTTATGAGTTCAGTTTCAACCACTTCAAACACAATGGTGCTTGGGTCAATATTATAAAAATTCACATATTCATCCGTAGATTGCAAACACTTTTTAGGATCATAAATAGCGGTCGGTAAAAAGTTAATAAATAATTTCCCCTCTAATTTTTTTAAAGCGAACGATTTAACCGCTTCTTGTCTACATATTTGATCTAAGTTAAATAATAAATCAGCTTGTTTGGCCTGAGCAATTAAGATATCTGGTGAGATAATTTGGTTATTTTCATCAATGCCGCGCATCAAAGCTTCATACCCTAAAATATGCATATCTTCATGATAAATCGGTTGAAATTTTATCACTAAGCTGCGGTTTTTTATAATATATCTCAAGCTTTTACTTTCTAAAAAGATCACCCATTCACTCAGTGATTTTACCACGTCTAAAGCTTCAAATGTTAATCCGTTTTACTATTAAACGGAAAAACCGTTATATCTTTTCTTTCCACTTCGTTAAATTGAGCACTTAGTTCATAAATTAAGGCTTCAAAGTCAGTGAAATGAATAGTGTAATAACCCTTGACTTTTTGATAGGTATATTTAGCCTTTAAAAAAGTTTCTAATAGCGGTTCATGATGAAAGGTAGGTAGCTTTAAATACACTCGATTATTTTCTTTTGAGACACTTGATGTTGATCACAGCGTTTACATTTCATAAAATCACCTTTTTTTAGTTATCGCTAACTTCATATAAATTCAATGCTTTTTTAGCATCCAAATAGCCCGCTTCAAAACGTGTTAAGTTTTTATTTTTTGAAAAATCCATAATCCCACCCAAATTGGTTGAAGGGTAGATATGAATAAGTTTTGATCCATCAATTGATTTTTTTCTTTTCAAACTTAATCTGAATAAATCAATGGCTATAATTTCATCACACCCAGCCTCTATTAATGGCCTAATTGGCAATCTTTCATACATCCCACCATCGTAATATTTTTTCCCATCGATGATGATGGGTTTAAACATTAAAGGAATGGCACAACTTGCTAAAATGGTATTTTTAATCTCAGTATCGCTTAAATCTTTTAAGTTCACATAATGCATCCAGTTTTTGTGTTCAAACAAATATTTAATGTTGGCTTTGATGAGTTCAAAAAATCCTGTTTTTTCATCCCCAACATAAGCAATCCCCACTAAAACATTACTTTTTCTTAACAAATCATAATCAAACATTTCATCCATCAAAGACTCTAATGCTTCAGTTTCATACATGCCCTTATCTAATAAGGTAAGTTTTTTATCCATCACTGATTTAATGATAGAAGGTGGGTGGGAAAACAACGTTTCACTGTGATTTGAAAGCCAAATCTCTTCGCCTTCTTTAAATTTATCCATAGCGACCATACTCGCGTTTAAAGACCCTACACTCACGCCGCTAATAAGGTCAACATTATCTAAGTATCCCATTTCTTTAAGGGCTTTTAAGGCCCCCATTTCATAGGCGCCTCTAGCGCCTCCACCACCCAATGCAATGCCACGTTTCATAGTAGACCTCCGGTTTAATAAGGTAGTATTTGGTCGTTTTTATAGACCGTTTTAATAATGCCACCGCCTAAACACACATCCCCATCATATATAACAGCGGCTTGTCCAGGGGTAACAGCTCGAACGGGGTGTTCAAAAACAATACGTAAAGTGTTATTCACTTCTTGAATGGTAACCAATTGATCGGCTTGACGGTATCTGAACTTCGCAGTAAACTTTTTATTCTTAAGGTGATAAGCTGGATGGATTAGATTCAAATCTTCAATATCACAATGGGTTGCATAAAGCATTTCATGGTGATAGCCTTGAGCTGCATATAAGATATTATTTTTCAAATCTTTACCGACGACAAACCATGGGGCATTATCAAAATCTTTATGACCCCCAATACCTAGCCCTTTTCTTTGACCAATTGTATAGTGCATTAATCCTACATGTTCACCAATTTTTTTACCCTCTAAGGTTTTAATTTCCCCACTTTGTGCCGGCAAGTAATTTCTTAAGAACTTATCAAAATCTCTTTCCCCTATAAAGCATATCCCAGTTGAATCCTTTTTTTCTGCGGTCGGTAGATTGACTTCTTTCGCAATTTTTCTTACTTCATCTTTAGGTAAATCCCCAATTGGAAATAAAACATTGTTGAGTTGTGATTGGTTTAATTGCGATAAAAAATAGGTTTGGTCTTTATTTCCATCTATGCCTCTTAGCATTTCAACCGTACCATCTTCATTATGTCTGACTCTTGCGTAATGGCCCATCGCAATATAATCAGCCCCTAAATTTAAGGCATGATCTTTAAAGGTTTCAAACTTAATATATTTATTACACATTACATCGGGGTTTGGCGTTCTTCCTTTTTTATATTCATCCAAAAAATAAGTGAATACATCGTCCCAATATTCTTCAATAAAATCCACTTTTTTTAAAGGAATCCCAATATGCTCAGCAACTTTTAGTGCATCTTGATAGTCTCTTTCTTGAGGGCATACGGCACTGTTTAATTCTGGGTTCCCTAAAATATCTGAGTTAGCGGCACTATCCCAGTTCACCATAAATAATCCAGTAACTTTATATCCTTGTTTTTTCAATAAATAAGCAGCAACGGAAGAATCTACGCCACCACTCATTCCAATAACGACATGTTTTGCCATATAAATCAATCCTTAATTTCTTTTATCGACGTCTGAAGGCATCCTAAAATCACTTCTTGGTGCTAAGGAAATGTCCAAGATTTTAGGTGCGTCAGGCGACGCTTGTCTTTTAAATTGTTGTGAATAAAATCGTGAGAAGAAGTTTTTAACATAATGCGTTGCTTCTTCATTCGTTAAATCAAATGTTTTAATGATCAACCATTTAATTCTGTTTTCATCATCCCCAAACCTTAAAAAGCGATGCATGATGAAATCATTAATATCATATTTCCCTAAGGTTTCTTCTGTTACTTGGTTTAATAATAACTCAGGGCTGATTGGCGTATTTAAGACATCTTCTATAATCGGTTCAATCGTCTGTGAAAACTTTAAGTTGGCATATTCTTTTACCATAAATCTTACCAATGTTTTCGGTATGCCTGCGTTGATATTATACATACTCATCTGATCACCACTATAGGTGGTAAACCCTAACGCAATTTCGCTCATATCGCCGGTTCCTAAAACCAACCCATCATGCATATTGGCTAGATTCATAAGCACCATGGTTCTTGCGCGTGCTTGTGCATTTTCAAATGCTTTATCAGGGGTTTTACCATCATGACCAATTAATTTAAAATGCGCATTGACATGCTCTTTTAAATCAATTTCTTTCATGGAAACGCCTAAGTCTTTCATTAAAGCATGAGCCTGGTTTTTTGTTTGTTTAGATGTCCCTAACGCAGGCATCGTAACCCCTATAATGCTTGTTCTATCCATCTTTAAAGCATCACTAACACGCGCCGCAATCAATAATGCCAAGGTAGAATCTAATCCCCCCGAAACACCGACAATAATCGACTTCGCCCCAATATGATTCATGCGTTTTATCAAAGCATTTTCTTGTAACGCAGCGATTTTTTCAAATGCTTTATGGATTTGTTCTCCCTTTGGCACAAAAGGGGTTTGATCGAATGATTGTTCAAACTTAAAGTCACGCGTTTTTTCAATGGAAAAATCAACTTCAATCGTATCCATTGGATGTTTATTTAAAGTGTCTCTAAACGATGAATGACTTTTACGAACAAACGCAATCTTTGATAGATCAATATCGCCATAAATAATTTCACTTTCTCTTGAGAAATGTTCGGTTTCTACCAATGTTTCGCCATTTTGTGCAATTAAGTTATGGCCAGAAAATACCGTTTCACTGGTAGATTCGTTCACCCCTGCACTACAGTAAATATAGGCACCAGCATTTCTTCTTGAGTGCTCAACAACGGTTCGCTTTCTGACGACTCGTTTGTCTAAATATTCATTGGAAGCACTTAAATTCACAATCATTTGTGCACCATTTAAAGCCAGTAAGTTTCCCGGACTAATCGGTGCCCACATATCCTCACATATTTCCACTCCAAATGATAAATTGGTTTCACTTTCTTTAAAAATAATCGATCCAAACGGAATCACTTGGTCTAAATAGCGAATCATTTTCGTTCTTTTTACGATATCATAGGCACTCGTGAACCAGCGTTTTTCATAAAATTCTTGGGTGTTTGGTAAATAAAACTTCGGCACAATGCCTAAAATTTTGTCGTTTTTAACCACAAATGCAACATTATATAAAATCCCTTCAATTTCTAAAGGGGCCCCAAAAATAACAATGCCTTTAAAAGGATTGTTGGTTAACAACCTGCCAATTTCATGTTTCGCGTCTTTTAAAAGAGAGTTTTGAAAAAATAAGTCATTACACGTATAGGCCGTAATGCCTAATTCTGGAAATACTGCCAATGACGCGTTGGTTTCTTTTAATAGTCTCAACATTTCATCGACGTTATATTTAGGATTCGCGACTTTTAATTTCGGTGTGATTGCGGCGACTTTTAAAAAATCATTATAATACATTTTATTCACCTCGGTATAAGTTATGTTGCTCGATATATTTTACCACGTCATCGCATAAAAGATTTGCGTTTCGCGTTTGTCTATATTCTGTAGAAGACGCATGGATATTAAAAGCTTCAATCAAGATGAAACGGTCTTTAACATAAGCAAGGTCTGGATGGCATTCAATCATTTTTTGAAGCGGTTGATTGTCACGATTTATGACAATAAACTTAAATTCCTGAATCATCTTATGAAAGTTTTTCCATCGATGCACATGCCTTAAGTTGTCAGCGCCTATGATAAATCCTAAGGGTTCATCTTTTGATTGTAGGCGTTTAAGGCTTACATAACTTCCTTTAAATGATTGATCATTTAATTCGATATCAGAAACCTTCACATCGTCATAAGGCTTCACCATTAGTTTTAGCATTTTAAAGCGATGATTTGCATATTTTAAAGATTCTTTTTTGTATGCTCTACCTACAGGTAAAAACGTAAACTGATCTATAGCAAGTTTACGTTTTAACGTTTTATACACTTCTAAATGCGCTTTCGTAGGTGGATTGAAGCTCCCACCATAAACAATATGCATACAATCACCCCCTACATTATAACATGCAAAATTAAAAGTTGGAATGTTTAAAATAAAGGCTTTATGCTATACTAGCGAGTGAGGTGATTATATGAAAATTAATAAAGATTACGTATTAACACTGGCAGAAGAAATTTTAAAAATTCCTTCTCCAAGCGGATACACTAAAGAAGTAACCAATCGCATTAAACAAGAAGCTGAATCATTCAACCTGCCTTATGAACAAACCAAAAAAGGAAACCTTATTATAACCATTGAAGGAAAGACCGATAAAACCGTTGGGTTGAGTGTGCATGTCGATACTTTAGGCGCGATGGTTCGAAGTGTCACACAAGATGGCGAGTTGCGCTTCACCTCTATTGGTGGCCCATCATGGCCCACATTAGATGGTGAATATTGTACCGTAAGAGCACGCGATGGCAACACCTATAGTGGAACATTTCTCTCAACATCCCCTGCAGTTCATGTCTTTAAAGATGCGGGGAGTAAAAAGCGAGATCCTGAGAATATGGTCGTTCGCTTGGATGAAAAAGTGCACTCTAAAGACGATGTAAAAGCGTTAGGCATTGAAGCTGGGGATTTTATATTCTTTGATCCTAAAACCACCCTTACGAACAATGGCTTTATCAAATCTAGGTTTTTAGACGATAAAATCAATGTTGCGTCGATGTTTGGGTTAATCAAAGCATTTAAAGAAAATAATCAACCCCCTCACCCAACCCTTAAAATACTCATCTCAACCTATGAAGAAGTCGGCCACGGGGCTGCGTTTATCCCACCAATGGATGAATTCATCGCAGTAGATATGGGATGCATTGGCGATGATTTAGGATGCAGCGAGTATGATGTCAGTATTTGCGCAAAAGATTCAAGTGGGCCTTATGATTTCGATTTAGTCACAAAATTCAAAGAAACCGCTATTCAAAACAGTATTAATCACGCGGTTGATATTTATCCTTTTTATGGTTCAGACGTCTCTGCAGCACTGCGCGGTGGGAACGATTTTAAAGGCGCATTAATCGGCCCTGGTGTGCACGCATCACACGGCATGGAGAGAACGCATTATGACGCAATCAAAAGCACAATCGAATTACTGTATCACTATCTAACTTAAGATGGAAACACATTGGATTTTTTGATCCAATGTGTTTTTTTTATTTAAAGTGTTTTGCCCATGTTCCGTTTTTAAAGATTTCTACCGTTTCGCCATTTTCTTGATGACCAATAATAGTTAAATCATTGCTTCCGACCATGAAATCGATATGGAGTTTGGAGCGGTTTATATTATGTTTTTCCGCTATTTCTTTTGGTTTTAATCCTTTGGTTTTAACGCTCATTGGATAAGCGTTACCAATCGCAAAATGACAACTTGCATTTTCATCTAAAATGTTATTGTAAAATACCGTATTTAATTGATTAACAGGACTTTCTATAGGAACCAATCCTACTTCTCCTAAAAATCTTGCGCCATCATCTAAGGCTATGATTTTTTCTAACGTTGATTGATCTTCGCTATCAATCTCAACGATTTCACCATATTTTAACGTTAACGCAAATGGTTTGATGAGTTTGCCTCTTACACTTAAGGGTTTGGTAACTTTAACTTTCCCATTCACACCAGTTTTGAGCGGGGCGGTGAACAATTCATACGCTGGCATATTGGGTAAAAAAACATCTTCATTTCGTTTTTGGGCACCGCTTAACCAAATATGGTCGCTAGGAAGTTCAACCGTTAAATCGGTTTCTTTTGATTTATAATGGAGTCTTCTAAACTTATATTGATTTAATTTTTGACGTTTTTTCTCTAAATCATTTAAATGGGTCGTCCAAGTTTCTATTGGTTTTTGATCATCTAACATCATGATGGTAATCAAGGCTTCATGAAGTTTCATTAAGGCATCTGAGTCGTTGGACTCGGGATAAACTTTTTTAGCCCAAATTAACGATGGGTAAACCGCAGTGCTCCATTTTAAGGTTTTCGCAATTTCTTCTTGGTAAGGACGCATTTTTGCGTTCAAAGCATTTTGTGCTTTTTGAACCTTTTTAGGATCAAGTTTATTGCTCATACCAGGGACGGGTGAAGATATATTAAGAAATGCGGCTTTACGGTTAATGGTATTACGGTAGCGGTCTAATACATATTCTGGGACATCTTCTAAAACAGTATCTTTGGCATAAGCGTAGGTTATACGGGGTAAAATGGGATCTTGCCAATTAATGTGAACTGTCCCACTTTTAAAGGTTTTATACGCTTCTTGAACCAACGCTCTAACAAAATCTTGAGCGCTAATAGGCGCGTTGATAACTAGGTCTTCATCTTCTTTTAAGTTAAGGCCTCTATATAAGACTAATCGTGCATATGTTATTAATAATTTATCATTCATGAGTTGAACCTTTCTTGTTGAATGGATTTTTGAAAAATGGTTTGACCATATAATTTACAATACCTTTGGGAAAGTTTGCAAGTCCCCCAGATACAACTTTCGGCATCAATCTAAAACTTTCTCGATAGGCTTCAATACGTACTTTTCTTGTAGAATGCATTTTGTTTTCTTGGAATAAATATTTGCGTGTCACGATTCCAATTCGGCACGTTAACATCCCATTGGATATGCCTTGAAAGACACTGTTTGTCATGCCTCTTACAACCGGAATGTCACGGATGGTGTCTCCAATTCTAGAAGGAAGGGCTTCATTTATATCAATATCTTCTAACCCTTCCGCAATCATGGCGGTTACTGCTACATTAAGGGTTAGTTTTGCAAGTCGCAAATAAGAAGGTCTAAACCCACATTTTTTAGTAATGGTGCGTATCATTCTTATATTAGAAAAAATCACCGCCAGCATATCCAAACTTCCGTTTTGTGAAACCGCAGTCGTCATTAATACGGTTTGTGAGTGATGAATAATCGTTTTGTCGACTTCATCTTTGATTGAGCCTTTAAAAACCGTATCGATGGCTTCTTTTAATGTGTCTGAATCTTTAATGTGTTTTTCTAATAAAGTTCTTTCTTGATCACTCAAATAATCAAGTTTTAACATCGTTTTGGCCGCTTTAATATAGGTCTTTTTATTTTGTTCATCATCCAAAGCTTCTATGGTAAACGTTGGTGCCATCAAGATGACACGAATAGGGTTAATGACGAGCAACCAAACCAAAATAAACGCTAAAACATAAAACCCATATTCAAGCCCAATATGAATAGTAGAAAGCCTTTCACCCACACTGATGACGTGGGACGCTAAGATTAATAATAGTAGAATAACAAATCCTAAAATAACAGATATCCAAAATGTTTTACGGTTCATCTTTATCCCTCACTATTGTCAAAACGAATATAACAATTAATATTGTTTTCATGACTTTTTTTAAATCCACACGACTCATAAAAAGCATTGGCACTTAATGAATCCGCATCTGTGATTAAAACCTTTTGACGGATTGATAGGTTCTCACTCACCATTTTATTCAGTAATTGTTTGCCAATGCCTTTATTCTGAAACGCTTTTAAAACGATGATGTCTTGAATATATAAAATATGGACGTGATCACTAATTGAGCGAACAATCCCAACCAACGATTCATCGATGTAAGCACCATATACTTTATATGATGACTCAAACATTTGTTTAAAGCCATCCTCGTTGTCTAGATAAACACTCCACCCAGCGTCTTGGTAAAGGTTTTTGATTGCGTCAAAATCAAAATCTGTCATTCGTTTTATTTTCATGGGTAAACTCCTAAAATGATTTAGTATCTTTATTATAACGAATTATTACCGTTTTTCATATGTTAAATTAAGGTTTAAAAAAACAACCTCTCCAACGAACGTTGAAGAGATTGTTTTAACTAGTGGTTGATTATAATCCAGCGATTTGTCCACCATCCGCAACAAATTCAGCGCCTGTACAGAAGCTAGATTCATCACTGGCTAAGAAAAGCACTAAATTAGAAATTTCAATTGGATCGCCAATACGGCCTAATGCGTTTGATTCCCCCATTTGTTCGACCAATGACTTATCAACATTAGGGTTTTCCATTGTCATCGGTGTCCGAATAACACCTGGATGAACAGAGTTTGCTCTAATATTAAATTGGCCCCAATCTAAAGCGGCGGTTTTTGTCATTCCGCGTACCGCGAATTTCGTAGCGGTGTAGGCTGAACCATTAGGATTTCCTAACATACCAGCAATTGAAGAGATATTAACAATTGAGCCAATCCCTGCTTTTTGCATGGAAGGAACCGTTATTTGCATGCCAAGATATACGCCCAATTGGTTAATCTTATAATGCATGTCATACTCTTCGTCTGTAAACTGATCCCACGGTTTAACTTTAGCAATTCCTGCGTTGTTCACTAAAATGTTAATTGGCCCGAACGTTTCTTCCGCGTCTTTTACAACACGCTCCCAGTCCTCTCTTTTGGTGACATCATGTTTCATAAATACACAATTCTCACCGAGTTTTTTAGCGGTTTTTTCGCCATCTATAATATCGGTGATAACAACTTTTGCGCCCTCTTCTAAGAAGCGCTCTGCATGTGCAGCACCCATACCGCGTGCAGCACCAGTTATAAGTGCAACTTTCCCATTAAGTCTGCCCATCGTGTCCAACCTCCTTTTTATATTTTGATATTCAAATTATATAAAAAATATTTTTATTTGTAAACGCTTACGCACCAATAAAAAAACATCCAACACGATTGTGTTGGACGTTAATGCTTATGAACAATTTCTTGATGGGCTATATGGCCGTTTTCTAAATAGACAATACGGTCAGCAATATCTTTCGCATCATCATAATCATGTGTCACAAAGATACTTGTCATATCGGCTTGTTTCATAATAGAGCGAAGTTCATGTCTAATCTTCAACTTTAAATCCGCATCTAAATTGGAAAACGGTTCATCCAATAATAAAATGTCTGGACTCGGCGCAAGCGCTCTTGCGAGCGCAATACGTTGTTGTTGACCGCCTGAGAGTTCGTGCGGGTATGCATTGATTTTATCTTCCATATCGATCAATTTTAACATGTCTAAAACTCTTGTTCTTTTCATATCTTTTCCGTACTTTCTAATGCCAAACGCAATGTTTTTAAACACATTCATATGTGGAAATAAAGCATAGTCTTGAAAAACCATGCCGACATGTCTTTTTTCACATTCAACAAACGTATTGGCACTGCATAAGGTTTCTTCATTAATTTCAATGGTTCCTTTTTCTGGCATCTCAAGACCGCTTAAAACTCTAAGTAACGTAGATTTTCCGCTCCCACTACTGCCTAAAATTGCGACAATCTCTCCTTCTTCCATAGAAAAAGAGATGTTTTTTAAAACGGATTCTTTTTTCGTGTATTCAAAATCTACATTTTCAATTTTAACGTACATTGACAGGCACTCCTTTTTTCTTATAATGGGTTAAAAAATATATCGCAAGGGTTCCGACTGCTATTAATACCAAGGCTGGGACTGCGCTTTCTTGTAACATTTCTTCTCTCGCATACCTAAAGACTTCACTGGCTAAGGTATTATAATTCGTTGGTCTTAAGATAAGTGTTAATGGTAATTCTTTAATGACATCAATAAACACAATAATGGATGCGCTAATCAATCCGTGTTTTATTAAGGGAAGGTCAACGGATAATAAGGTTCTTATTTTTCCTGCTTTTAAAGAGTAAGAGGCTTCGGTATATTTCTCACCAATTTTATCGTAAGAGGCTTCTATTGAGTTATACCCAATTGCCATAAACCTTAATACAAACGCAAACGTTAACATAGCTAAGGTTGAAGAAATCACTAAACGCCCGCTATCAGGATTAAAGAGTCTATATAAAGGATAAAGGCTACGGTCAATATCTTGAATGAATATCATCACCGCAATCGCAATGACGGCCCCTGGAATTGCATACCCTAAGTTCGTGACTTTTAATAACCCTTTTTTGAATTGATTTTTAACGCCGCGATTATAGTTGGCAAGCATTAATGCGATAAATACAGTAATTAATGTTGCGCTGAGGGCAAGGGTTAATGAGTTGATAACTAAAAAGATGAACTCTAGACTAAAGACATCTTTGAAGGTGAGGGTTGCGTAATATATTAATTGAAAAAGCGGAATAAAAAACGCGAAAGCCATAATCGTCCATAAAACCATCGGTATGAATAGTTTTTGCCATCCTTTTAATGGGATTCTTTCAATCGGACGTCCCTTTACATGCAGGGTATATCTTCTTTTCCCGCGTATAAAACGTTCGATAAAAATAATCGCAAACACTAAAATCATTAAAACCGCACTCAAACGTATCGCTGCGACGGTATCGCCTAATGAAAACCAAGCATTAAAAATCGCAAAACTAAAGACTCTGACATTAAAGTATGCAACGACCCCATAATCATTTAGCGTCTCCAAAACCACTAAAAGCGTTCCAGCGACTAAAGCGGGTCTTAACAGTGGTAAAACAACGCGAAAAAACACAACAAATTTATTGGCTCCAAGCAATCTTGCATTTTCACTAAATGAAGCACTTTGTTTGGATAGTGCGCTTCTTACCAACATATAAACATAAGGAAAAAGGGTTAATACAAATATAAAAATCGCCCCATTTATATTCATCATATTTATCCTTAATGGCAAGTTAATCATTCTAAAAAATCGTGACAATGTCCCCGTATATGAAACCATATCTGCGTAAACGTAGGCCGCAATATATGAAGGCATTGCCAAAGGCAAAATTAAAAACCAACTTAAAAGCTTTCTTCCTTTGAAATCAAAGCGGGTAATAATATAGGCACTAAATAAGCCAATTAACGCGGAAAATACCGCCACAAAAGCGATCATGATAACCGTGTTAACAATATAGGCATTTAATAGGTTTTCTCTTATATGGATCCAGGCATCAGATGGCGGTGTCAATATCTCTACTAAAATATTGAGCATCGGCAAGATAATAAGTAAAGCCGCAGCGACACTGATTACACTGAATATATTAATATTTCTTTTTAATCGCTTCAGCATATGAAATCCTTCTTTTAAAAATTTATTCCCAACCTACTTCATCCATAATAATGGTTGCTTGGTAACTGTTTTCACCTAACGCACTTAAGTTAATGTCTTGTGCATTAAATTCTCCCCATGATTTCAATAAATCATGCGCTTCAACATTAGGGTTGATTGGGTATTCATAATTTGCATTCGCAAAACTCGATTGGGCGTTTTTTGAAGATAGAAATTCAATAAACTTAATCGCTGCTTCAGGGTTATTTGAATATTTTGTGACGCCTGCAGCAGAAACGTTCACATGCGTACCTGTTGAGTCTTGATTAGGAAAAAAGACTTCTACAGTGTTGGCAACCTCTCTTTCAAATGCATCCGAAGAATACATCATACGACCTATATAATATGTATTCATAATCGCAACACTCGCGCCACCTTGGACAACATATTTGGCTTGGTCTCGATCATTGCCTGAAGGCCTTCTTGCAAAATTGTTAACAAGTCCACTCGCAAAATCACGTGCTTGTTCTTCTCCCAAAATTTCTATAAATGAAGCCATTAAAGATTGGTTATAAATATTGGTACTTGTACGCGTGACGACTTCACCGTTAAATCTTGGTTCTGTTAATGCTTCATAGGTCGATAGTTCGCTTTCATCCACTCTAGAAGGGTCATAAACCAATACACGAGCGCGCATTGTTAAACCAAACCAATAACCATCCGCATCACGGTAGTTTGCAGGGATGTTTTCGGATAATACGTCACTTGAAACCGAACGTAAAACCCCTTGTTCTTTTGCTCGATGCAATCTTCCAGCATCCGCAATCATTAATATATCAGCATTCGTATCTTCGCCTTCGTTTTCTAAGCGATTGATCAATGGATCAGCATCACCATCAATGACATTGACTTGAATGCCTGTTTCTTCTTCAAATTGATCAAACAATAATTGATCGGTATCGTAGTGTCTTTCTGAGAACACTGTTATGCTTTCTGAGTCACTAGAAACCCCTAGTGTACAAGCAGAGAGCATAAAAACAAAAGTACTCACAGAAAGGAACAACCATAGCTTTTTCATATAGAAATCCCTTTCTAATTTATAAATATTATATTTTGTTTGTTTCGTGCGTTATTATATGATTAACGCCCATGAATGTCAAAGCTATTAATATATTTTATAAATAGTAATACAGCTTTATCTTCACATTATAAAAAAAGGCGTAAATACGCCTTTTTAAACCTTATACAAATTTGTTATCATTACATTTTTATAAAGAAAATTAATGAAATGTAGGGTCTTCACCATCAATAATGGAAAGTTTTTCAACATCATACCCTAAATGTTCAATCGTTTCGATGATGTCCTCAGCAAAAGATTCATCTTGATCAAAGTGAAATCTTCCAAACTTTCTTTCTAAAGAAATTTCACTTTTATGAACCCCAATTCTATTTAAGATATTCGTAATACTATTGATACATGACCCACAGTGCATGCCTTGTATTTTCAAATTTAAAATATTGATAGAACCACTCCTTAAGATAATTTTAGTGCTTCTGTTAAGCAAGTTCCACTATTTTCATAGGTCCCAAAATGGGTTTCAACACTGAATCCATTATATTGAACGTTGATCGTGAAATCTTTATAGCTTGGTAGCCATAGCCCATAAAATCCATTATCTAACACAGTCACTTCATCATCTAAATAAACGTCTCCTGCATCATCGGTAATGGTAACTTCCATCGTTTCATTAGCAAGTTCTGATTGACAAGTTACTAAGTTATGATTATGACACGGATGCGTATTATCCAAGTAAGGCGCGAATGAAAGGTAAAATTTATCTTCGGGTACAGGATAAATATTTTCTTCTTCGGTATTAATCACTAACGATCTTTCTAAAATTCCAGCACTAATAATCGATCCATCTAACGTTTGTTCGTCTAAAGCTAAAACCATTTCTTCAACACTTAAATCTTCGATCCCATATCTTTCATAGACACTTTGATTTGATTGGGTATTTATAAAATACAATGTTCCTATAAAGACAACCCCTAAAATAATGAATGTTATTGGTAATTTTTTCACTTAGCTTTCCTCCAAAATTCTTTTTGTTTGTAAATACGTTTCTTCATCAATTTCTCCACGTGCATAGCGGTTTTTTAAAGATTCCTTCGCACTATCTTGATAAGTGCGCGACGGTTTGTCGTTTTGATCGATCAATAGGTATAACCCTAGAATCACAAAAATCCAAAAGATTCCCATTCCAAATCCATGGCCCCCACCATGATGTCTGTATCCAAATTCGCTAACCCCTAATGATGGGGTAATAAGTATCGCAAAATAGATAATAAGACTTATAACACTCAATCCTAATATAACCTTTAAAAATTGTTTCATATGATCACCTCATCTAAAGGATATAAAACCAATGTGAAGGAATTATGAACGAAAATGAATAATTGTTTTCTTTTGTTTGTTTGAGGCATCTTCAATCGCTAAGCTAAAGCCATGATACGATAGGATTTTTTCTACGATTTTCAAGCCTTTTCCACTACTTTTAGGACTAAAGATATTGCTTGGTTGTTCAATTGAAGAATCATTTTTACTAGTGGCTTCATTCATGATTGAAAAGCGTTCATCATCAAGATAAACGGTTACTTCACTCGACGAGGGAGAATATTTTAAGGCGTTTTGAAATAAATGGTCTAACACACGTTTTAAATCTTTATGATTGCCTTTAAGAAATACTTCTGATTGTATGTCATATTTTAAACGTATGGTTTTTTCGGTATATAAAACCTTATGATATTCAATCACTTCTTCACATAAAGCCGAGAAGTTGATTGATGTAATATTTTTTTCTTCGCTTCCCTCAATAATTTCATTGATGAGATTGGACATTTTTTCACTTTCTTCATTGATTGAATCCATAAGAGACTTATCTAAAGCGATTCTATCGTGTATTACGCCATCCATTAATCCACTAATAATCGTTAACGGGGTTTTTAAATCGTGGGCAAGTGATTGGATTTCTTGGTAGTGGGATTGTTGCATTGAATCAATTTTGTGTAAGGCTTCATCAAATGTTATTGCGATAAAATTAAAGTCTTCAAAGTAATAAGTCTTTGTTTTCCCTAAAGCATGCATAGAATGCTTAAGCGACATAAGATCATTTTCTATATGGGTTTTAAATTGGTTAATTTGTTTGGTAAAGTAAATGATAAAACTAATATAAAGTACAATTAAAAATAAGTTAATGGTGAATAAATAAAACAAGTTCGTTAAAAAAAGATTGCTTTGTGCATTATCTATGGTAATGCTCGCGTATCGTTGTTCATCTAGATAAACATCATATTCGCCACCTCCACTCGGAGGCGTTTGCGTAGTATATTGATGGGTGCTATCAGTTGTTTCATACGTTAGGTAAACGGCATGAGTATGTCCATAATGTTCTAAATATGTGATCGCCGTTTCATCATCGGTATAGGCAATTAAATGTTCTACCATCTCTACGAGATTTTCATTTTGCGTTTCTATACTGGTATTGATATAGATGGTATTGATACCGATCACAACAACATTGATCAATATAAATAAAATCGTAAAAGTAATCTTAAACGTTTTTGAAATGGAGCGGTTTAAATAAGGGATTAAATTACGCATATATTACACCTCTAAACCTATACCCACCACCATAAATGGTTTGAATTAACGATTGGTCGTTTAATTTTTTTCGTATATTTTTGATGTAAGTATCCACTATACGATCGTAGGCTTCACTTTTAGATAAGCAGCCTTCAATGATTTGTTCTCTTGATAATACCTGAGAAGGATGATCAATAAAAAACGATAGAATAAGACTTTCTTTATATGTTAGATTAATGGGGGCATTATTTTTATAGAGTCCCTTTGATTTTTCGTTAAACACATACAAATCATCGTTGAATGAAAATCGAAGCGGTTAATTTTTGTTTAATCGTGCCTCAATATTTCTTACCTTTAGCAATACTTCATCTATTGAAAAAGGTTTGTTGATATAATCATCTACCCCTTCACTCAATAAAGCGAGTTTCGCAGACTCTCCACTTTTTGCTGTTAAAACAATGATATAAACATCACTGTTTTTTCTAAGTGCTTTGATTAGGGTCTCCCCTTGTATATTAGGTAACATTAAATCACTTATTACCAATTGGACAGGTTCATTTTTTAAATAAGACAAAGCAGCCTCAGCGGTTAAAAACGATTTAACTTTATGAGATTCTTGTTTTAAATAAAGACTCAACATGTCATTGATTTTTCTTTCGTCTTCAATCAGTACTATGTGCATCGACCCACCTCCACTTTAGCATACCATTATTTGTAAAAACCCCACCCTTTCACACTAAAAAAGATAAGCACACGCTTATCTTTAAAGAGATTTATACAGTTTGTAATACTTTTCAACCAATCCATCTTCAAATGGGCCTTTTTTTTCATTAACCAATGATTTTAGCGTATCAAGTTCCACCTCCAAAATTTTTCTAAGTTTGGGTGGATATTCCATTTGCTTTTTATGTCGATTGTATTCGTTACGGTCTAAAACGCGATACGAAAAATCTGGTTTCACTTTAATATCAAGATCATAATCGATATATTTAATGGCCTCATCATCCAAGACATACGGTGAGGCTATATTACAGTAAAAGGCAATCCCTTCTTTTCTTAAGATTCCTATACAATTAAACCAATGTTTCTTGTAAAAAAAGGTGACAGAAGGTTCTTTCGTAAACCAAAATCTCCCATTATTTTCTATAACTTTGGTTCGTTTATTCGCAATCACGATATAATCTTCAGTATTTTCAATAACTCTTGCATTGGTCCATATTCGGTGCAGTGATTCATCGTGTTTATAGCTTTGAACGACTATTTGATCGCCTAAATCATACATTTTAACACTTCCAGTTTATTGGTCTAAATAATCTTTTCCTTTGAGTGAATCTGGTTCATGGGTAAATAAATCATTATAGTCTTGTTGACGTAAGACTTCATAAGATAAAATTGCGACGGTATTGCTTAAATTTAAACTTCTAACGTTTTCACTCATGGGAATTCGCATTAAGCGATCTTTATGCTGTTTTAATATTGACTTGGGAATCCCACTTGATTCGCTTCCAAATATTAAATATATATCTTCTTTAGTTTGTTTAAAGTTCATTTCACTTGGGGGTTTTTGACCATATCTTGTTAAAAAGAAATATGTTCCTTTGGTTTTTTCAAAAAACGTTTCAATATTTGGATAGACTTCATATTCAAGGTGTTTCATATAATTTGCGGCGCTTCTGGTGACATACTTCGCATCCAGTGAAAAACCAAGCGGTTCAATAAGATGTAATTTAAAATGGCTTCCTACACAAGTGCGCATAATATTTCCTGTGTTTTGAGGAATTTCTGGTTGATATAAGACAATATGATTCATTTGTTTTGTCCTTTCTTGATGGTATTTAACGTTTCATTTAACCATGGCGTATTTAATGTTTTTTCAACAATTTGTAAGTACTTTGGTAATTCTTGGTCGTTTTGCGTATAGAGTAATGCCAAAGCGTTGCGTTTTAAAACACTCATTCCACGCCATGAAAAGGCGTAATCTTTATAGTGTTTCATCAGTGATTTGTTTGATGTGCTCAGTAAAGTTTTTAGGTGGATTTGAGCGGCTTCGTCACTTTCAAACACTGCTTTTTTTATTGGGGAAATGTCTTTATTTTTCGGACAGACATTTTGACAAATATCACATCCGAATAAATAGGTCTTCATCTTCGATAGTTCATAAGTGTTTAATGGTTTTTTTTCTTGTGTAATATGGGACATGCATAAATGAATATCCATATGATGTTTGTCTAAAGCCTTTACTGGACAAGCATCAATACACTTCGTACAATCTGCGCAATCGTCGAGTAAGTAAGGTTCAACGCTTAAAGGGGCATCTATTAAGAGGGTTGCTAAATATAGATGGGTTCCAAAGGTTGGGTGAATTAAAAATTGATTGTGCCCAATGAACCCCATTCCGGATAAGAACGCTGCGAACCTTTCATCCAACTTTGAGATATCGACATTGCCTTTGGCTTTGATGTTTTTCATTTTAAGTGCATTTTCTATGTGTTTAAGGCGCTCATTAAATACTAGATGATAATCTTTTCCGTGGGCATACCTAGAGATATATCCATAGCCTTTTCCTTTATATATAGGACGTTCTTTTTGATAAGATAAAGCCAATACCACGATTGTATCATACCCTTTTAAAAAGGAGAAATCCTCTTTTAAATGGCTAAAGTGTTTTTCCCGAAAGGCAATGTATGTTTTTACTGGAATGGTTTTAAAATCATCTACATATTGATTTAAAATAGTTTTCATCATCTTATCTTCCCCAAAAAATTGGTGGATGCGCTAAGCATCTCACCAATTTATCGTGTCGACCAATTGGTCGATTGACGCAAGTCAACTCACCTATAGTATAAACTAAAATGTCAAATTTTCAAAATCAAAAAAACTCCCAGGTTTCCCTGGGAGAAAAAAAGGAGATATCATGAAGTATTATATATCGTGTGTTGCGGAGTTGGTATTTTAGGTAATGTTACATAAAATGTTGTTCCTTGAGAAATTTCTGAGACAAATGAAATGGTTCCCCCCATTTTCTCAATGATCGTTTTTGTAAGGGTTAAGCCAATGCCACTACCCCCTTGACTTCTAGAAGGTTCGGCGACAGTGAAGAGTTCAAAAATATCTTTTTGAAAGCTTTCTGGGATGCCATCGCCTTCATCTTTGACACTGAGTAATACCTTCCCTTCATCTTCCGTTAAGGTAATGGTTATAACCCCATTGTCTTTTGAAAATTTAATCGCATTATCAACTAAATTTTGCCAGGCATTATAAATTAAGTTCGCATTTCCTCTTATTGAAATATCTTCTAACTCTAAATTAAACGAGATATTTTTACTTTCCCATTCGAGTTGGGTTGATTGAAGCACGTTTCTAATTTGTTCTGCGAGATCAATAAAATCAGATTTATTGATAATATCAGTATTTTCAATTTTACTAAGTGCAAGCATGTTCGTAGTCATTCCAGAGAGTCTTTTCGCTTCTCTTTCGATGGTTTCAATCGCATTATATTGTTTGTCTTTTGAGAGTTGATTGGTTCTTAAAAGATGCGCATAGCCTTGAATTGCAGAAAGGGGTGTTTTCATTTCGTGAGAAATATTTCTAACAAAATTTTTGTTTACATACGCATTCTTTCTTAATTGTTGGCTCATCAAGTTAAAGTTTTCAGCCAATGTTGCAAGTTCGTCTTTCCCTTGAATTTTTAAGTTTGCGGAAAAATCACCTTCTGATATTGTTTTCGTTGCGTTGGTGATTTTTTTAATTCTTTTCACAATTAACTGATTGATGAAAAACGCAAATAAGATAAAAATCGCAAGCGCTGTTGCAAACATTCCAACCAAAAATTCTAATTCCGCAAACTCTTCTATGCGGGCGTAGGATTCAAAAATATTCAATAAGATTCGGTATAGAAAAAAGATGATAAGGAGTGAGAATAATTGAAATGAAATAATTTTTATCGACATGTGTTTCATTCGATAACCGCCTTATATCCTAGTCCTCTTACCGTTTCTATACTAAAGCTTTCTGTTTGAATGCGTTCTCTTAATTTACGAATATGCACATCAACTGTTCGATCGGTACTTTCTGAATCATACCCCCATATTTCATTCATTAATTGATTTCTTGTGAATATTTTATTAGGATAGGATAACAATTTGAAAAGCAGTTCAAATTCTTTTTTAGTGAGTGGAATATCGTTATCATTAAATGTCACTTTTTGGGTGTCTGAATCCAATACGATATCGGGCAATACAATTTTATTTTCACTGGCAATTTGGTACCTTCTTAGTAATGCTTTAATTCTTAAGCCCAATTCCGAAAAATCAACTGGTTTGACCATATAATCATCAACTCCCGCACTGAATGAAGCGGTTTTATCTTCTATATCTGATAACGCGGTTAATGCGATGATTGGAAAATCAGTACGGATTTCACGAATTGACTCAATCAGTTGATTGCCATCCATTTTAGGCAACATAATATCTATAATTGCTAAATCTATATGTTTATTTTCAAATGTCTCTAAAGCATCTAAGCCATTTGAAGAGGCGTAAACATCGTACCCTGATTGTTTAAGGTAGCCTTCTAAGAGGTCTCTTAAAGCGTGGTCGTCTTCTGCGATTAACAATCTAATCATAAGTGGTTGACTCCTTTCTAAATCATGTACGATACATAAAAAATCATACTTGATTATTGTTAAATCAATATTAATTTAAATGGCTTAAAAATTAAATCCCTCCAAAGCTCATGGAGGGATAATTTTCAAGCATGCTTCGCACGGATTTTTTCTTTTAGTGAAGGATCAAATGATTGAGCTTTGATCATTTCAATTTCTTCTTTATATGGTGCATAAACTCTTTTTTTGTCTTCTTCTGTTTTTGGTAAATATGGCGTTTCTAATATTTTAGGGATATGCGCAAAGCGCTCATCATGAATGATCGCGTTTAAAAGTTCAAACCCAATAAACCCAAAGCCAATATTTTCATGACGGTCTTTAGACGCGCCTCTTTCATTTTTAGAATCATTGATATGTAAAACACTGATGCGCTCTTTTCCAACAATATCATCAAAGGATTTTAAAACGCCTTCAAAATCGTTGACGATATCATACCCTGCATCATGAACATGACAGGTGTCAAAACAAACACTTAAGCGATGAGAATCTTTGACGCCATCAATAATGGCTTTCAATTCTTCAAAATTTCGACCAATTTCTGTTCCTTTCCCACTCATGGTTTCTAAAGCGATTAATGTATCAAGGTTTTTCGTGTTTTCAAACACTTTATCCAATCCTTTGATAATTCTCTTAATCGCTGCTTCACTGCCTTGCTTAACATGTGCACCAGGATGAAGCACAATTTGAGAAACCCCCATCGCAGCGCTTCTTTTGACTTCTTCGGTTAAAAATTCGACTGCAAAATCTTGTTTGTCTTCACTCGGGTTTGCAAGATTCATAATGTAGGGCGCATGCACGACAACATCTTGTGGGTCAATGCCTTTTTCTTTCATAAGCGCTTTACCCGCTTCAATGTTCATTCTATCAATGGCTTTTCTTCTTGTGTTTTGTGGGGCTCCTGTATAAATCATAAAGGCTGTTTCTCCGAAACTTAACGCTTCTTCAACACTTCCTAAAAACATTTTTTCACCATTCATTGATACGTGTGATCCTAATTTTAACATGATTTACTTCACTCGCTTTCTTGATTGACTTTGCATTCTATTTTGTTTATGGTGAACATTTTTTTGATAAGCCCTTGTTAAGACTTGTTGATCGGTTTCTTTGGTGATTAGTTCACCTTTTTTAAGGGCAACAAATTCAAATGAGACTTCTTCTTTTACCAAAAAGTCAAACGCTTGTTGATTCTTTTTCGTATATAATGTATAAACATCGCCACTTTGTTTCATTCTGCCTGTTCGGCCACTTCTGTGGATATAAAAGGTCATATCTTTAGGAAAATTATAATTAATGATGTGTGAAATTCCTTTAATGTCAATTCCCCTAGAGGCCATATCAGAGGCCACTATATATTGAACATTTAGTTTATCAATGTCTCTTAACACTTGTTTTCTCTCTCTTGGTGATAAATCTCCATGCAGGGCAGTCACTTGATATTTTAGACGTCTTAAATGCCCACTTAATTGGGAGGCCTCTTCTTTTGTGTTGGTAAAAATAATCGCAAGGTAAGGGTTAAAGGTTTTGAGCAATGATTCTAAATCATTTAAACGATTTTCTTCTGTTGTTCTTAAAAAGTAATGATTGATGTCTAAATGCTTTAACCTTTTTTTATCCAAAATCACTTTATGAGGATGATGCATACTTTTTTGAACGAAGTGTTCTAAATGTTTTGGTATGGTCGCAGAAAATACCATCATTTGACTTTCTTTTTTTACTGTCGAAGCAATCGCTTCGATTTCTTTCATAAACCCTTGGTCTAAAGCCATATCGGTTTCATCAATAACCAACGTTTTCGCGGTGTGGATTTTTAAAACATTTTCCTTCACCAATAAGTCATAAAGTTTTCCAGGCGTCCCAATCACAATTTGAGGTTGATTGTTTTTTAACCATGCAATTTCTCTTTCACGGTCTGATCCGCCTTTAAAACTTTTGATTGAAATATGCCCTTCATAATAAGACGCAATTTCTTTAGCGAACTTCTCGATTTGACTGGCGAGTTCACGCGTTGGGGATATAATGAGTGCTTGGACGTTGTTTAAAGATTCATCTAATTGTTCGAATATCGGCAGTAAAAAAGCGTGACTTTTGCCACTGCCTGTCTCAGAAGCACCGATAATATCTCTTCCTTTAATCGCAAACGGTATGATTTTTTCTTGAATTTCTGTAAAGGTTTGAAATTCTAGTGCTTTTAAGGCATTATTAATATAGGACTTTTTAAATTGATACATATAATCACTTCTTTCTAGTCTCTATTATATCTTAATCAGTTCGATGTTTCTACTATAACACAAACAAGGAGATGGTGAATATCGAAGTTGTGAAAATTACACCACGTGGGTATTGTCACGGAGTTGTCCACGCGATTAACCAATTAAGAGATATCCTTAAAGACAAAACGATTAACCGCCCCGTATATATATTAGGAAAAGTTGTCCACAATCAAAAGATTGTTGATGATTTTTCTAACTTAGGCTTGATCACCTTAGATGAAAAAGGAAAAACACGATTACAATTACTTGATGAAATTGAAAAAGGAACGGTCGTGTTTACTGCACACGGTGTCAGTGAACAAGTCTATGAAAAAGCCAGACAAAAAAACTTAGATATAATTGACACAACGTGCAAAGATGTTATGCAGTCACAAAACACCATTAAAAAGTATCTACATGATGGCTATAAAATATTGTTTATAGGGAAAAAAGACCATCCTGAAGTAGAAACTGCGCTTTCTTATGATGATGTTTATTTAATTGAAAAACCACGTGATATTCATGCTTTATCGTTTTCAAAAGACACTAAGATTGCTATGACCAATCAAACAACAATGAGTATATTCGATGTTTATCATTTAAACGAAGCCATTAAAAAGAAATATCCTTCCGTCGTGATTTTAGATGAAATCTGTGACGCAACAAAATTACGTCAACTTGCGATTAAACACCAACCCAAAGATATTGATTTTTGTTATGTTGTTGGGGATCCTTATTCAAACAATTCTAATAAGTTAGTGCAAGTTTCAATAAATAGTGGCGTCCCTGCAAGGTTAATTGAATCTGTTGAAGATATTAACACCAATCATTTAAAGAGCATTAAAAAAGTGAGTGTTACTAGTGGCGCTTCTACCCCAACCCAAATTACCAATGAAGTCATTCATTTTCTTAACCATTTTAAAGATCAGCATGCGAATCAACGTCCAAAAAGCCAATACAAAACCACGAACCTTTTTAAACCTTAAACACTCTTTTAGTAGGGTGTTTTTTAGTATAATTGTGATAGTTTGTCATAATTCACAATAAAATATGTTAAAATAAACATCGAGGAGAGTGATAAAAATGAAATTTGAAGATTTTAAATACGAACGCCCAGATATGGACACGTTCAAAACATCATTTCAAAAAGCATTGAAAACATTCGAAACAGCTAAAAGTGCGGATGAACAAGAAAAGGCCATGGATACTATCAATCAGTTAAGATTTGATTTTAGAACAATGTCTACTTTGGCGAACATTCGGAATTCTATCAACACAAAAGATGCCTTTTATGACAAAGAAAAACAATTTTTCAACCAAAATTCCCCGATTTTTTCACAGCTTAATAATCAATTTTATAAAGCATTGAGAGCAGCAACATTTAAAGATGAACTCACCAAACGTAAAGGGCAAT
>LFIK01000388.1_pt1 | contig 32942 bp, 30 predicted proteins | sample 643401 | NCBI WGS metagenome assembly LFIK01 (sample SAMN03777447, study PRJNA286221) | soda lake metagenome | biome: soda lake; feature: Kulunda steppe; material: water; isolation source: sample T5-Br brine of Lake Tanatar-5 | place: Russia: Kulunda steppe | collected 2010-07
CCGAAGGCGTCGAAGAGGCGCCCGGCGATGGGCGACATCAGCCCCATGATCACAGCACCCGGCAACAAGAGCAGACCGGTCTGAAAGGCCCCAAGGCCCAGCACGTTCTGTACGTAGATGGGGATCAGTGTCTGTGGCCCGATCAACAGCGAGAAGACAATAATCGACAAGACTGTGGTCAGGGTAAACGTCCGGTTATCGAATACCCTGAACTCCAGCATGGGCCGCCCAAGCCTCAGTTGCTGGGGTATGAAAACAGCCAGCGCACCGATACCGATGGCCAGGGCGAGCCAGACCTGGCCACTGCCCCAGCCCGCCGTGCCAGCGATGCTGAAACCATACAGTAACCCGCCCCAGCCGAGGGTGGACAGCGCCACTGACAATGGATCAATGCGTGTATCGCGCTGCTCGGTGACATTGCGCATGGTGAACCAGGCGCCGACAAGCACCATAGACACGACGGGGATCAGAATGAAAAAGAGTGAGCGCCAACTGTAATGGTCGATGACCCAGCCGGACAGCGACGGACCAATGGCCGGCGCGAAGGATATCACCAGCCCCACGAGCCCCATGGCGGCGCCCCGTTTCTCGGGCGGGAAGATGGACATCATGATGGTCTGGATCAGCGGCATGATGATGCCCGCGCTGGCACCCTGAAGAATACGAGCCGCCAGCAGCATGGAGAATGTCTGTGAAAGCGCACCGATAACCGTGCCCAGCAGAAACAGACTGATGGCTGCGAGGTAGAGATGCCGGCTGGAATAGCGGTCTATCAGCGCGGCGGATACCGGAATACAGATGCCGCTGGTCAGCATGAAGGCAGTGGTTACCCACTGGGCTTTATTGGCGCTGGCCGAGAAGTCTTCCATGATGGGCGGAATGGCCACCAGCATCAGGGTCTGGTTGAGCACGGTAACAAAGGCGCCGAAAATCAGAATGGCGACCAGCGCGCGACGGCTGTTGAATGCATGATTACTGGACTGCACGGTGACGGACCCCGGGATGCTGCTGATGAACAGGCGCGTCAGTCTAGCACAGACCTCGACGCTCTGACCGTTTAACGGGAGTGAGCATCATCTGTCCCCGAAATCAGGCTGTCCAGTTCGACGTCCGGGGCATCTGGGCTCTCGCGCTGACTCAGGGTTTTGATGATGGAGATGAACAGCAGATGCGGCGGGGTGGGGTGCCACTCCTTGCGCAGTGCCATGACGATCGTCTGGCGCGGCGAAGGCAGGTCAATGTCCAGGACGGTCAGCAGGCCGGCGCGCTGGTCGTGACGAATCTGATAGCTGGACAGAAAAGAGATGCGATCACTGCCGGCCAGTATTTCCCGGGTGACGATTTGGGAGCCACTTTCAACAGCGCCCTGCAGGGCCGACGGATCCCTCTGTGCAATGGCCTGGTTGAAAAACGCCCGGGCCGGTGTGCCCGGACGTGGCAGCACCCACCGGTAGCCCTCGAGATCGTCGGCAATCACCCCTTCACGGTCGGCCAATGGGTGGCCCTGACGCGCCACGACCGACATGGTGGTGTTGAACAGCGGCAATTGCACCAGGGTGTCTGAAGGCGCCGGGTCCATCAGCGGCCCGATAAGTATGTCGAGATCGCCGTTCAGCAACTGCATGAGCAGATCTTCATAAGCCCCGTCGATAATGAAGACGGACAGCTCGGGCTTGAGTTCGGTCAGTCGTTTCACGGCCTCCGGCAGGACATTGGTGCGCGCCAACGGTACGACACCGACGGCAATGGTGGTGGTGTCATTGCCAGTGAGACTGCTGAGTTCATCGAAGCCCAGTTCTATTTCCCGAAGTGCCAGACGTGAAAACCGCGCAAGCTCCTGGGCAGCATCGGTGAGCCGGACTCCGGCATGGGTGGACTCGAACAGCTTCAGGTTCAGGTTGTTCTCCAGGTCGTGGGCGGCCTTGTACACCGCCGGTTGTGAGATGTTCAGGGCCCGTGCTGCACTGGAAAAGGACGAGGCGCGCTGCAACGCAATGAGTGCTTTCAGTTGTGCATTGGTGAGCAGTTGTGCGGGGTGTTCGGAGGGGTGGGGCTGGTCTTTCTTTATTTTGCCGGAGCGCAACGCTTCACGAACGCCCTGCTGCAGCAGGTAGAGACATCGGTTGACGCGCTGCAGAAACAGCTTGCCTTCGTTGGTGGGCACCAGGCCTGTGGGGCGGCGTTGAAACAGCTTGCAGCCAAGTGCGTTTTCCAGCTTGGCAATGGCCTGAGTCAGGGCCGATTGCGACAGGAACACCCGCTCTGCCGCCGCACTGATATTTTTCAATGCGGCCACTTCGCTGACGGCGCGTAAGTGCCTGATATTGGGCAATGGTTTGTCGTCCCGCATAGGCGTTCTCTGGCGAAAAGTCTTTAAATGATTCTAGGCTATAACCAAAACTAATAATAGAGTGAGCAAAACTTAATGGCAGTTGCGTTTCAACGGGTCAATAATCTCAATGTCAATAACAACAATGAGGTGAAACGCCATGTTGAGTGTAATGAAAAAAGTAACGGCTATAACCATAGTCGGCGGGGTCGCCATGGCCTCTGCAGCCCATGCACAGGAAGTCACGCTGCGGTTGGCGCACCTGTGGCCGGAAGTGTCCGGTAATCATCAGCGGGTCATGCAGGTCTGGGCTGACCAGGTTGAAGAGGAGTCCAACGGCCGGATCGCCGTGGAAGTATACGCCGGTGGCTCGCTGGTACCACCGCCCGATCAGTACGACGCCGTGGCTGACCGCATTGTGGACGTGACTGCAACGGTTCAGGGCTATACCGCCAACCGCTTCCCCCTGACCCAGATCGTTGAGCTGCCGGGTGTGGTGGACAATGGGGCCCAGGGCGCCTGCATCCTGCAGAGCCTGTATGATGAAGGCCATCTGGACGCCGAGTATTCCGATACACGTCCCCTGTTCATGTTCACCCACGGGCCGGGCATGTTCCACGTAGCGGGTACCGAAATCCGTGAGCCGTCTGACCTTGAAGGTCTGCGCATCCGTCGTCCGACTACCGTGGTTGGCAACATTCTGGAAGAATTCGGCGCCCAGGCTGTGGGTATGCCAGCTCCGGAAAGCTACACGGCGATGCAGCGTGGTGTGATCGACGGTGTGGCCCTGCCCTGGGAAGGTACCATCGGGTTCCGGCTGAACGAACTGGTTGACTCTCATACCGAAGTCGGGGGCATGTATACCCTGTCTTTCACCATGACCATGAACCAGGGCGTTTATGAAAGCATGTCAGCCGAAAATCAGGCTGTGATTGATAGCGTTTCCGGTATGGACTGGGCTGTTCAGGCCGGTACCGTATTTGATGATCTTGATCAGGCCGGCATTGATGATGCCATGGAAAATGATCGTCCGATCATTACCATCGAAGGTGGCACCAGCCATCCTGACTGGGCGCCGGCCATGGAAAACGCGCGTGAACGCTACCTGAACGAAGTGGAAGATCGTGGTCTGCCTGCTCGTGAAGTGTACGATCGTGCGCTGGAACTGCGGCAAACCTGTGAAGCCTGATTCACTACGGTGATCGGTACGCCCCGGGCACGCAAGGTGCCCGGGGTCTTTGTTTAAAGAGGTGAGGGTTATCGATGATCACGATCATTAACAGAGTGGCAGGCTGGATACGATGGCTTGCCTTCAGTCTGAGTCTGGTGGGTGGTGCGATACTGGTGTTCTCCCTGTTGTCAGTCCTGGCAGATATTGCGACACGCACCCTGTTCGGCGCGACCATGGGCGCTGTGAACCTGACCTTTCGGGGCAGTTATGAACTGGTGCGATTCGGTCTGTTGCTGAGCATGCTCTACGCCCTGCCCTATGCTCTTAAAAACGGCCAGGTGGTCGTGGAAATCTTCACTGAACGTTTGTCTGATCGGTCAATTCGCTGGCTATCGGGTTTCTATATTATCTTTTTCGGTCTCTTTGGCATCGTCCTGAGTCTGGGGCTGCTCGACTCCATCGAGCGGGCCAACCGATCCGGGCAGACCTCACAGGATTTCGGCATACCAATGGCTTATATCTATTGGTTGGCGTTCGTGGGTACTGTGACTCTGGCTTTGCGGGGTTTTTCGGTTGCCTGGGAGTATTTCACCGACTACAGAGATGAAGACGCATGAGTGCTCAATTAATCGGTTTTATCTGTATTTTCGGCATGCTGATCATGATTGCAGCTCGCATGCCTATTGCCATGGCTATGGCCGCCACGGGCTTCATCGGGTTTGGTCTGATCTCCGCATTTGATCCGGCCGTCACCATCATGCAGCGCAGTGCCATTTCCACGCTGACCAGTTACAGTTTCAGCCCCATTCCCATGTTTATCCTGATGGGGGTGCTGGCGTCCAAGGCGCGTATGTCGTCGGAGCTTTTCCAGGGGGCGAAATCCCTTTTCGGGGCCTGGCGCGGGGGTATGGCGCTGGCAGCGGTGACCTCCTGCGGCATTTTCTCCGCTATTTCCGGCTCCTCTCTGGCCACGGCCGCCAGTATGTCAAAAGTGGCATTGCCCGAAATGCGCAAGCAGGGCTACGCTGATTCCCTGGCCACCGGCACCATTGCCGCAGGCGGCACCCTGGGCATCATGATTCCGCCCTCCATTGCGCTGCTGTTGTACGCCCTGATTACCGAGCAATCGGTGGGCGACATGTTTGTCGCAGGCATCATTCCCGGCCTAATCGGGCTGGTGTTGTACCTGATCACCATTGCCATTGTGGTGGCCTGGAAGCCCCATCTGGCCACGCCAGGGGAGGCCACGACTTTCGTGCAGAAAATTGTGGGCCTGAAAGGCGTCGCGCCGTTCGCACTGATTTTTGCGGTTATTATCGGTGGTATCTACACGGGTCTGTTTACCCCCACGGAGGCCGCTTCGGTGGGCGCTGCGGGTGCATTGGTGATCGCTTTGTATCGAGGCATGACATTCCGGGACTTTGTGTCCGCCGTGCGAGAAACCCTGGTTATCTCCGCCATGATTTTCTTCATGGTGATCGGCGCCGAGATCTTCGGTTATTTCCTGAACGTATCGCGGATTTCCTTCACCCTGGTGCAGTGGGTAACGGCCATGGACCTGACGCCCTTCATGGTGCTCATGGCGATTCTGTTGCTCTACGTGTTGCTGGGCATGGTGATGGACAGTATTGCCATGCTGTTGCTGACGGTACCCATTGTATTCCCTCTGGCCATGCAGGTGGGTCTGGATCCAATCTGGTTCGGCATCATCACAGTGATCACCGTAGAGTTGGGGCTGATTACGCCACCCATAGGGATGAACGTCTTTGTCATCAAATCGGTGGCACCAAAAGACGTGAACATACTGGACATCTTCAAAGGGGTGCTGCCGTTTGTGGCGGCTGACCTGGTGCGTCTGGCACTGCTGATCGCCTTTCCGGTGCTGGCGCTCGGTCTGATCAACTGACGATACAATAACAAAAACGCGGTGGTTGTCGGGCCCCTCAGGCCCGACAGCCCGGCACCGACCGGGCAGGGCGGGCTCATGTCAATTTCTGTGCAATGTATTGATGACTCTGACAATCGGGATTATGCCCGTGATGCAGGTCGCCATTGTGGCGCTCTGCTGCCCACGGGAAACCCCCGGGATCTGGTTGATGGCCTCTGGGTGACCTGTATCGATGGCGGTGTGCCTCTGGTGCTCCTGTGCGCGTCCACTCTGGCTACCCAGGGGTTGGCTGTCTGGCCGAGCCAGCCTCGCCAGGCCGTGTGCGGGCCGGACCTGGTCACTCGTCTTGGCCGCATTCGGTTGCAGGCCGGTTACCTGATGAATCTGGGCGATGTCAGTGCACGTGGGGTACCCGGGCTGGTGGTGGTTAACCAGCCTGATGGCAATGTTCCCTGTTCCGCCTACCGGTTGGCACGTGGCGAGGCAGAACCCCTTACACGGGTCGAAGGCGCGTCCGTGACCCTGGCCGCCGGCACGACGGACACCATTGTCCACGAGACCTGGCCCGTTGAGCCGCCGGCAATCCTGACTCTGCATACACTGGGTCAGTCTCTGCGCTACCAGAGTTCAATATAACGAAAAAGGAATACTGGGAACGTGAAAGCTCATTTTACAAAAAGCTGAAGCCGGACAAATATGAAGTGTGCAAAACATGAACGCTGTGTCCGGCGCCTGTTATGGCTGACCGATACAACAACAATAAAAGAGGTACTATTATGAACGTGCAATTAACGTCCCGTTTGACCCGGCAAGCAGTCGGTCGTGCGTTGGGGGCCGGTGCTCTGGCGCTGACCCTGACGGTGATGGGCAGTACCAGCGCCCTTGCTCAGGACGCAGATCCCATTCGCATTGGCGCCGTGGCACCCAAGACCGGGCCTCTGGCCGGTGGCGCCGCAGTGACTTTCTGGCCGAATGTGGAGCTTTGGGAACACGAAGTGAATGCCAACGGCGGTCTTTTGATGTCAGATGGTACTCGTCGGCCGGTAGAGATCATTGAATACGATGATCGAACCGATCCCTCAGAAACTATTCGTTCGGTCCAGCGCTTGGCCAACAATGACAATGCAGATTTCATTATGGCCCCTTATGGTACTGGCTTGGCGTTGGCTGCGGCTCCCATCTTTGATCGTCTGGGTTACCCCATGATCAACGTGAGCGCCATCACCGACCAGACCGACACCATGGTTGAGCGGTACGACGGCGTATTCTTTACCCTGGGCAAGACGTCGGCGCTGGCCGAGGGCATTGCCGAGCAAATGGTTGAGTTGCGAGACGAGGGGGTTGTTGGCAATCGTCTGGCCATGGTCAACGTGGCCGATGCCTTCGGCATTGAACTGGCCCAGGCAGCCGGCGTGATTTTTGAACAGGCCGGTTTCGACATTGTATATAGCCGCTCCTACCCGCCGACCATTCAGGACCTTACACCAGTCATGAGTTCGGTGATCGATGCCGACCCGGACGTGTTTGTGGCGTTTTCCTATCCGCCGGATACTTTCGGCCTTACTGAATCCGCTCAGATCCAGGGCCTGGATGTGGATGCGTTCTATACCGCCGTGGCAACGCCCTTTCCGTCTTACCGGAATCGCTTCGAAGACAGCATCAACGGCGTCTTTGGTGTCGGCGGGGTAAACCCGGATTCCGAGGGCTTCCTGCGCTATGAAGAAGCCCATATCGAAGTAACTGGTGAAGAGCCGGACTTCTGGGCCAGCCCGGTTACCTACGCCAGCTTTGAAGTGCTGGCACAGGCCATCGAAGGTGTTGGCAGCCCGGACCGCGATGCAGTGACGGAATACATCAAGAACAACAGCTTCGATACCGTCATGGGTGAGTGGACGTTCGACAATCAGCAGATCACCGACTACTGGACTGTGGGCCAGTGGCAGGATGGTCGTTTCTACGGGATTCGCTCCACCGGCGACCTGGAAGGGGCTGTTGAACCCATTCCCCAGCCTGAGTGGTAATCCAGTCCAGCCGCTCGGCGGCTGAATGATGTTGCGTCGGCATTGAATGCCTTGTTCATGCCGACGCCCTCCTTCTTTCCTTTTGGTGATATTGCTATGCAGATATTGATCACGGGAATACTTCTCGGCAGCGTCTATGCCATAGTCGCCATGGGCCTGTCCCTGCAGTATGGCGTTGCCCGTATCATGAATCTGGCCAGTGGCGAAATGCTGGTGGCCGGTGCGTTTGCGGCCTTCTGGGTCGTCATGGCGCACAGTCTGGACCCCTATGTGTCTCTGTTGTGGGTGGTTCCGGGCGCATTTGTCTTCAACTGGGTGGTTTATCGGTACCTGCTGTTGCCTCTGGTACGACGGGCGAAAAGCCGTGGCCAGCTGGAGGTGGACAGCATACTGGTGACCTTCGGTCTGAGCTTTGCACTGGTGGGCGTGTTTCTCATCGTGTTCGGCGGCCAGTTCTTCAATTATTCCTATCTGTCCCGGCCGGTAGAGATTCTGGGCAGTCGGTTCGGTCTCAACCGGGTAGTGGCCTCTTGTGTGGCCGTCGTGATCTGCGCCGGGCTCTGGTACTGGATCAACAATACCCGCCAGGGCATGGCCATTCGCGCCGTGTCCGTGGACCCGACAGCAGCCGGTCTGGTGGCCATCGATGTGCAACGAGTATCGACCTTCGCGTTTGCCCTCGGCGGAGCCGTGGCGGCGACAGGGGGTGTGCTACTCAGTACCTTCATGACCTTTGATGCGTCTGTGGGCATCGTCTTTACCTTGAAGGCCCTGATCATCGTCATCATGGGGGGCGTCGGTGACATGCGCGGCGCCATTGTTGCGGCACTGGTACTGGGTATGGCTGAAACCCTGGTGGCCCGACTGGTGGATCCCGGGCTCACTCTGGCTTCTGCGTATCTGCTGTTTGTGTTGGTGCTCTTGTTCCGTCCACAAGGCCTGTTCGGGAGGCGTACATCATGACCCGCAAGGAAATTATAGCCATCGTGCTGGTGGCACTGGCCTTTTTTGTGCTGGCCTTTGTGCCACAGTTGCCCAACAGTTCCGCCGTGCTGTCCCTGGTAATTCCCATTGTCATGTACACCGTACTGGCGACCTCCTGGGCGATATTCTCCGGGCCGACACGGTACATCTCGCTGGCTACCGCCGCTTTCTACGGCGTGGGTGCCTACATGGTTGCCCCCATGCTTGAAGTCGTGCCGTACTGGATGATTCTGCCTGCGGCCGCCCTGGCCGGCGCCATTCTGGCCGCTCTGGTGGGGGCAGCCACGCTGCGCCTGTCTGGTGTGTACTTCGTGATCTTCACTCTGGGGCTCGCCGAAATGATTCGTCAGTTGGTGACCTGGTATCAGAACAACTTTGCCGGTTCCCGCGGTAACTATGTGTTCACCGACATCAACGATGCCCAGATATACTGGCAGTTGCTGGGCCTGGCATTGCTGGTGTACCTGGTGGCCTGGCTGATCAATCGGTCACGATTGGGCTTTGCCATTCGCATTATCGGCAACGACGAGTTGGTCGCACGCCACAGCGGCATCAACACGGCCTGGTCGAAGATTGCGCTGTTCATGGTGTCCGGTGCCTTTGCCGCCGTCGTTGGTGTGATCATGGCACCGCGTTTCGTCTATATCGAACCGGCCATGGCGTTCAACCCCGAAGTCTCCTTTCTGGTGGTGATCATGGCGCTGCTGGGCGGTGTGCACCGTCTCTGGGGGCCACTGGCCGGTGCCATTCCCTTTGCGCTGGTTTGGGAATTGATCGCGTCCAATTTTCCGGCCCAGACGGTACTTCTGATGGGCGTGGCCTTCCTGCTGGTGGTGTTCTACATACCCCAGGGTGTGTCTGGCGTGATGGAGCACTGGTATGGCCGGGCCACAGCCAAGCGGGAGGTGCCCCATGGATAGGCATAATGTATTGGAAGTGCGCAATGTGACCAAGCGCTTCGGTGGTCTGGTGGCCGTGAACGATCTCAGCTTTGACGTGAAAGAGCACGAAGTCATGGGGCTTATCGGTCCCAACGGCTCCGGCAAGACCACCATGATGAACCTGATTTCCGGGGCGCTGAAGCTGTCTGGTGGTGACATCATGATGGACGACCATCTGATTTCCGACATGCCACCCCGCAAGGTAGCCCGTACCGGAGTGGCCCGGACCTTTCAGCTGGTGCGCATGCTGCCCACCATGACGGCTCAGGAGAACGTCATGGCCGGTGCGGTCTTCGGCCACAAGAAGCTCTGGGGCAGAGCCCTGGAAGTACACGCCCGGCGTCAACTGGACAGGGTGGGCATGGGCGAGGCGGCCCACAAGCCGACCTCAGCGCTCACCTACATTGATCAAAAACGTGTTGAACTGGCCAGAGCCCTGGCGTCCGACCCGAAAATCATCTTGCTGGATGAATGGCTGGCGGGGCTGAACCCCACCGAGTTGCAGACCGGTATCGAGTTGATCGCCGATCTGCGCAACGAGGGCCGAACCATCATCCTGGTGGAGCACGTCATGGACGCCATCCGCAGTCTGTGTGACAGCTGTGTGGTGATGAACACGGGCAAGAAAATCGCCGAGGGCACGCCGGAAGAGGTGCTGTCCGACAAAGAAGTCATCAAGGCCTATCTGGGGGATGATCATGTCTGATGTTCGCATGAACGATCGAGCGGGCCTGGTCGTCGATGGTACGACGGTTTATTACGGCCAGCACCAGGCGCTCAACCACGTCTCAATCTCGGTAAAGCCCGGCGAGGTGGTGGTGATTCTGGGTGCCAACGGCGCCGGTAAGAGCACGCTGCTGCAGTCCATTGCCGGACTGGTAACGCGATCAGCGGGCACTGCCAGCATGGACGGGCATCCGCTGATGGGGCTGCGACCGCACCAGATTGTCGAGTCGGGTCTGGCTCTGGTGCCCGAGGGTCGCGGTATCTTTGGCGATCTCACGGTAGAGGAGAATCTGCTCCTGGGCGCCTATGCCAAGCGCGCCCGGGCCAGTGAACAACAGAATCTGGAACGCATATACAGCCTGTTTCCGCGACTCGTTGAACGCCGCCGTCAGGTGGCTCGAACCATGAGCGGGGGCGAGCAGCAGATGGTGGCCATTGGTCGCGCCATGATGTCGAATCCCTCGATTCTGATGCTGGACGAACCGTCTCTGGGTTTGTCGCCTCTGCTGGCCAGTGATGTGTTCAAGACCATCAAGGAAGTGCGCAAAACCGGTCTGGGTATATTGTTGGTGGAGCAGAACGCCAAACAGAGTCTGTCGATTGCCGATCGGGGTTATCTCATCGAGACCGGCCAGATCGTGGCTGAAAACTCGGCCTCGGCCCTGATGAATGACCCGGCTGTACAAAAGGCGTATCTGGGCGGCGCTGGAGGGGCGCAGGACAAGACAACGGTCCGCAAACCTGCTCAGGATGCCACCGTGAAGCCCTCCACTGTTGAACAACCCGTTGAGCCGGTATCGGCCAAGCCGGACCGGCCTCGCATACCCGAGCCGTATGAGGTGGCTCGGGTGTCGGTTCGAGACGTTACCGGCCACAGTGTCGGGGACCTGATCAGAACCGCAGAGGCCAGACAGCGCGCCCAGTGGCAACAAGGGGCAGCCGCCGGCTCGCCCAGTGAGGCCGCAACCGGCAGTGATACCTCTCAAGGGGCATTGGCGGACATGTTGCGTCGCATGGAGACATCGGCGGCCTCCGCTTCGCGGCCGTCGGCTCGTGCGCCGGGGTACACCCGTAACGAGGTTGCAGCAGAGCCCAAACCGATCGAGGACAGGTCTGAACCGGAATCATCGAAACCTTCCAGTGCCTCAGCGGGGCTGGAGATCTATCGCAAGCCGTCGGTGGAAGTCTACCGCCGGGAAGACAATGACGAGGGCGAGAGTTCGCTCACCCTGATCAGAAAACACAGGATATAACGCTATGCACGCATTCAAGGGGTTATATATTGGCGGTCAGTGGGTACCCACTGAGCGTACGTTCGACGACATGAACCCGTCCAACGATACCGTGTGGGGCAAGGCGCCGGAAGCGGGTGTGGCAGAAACCCGGGCGGCCATCAATGCAGCGCACAAGGCGCAACCGGCCTGGGGTGAATTGCCCTACACCGAGCGCGCCGCCTACATGCTCAAGGTGGCAGAGGCGTTTGAGCGCAATCGGGATCGTATCGTCAAGGCCATTCAGGCCGAAGGCGGCGGCTGGTTCGGCAAGGGGATGTTCGAGACTGGCTATGTGCCCGGTGTCTTTCGGGCCGCCGCCGCGTCCAACTACGCCGCCATCGGTGAAGTGCTGCCCTCCGAATACGGCAAGGTGTCCATGGCAATCCGCCAGCCCATGGGCGTGGTGACCGTGATCAGCCCGTGGAACTTCCCGCTGGTGCTCACCGCACGCGGCCTGGCATTCCCCTGTGCTGCGGGCAATACCGTTGTGCTCAAACCGTCGGAAGAGACCCCCTATATCGGTGGCCTGCTGTTTGCTGAAATGTTCGAAGAAGCCGGGGTGCCGGACGGCGTACTCAACGTGGTGTCCTGTTCGCGTGAGGCAGTGCAACCGGTGGGCGATGAACTGGTGGAGAACCCGCTGGTCAAGGGCATTTCATTTACCGGCTCGACACCCGTGGGTCGTCAGATTGCGGCCAAGGCCGGGGCCAATCTAAAAAAAGCCTGTGTGGAACTGGGCGGCAAGGACTCGCTCATTGTGCTGGAAGACGCCGACATGGAGCGTGCCACCCAAGCGGCCAACTTCGGCAGTTTCATGCACCAGGGCCAGATCTGTATGTCGGTGGAAAAGATTCTGGTGCACGAGTCGGTGTTCGATGAGTTTCTGGACAAGTTCGTGGCCCGGGCGTCCAAACTGAAGGTGGGTGATACCACGGGAGATCCCGAAGCCATTATCGGCCCGCTGATCAATGACAAGCAGGCGCGGAATGTGAAGTCGCAGATTGATGACGCGATCGCCAAAGGAGCCAAGGTGGTGCTGGGGGGCGGTGTTCACGGTCGATTTGTCGAGCCCACCATCATGACCGGAGTAACCCCGGACATGACGCTGTACCAGAACGAAACCTTTGGTCCCGTGGTGCCGGTGATCCCATTCAGCACCGACGACGAGGCCATCGCCATAGCCAATGACACAGAATATGGGCTTTCCTCCGGCGTCATGACTCAGAATGAGGAGCGTGCGCTGCGCATCGCTGCGCGTCTGGAGACCGGCATGTGCCATGTGAACTGTTCGTCGGTCAATGACGAGCCGCACGTACCGTTCGGTGGGTCCAAGGCCTCGGGCCTGGGCAACCACGGGGGCCGCTGGTCGGTGGAAACCTTCACCCAGACACGCTGGATATCATTGGAACGCGGCGGGCGTCACTTCCCGCCCATGTTCTAGGCGACGGCAGGAAACAGATTATGACAGCTACGGATAACGCGCAATTATTGCAGGGCAAAACCATCGTGGTCACCGGCTGTGCTTCGGGCATCGGCCTGGAAACCGCACGCCTGGTCAAGGCCATGGGCGGCGACGTGCTCGGAGTGGATGTCACCATGACCACCCGCTATGTGGACGAACTGTATCGCGGGGATTTGTCGGATCGCAACGTCATCGATGCCCTGGTGGACGCCCTGCCCAGGGGCATAGACGGGCTGGCGAATGTCGCCGGTCTGCCACCCACGGCGCCGGCAGACAAAGTGCTCAAGGTCAATCTGGTGGGGCTCAAGTACCTCACCGAGTCGCTGGTGCCCAAGATGGCGGACGGTGCGTCCATCGTCAACCTGGCTTCTCTGGCTGGACAGGGTTGGCCCGACGCACTTTCTACCATCCGCGCCAGTTACGATCTGGATTTTGACCAGGTGGATGAGTTCATTCGCCAGCATGATGTAGGCAGTGACGGGGGGCGGTCCTATTTCTTTTCCAAGGAGGCACTGATCGTCTGGACCATGAAACACCGATGGACCTGGCGGCAGCGCGGTATCCGCATGAATGCCGTCAGTCCGGGCCCGGTGGACACGCCCATTCTGGATGATTTCATTCAGACCCTGGGGGCCCGGGCAGAGGAGGACATGCGCGTCATGGACAGGCCGGGCAGGCCCGAAGACATTGCGCCTGTGGTGGCGTTCCTGTTGTCGGACATGACCTCCTGGATACGCGGCACCAATATCCCGGTGGACGGTGGCATGGCGTCACATATTTTAAGCGAATCCTACGGTCTGTGACCGTTACGGCGAACAACAACGAATAAGATAATGCTGGAGAGGCAACATGGCTAACGCAGTAGTTTGGATCATAATTGGCCTGATCGCACTGGCTATACTGGTGGTGATACTGGCGAAGTTCTACGAACGGGGCACACGCGAGGTGAGCCTGGTGCGCACCGGCGTGGGGGGACGCAAGGTGGTACTGGATGGGGGCGTGCTGGCCATTCCGTTCTTCCATGATGTGGCCCGGGTCAACATGCAGACCTTGCGACTGGAGGTCAAACGCCAGGGCAACACCTCCCTGATCACCCAGGATCGCATGCGGGTGGATGTGGGTGTGGAGTTCTATCTGTCCGTGATCGCCACCGAAGAAGGCGTCGCCCAGGCGGCTCAGACACTGGGTAACCGCACCTTCCAGGCCGACACCCTGCGTGAACTGATAGACGGCAAGCTGGTGGATGCACTGCGGTCAGTGGCCGCAACCTTCACCATGGACGAGCTGCACGAGAAGCGCGGCGCCTTTGTGTCCCAGGTGCGTGCCGGACTGGGTGAGACACTGGAACACAACGGGCTGGTTCTGGACTCGGTTTCGCTCACGGAGATGGATCAGACGCCATTTGACTCGCTGGACGAGAACAACGCCTTCAACGCCGAAGGCATGCGCCGGCTGGCGGAAGTCATTGCACGGTCTAAAAAAGACCGGGCCAATATCGACGCGGATGCCGACGTGTCGGTGCGTCAGTCGGCCCTGTCTGTGGCCAAGCGCAAGCTGGACCTGGACTATGAAGAAGAGCAGGCGCGCATTGAACAGGTACAGAAGATTGAAACCCTGAAAGCCGCCCAGATGGCAGAAGTCGCAGCCCGCAAGGCGGACAGCGAGCAGGCAGCGGCGAAAGCCCGAATCGAGATGGAAGCCGCCATCAAGGCCGCTGACATAGAGCGTGATCAGCGCATGCGCCAGGCGGAAATCGACCGTGACCGCTTGCTGGAAGAGGCGGAAGAAAAACGCCGACTGGCGCTGGACCTGTTGCATCAGGATCACGAGATTCAAAAGCACGCCAAGTCCCAGGAAGAGAGCAAGGCGGAGGTGCTGGCTCAGGAAGCGCGTGCGCTGGTGGTCAAGGCCGTGGAGACCGTGGCCACCGAGAAAGCCCTGGCCGACGCCGAGCGGCGCAAGCGCATTGCCGAACTCAATGCCGAGCAGGAAGCCAGTGTGTCCGGTATCCGGGTTCGTCTGGCTGCCGAAGCAGAACGCGAAGCCGCCAAGGATCGTGCTCGCTCACGCCTCGAACAGGCGGGCGCCGATCAGGAAGCACGCACTCTCAGCGCGGAAGCGCACAAGCGTGAAATGCTCGCCGAGGCCGAGGGTCGCCGCGCCATGGTCGATGCGGAAAATGCCATTAATGAACGCATGGCTGCGTTCCACACCGAAGAAGCCCGCCTGGCGGCCTTGCCGAAAATTGTGGCGGAAATGGTCAAACCCGCCGAGAAGATTGATTCCATCAAAATTCATCAGATCATCGGCCTGAACCAGAATGGTCAGAACCCGGTCGGGGTACGTGATGACCAGAAACCTGCGGTGAATCAGGCTCTGGACAGCATTCTCGGCATGGCGGTGCAATTGCCGGCACTGCGCAAGATCGGCGAAGAACTGGGAGTGAGCGTGGACTCCTCTCTGGATGCCATGGGTCGCTCCCAGACGGATCGTCAGAATGAGGATGACGATTCGCAACGGTGATTCAGGACACTAGCGAGATCGGGCTACCGGCCACGCTGACAAGCCGTTACACTGTCGCGGTTCCCTGTTTTGTCAGACGAGGCCCGTATCGTGACGCTGAACCAACCCATCCGCCTGCGCCCGGCCTACCAGCGCTATGACTGGGGTACGGCCCGGGCCATCACCGACTTGATGCAGCTTGCTCCACCGGACGGAGATCAACCGGTGGCGGAACTCTGGATGGGGGCTCACCCCGCCTTGCCATCGCCCTTGTCGGCCCCGGTGCTTGGCCAGACCGACCTCCAGAGCCTGATTCAGGCGGCTCCGGCCGATGTGCTGGGCGCCCGGCACGAGCAACTGGGTAACAGACTGCCCTTCCTGTTCAAGGTGTTGAGTGCCGACCGTGCGTTGTCGGTGCAGGTGCATCCCGACAAGTCACAGGCCGAAGCCGGTTTTGCCGATGAAAATGCCAGAGGCATTGCCCTGAGCGACCCGACGCGCAATTACAAGGACGACAATCACAAGCCGGAATTGCTGATGGCGTTGACGGATTTTCAGGCCATGGCCGGTTTTCGTACACCGGAGGCGGTGGTCTCCCGGCTGTCGCTGCTGGCGACGGCGGTATTCCAGGACTGGGTAGAGGCCCTGCGCCGGGACGGTCTTTCGGCATTGAAAGCACTGTACGCCTGGCTGCTGGAACGCTCACCGCAGGAATGCAGTGCGCTGCTGGCTGAGTCTCTGGTGAATCTGCCGGAAGACGATGAGGACTGTGTCTGGGTGCGACGCCTGCACGACCAGTTCGGTGACGACGCCGGCGTGCTGTTTCCGCTCTTGCTCAACCGGTTCTCACTGCGTCCGGGCGAAGCCATTGTGCTCGCTGCCGGCGTGCCCCATGCCTACCTGCAGGGTACGGGCCTGGAAGTCATGGCCAGTTCCGACAATGTGTTGCGCGGCGGACTGACGTCAAAGCACATGGATGTACCGGAACTGTTGCGTATCACCCAGGTCATGCCGGACGCTGTGCAGCCTCAGAGGGGCCGGACAGAGGCGGGCGTCACACGTTTTGACGTGCCCTTCGATGACTTTCAACTGGATCTCTGTGACCTGTCCGTGGCTCCCTGCCAACTGGGAGTCAGCGGTGTGGCGGAGCTGGCGCTTGTGATCGACGGTGAGTGCCGGTTGGCCGGAGAAATCCACGGCCCGGGCAGCATACTGGTCTTGCCCGCTGCGATGGGACCGGTTGAGGCACAGGGTCTGGGAGCGGGCCAGGGGCGGCTGGCTCGTGTCTATACACGCATGGTCTGAGCCGGGCTTGACCGGTCAGAGGCTGTTCAGCGTGCGTTCGATTTCATTATCCGTGGTGCCGGCGTGCAAGAGTGCTGCTTCCAGATCAGCTACCACAAACCGGGTGCCTGCCGCCTGGTTGACTCGATCCACCAGTGTCTGCTGTGTCTCCCTGTCAGCCAGGGTATCCTGAACCGCCTGTTTGACCAGCGTTTTGGCCTGCTCGCGGGAGGTCTGCCGGCCCAGGGCAAAGGTCAGCGCCTCGGAGAACAGCAAGCCGCCGGTCTGCCACAGGTTCTGCTGCATTCGGGCATGGTCCAGTTCCAGTGCGTTCAGCGCTTCTTCGGTGCGTTTGAGGGCGGCCCCGGCGGCTTCCACCAAGGGTGGCAGAATCAGCCATTCCTGTGACCAGGCGACGCCGTCGCGCTCATGTTCGCTCAGATTGGTATAGAGCAACTGGCCCGAGAGACCGGTGGTCTGCATCGCCAGGCTCTGGATGATTTCGGCTTTCACTGGATTGGATTTGTGCGGCAGGGTGGACGAGCCGCCGCCATCGGCAAAGCGGATTTCGCCCACCTCGGTCTGTGCCATGCGTGTCCAGTCGCGGGCCATCTTGCCCAGCGACGTGGTGGTGATGCTGAGCCAACTGCCCAGCTCCATCAGGGGACCGCGCTGGGTGTGCCAGCCGCCCCGATAGGTGAGGTTCAGGCGGCTGGCCAGCGTTTGGATGACGTCCTCTGCCTGCTCGCCCATGGCCGACAGGTTGCCCACGGCGCCGGCCAGTTGCAGGCGCAGCAATTCAGGCTTGAGATGAGCCAGTTGTGCCCGCTGATGAAGCAGGGGCTTGAGCCATTGAGTGATCTTGAGGCCCAGGTTGATCGGGGCGCCCTGCTGACTGCGGGTGCGCCCGGCCACCAGGACGTTGCGGTTGTTTTCCACCAGGGTGGCCAGTTGCCCGATAATCGAGTCGAGCCGCTGCTCGAATATCTCCAGGGCTTCCTGCAGACACAGCACGGTGGCGGTATCCACTATATCCTGGCTGGTGGCCCCGTAGTGTACCCAGTCGGCATGCTTGTCCAGCAGTTGTTGTTTCAGCCGGGACAGCAGTGCTGGCACCGGGATGCCGTCCTGAGCCATGCCCGGGGCCAGGTCGGCCGGTGTCAGGTTCATGCCCAGGCAGGCCCGTTTGATGCCTTCGGCCGCGTCCCGGGGAATCAGTCCCACCTCGGCCTGAGCCAGTGCCAACTGACCCTCGATGCGGATCATCTGGTCAATCTGGTGTTGCTCGCCCATCAACCGGGCCAGTTCGGGGTCTCCGAGCAGGGCCTGATACATGCTGGTGCCGGTCTGTTTGGGTTTCATGCTGAGCTCCTGTCCTGATGATGCCAGTGATTACCCCACAGTATCAGGCTCTTTCCAGGGCAATAGCAATCCCCTGGCCCACACCAATACACATGGTCGCCAGTCCGTATTGACCGCCGGAGCGCTGAAGCTGCCGTGCCAGCGTGCCGGTGATGCGCGTGCCCGAGGCGCCCAGCGGGTGGCCGAGAGCGATGGCACCGCCGTTGGCATTGACGTGATCGGCGTCGTCGGCCACACCCAGTTCGCGCAAGGTTGCCAGGGCCTGGGAGGCGAAGGCCTCGTTCAGCTCGATGGCGGAAAACTGATCAACGGCGAAGCCGAGGCGCTGCATGAGCTTCTGACTGGCCGGCGCCGGGCCAATGCCCATGACGCGCGGTGCCACACCGGCGGTGGCGCCGCCCAGTACTTTGGCTATAGGGGTCAGGCCGTGCTTCTTCACCGCCTCGGCGGAGGCCAGTATGACGGCAGCGGCGCCGTCGTTGACGCCGGAGGCATTACCGGCCGTGACCGTGCCGTTCTCGCGAAAGGGCGTGGACAGCTTGCCCAGCTTGTCCAACTGGGTCTCCGGCCTCGGGTGTTCGTCCTCGGCAACCACCACATCGTCACCCTTGCGCTGGGGAATGGTCACCGGGGTGATTTCTTCGGCCAGTACGCCGTTTTTCTGGGCTTCACCGGTGCGCTGCTGCGAGCGAAAGGCGAAGGCGTCCTGGTCTTCCCGGCTGATGCCATAGTCGGCGGCCACGTTTTCACCGGTTTCCGGCATGGCGTCGGTGCCGAAGGTCTTGTGCATCATGGGGTTCACGAAACGCCAGCCAATGGTGGTGTCATAGACCTCGTTGGCGCGGGAAAACGCCGAGGTGGCCTTGGGCATCACGAAGGGCGCCCGGGACATGCTCTCCACGCCACCGGCAACGATCAGGTCCGCCTCGCCGCTCTTGATCATGCGGCTGCCGGCGAGAATCGAGTCCATACCGGAGCCGCACAGGCGGTTGATGGTGGTGCCGGTTACTGTCTCCGGGTAACCGGCCAGCAACAGGGCCATGCGGGCCACATTGCGGTTGTCTTCACCGGCCTGGTTGGCACAGCCCATGATCACGTCGTCAATGGCCGCCAGGTCCATGCCCGGGTTGCGGTCACGCAGTGCTTTCAGGGGCACGGTGGCCAGGTCGTCGGCCCGCACGTGGGCCAGAGCACCGCCGTATCGACCGATGGGGGTACGAATGTAATCGCAGAGATATACGTCTGTCATGATCAGGCCTTTCTGTTCGGGTTCAGTTCAATGAGCGCAGGGCGTCCAGTTCTTCCTGGGTCGGAATGGGCGTTTCTTCGATCTGGTCGGCGAAGCGCACGGTCCAGCCCGTGTTGTCCTGAATCTGCTCGCGGGTCACGCCCGGATGAATGCTGGTGACCACGAACTCCTTGGTGTCCGGGTCCGTTTGCATGATGCACAGGTCGGTAATCAGGCGGCTCGGCCCCTTGGTGGTGACACCCAGCTCTTCCCGCTCCTTGCCGGTGGGCCCGTGACCCAGCGATGTGATGAAGTCGATCTTGTCTACAAAGCCGCGCTTGGATTGCTTCATCACCAGGAAAATCTCCTGGCAGGAGGTGGCAATCTCGGGCGCGCCCCCTCCGCCGGGCAGACGCACGGTCGGGTTGTCATAATCGCCGATGACCGTGGTGTTGATATTGCCGTACTTGTCGAGCTGGGCAGCGCCGAGGAAACCGACGGAAATGCGCCCGCCCTGCAGCCAGTAGCGGAACATTTCGGGTACGGAGACCGTGGTCAGCGCGGTTTCACACAGCTCGCCGTCCCCGATGGACAGCGGCAGCTTGTCCGGACGGGTGCCTATGGTGCCGGATTCGTAAATCAGCGTGATGTCCGGAGCATGGGTCAGACGCGCCAGGTTGCAGGCGGCCGAGGGCATGCCGATGCCGACAAAGCAGACATCGTCGTTGTTGACCGCCCGGGCGGCGGCGACTGTCATCATTTCATTGGTGGTGAAATCCATAGCTCAGGCCTCCCCGTTCGGGTTGCCCAGGTGTTTGACGCGTTCGGCAAACACTTCGGGCCCCACATTCAATACATTGTCCTGCATCCATTGCTGAAAGGTCTCTCGATCCTTGGCAATGGGGTCCCACGCCTTGTAGAACTCGTTGTCGCGCTTGTAATACCCATGGGCGTAGGACGGGTGTGCACCGCCCTGAACCTGGGTGATGGCGCCGACGGTCCAGTGCGGCAGAATGCAGGTGTTGGGGTGCACGTCGGAGAAATCCTCGACGATTTCTTCCACCGTGATCACCGATGTTCTGGCAGCCAGTACGGCTTCTTTCTGAACGCCCACAATGCCCTCGATGAGCACGTTGCCTTTGCGATCTGCCTTCTGGGCGTGAATGATGGCCACATCCGGTTTGATCGACGGCACCGACGCCAGTTTTTCACCCGTAAAGGGGCACTCGATAAACTTGATGTTGGGGTTCACCTCCGCCAGTTGCGCGCCCAGATAGCCGCGGAACACGGCGCAGGGCAGGCCGGCGGCACCGGCTTCATAGGCGTTTGCCATGGCAGCATGGCTGTGTTCTTCAATGGTCAGCTTGGTGGGCCAGTGCTTTTCGTAGGCGTCACGCAGGCGGCGCAGTGAGCCCACGCCGGGGTTGCCTCCCCAGGAAAACATGACCTTCTTGGCACAGCCCATGCCGATGAGTTGGTCGTATATCAGATCAGGGGTCATGCGGATGAGTGTCAGGTCGGTCAGCCCCTGACGGATGATTTCATGGCCCGCTGCATGGGGAATGAGATGGGTAAAACCCTCCATTGCCACGGTATCGCCGGATTTGACGTGTCGGGCAATGGCGGTGTCCAGATTAACAAATTCAGCCACGGTTCAAATTCCTCACAGGTCGAAAAAGACGGTTTCTTTGGGCCCCTGCATATGGACATCAAAGTGATAGACCACACCGGTAGGGCCGTCCTGTCGTTGCGCGATCAGTGTGTCGCGTCGTGCTTCAGGCACCGACTGCAACACCGGATCGCTGGCGTTGGCCGCTGACTCATCGGAAAAATAGATGCGCGTGTAGGCGTGCACCAGTATGCCGCGCATGAAGACGGTGAGCGTGGCAAAGGGTGCGCTCTTGTCGTCCATGGCTCCCGGCTTCAGGGTGTCGAAGTAGTACCCGCACTGGGGATCGGTGCCCGTGCCAATACGGCCGAACCCGGTAAAGCCGGGTGTCAGTGGTCGCTCACTCCGGCTGTCTTCCGGGTGATTGAAGCGGCCATGGGGGTTGGGCTGCCAGAGTTCCAGCAGGGCATCTTCCACGGGTTTGCCGTCGCCGTCGAACACGCGTCCCTGAATGCGAATCGCCTCGCCGTCGTCCATCGACTCCGGGCGCATGTGCGGGTCGGCGATCTGGGAAAAATTGTAACGGTACTGCTCAGGCGTCAGGCCGTACGCGAAAAATGGGCCCACTGTCTGTGATGGGGTTTGTTTCCGGTTCATAGGGTTCAGTCCTCCATCGGAGTGGCCTTGGGGCCACGCAGTACAATGTTGAAGATGTAGCCCAGTGCCCAGGCTTCCTGAGTCACTTCCAGGGAGAATTCACTGACCAGGCGATCCCGGGCGGCTTCCGGGGTCGCCAGGAAAATGGGGTCGTATTTCAGCAACGGGTCACCGGGGAAATACATCTGAGTAACCAGCCGTGTACTGATGTTGGGGCCCATAAGCGAATAATGGATATGGGCGGGGCGCCAGGCATTGGGGTGGTTGCCCCAGGGATAGGCCGCCGGCTTGATACTGATGAAGCGATAGCGGCCGTCCTTGTCGGTCAGGCATCGGCCGGCGCCCAGAAAATTGGGATCCAGTGGGGCGTCGTGCTGATCCTTGCGGTGCACATATCGGCCCGTGGAATTGCACTGCCATACCTCCAGCAATACGTTGGGTACGGGGCGATCATGCTCGTCCAGCACCTGGCCGGTGACGATGATGCGCTCACCCAGAGGTTCACCGTTTACCCGACCGTTGCGGGTCAAATCGTTGTCCAGTTCGCCGATGTGTTCATCGCCGAACACCGGACCCGTCAGCGCGGCCAGGTCAGGATTCAGGGATACCAGGTTTTTGGATACCCCGCGTTTCTGGGTGGACTTGTAGCCTTCATCGATGTAGCCGGAATGGCTGGACCAGTCCCTGGCGGTGTAGGCTTTGGGTGACTTACTCATGGTGTTCGTTCTCCATTTCTGCCAGGACGGATTTGGCCACGCGAATAGCCGTATTGGCGGCCGGCACGCCGGCATAGACGGCGACCTGCAACAGGACTTCCTGGATTTCGGCCTTGCTGGCGCCGGTATTGCGTGTGGCACGAATATGCATGGCCAGTTCTTCTTCGTGGCCGAGCGAGGCCATCATGGCGATGGTGAGCAGGCTCCGGTCACGTTTGCTCAGGCCGGATCGTGACCATACCGAGCCCCAGGCGTTTTCCGTGATGTAGGACTGGAACGGGGCGTCGAAGTCGGTCTTGCGGCTTTCTGCCCGGTTGACGTGGTCTTCACCCAGGACGCTGCGGCGAACTCGCATGCCCACGTTGTAGCGCGCATGCTCTTCCACCGGTTCGTGGATGAAGTCATGTATCAGTTTGCTCATGGTCACCGGCTGTTCGATGCAGGGCAGGTGACCGGCGCCGTCAATCACGGTGTACTGGGCTTCGTTGATCTGCTCGGACAGGTCCTCCACCACACTGGGCGGAGTGGCGCCGTCTTCGCTCCCGACCAGACACAGGGTCTTCTTGTTGATGGCCCGGGCGTCGTACAAAAGGTCGGCATCGCGAATGGCTGCACAGGTGCCCATGTAGCCTTCGTCGGGGGAATTGATCAGCATGTTGCGCCAGAGGGTCATCAGTTCGGTCTGACGGGTCTGGTAGTCGGCCGAGAACCAGCGGTCCATCACCGCATCCACCAGGCCTTCGGTGCCACTGGTCTTGACCTTGTTGATGCGGTCGTTCCAGGAGTCGCTGTTGCCGATGCGGTAGGAGGTGTTGCTCAGAATCAGGTGATTGACCCGATCGGGCTCGCGGGCACACAGGCCGAGCGCGATCATCCCGCCCACCGAAACCCCGCAGAGCGTTGCCTGGTCGATGGCCAGCACGTCCAGAAGTTGCGACAGATCCGTGATGTGATCGTCAATGGTGTAGGGCGACGTGGAGCAGGTTGATAGCCCGTGTCCCCGTTTGTCGTACAGTACGATCTGATACTGGGGGAAATGCTCCACCAGGCTATCCCATATACGATAGTCCGTGCCCAGAGAGTTGATGAACACCAGGGTTTCCGGACGCCCTGCGTTGAGCAGGTCATAATGCAATTCAATTCCGTTCGCGGTCACAGCATACATAGGTCTAATCCACATGGTGGTGACGGTTAGACTTAAGATGGCGATAACGGGGAAGCTTGTAAAATGAGCTTTCGCGGTTTCAATATATTGTTTTTTGTATATTGGGAGGCGACTTTGATCAGGCCTCCCGATCAGGCGCCCTTGTCGTCCTCGATATCCAGGGATACGGCCCGCACGCAATCGATGAGCTGGTTCAGTGCCGCCGATGGCAGGGTGTCTACTCGTCGGGTAAAACCGACCGGCCCAAGAGTGTCCCGGGCGTCGAAGGGGATCTCCACCAGCGCGCCCTCCTGAATATCCCGCGCCACGGCGCCGCGGGATATGAGCCAGACGGCGTCGGTGTCCCGAACGTAGGAGCGACCGAAACCGTGTGAAACGGTTTCCACCTGGTTTTCATTGAGCTTGACGCTGTGCGCAATGAGGAATTTCTCCACACTGTTGCGGATAATGGAGTCGGTGGTGGGCATGATGACCGGGTAGTCCGCCAGGGCCCGGAATGGGTCCTTGCCACTGTCGATGATGGGGTGTCCCGGGCGGACCGTCATGACGATGCGTTCCATATACAGTTGCTCGAAGGTCAGGCCCTGCATGTGATCCGGTTCGGCCAGACGGCCAATGACGATATCGAGTTCGGAAACGCGCAGTCGGCCCAGCAGATAGGGAATGGGGCCGGTGATGATGTTCACCGTGGTGTCCGGCATGTGCTCCTTGAAGCGACTCACTGCACGGGGCATGACGCGTGCAGCGGTGGTGGGCAGTGCGCCCAGGAATATGGGCGGGTGTGACTGCTGGCGGACGCGCTGAACGCTGTTGATGCCCTCACGCAATGCACTGGTGCTGCTCAGGGCGTGACGCAGGAAGGTTTCGCCATAAGCGGTGAGCACGACGCCTTTCTTCTGACGATCGAGGAGTTCGACCTCCAGCATTTCTTCCAGCTCTTTCAGCTTTTTCGACACGGCGGGCTGGGTCAGTGCCAGGTGATCGGCGGCCTTGACTACGCCGCCCTGGCGCACCACCTCAATGAAACACTGCAGATGACGGAACTTGATTCTGTTGTCGATCACCATGCTCGATATCCTCGCCTACAGGCTGGGCTTGTTATAGCGCCTCTTGGGAGAACGTTATATTGAAAGTGATATGGTGGCAAGCGAAAGAGTCATTACAGGCCGAGCCGGATTCTGACTAGTATTGGGGTCAGTCTACTTACAGGAATAAAATGAAAGGGGTGTTATGACTGAACTCAAAACTCAGGTAGTTGTCATTGGCGCCGGACCTGCGGGCCTGCTGCTGAGCCGTTTTCTCCATGATGCCGGTATAGATGCTGTGGTGCTGGAGCGGCGCAGCATGGATTACGTGCTCTCGCGTATCCGGGCGGGTGTCCTTGAACCCGGTTCCGTAGGGTTGCTGAAGCAGGCCGGGGTAGCAGAGCGGCTGGAGAAAGAAGGCCAGCTCCACGAAGGATTTGCCATCTCCTATGGCGAAGACCTGCTACGCATCGACCTGCAGGCCCTTGCCGGGAAGAGCGTTACGGTCTATGGCCAGACGGAAGTGACCAAGGATCTGTACTCTGCGCATCAGGCCGACGGTTGCCGACTCTACGAGAACGCCGAAGATGTGAGTATCGAGGACATCGAATCTGCCGAGCCTGTTGTGACCTGTACAGTGGATGGCGAGCCGCTGCGCATTCGCTGTGATCTGATTGCCGGCTGCGACGGTTTCCATGGCCCGAGTCGTCGCAGCATTCCGGACAAGCATCGCCAGGAGTACGAGCGGGTGTATCCCTTTGGCTGGCTGGGTATTCTGTCAGAAACGCCGCCGGTGGATCATGAGCTGATTTATGCCAGTCATGAACGGGGCTTTGCTCTCTGCTCCATGCGCTCGAACACACTGAGCCGGTATTATGTTCAGTGCAAGGCTGATGACAACCCGGACAACTGGAGCGATGAGGATTTCTGGCAAGCGCTGCGAGAGCACCTGCCAAAAGATGTGGCCGACACCCTGGTGACGGGTCCGTCCATCGAAAAATCTGTCGCGCCTCTGCGCAGTTTTGTGTCTGAGCCCATGCGCTACAACCGTCTCTTCCTGGCCGGTGATTCGGCGCACATTGTGCCGCCTACCGGGGCCAAGGGGCTTAATCTGGCGTTCAGCGATGTGCACTACCTGTCCGAGGCAATGATTCAATACTTCAATGAAGACAGTACGCAGGGGATTGACCAGTATTCGGAGCGGGCCTTGAATCGGGTGTGGAAAGCTGAGCGCTTCTCTTGGTGGATGACGTCCCTGTTGCACAAGTTTGAAGATGATGGGTCATTCAATGAGAGAATTCGTCAGGCCGAGTTCGATTATCTGGTGTCGTCCCGGTCCTACCAGACGGCACTGGCTGAAAACTACGTCGGCCTGCCATTCTGAATCCTGTGTCAGAAGTGTGTGACCCTAGTAATCTGCGGTGGTTGCAGATATTGGCCGAGCCTTCACAGGCTCGGCTTTTTTTGTGCTGAGGAATCTGTTGATGTTGAGGAGGCCTCTGTGGTGAGCAGGCTCCATTGTGGAGATGAGGCTATGTTGTGGTGAGGGGCCTGCCCCTCCAGGCAGGCAGGGTTGCCGGTCCCGCTCAGACGGACGTCCTGTCCTTATTCGCTCGTCGGGCGTCCTGCCCTTTGGCCCGACAACCCTGCCAGCCTGGAGGAGCAGGCGGGCACAGGCACCCATTAAACCCTTCCTCCTATGGTCGGGGGCAAGCCCCCTCACAACAGCATTGGGTGCTCAGAGGTCAATGACCAGCTTGGCGCTTTTGGACCTTGAGCAGCAGGGGGTGAACTGGTCGTTGGCGGCGTGCTCGTCCTCGTCCATGAACATGTCCCGATGATCGGGTTCGCCTTCCAGGACTGGGGTCAGGCAGGTGCCGCATACGCCCTGTTCGCAGGAAGTGGCGATGAACACGCCATTTTCATCCAGTACTTCAAACACGGTCCGGTCTGCGGGGATGGTATAGACCTCACCACTGCTGGCCAGCTCCACTTCAAAGCTGGTGTCGCCACTGGTGTCCTGCTCGGCACCCGCAAAGTGTTCCGTGTGCAATTGATGGCTGTCCCAGCCTTTGTCCTCGAAGGCACTCATCACTGCATCGATAAAGCCATTGGGGCCACAGACATAAACATGGGTGGCGGTGTCCGGTGGCGGGACCAGTTTGGGCAGTTGCTGGCGGAAAGACTGGTTCTCCGGGCCGTCACTGAGATAGTACTGGGTCACCGCCGAGATATCCGACTGATCGATCTCGCTGCGAAACGCCATCTTGGCGGCTGACCTGGCTGCGTAGTGCAACTGGAAGCTGGCACCGCGGGCGGACAGGGCTTTCGCCATGGACAATATCGGGGTAATCCCGATGCCACCGGCAAACAACAGGCTGTGGCTGGCATCATCCACCAAACTGAAATGATTGCGCGGTGCGCTGATCATCATCAGGTCGCCTTCGTTCACCTGTTTGTGCATGAAATCCGAACCGCCCCGGGACTCTTCTTCCTGCAGAACGGCCAGCCGGTAGCGCTTGTCGTCGGCCGGATTATTGCTGATGGAATACTGACGCGACAGGTCGTCGGTCAGCCGCACATCCAGGTGGGCGCCGGCCTCGAAAGGCGGCAGAGCCCGGCCATGGGGGTCGACCAGCTCGAAACTGCAGATGCGCTCGGCCTCGGTCTGCTTGCGGGCCACCTGCACAATCAGGGTGAAGTTGTCGGATGTCATAGTCATATTGTCGTGGTTCCTGTTCTTCAGTCGCGCGTTGAGCCCGGCCGCCAACCGACAGACAGAGCCCTGCACAAGTGTGGCCGGGCATTGCTGCACCGGCCACTTGTTTCGATAGACGGCCTTACTCTGACAGCCTAGCAGATTACCGCTGGGTTGCCGGGATGCGGCCTTCCTCTTCCAGCAGACGATCAATGATCCGGCGGGCCTGAACCCCGCCGCCATCGATGTTCAGCTTGAGCAGGTTACGCTCCGGATAGGCCAGCAGATTTTTCTGCTGCGATTCGAGCATCTCCAGATCTTCCGAGAATATCTGACCCTGACCTTCACGAATCTTGTCGGTCAGCGCCTGGTCTTCCGGCTTGAAGTTGCGCGCCATGCCCCAGAAGTACCAGATGGAGGTTTCGGTTTCCGGTGTGATGAAATCCACCACAATGCTGGATGCCTTCTTGTCGGCTGGTGCGTCATAGCCGCCATTGCCGGCCAGGGCGACACCTACATCGATGTGGACATTGCTGGGCGGCGTGAAATGACAGATCTGCCAGCGATCAACCGGCTGATCCGAGGGCAGCCCGTTGCCTTCCAGCGCAGCCTGCCAGAAGGGCGGTGCCGGGATGTTTTCCATCTGCCGTTCGGTAATGACCACATCGCCGTCGGCCTTGTAGGTCTTGGGCGCCGCTTCCTCGATTTCCGGCTGACCGATACTGGACGCATGCACGTAGGTTTCGTGGGTCAGGTCCATGAGGTTGTCGATCATCAGACGATAGTCGCAGTTGATGTGATACAGGCCACCGCCGTAGGCCCACTCCGGGTTATTGGCCCAGTGCAGTTCGGGAATTTCATCCTTGTCGGCCTTGTCCGCATCGCCGGTCCAGACCCAGATGAAGCCATGGCGCTCTTCCACCGGATAGGCTTTGATGCTGGGAAAGCCCTTTACGCGCTGTCCGGGCATGTCCTGACATTTGCCGTCGCAGCCCATGACCAGACCGTGATAACCACAGACCAGTTGACCGTCACGCACAAACCCCAGTGACAGGGGCGCACCGCGGTGAGGACAGAAATCCTCGACGGCGGCTATGGTGTTATTTTCTCCGCGAAAAAATACAATGGGCTCACCACAGATGGTGCGGCCCAGAGGCTTGTCTTCTACTTCGTCCGGGGTACAGGCAACGTACCAGGTGTTCTTGGGAAACATGAGCGAGCCCTCCGATTGGGTATCCAATGACTTGTTTTTGTGCTTATGGATCCAAAATATAGCCATTTATTGGCAAGGATCCAATAAAAAGCTGTATATTTGATATATTGGATCCAATATATCACCTGATTGAATCAGTCACTAACTAGCCGGAGTAGACTATGAGCAAGGTCAGCACACGGGTCGTGACCCATCTGCGACGCGCCATCAGTGAAGGCACGCTGCAGCCGGGCGAGCGTGTGGGAGAAGAGCAGGTTGCCGATGATCTGGGGGTGTCCAGAACACCGGTGAGGCTGGCCTTTCGCTCGCTTGAGCAGGAAGGCCTGTTGCAGCGGGCCGGCAAGCGGGGGTTTGAAGTACGTGCCTTTACCGAGGCGGATGTCCTGGCCGGTCTGGAAGTCAGGGGTTTGCTTGAAGGCCTGGCAGCGCGCCGATTGGCCGAGGCAGGCGTGACGGCGGATACCCGGGCCATGCTGGAAGAGTGTCTGGCCGACGGCGATGCCATATTGGCCAAGGGTCGACTGGAGCCGGGTGATGTGGACGTTTGGCGCAAGCTGAACGCGCGGTTTCACAACTGCATCGTGACGGCCGCTGGCAGCATGGTGATTGCGGAGGCCATCAGTCGGAACAACCACCTGCCCTTCGCCTCTTTCGATTCGCTGATCATCGACAATACGGCTCTGGACCGCGAGTTCAAGAAACTGCAACTGGCCAACTGGCAGCATCATATGGTCGTGCAGGCGCTGCTGGCGGGAGAAGGAGCAAGGGCAGAGAGCCTGATGCGCGAACACGCCAATGTGGGCGTGCGCTATGCCGCGCTGTTCGGTCTGAACACGGCGGGTTCAGGCCGGTAGATCCGGCTCGTTGTGCTGCAGCAGTGACACCCATTGCCGGTTTTCGTCCTCCAGAGTAACCACAACGGCTCTGACCAGTTCTCTCAGTTCCTGCGTACGGGCCCAGGCGAGCGTCTGGTCGTTCAATTCGATACCCGTGTCGGTAATCGTGTGATGGTAGCGCATGGCGGTCGACAGGGTGGTCAGTCGTTGCCAGGTCTGTGACGCCATGTAGGCGATGTGGGCCACTTCATTCTGCGTCAGAATGCCGTGAATGGCGGCGCCCCAGGCCGGGAAAAAGGCAGTGAAAAAGAGAATGCCCGGCAGTGTGAACAGAAAGTGCGACAGCACGGCCAGAAAGGTCAGGCCAAACAGGATCAGCGAGAACCGGTGCAGGTAGTGGTGATCCCGGTGCAGTTGATGATAGACCTGTTGAAAGTAGCGCTGCTGTGGCGAGGCGGGTTGAGCATGATGCGAAACCACAGAACACCGCCTTTCAACCAGCGCAGGGGGCCTATCGGCGGCTCCACCGTTGATTTTTTGCCGCTGCCAAGGCGGCTCATGCCGTACCGGAGCCAGCGGTAGGTATACCGTAAAACTCCCAGTTGCTGATTGACCCGCCGGCGCAGGCGCTGCTCCTGGTTGGCCGATGACAGGGCGGGGGCGAAGGGGACCAGGAGCGCATCAAACCAGTCCCGGACATGGGCTTCGATGTCCTCCGGTGCCTTGTGTGAAAAGAGCGCGCTGATCATGTCCGGAGTGGCACCGAGTACTTCGAGTTCGGTCAGGGCCGAATCCGTGAGCCGGTGCATCTCGGTCATGCGAATCTGTGGTGGCTGGTCGGGATGGCTGATGTCCAGCCAGATGACGGGTGTCCGTCTGAGCAGGGCTGACTTGACGGCCAGAGCGGTGCCGCTGGACATAGGGAAGGGTTCCTGGCCGTCCCAGATGGCGATCAGCACATCGGCAAAACTCAAGGCCAGATTGGCTGCCAATTCGTCGGTGCCATTGGCCACACCAGTGAGCAACCGACATTCTGCGGGCTGGTCGTCGTACACGGGCTGCCCCCGCCTGAATGCTTCTGTCGCTTCGACGCGTAAGCTGCTCAATACTCGACTCAGTGTTCGGGTCAGAGCCCTTTCGTCAGGGGCTCCATTCTCAGGGCCGACGCCATAAAGGCTCAGTCGCCCGTGGCGGTGTCCGGCCACCATGACACCCAGTACAGGTGCGAGAGTATGTCGGTAGGCTGTGCTCATGACGGTCCTTCTTCTGATTCCTCTTATGGTAGATCAGTCGAAGGCGCGGCGTAACCCGTGTTATTCCTTTACGCCACCTTGCGTCAGTCCGGATATGAACTGCCGCGAGGCAAGCAGGAAGGCAACCACGGTGGGAACCATCATGATCATGACCCCGGCGAACATCATGTGCCACTGCACGGAGTATTCCTGCTCGAAGGCCTGAATGCCCAGGGTAAGCGGGAAATTTTCCTCGCTCTGCAGGAAAATCAACGGCAGGAAGTACTCGTTCCAGGACAGGACAAAGGTCAGTAGCGCCACGGTGGCGACGGCGGGCTTGGCCAGAGGCAGAATGACACTCCAATAGATGCGGATTGGCAGTGCGCCGTCCATTCGTGCCGCCTCCTCCAGTTCCTTGGAAATACCGCGCAGAAAGGACACCAGAATGAAAACCGCCACCGGCATCATGCTGGCAGACTGTACCAGAATAACGGCCAGCAAGGTGTCGAGCAGGTTCAGTTCCCGGACAATGACAAACAGCGGTGCCAGGGTCAGGCGGATGGGAATGATCACGCCGAGCATGAAACACATGAAGATGAGCGTACTGCCACGAAAGGGCATGCGTGCCAGCACAAAGGCCGTGGCCGTGGCGCAGAAAACCACCAGCACCACGCAGGAGACGGCGATGATCACCGAGTTCAGGAAATAGCCGCTGAAATTGGCGGTGGTCCAGGCCTCCACATAGTTGCTCCAGGTGACCGGGTCCGGCCAGCCAAAGGGTTCGCGGAATATCTGTCCGACGCCGGGCTTGAGGGAGTTCAGCACGGCCGAGCCGAAAGGGATCAATACCACGGTGGCCCAGGCCAGCAGGATCATCTGCACGACGATCTGCTCGTGGGCCCGTAATTTGAATATCTTGTCCATAACGTCAATACCTTATCGTTATCGGGTTCAGTCGCGCCTCAGGTTCTTCAGGGCCAGGAATATGGCAGCAGGCATGATGAGAACCGCTGTTATCAGGCCAATGGCCGCCGCCATACCGAAATTGGTATTGACCGTGCCGGCGGAGCCGCCAAAGGCGGTACGGAACAGGTAGGTCCCCATGACGTCGGTTGAACGAAGAGGTCCGGCTTCGGGCCCCATGATGATCAGGGTGTAATCGGCGTTGTTGAACACATCCACCATGATGATGACGGTGATCAGCACAAACGCGGGTGCCAGCACCGGGAATACAATGTGTCGAATGGCCTGCAGACGATTGGCGCCATCCAGGATGGCGGCCTCCAGCAGATCCGTGCGCACGGCCAGGATACCGGACAGTACCAGCATGATGGCGAAGCCCATGCGGTGCCAGGAGTAGAACAGGGCGAGGGTCACCAGTGCGGTGTCTTCGTTGCCCAGAAACGGAATCGGCAAATCCGTTATGCCCATGCCCACCAGTGCGGCGTTAAGAGGCCCGCGCTGGTTCACAAACATGTCCAGCATATAGGCTACCGCCGCTGCGGCCAGCGGGTAGGGGAGGAAAAAGAGCGCCTGATAGGTTTTGCGACCCCAGGTGCGGAAACTCAGCAGCAGGGCCAGACCGGTACCAATAATCAGAAAGCTGCCAATAACCACAAGGAAAAACACCACGTTCTGGGCCAGAGCGTTGAGCATCTGATCACGAAAGTAGGGGTTGCCCAGAACCTGGCGGAAGTTGTCCAGCCCCACGTATTCCATTTCGCCGATACCACGCCAGCGGACCTGTGACAGGTAGAGCAGGCCCAGCAGCGGAATAAAATTGAACAGCCCATAGAGCAGCACGCCAGGTGTCAGCAATGCAGCGCGCTCGATGTTTTCACGGGTCTGGAAGCTGAGACGACGTTTTGGCTGGCGCAGAACCGGGCGGTCGCCGTCGGTGTCTGCAATGGCTGGCTCAGGCGAGTGGGTGCTTCGGGTCATAATGTGTACCTTTTAAACAAACTGGAGCGTCACCCGCCAAGGGTGACGCTCCATCGTCACATCACAGGGTGTTAATCAGCTGCAGTGATCTGCGCCGACATAGCCCCAGCTATTGAGGCCGTTCTGGATCGCCTCGGCTGTTTCCCGGGCTGATGCCTGGCCAGCCACCAGTCGACTGATCTCGTCAGCAGCCAGCTGATTATAGCTGGGCTCGCCGGCGTTCAGATCGAAGGCGAAGAAGGGATTGGCCGACACATTGTTGTTGGCAATCATGTCCGCTGCGTTGTTGATGCGTGCGTCGTCAACGTTCACTTCATGTGTGGAGGCAGGCACACCGACGTGTTCAGCGTACAACTGAGCAAACTCCGGTGTCGTGACGAACTCCAGAACCTGCGCAATGGCGTCCTGCTTGTCAGAGTTGGGGTTGGCTGCCAGACCGAAATCCGGGAACCCGTAAACAGGGCCTTCCGGAATGGGCATTACGCCGATTTCCAGATCGGGTTCAATGTCATACATGGGTGAGCCGGGACCGGCAGACCAGATGCCGTCAATCATCATGGCGGACGTACCGAGAGCCACATCGGTGCGCATGGCGCCGTAGTCATCGGCCAGCGGGCTGCTGTTCAGCCAGCCGTTGTCGCGCCATTTCTCAACCTGGGCCAGGGTGTTGACGTATTC
>LFIK01000389.1_pt1 | contig 32843 bp, 29 predicted proteins | sample 643401 | NCBI WGS metagenome assembly LFIK01 (sample SAMN03777447, study PRJNA286221) | soda lake metagenome | biome: soda lake; feature: Kulunda steppe; material: water; isolation source: sample T5-Br brine of Lake Tanatar-5 | place: Russia: Kulunda steppe | collected 2010-07
CTCGCTGCGAACACCTTCGGTGATCGGCACCCAGCTGACCGTGACGCGTTCCGAGTCGGGATCCTCGATCAGGTAGACGCCACGGCGACCGTCCTTGCGTGTGACCGCATCCTCCGGAACCACGATCGCACCCTCGACTTCTTCCAGGTCCACTTCGATACCGACGAAGAAGCCGGGGCTCAGCCTGCGATCCGAGTTCGGAATGCGAATTTCCACCCGGGCCTGACGCGAATCCTCCTGCAGCAGAGGCGCGATACGGTGCACCCGCCCCTCGAACACCTCACCGGGACGGGCATCACTGCGAACCCGAGCGATCTGACCCACCTCCAGCCGGGCGAAGTCTGCATCGGTCACGAACATGACGCCGCGCAGGGTATCCACATCGATGACGGAAATGAGGGGATCATTGGCGGAAATATTGGCGCCCTCGTCCACGAAACGCTCGCCGACGAAGCGCACCCGATCCACCGTCTCACCATTCCATTCGGCCCGGATGGTGGTGTAATCAAGCCGTACTTCCGCCGCACGGAGTGCGGCCTCGCGCTGCGCCACCTGCGCCTCGGCCACCCTCACGTTGGCCACGGCAGCGTCGCGCTCCGAACGGGCAATGTCGTACTCGGACTCGGAAGACAGATTGCGACGACGCAGATCGGCGACTCGCTCGTAGGCCCGTTGCCGGACCTGGCGCTGGGCGCGCGCGTCCTCCAGCTGGGCCTCGGCCACATCACGGGCCGCACGCTGTTCGGCCACATCCTGGATGAATTCCTCGTCGTCCAGACGAGCAATCACCTGCCCTGGTGCCACCAGATCACCGATGTCCACCAGCAGATTGCGCAACCGGCCACCGGCCTTGGAAGCCAGCATGAACTGGGTGCCGGGTTGCAGGGTGCCTGTATAGAAAGCCCTGTCCGTGATATCGCGACGCTCGACATCCGCCACTTCCACCGCAATGCTGGTTCGCTCACCGTCCCCGCGAGGGGGCCCGCCGCCGGAACGGTCGCTTCCCGGCGCCCCTCCGAATTGCCACAGCAGACCGATCACGACCAGCACGCAGACCACCAGAATTGCGGGGCGTCGATATCTCATGGGTTATGTCTACCACTCCAGATTGCAGATGCCCGCCAGGATGTCAGGCCGCACCTTGATGCCTTCGACTGGGACATGGACTGAGCCGAGGCTGGCATATGCAAGACCCATTCCCTGTCCAGCAGTCCATGACACGGACAGCGCGACGTCCGGGACAGAGTATAGACAGGCCAACAGACCGATCGTGCCGCGTGGCGAACAATCTCCATCCTTTGTTCACCAGTTCAACGCGACCGCCAGTGCCCCGACCCGGTGCGGAACCGCTTGCGAGCGCCGACCGGATACGGACATCATGCCGATCACCGCACCGGAACGAGGACGAACTCATGCGCAAGCTTCTGACCCTGATATTCGCCGGCAGCCTGTCGCTGACCGCGGTGGCGGGCAGCTGCCCGACCCTCTTGAACGACATCGACAACCGCCTCGCCAGCGCGGAACTGGATGCCGAGACGCTGGTACAGGTGCTTGAATTGCGTGCACAGGGGGAAGAAGCGCACCAGGATGGGGATCACGACCAGGCGATGAAGGCGCTGGAGAGAGCTCTGGACCTGCTCGAGCAGGCCGAACAACCCGCTTACATGCAGCAGCAGGACGACCTGATGTATTGATCAGGACGGCTGGTCACCCGCCTCGCCAGCGCGGCGCTGGCGGCTGACCGCACTGGACCGAATCGCTATGATGCGCGCCTGCCAGTTGGGAAGAGCGTGATCATGAATCCAGTTCAGGCCGAGATCCTGCGCCTGCTCGACGTGGAAAAGGTCGAGGAGAACATCTTTCGCGGACACAATGATCCGCACCACCCACACGTGTTCGGCGGCCAGGTGCTGGCCCAGGCCATTGCTGCTGCCGGCCGTACCGTCGATCAGGAAAGCAGCCTGCATTCCCTTCATGCCTACTTCCTGCGGCCCGGCGACTGGAACCTTCCGGTCCTGTATGAAGTCGAGCGCATTCGCGATGGCCGCTCCTTCACGACCCGCCGGGTCGTGGCCATCCAGCACGGCCGTCCCATCTTCAACCTGGCGTCGTCCTGGCAGCGTCCGGAGGAGGGCCTGGCCCACAGCCTGCCGATGCCCGCCGCGCCGCCACCGGAGGGCCTGCGCACGGACGAGGACTGTTATGCGGAAATCGCCCGCGAACACCCGGAAGTGGAGCACTTCGCCTTTCGCTACAAGGCGATCGATGCACGCCAGGTCGAAGGCCTGCTGATGACCGAAAGTCGCCCCCATCCGCCCCGCAAGAGCACCTGGGTACGAACAGTGGACCCGCTGCCGGACAGCGCCGAGGTGCATCTGTGCATGCTGGCCTACATTTCGGATACCGACTTCATGGCGACGGCCCTGTTACCCCACGGCCGCAGCGCCGCCGCGGGCAGGGACAATATCCAGGGCGCCAGCCTGGACCACGCCATGTGGTTCCATCGCCCCTTCCGCGCCGACGAATGGCTGCTGTTCGTGAAGGACAGTCCGTTTTCCGGTGGTGCCCGCGGCTTCGTCCGTGGCAGCTTTTACAACCAGGCAGGCGACCTGGTGGCCTCCGCCATGCAGGAGTGCCTGATCCGCCAGCGCTGACCGGTTGCGGGTACACCCGTATGCGTGACTGCGCCGGTTCACCTCGGCCCTTGCAATGCATCCCGAACTGAAGGAGACGCATCTTGACGGCGACGGATCGCAACGCGCCAGGGAGCGTGTTCTACACTGCCCTGCTGCTGCTGGGTGCCTTCGTGGTGCTGGGACTGTTCTGGCCTGATCAGCTGGCCCTCCGGGCGGATCAGGCACTGCAGTTCACCACCGCGCATTTCGGCTGGCTCTACCTGTTTGCGACCACCGGCTTTCTGGTGTTCTGTCTCGGTGTGGCCGTCAGCGATTACGGCCACATCCGGCTGGGTGCAGATGGCGAAGCGCCGGAATTCTCCTATGGCTCATGGCTGGGCATGATCTTCTCGGCAGGCATGGGCGTGGGCCTGGTGTTCTGGGGCGTAGCCGAACCCCTCACCCACTACGTCGATCCTCCGCTCGGCCTGGCCGAAGCCCGTTCACCCGCTGCAGCCAGCCTGAGCATGCAGTACTCCATCTTTCACTGGGGCTTTCACCAGTGGGCCAACTTCGCCATCGTCGGTCTGGCGCTGGCCTATGTCCGCTTTCGCCAGCAGCGTCCCGGTCTGATCAGCGAGGCCTTCCGCGGCAGCCTGGGTCAGCGAGTCGATGGCCCGCTGGGCCATGGCATCAATATTCTGGCAGTGGTCTCGACCATCTTCGGGGTCGCTACCACCATCGGCATGGGGATCATCCAGATCAACAGCGGCCTGGATTCGGTGGCTGGCACCGGCTTCGGAATCGAGCAGCAGCTGGCGATCCTGGCCGGGGTCGCCGTGGTATTTCTGTTGTGCGCCATGGCGCCACTGGAAAGTGGCGTGCGCTACGTCAGCGATGCCAACATGCTGCTCGCCGGGCTGCTGCTGCTGTTCGTGTTCTTCATGGGGCCCACCGACTTCATCACCGCCGCCATGACCAACGCCATCGGCGACTACTTCGCCAACCTGATCGGCATGAGCCTGGCCATGACGCCCTATACGGAAGAGGACTGGGTGGAACGCTGGACCCTGTTCTACTGGGCCTGGGGACTGTCGTGGGCGCCCTTCGTGGGCGCCTTCATAGCCCGGATCTCGCGCGGGCGCACGATCCGCGAGTTCGTGCTCGGCGTCATCGGCATGCCGGTACTGCTGAGCACCGTCTGGTTCGCCACCTTTGGTGGCTCGGCCCTGTTCATGGAACTGTTCGGGGGCATCCCCATCGCCGACGCGGTACAGCAGGAACTGAGTTCAGGCCTGTTCCTGGCACTCGACTCGCTGCCGGGCGCGGCGCTGGTGGCACCGCTGACCCTGGTCCTGATCGTGCTTTTCGTGGTGACGTCGGCGAACTCGGCCACGTTCGTGCTGGGCATGTTCACCAGCCGCGGGGTACTCAACCCGACCCGGCTGACCCGGCTGACCTGGGGCATCATCCAGGTGCTGGTGGCAGCGGTGCTGCTGCTCAGCGGCGGCCTGGCCGCGCTGCAGACCATCTCGATCGTGGCGGCGTTTCCATTCATGGTGCTGATGATCTTCATGGCCGGCGCCCTGCTGCGCTCGCTGCGCAACGAGCAACGCCAGATCGAACTGCACGAGGCACTGTTGAGGGAGCGTCTGCAGCGGCTGGTGGAACAGAGCGAACAGCAGGAGAGCGAAGAGGTCCCGGAGATTCTGGAGCAACAGGCAGAAGAGAGCCCGGAATCAGAACGAACGCCCTGATTCCGGGCTTCATGCAGCCGCGCCACCGCGCCTCGAGTCATGCCGAGGCACGGGCAGCGGTCACAGTGCTTCCAGAAGCTTCTCCGCCGTGCTGTGCTCCAGACCACCGCCGCCTTCCAGCGCCAGCTTCTTCACCACGCCATCTTCCGCAACCAGCGCGAACCGCTGGGACCGAATCCCGAGGCCCGGGGCAGATGCATCCATCTCCAGACCCAGCGCCTTCGTGAAATCAGCGTTCCAGTCCGCCAGCATGAGCAGCTCTTCCGCATTGTGCTGCTGTCCCCAGCTGGACATCACGAAGGCATCGTTGACGGACATGCAGGCGATGGTGTCCACGCCCTTCGCCTTGATCTTGTCGGCAAGGGCCACGTAGCCGGGCAGATGCGCCTGGGAGCACGCCGGAGTGAACGCACCGGGTACGGCGAACAGCACCACCTTCTTGCCCTTGAAGAGATCGTCCGTGCTCAGGTCGGTGGGCCCCTTCTCGCCCATGACCTTGATGTTTGCCGACGGGATGCGATCCCCTTCCTTGATAGCCATGTGTGACTCCTTGATCTGATACGGACAGTAAATCCCGGGTCGTCCACGACCACGGGCAGCAGCACGCCACGAATCGGGCCCGGACGCAGGCTGTTGCCGCGCCTGAGCACCGCACACCCGACCGTCTCAGCGCCAGGCGAATTCGGGCTGCTCGAAATGATCCACCCGAGTGTCCCGATCACGCAACAGCACCTCGCGGAACTGATACAACAGCGCGGCCGTTGGCGCCGCGATGCTGCCGCTCCCGATCGGCATGCGCAATACAGGATGATCGGCGCCTTCCTGATAGTCCAGCCGGGGGGCATCTTCTCGCAGCAATTCCCGCACCGGAATGCGGTGAATGCTTTCCACTTCACCCGGATTCGGTACCAGCGCCCGGGCACTGCCACCCCAGACAACAACCGGCGTCATGACGAAGCCGGACCGGGTGGTGAAGTCATCAAGCCGACCCAGCACATGAGAGGCATCCAGCTCCAGGCCGACTTCCTCCGCCAGCTCGCGCAACGCTGTCTGCTCCGGTGTCTCGCCCGGATCCAGGCGCCCGCCGGGCAGCGCCCACTGACCCGCATGCTTGCGCAGTGACAGCGACCGCCGGGTGAGTACCAGCGCCGCATCCGCCTGCCAGTCCGCATGGGATGGCAGCCCGTCCAGGTCTGCCCCCAGACCCGCTTCCACCACCGTCAGCGCCACGGCTGCGTGGTGGCGGTCATCCACATCATGATTGCGGCTGACGAAGGCCTGCAATCGTGCCTGCAGCCGCAGACGCAGGCCGGGGTTACAGTACAGGTCTGACGTCACGCGCTCGGGCTCCCCTGTAGACTCAATGATCCGGTACGGTCGACAAGATCAAGATATTCGATCCAGTGACGCACGGGAACAGTCGTCCCTGCTGCCAGATGCAACTGACAGCCCACGTTGGCCGTCAGGATGATGTCCGGCGGCCGGTCATCCTCCACACCCAGCGCCTTCAGCTTGCGTGCTCGCAGGCGCTCGGCCAGCTCTGGCTGCAGCAGCGAATAGCTGCCGGCCGAGCCACAGCAGAGGTGCGCTTCCGCGGCCGGAACCACCTTAACGCCGTAGCCAGCGAGCAGCGCTTCCACCCGCCCCCGTACCTGTTGACCGTGCTGCAGGGTGCAGGGTGACTGCCATGCCACTCGCGGTGCCTGCGGAGCGGGCGCACGAGGCGCGTCCGCCTGCAGCAGTTCCGACAGGTCGACAACCCGACTCGCCAGGGTCTCGGCCCGCTGGGCATAGTCCGGATCGTCATGCAGCAGGGCAGGATACTCCTTCAGCTGCAGACCGCAGCCGGATGCCGTGGCGACCACCTGAGAGGCGCCGGCCTGCAGCAACGGCCACCAGCTGTCGATGTTGCGGCGAGCCATCAGGCGAGCCTGTGCGCCGGCATTCAGGTGCAGTGGCAAGGCGCCACAGCAGCCTTCCTGCGGCCCTGCCTCCACCACCTGAATGCCGCGCCGCGCCAGCACCCGGATTGCTGCCGCACGGGTTTCGGGCGTGGCCAGCTCCTGCACACAGCCCCGGGGCAGAATGACGCGCTTTTCAGCAGCAGCGTCTGCGCTCGCTTGCACACCATCAGTTGTCACCAGCGGCTGCTGACGCCGCGGCACACGAGCACGCAACCCGGTTGGCAACAGCGGCCGCAGCCACTGTCCAAGTCGCAGCAATGGTCGCAGCCGTCGGCGCCAGGGCACCACTGCCAGCAACAGCCAGCGCTGCAGCCGATCCGGCACTGCACGCGGCACCTGCTGCTCCAGTTGCTCACGCCCCAGCTCCAGCAGGCGACCATAGCGCACCCCTGAAGGGCAGGTGGTTTCGCACGCGCGACAGGACAGGCAGCGATCCAGGTGGCGCTGAGTGGTCACCCCTGCCTCACCACGCTCCAGCAGCTCCTTGATCAGCCAGATACGCCCGCGCGGACCATCCAGCTCGTTGCCCAGCTCCTGATAGGTCGGACAGGTGGCTGTACAGAAGCCGCACTGGACGCAACTGCGCAGGATTTCGTTGGCTTCCCGGCCCTGGTCGGTGGCCAGCAGCTCGTCTGGCAGTTCGGTTCGCATGCAGCAGCTTCCCGGTCAGCGATCCCAGATCAGCGGTGGCAGTAGATTGTCCGGATCGAACGCCTTGCGAATCCGCCGATGCAGCGCCAGCAGGGTGGGTGGCAACGCCGGCCAGGCGGGCTCGGGCCACCACTGCATGGCCCAGCCACCCGCCTGACGGGCATAGGCATGAACGCGTTCGACCGGGACCCCGGTGGCGCACCAGCGCTGGGCACCCCCCCAGTCCAGCAGCCAGCGCGCCCGCCAGTCGGGCAGCGGCGCATCGGCAGGCAGCGACAGACGATAGACCGGCTCCGGACCGGCGAGCGCCGGGTGCCGCTGATCCCGGAGCCCGCACCAGAATTCCGTCGCCGCAGCCAGCGGCTCGCCACCCAGTTCTCGAGCTGCCGACGTCACACCGATGTCGGTGCCCGCCAGTCGCAGCAGCAGCTGGCCATCCGTCCATGCCAGACCCGTCAGCGGCAACGCACGGGCTCCCAGCGCGAGCATCCGCTCCAGCGCCTGGTCCAGGCTGCAATCCTGCACGAGCGTCACGCTGGTTTCCGGCGCTGGACGCAGCCGCAGGCTGATATCCAGCAGCACGCCCAGTCCACCCCAGGCGCCCACGTTCAAGCGCGCCACATCATAGCCGGCCACGTTCTTCATGACCTGGCCCCCGAAGCGACCCACCTGCCCGCGGCCGTCCAGCAACCGGATCCCCAGTACCGCATCACGGGTACTGCCCCACCAGGGGCGCGCGGGGCCTGACAGTCCGGTCGCCACTGCACCGCCCAGGGTGCTGGCAGTACTGCCTTGTGCCGGTTCGAACGGCAGCACCTGGCCCTGTTCCGCCAGCACGGCTTCAAGCGTGCACAGGGGCGTGCCGGCCCGCGCGGTCAGTACCAGTTCTTCAGGCAGGTAATCGACCACGCCATGATGCCGGGCCAGCTCTAGCGGGAAGGGACTGCTGTGGTCGGCCAGCACAGAAGGCAGCCGACGGCTGCCTCCTCCGCGTATGACGACCGGCTGTCCCCCGGCGCGGGCACTCTCGAGCTGATGCTGCAACTCCGCAGTCGCATCCATGCTTCAGAAGCGCTCCAGCTCGGGATGGGGCAGCTTGCCCTGGTGCACATGCATGCCGCCCAGCTCGCTGCAGCGCGCCAGGGTCGGCACGGCCTTGCCGGGATTGAGCAGCCCTGCCGGATCGAAAGCCGCCTTCAGCCGATGAAAGCACTCCAGCTCGATGCTGCCGAACTGGACACACATCTGGTCGAGTTTCTCGTGGCCTACTCCGTGCTCGCCGGTGATGGTGCCGCCGACCTCCACACACAGTTCCAGTATGCGGGCGCCCAGCGCTTCGGCCCTGGCCAGCTCCTGGTCCCGATTGGCATCGTAGAGCACCAGCGGATGCAGATTGCCGTCGCCGGCATGAAAGACGTTTGCCACCGGCAGCCCGTGAGTCTCGGACAGTTCGCCGATCCGGGTCAGCACTTCCGCCAGCCGGTGCCGGGGAATGGTGCCGTCCATGCAATAGTAATCCGGCGCCAGCCTGCCGACTGCGGGAAAGGCCGCCTTGCGGCCGGCCCAGAGCCGGGCGCGCTGCTCGGGTGCCTCCGCAACTTCCAGCGAGGTGGCGCCGGCCTGGCGCAACAATGCGCTGACCTGACTTGCCTGCGCATCCACCTCCCGATCGGCGCCATCCAGTTCGCACAACAGCAAGGCCGCCGCATCCCGCGGATAGCCAGCGTGAACGAAATCCTCCGCAGCCTGAATCGCCAGTCGATCCATCATCTCCATGCCGGCCGGCAGCACACCATTGGCAATCACCGCACTGACCGCATCTGCAGCTGCCACCACGCTGTCGAAGCCGGCCATCAGAACCTGCACCCGCTCCGGCGCTGGCAGCAACCGCACGGTCACTTCAACCACCACTCCAAGCAGGCCTTCAGAGCCCGTCACCAGTGCCAGCAGATCCAGCCCCGGCGCATCCAGGCCATCGGTACCGATCTCCAGCAGCTCGCCATCCATGGTGAGCATGCGCACGGCCAGCAGATTGTGCACCGTCAGGCCGTACTTCAGGCAGTGCACACCGCCCGAGTTCTCGGCGACGTTGCCACCAATGGAGCAGGCGATCTGGGACGATGGATCCGGCGCGTAGTAAAGGCCAAAGGGCGCAGCCGCCTCGGAGATCGCCAGATTGCGCACCCCCGGCTGCAACCGGGCCAGCCGCCGATGTGGATCGATCTCCAGGATGCGGTCGAGCCGCGCAAGCACCAGCAACACGCCACTTTCATGAGGCAGGGCACCACCCGAAAGCCCGGTGCCGGCACCTCTGGGCACTACCGGCACCTGATGTTCACTGCACCAGTGCAGTACTGCCTGCACCTGCTCGACAGTCTCCGGCAACACAGCCACACAGGGCAGCTGCCTGTAGGCGGTCAGCGCGTCACCGGCGTAGGGCCGCAGCGCTTCCGGCGTGGCAATCACCGCATCTGCAGGCAGCAGTTCTCGCAGCTGGCCGGCGAGCAGTTCACGTCTCATCCGGCAACTCCCGATGCTCGCAACGCCGATCCCCGCAGCGATGCTTCACTGCTGCGGATCCACTCGCCGATAGCTGGCCACGCGACCATCCGGCATGCGGAAGTAGAGCGTTTCATCCTCCACCGCCACCGGCACCTCGATCGGCTCGCTGGAAACCTGTGGTCCGCGCAGATCCAGCAGGATGGTGTCGGAGGCAACAAAGCTGTACTGCCCCTCCAGCTCCATGTCCTGATAGCGCAGGACGATCTCGCCGTCGGCGCTCAGGGAAATCCGTTCCGGGCCGTCCACTTCCTGCCACTCGCCCAGGATCTCTTCCTCCAGATTGCCCCCGCAGGCGACCAGCAACAGTGCCAGCAGCACCAGCAGCGACCACCGCCCCTGCCCGCCTGCAGCTGCCATCAGCTTGTTCATCGCGATCTCCTCGTGCGCACCTTTGCTGGCAGGGTATCACCTGCGGCTGCCTGCGTGGATCATGCCTTGACTGCGCGACAGCTGCTGCCGCGCTCGGAACGGGGCTGTCCCGGGCGGCCGGAATCCGGCAACATTCGCGCCAGTATCTGAAACCACGGGGGCCTCATGGCAGCACCACTGGACGATGTGACCGTTGTAGAAATCGACAACTGGATGGCCGCCCCGAGCGCTGGCGCCATTCTCGCCGATCTGGGCGCAAGGGTAATCAAGATCGAACCGCTCCAGGGCGACCCCATGCGCGGCATGGGCCGACCGGCGAAGACCGACGACGAACACCTGAACGCCTATGATTTCGGCTTCGATGTGGACAACCGGGGCAAGCACTCGGTGGCGGTCGACCTGACCAGTGAAGCGGGCCAGGATCTGGTCCGCAAACTGGTGGCCAGGGCCGACATCTTCATGTGCAACCTGCTGATCACGCGTCAGCAGCGATTCCGGCTGGACCCTGACAGCCTGTTCGAGCTGAACCCGCGACTGGTCCATGCAACGCTGACCGGTTACGGCACCAGCGGGCCGGAGGCCTGGCGTCCCGGTTACGACGTCACCGCGTTTTTCGGTCGCTCCGGCATCTACGATGCCATGCGCGAAGGCGACGACGGCCAGGTACCCATGGCACGCCCGGCCCAGGGCGACCACACCACCGGACTTGCCATGCTGGGCGCCATCCTGGCCGCCCTGCGACTGGCTGAGCGCACCGGTGAAGGCCAGGCAGTGGAAACCTCCCTGTTCGAGTCTGCCGTCTGGACCCAGGCCACCGACTTCGCCACCACTGCCGTGGACCGCGCTCCGGTCCGTCGTCGTGCCCGCGAGCAGCAACTGAGCGCCACCGCCAACCGCTACCCCTGCGCCGACGGCAACTGGCTGGTGATCAACATGCCGGAGCCCAGTGCCTGGCCGAAGTTCTGCCGGGTCATCGGCCGCGAGGAGTGGATCGAGGACGAACGGTTCAAGGATGCCCGCAGTCGCTATCGCAACATGGGCGAACTGGTGCCGTTGATCGACGCCGCCCTGCAGCAACACAGCCGCGACGAGTGGGGTGTGCTGTTCGACGAACACAAGATCATCTGGGGTCCGGTGCTGGGCCTGCACGAAGTCGCCAGTGATCCGCAGGCCGAAGCGATCGGAATGTTCCCCGAAATGCAGCATGGCGAACTGGGCAGCTACCGCACGGTCGCCATCCCCATGCGCTTCAGCACGGCGGATGTGCGGCCACGAGGCCCGGCACCCCGCATCGGCGAACACACTCGCACCGAACTGGCAGCCGCAGGCTTCTCGGAAGCGGAAATCGAGGCGCTGTTCCAGGAAGGCGTGGTCGGCGCGAGCTGACCCGGGCTCACAGCTTGTGCCCCGGCCCGCGGCCGGGGCGCTCTGGCTACTGTCGGGGTGTGTCCCGGTCTGCGGCCCTTCTGCGCCGCAGGACGACCTTCTCCGCCTCCACCAGCAACAGCACCAGCAGGCCGAACGCCAGCACGACTCCCCAGTGAACCAGGTCCAGGCCCGCCGTGCCGAACAGCAGCTGCAGGGGTGGCGCGTAAGTGAACAGCAACTGCAGCACCACCAGCGTGGCCACCGTCAGCCAGACGATGCGACTGCCCAGCAGGCCGTCACGGTTCAGCACCGGCTCGAGGATATAGCGACTGTTGAACAGGTACGCCAGCGTGCCTGCAACCAGCGTGTTGATGGCCGCGGTACGGGCCACCTCGATCGCCGCCCCTGCGGTCTGCAGCCACAGGAAGTGGCCAAAGGTCCCGGCCACAAGCAACAGTGACACGAACCCCACGCGCCACAACAGCAGACCGGTCAGCAAGGGTGTATCCGGAGTACGCGGGCGCCGGCTCATGAGTCCCGGCTCGCCAGGCTCGAACGCCAGCGCCAGCGCCAGCGTCACGGCCACGACCATGTTGACCCAGAGTACCTGCACCGGGGTCAGCGGCAGGGTCAGACCCAGCAGTACGGCAGCCGCAATGGTCAGGGCCTGACCACCATTGGTAGGCAGGATGAACAGGATCGCCTTGGTGAGGTTGTCATAGACGGTCCGCCCCTGCTCCACGGCAGCGGCAATGGAAGCGAAGTTGTCGTCCGCCAGCACCATCTCGGAAGCCTCGCGCGCGGCCTCCGAGCCCTTGATCCCCATCGCTACACCGACATCGGCTCGCTTCAGTGCCGGCGCATCGTTGACGCCATCCCCGGTCATGGCCACCACCTGATGCCGGGCCTGCAGCGCCTGCACCAGCCGCAACTTGTGCTCTGGTGCCGCGCGCGCAAAGACGTCGACCGTGCGCACCTGCTCCTGCAGCGCCGCATCATCCAGTGATTCGACCTCTCGCCCCGTCACCACCCGACTGCCATCGCCGATACCGAGCCGGGCGGCGATGGCAGCGGCAGTCAGGGCATGATCGCCGGTAATCATCTTCACGCCGATACCCGCCTCATGGCACTGGGCCACGGCGTCGATGGCTTCCTCGCGCGGAGGATCGATCATGCCGAACAACCCCAGCAGCACGAGCCCTCCGGCCACGGAATCGGCGTCCAGACGACTGCTGCCCGCATCCTGCTCGGCCACTGCCAGCGCCAGCACGCGCTGCCCCTGGCTGGCCAGCGCCTCGATCTGCTGATCCCAGAAATCCGCATCGAGCGGGGCCGTCTCGCCATCCGCAGAGCGCTGCCGATCACAGGCCTGCAGCACCGCCTCCGGCGCCCCCTTCATGATCAGCAACGGCGGCCCGTCCGGCATCTCGTACAGGGTCGCCATGAACTTGCTGGCAGACTCGAACGGAATGGCATGCAGCCGCGGATGGGCGTCTGCCAGCACCTGGGGCTCCATGCCGGCCTTCAGCCCTGCCACCAGCAGGCCACCCTCCGTCGGATCACCGTCACAGAACCAGTTGCCAGCGTCGTTGCTCGCTACGTGGGCATCGTTGCAGAGCATGGCCATGGCCAGCAGTTCACGGAGTAACGGCGCCTCCTCTGCCGACACCTCGGCATCGTCACGCAGGAATCGCCCCTCAGGCCGATAACCGACGCCTTCCACCTGCCAGCTGTCGGCGGCAGACACCAGACTTTGCACCGTCATCTCGTTGCGAGTCAGTGTGCCGGTCTTGTCGGAACAGATCACGGTGACGGAACCCAGGGTTTCCACTGCCGGCAGTCGCCGGATGATGGCATTGCGCTGAGCCATGCGCTGCACACCAATGGCCAGCGTGATGGTCATGATCGCTGGCAGGCCTTCGGGAATGGCCGCTACCGCCAGGCTGACCGCAGCCAGGAACATCTCGTGGGCGGCATAACCTCGCAGGAAGTATCCCAGCAGGAAGGTGCCGAGCGCCGCTACCACGATGGCTCCGCTGAGCCAGCGGCTGAACTGGGCCACCTGTCGCAGCAATGGCGTCTGCAGCGTGGTCACTTCCGCAAGCATGCGGCTGACCCGCCCGATCTGGGTCTGCTGACCGGTTGCCACCACCCAGCCCCGCGCCTGGCCCTGCGTCACCAGGGTGCCGGAAAAGGCCATGCAGTCTCGATCACCCAGTTCCGTCTCTGACTCGACCGGATCGGTGTCCTTGGCTGTGGCGACAGACTCACCGGTGAGCACGGCCTCGTCGATCAGTACGCCGTGGGCTTCGAACAGCCGCAGGTCGGCAGGCACGCGATCGCCGGACTCCACCAGCACAAGATCACCCGGCACCAGCTCTGCGGCATCCACTGTGCCGCGCTGGTCATCGCGCACCACCACGGCTTTCGGCGAAAGCATGCCGCGCAGCGCATTCAGCGCCTGCTCGGCCTTGCCCTCCTGCAGGAAGCCGATCAACGCGTTGATCAGGACCACGCCCAGGATGACGCCGGTATCGATCCAGTGCTGCAGCCAGGCCGTGCCGGCAGCAGCGACCAGCAACAGATAGATCAGCAGATTGTGGAACTGGCGCAGGAAGCGGGTCAGGGAACCCGCTCCCCCCTGACGAGCCAGCGTATTGGGACCATACCGGGTCAGCCGGCGCGCCGCCTCGTCGGCCGACAGGCCCTGCGGGGAGGTCTCCAGCCGGGCTCCTGTCTGGTCGACTTCGAGCGCATGCCAGGCATCGTCAGGGCCTGCATGGAGATCATCACCGTCCTGCGCAGCCATGACCGGCCCCCGATCAGCCTGTTCGTTTTGCCAGCCGTGCCTGCTTGCGCTCCAGCATGCCGCGCAGACGGGCATGCCGTCCCGGCGTCAGCGGCCAGGTCCAGGTCAGCCAGAAGGCAAACACGAACGACAGCGTCGGCACGATCGCATACAGGAAGCCCAGCCACAGCAGCTGCAGATCGCTGTGCTCTGCCCCCGTGGCAGTGGAATAACCGACCAGTGCCAGCAGTGGCAGCGATACCCCGCCCAGCGAATAGGCACACTTGGTCATGAAGCCATGACCGGCAAAGTAGCTTCCTGCCCGGTTGTCACCGGACTTGGCAGTATCCAGATCCACCACATCCGCCAGCATGGCACGCGGCAGGTAGGAGAAGGCGCCGAAACAGAAGCCCTTGATCATGAACAGCAGCAGGAATTCCGTCGTCTGCCCCTTGCTGAGCATGAACATCAGCACATTGGTGATACTGACCACGACCATGGCCACTGCCAGTGAACGGTGCTTGCCCAGGCGGCGGGCGATCCAGTCCCAGGCAGGGATCGCCGCCAGGCCCATGGCGAAATAGAGGGCGTAATAGGTGCCCGCCAGCCGGATGCCGATGACATCCTGCATGAAGAACAACGACAGGGTATTGCGGAAGCTTTCGCCACCGGTGACCAGGATCTCGATCAGCAGCACGCGGCGATAGAGGCCGTTCTTCCACATCAGCTTGAGGGACTTGAAGATGTCGACTCGGCCTTCACCAGGCATTCTGGCGGGCTCCGGCACCCGGTTCAGCACCAGCACTGCCACCACGGGCAGCACGATCAGGATCAGCAGACCGAAGGCGTTCAGGACCTCGATGGCCGGCACGGCGTCGCTGCGCATCTGCTCCATGGCGAACGGCACCAGCGCCGCGCCGATCAAGCCCAGCAACACGAACTTTTCCCGCGCTGAACTCACCTGCGTCCGGACGTGATAATCCGGCGACATCTCCGCACCCCAGGCGGCATAGGGTATGGTCACCAGCGTGCTGCCAATGCGCAGGAAGATGTACCAGAAGGCCAGGTAACCCACGCCGCTGGTCATCGGCGGGTTGAGCAGCATCCAGAAGCCCAGCGCCAGCAGTGGCACACCGGCGCCCAGCCAGGTCTTGCGACGGCCGAAGCGGGTACGGTACTTGTCACTGCCGTAGCCGATGAGGGGATCGGTGAAGGCATCGAACAATGCCGCGGCCGCAATTATCAGGCCGATCATGGACAGATCGACACCAATGTCGGTGCCGTAGGCACGCGGCAACCAGACACCGAGCGGGTAGCCGATCAACGCAAGCGGGAAACCCAGACTGCCGTAGATCCAGATACTGCTGTTGCTGATCGGGCGATGTGCCGCGCCCGCCTGCGCCTCTGCCATGCGTTGCCTCCCCGTACACTGACAGTGGCCGAGCGTACCGCAAAAACGGCAGCGGGCGGAATGACTGCCCGATCAGCAGTCAGTGCGCGCTGGTCTCCCTGGCGACGTCAGGAAAGCCCCGGCAGCGCCAGGGCGCGGAGGGACAGGGCGATGGCTCCGGCCAGCAAGGCACTCGCAGGCACCGTGATCAGCCATGCAGAGACGATCGTGACCAGATGAGAGCGGCGCACCAGATACCGACGCCGCTGTTTCTCCAGCTTCTTCTGCTGCTGCGCCAGCCGCTGCTGGCGCGCTTCTGGCGATTCCTGCGACACGACCTCAGGCGATCCAGGAGCCAGCGGGGCATGGTCGATCCCGCTGCCCTGGCGCGAACCATTGCCAGCGCCAGTGGACAGCTCGCCCAGACGCCGCTTGCGTTCCAGGTATTCCCGCAGGAAACCCACTCCAAACAGTGAACCGATGGCAATGTGCGTGGAGCTGACGGGCAGGCCCAGGCCCGTTGCCAGAATGACCGTGATGGCCGCCGACAGCGTCACGCAGAAGGCGCGTACCCGATTCAGCTTGGTGATCTGTGAACCCACCGTTCGAATCAGCTTGGGGCCGTACAGGGACAGGCCGATGGCGATCCCCAGGCCACCGATCAGCAGGATCCAGAGGGGCACCACCGCCTCCGCCACCAGCGCCTCGCGGGTCACGGTGTTGTAGATGGCCGCAAGTGGGCCAATGGCGTTGGCGACATCGTTGGCGCCGTGGGCAAAGGACAACAGGGCAGCGCCACAGATCACCGGCACCGTGAACAGATCCCCCACGGAAGTCCTGCGCTGGGTCAGCGAGCGTACCCGGCGATCGACAATCGGGCGCACCAGCCAGCGGGTGGCGAGCAATACCACCGCACCGGCAGCCAGTGCCAGCCAGAGCGGTATCTCGACCACCCGGCTGAGTCCCTTCATCAGGAGATAGGCACTGAAGGCACCCGCCATGATGCCGGTCAGCCAGGGTACGCGCTGCTGTGCGGCCGCCAGCTTGTCTGGCACATAAAGAATGCGAAACTTGATGTAGGCGAGGAAGGCGGCGGCAATCACGCCGCCAAGCACGGGCGAGATGACCCAGCTGGCCACGATGCGGGCAACCACGCCCCAGTCCGCCGCAGCGAAGCCGGCCATGACAATGCCGCCTCCCAGGACGCCGCCGACCACCGAATGGGTGGTGGAGACCGGCGCACCGATCCAGGTGGCCAGATTGATCCAGAGCGCAGCGGCAAACAATGCCGAGATCATTGCCAGGGTGAAGGCTTCCGGACTGCCCATGGCAGTCGGGCTGACGATCCCCGACGACACCGTGGCGATGACGTCACCGCCGGCGATGATGGCACCGGCCGCCTCGAACACGGCCGCGATGGCAACCGCCACGCCGATCTTCAGGGCGCGCGAACCGACCGCGGGCGCCATGTTGTTGGCCACGTCATTGGCACCGATGTTCAGCGCCATGTAGCCACCGATGACCGCCGCCCCGACGATGATCGCCCAGCCGCCACCGAACCCCATCAGCCAGGCGACCATCAGCGCCACGAACACCAGGAACAGACCGGCAACGCTGATCGGGACCAGGCTACGACCGATCTCCCGGGTACTGGACTGCAGGCGAGTGAACTTCTTGAGATCCTTGTCGAGCGCAGGCTTCTTCGCCATCGGGTCCCCGGGCAGCATGATATGGGGCGTCACAGCGCTGTCATGCAACTGTCACGATCGCAGGCGCATTCTCCAGATCCGATGGTAGCCGGACAAGCGCCCCGCGCTGGGCAAGGCGCGGGACAAGACCAGCGAGGCACTGCACAAGCCTGCGTCTTCGGGACAATAGCTTTTATATCTGCAAAGAATAAAAAAGCTTCTTGTCACACCGCAGAGCCCAGCCAGCCATTAAAATAACCTTCCGCGTTAAACAAACCTCCTGGCATCCCCAAACGCTATAACACTTGAGCAATCTTTTTTGCCACACTGCGTTGGTCGAATACTCATGCAACCGATGCAATAACAAGAAATTTGCTAAGCAGGTTCAGTTCTTGACTGCCTGCATTACAAGGGCGAGCTGCAGCGAGTCCGTCACATGAAGACGCAGCAAGCGTCCAGCAGACAGCATGCAGCCACTGCCAACTGGAAGTAACGACCGCAACAGAGTCGTATGGCCCGCCCGCATTATCGGGGTGATGGCCCTGGCAGCAGGGAGGCCCTGACTGCCGAAGGGGGGAATATGAAATCAGCAATGCAGGTTCCACTGCCGTGGCTCCTGGCCCTGTGCATGCTGACGGGGCAGCCGGCCCACGCGCAGAAGGCCGAACCCTTCACCCTGCCTTCACTCTACCCGGATCGACCCGACATCAGTCTGGATGACCATGCCGGCCAGGTCATCTACCTGGACTTCTGGTCCGCCTGGTGCGCCCCCTGCCGTGACAAGCTGCCTGCCATGCAGGACCTGTCGCGACAGTTCGACGACGCATCGGTGGCCGTGATCGCGGTCAGCGTCGACCGTGTGCCCGACGACGCCAGACGCTTTCTGGCCAGCATCGACGCGACCTTTGCTGCCGCCATGGACCCCGCCGCAGTCGCTGCTCGCGACTACGGCGTGGAAGCGCTGCCTCATGCCGTGCTCATCGACGGCGACGGCAGGATCCACTCGGTGTATCGCAACGGCAATTACGGCGATGTGGAAGTGATTGAAAGAGAAATTCGTGCCCTGCTGGCGAAACAGCGCGCTGCGGGCTCGGGTCGGTCAGCAGGGCGCTCGCTCCTGGCACGCTGGGGGCTGGCCGACTGACCCACGGAAGTCAGCCATTGGAGGGGACCATATGGCCATTGCAATAGTAGTGATCCTGCTACTGATCGGGACGCTGGTTTTCCATTTCTGGAGCCCCTGGCATCTGACGCCACTGGCTTCGAACTGGGGGGCCATCGACAGCACCATAAACATCACCCTGGTGGTGACCGGATTCGTGTTTGTCGCCGTCAACCTGTTCATGGTCTGGTGTCTGATCAAGTATCGCTACGACAAGAATCGACGCGCCCTCTACGAACCGGAAGACAAGAAGCTGGAGTTCTGGCTGACCGGCATCAGCACTCTGGGCATCGCCGCGCTGCTCGCCCCGGGACTGGTGGTATGGAACAACTTCGTCCACGTACCCGAAGAAGCCCATGAAGTAGAGGTGGTCGGCGCCCAGTGGCACTGGCTGTTCCGCTATCCGGGCGAAGATGGCGAGTTCGGACGCTCGGACCCACGGCTGATCAGTGATGACAACCCCTTTGGTCTGGATCCGGATGATCCTGCCGGCCAGGACGACGTGGTCGTCAAGGTGCCGCGCGGCTACCTGCCCGTCAATCAGCCGGTCAAGCTGCTGCTGCGATCGCGCGATGTCCTGCACAATTTCAAGGTCGCCAACTTCCGCGGAAAGATGGACATGCTGCCGGGTCAGGTGTCCTACATGTGGCTGGAGCCCACCGAGATCGGCGAATACGACATCATCTGCGCCCAGCTCTGTGGCATCGGGCACTTTGCCATGCGCGGCTCACTGCGAGTCGTCTCTCAGGAGGACTTCAACGCCTGGCTGGAACAGCAGCCCACCTTTGCCGAAACCCGGCAGCGTACGGCAGACCTTGCCGCCGGCGAGCGCCACTATGCCAACTGCGTCGCCTGTCACGGCAGTGACGCCGAAGGCAATCGACAACTGAATGCCCCATCCCTGGCCGGCATGGAAGCCTGGTATCTGGAGCGCCAGCTCCATTACTTCCGGGATGGCACCCGAGGTGCCCATGCGGACGACACCTACGGCCAGCAGATGGTGCCGTTCGCCCGCATGCTCGACGAGCAGGCCATCCGCGACGTTTCTGCCTTCATCGCTGCCAAGGACGCGCACGATACGCGCACCACCATCGATGCCAGGGCAAGCCGCGGCAGCCGACTCTACCGGACCTGTGCAGCCTGTCACGGGCGCGATGGAGAAGGCATCCGCGCCACCAATGCGCCGCGCCTCGCCGGGCTGGATGACTGGTACCAGAAGCGCCAGCTGCAGAACTTCAAGGCAGGCATCCGCGGCGGCCATCCCGATGACCTGTACGGGCCGCAGATGCGGGACATGGCCCGCATCCTGGTCAATGACCAGGCCATCGAGAACGTCATTGCTTACATCCAGACCCTGACCGGCCACAAGCGCGATCAGGACACTAGAACGGATCTGGCGGGGAGGAATCACTGATGGCGGAACTGGGGCATGATGCGACGTCCTATGCACCGCCGGCTGAAAACCCGGAAATGGAGCTGCCGCACGCGCACTCCTTCTGGACCCGGTACGTCTTCAGCCAGGATGCAAAGGTCATCGCAATCCAGTACGGAATCACGGCCACGGCCATCGGCCTGGTGGCGCTGGTACTGTCGATCCTGATCCGGCTGCAGCTCGGATTTCCCGAGACCTTCTCGATCGTCGACCCGAGCAACTATCTGCAGCACGTGACCATGCACGGCATGATCATGGTGGTCTACCTGCTCACCGCCCTGCTGCTCGGCGCCTTCGGAAACTACCTGATCCCGCTCATGATCGGTGCTCGGGACATGGCGTTTCCGTGGCTGAACATGCTCAGCTTCTGGACCTACTTCACGTCGGTGCTGGTACTGGTGGCCAGCTTCTTCGTTCCGGGTGGTCCGACAGGTGCCGGCTGGACGCTCTATCCTCCGCAGGTGATCGCGGAGGGAACGCCAGGCATCGACGGCGGCATCCTGCTGATGATGATCTCGCTCGGCATCTTCATTGCCGGTTTCACCATGGGCGGGCTCAACTACATCGTCACGATCCTGCAGTGCCGGACTCGCGGCATGACCCTGATGCGACTGCCGCTTACCATCTGGGGCATCTTCCTCGCCACCATGCTGGCGCTGCTGGCCTTCCCGGCCCTGCTGGTTGCAGCGCTCATGGTCATGTTCGATCACCTGCTGGGCACCAGTTTCTTCATGCCCGCCATGTTCAGCATGGGGGAGCAACTGCACCACGAGGGCGGCAGTCCGCTACTGTTCCAGCACCTGTTCTGGTTCTTCGGCCACCCGGAAGTCTACATCGTCGCGCTGCCGGCCTTCGGCATCATCTCGGACATTCTTTCCACCCATGCACGCCGCAATATCTTCGGGTATCGCATGATGGTGTGGGCGCTGGTGGCCATCGGCGGCCTCAGCTTCCTGGTCTGGGCCCACCACATGTACGTCAGCGGCATGAACCCTTACTTCGGCTTCCTGTTCGCCACCACCACCCTGATCATCGCGGTGCCCACCGCCATCAAGGTCTACAACTGGGTGCTGACGCTCTGGCATGGCAACATTCGCATGACGCTGCCCATGCTGTTCGCCATCGGCTTCATGTTCACCTTCCTGAATGGCGGCCTGAGCGGTCTGTTCCTGGGCAACGTGACGGTGGACGTACCGCTCGCGGATACCTACTTCGTGGTCGGCCACTTCCATATGGTCATGGCGGTGGCACCGGTACTGGTGATCTTCGCCGCCATCTACCACTGGTTCCCGAAGATGACCGGCCGGTTCCTGAACGAAACCATGGGCAAGATCCACTTCTGGGTCACGTTCGTCGGCGCCTACGCGGTCTACTACCCCATGCACTACCTGGGCTTCGCCGGTGTCACCCGCCGCTATTACGCCTACGGTGATACTGCCCCGTTCGTGGCCGACTCCGTAGTCACTCTGAATGCCTTCATCACGATTGCCGCCATCATCGTTGCCCTGGCCCAGGTGCTGTTCCTGTTCAACGTGATCTGGAGCCGCAAGCACGGGCGCGAATCCGGGCCCAATCCCTGGGGCGCGACCACGCTCGAATGGCAGACCGAGCACACGCCGCCAAGGCACGGCAACTTCGGCAAGGAACTCCCCGTGGTCTATCGCTGGCCTTACGACTACAGCGTACCCGGGGCGCGGGATGACTTCATTCCGCAGAACGTGGCTCCCGAGGACGTGGTTCGCGACGATGACGGAGGGCAGCGAACATGATGATCACGCTGATCTTCCTGGCGGTCCTGCTGGCCTTCTTTCTGGGCTGGATCCTGAGCCGATCGGTGAACGTCCAGCCATGGGTAGCCGATGGCGGCCATCTGAAGGATGCGCTGCCCGCCTACTTCACCATCCCGCGCATGGGCCTGGCCATATTCATGGCCGTGGCATCGTCGGTGTTTGCACTGGCCATCAGTGCCTATCACATGCGCATGGAATGGGGGCCGGACTGGCTGTCCGTCCCCAACCCGTCCCTGTTGTGGCTGAATACCGCCATCCTGATGGGTGGCAGCCTGGCCCTGCAGTCGGGCTGGAACGCGGCGCGGCGCGAGGACAGTCAGGCGCTCCGCCGTAGCCTCTGGATGGGAGGACTGCTCAGCCTGGCCTTCGTGCTGGGGCAGTGGCTGGTCTGGCAGAACCTGACTGCGGCCGGTTACGGCCTGGCCGGCAACCCGGCCAACTCGTTCTTCTACCTGCTGACCGCGCTGCATGTGGTCCACCTGCTCGGTGGGCTGGTGGTCTGGGCGCGGACCATGTGGCAGTTGCACCGGGGTGCAGCACCGGAAGCGGTCAGCACGACCGTGGAGTTGTGCACGCTCTACTGGCACTACCTGCTGGTCGTCTGGTGCGTCCTGTTCGCACTGTTGCTCACCACCTGACAAGGAGGGCGTTTCGTGGCCGAATCCACTGCTAGCAACGAAGCCCTGCCCACGGGCATGCAAGGTGTGGTGTCGGACTGGTCCTCGGACCAGACCGCGTTCAAGCGCACCAGCTGGGGCAAGACCATGATGTGGCTGTTCGTGCTCAGCGACATCTTCATCTTCGGTGTCTTCCTGCTGGGCTACATGGTCGCGCGCATCTCCACGCCGGATCCATGGCCGGATGCCAGTGCAGTCTTCGCCCTGCCCCTGTTCGGCGTCTACGTTCCACTGCTGCTGATCGCGATCATGACCTTCGTCCTGATCACGTCGAGCGCCACCATGGCACTGGCGGTAAAGTACGGCTATGAACGCAACCGCAGGAAGACCACCTACCTGCTGCTTGCAACAGCAGTGCTGGGGGCGCTCTTCCTCGGCATGCAGGTGTTCGAATGGTACAAGCTGATCAGCGACGGTGTTCGCCCCTGGGGCAATCCATGGGGGGCCGCCCAGTTCGGCGCCACCTTCTTCCTGATTACCGGCTTCCACGGCACCCACGTCACCATAGGGGTGATCGCGTTGTTATACATGGCCCGCAAGGTCGCCCGAGGAGATCTGGAAGAGGGTCGCCCCGGAGCCGTTACCGGTCGCAAGGGACGCTGGGAAATGGTCGAGATCCTGGGTCTGTACTGGCACTTCGTCGACCTGGTCTGGGTCTTCATCTTCGCGTTCTTCTATCTCTGGTAAGGGGGGCAGCCCATGAGCGATCAACAACACCCCTTGAGCACCTATTTCTGGATCTGGTGCTGGCTTTTTGTCCTGAGCGTGTTGTCCTATCTGGTGGACATTTCGCCACTGGCAACCGGTATCAAGTGGATCTTCATCACCATCTTCATGCTGCTCAAGGCCGGACTGATCATGGCGATATTCATGCACATGCAGTGGGAGCGCCTGTCGCTGGTCACCATGGTGATCCTGCCGCCGGTCGTGCTGCTGTTCGCACTGGCCGTATTCGGACTGGAAGGCGCCTATATCCAGCAGGTTCGCGAAACCTATTTCCTGAACATCGACTTCTATCGCTTTGTGAACTGAGAAGGCCCGGCCAGTAGTGTGCCCACGAACCGGCATACGCACCTGAACGAAAAAGCCGCCCCTCGGGCGGCTTTTTCGTCTCTATGCGGGCAGTGACAACCTTCAGGGCAACGTGTCGACGAACAGTCGCTTGAACTGATTCTGGCCGGTGATGATCCAGCGAGGCGCCGCTGTTCCCTTGCCTGCCTTGGTCACGGTCGGATGATCCTTTGCGAGCCGCTTGACGATGTCCGCTTCCCGTGTGGGTTCCACGTCCACGAAGAACACATGACGCCCGGCCTTGAGGGCCTCCTCGAACTGCGCAAAGTGCACGTTCGGCACCTGAATTCCCCAGAGGCCACCTTCCCAGGTGAAGAAGCCCAGCATGATCACCGAAAGGAAGATGAATGGAATCCAGCCCGCAGCGGTGTCAGTCCAGCCGGCCAGGAATGCCAGCACGAGTACTGCGAGCGCAGCACAGATACCGATACCCAGTCCGATCAGTCCTGAGTGAATGATGTCCTTCTTCATGAGCGCGGTCACCTGATGCAGGTGATGATGATTGTCCGCACCGGAATCATCCAGCGTCAGCACGTGTATCTGTGGCGTGCTGATGCCGGCCTGCTCCAGCTCTTCCTCGAAATGTTCCAGGTCATCCAGGTCGTTGCTGATGAAGAAGTATCTTTTCATTCTTTTCTTCACGTTGGCCCCTCCCTTTTGCTATTGGGACCGCCTTATCATCAACCGCGCCTCTGGGGCTTGACAAACCACTGTTTAGACGCATGTGAAATGAAAGATTGCGAGGATAGAACCTAACGGCCTGCAGACCAGGTTAAGTTCTGATCGTTATGGCAGACGACAAACAAATAACGAAATGAGAGGACCGCAGGAGCAAGGGTGAAGGAGGTGTCTTGAGGAAAGGATGAAGCGGGGCACCAGGCCCCGCTTCTGCGTTGCGACTTACCAGAGATCGTGCTTCTGCAGTTCGTTGCGCCCCACCACCATGTGGTGCACTTCATCCGGCCCGTCGGCGAAACGCAGATGCCTCATGTCCGTGTACATTTCTGCCAGCGGCGTCCACTGGGAAATACCCGCGGCACCGTGCATCTGGATGGCCTGGTCGATGATGGTACAGACCTTTTCCGGCACCATCGCCTTGACCGCACTGACGTATACGCGCGCTTCCTTGTTGCCCAGGACATCCATGGCCTTGGCTGCCTGCAGCACCATGAGGCGCATGGCATCGATCTCGATCCGCGCGCGCGAAATGATCTCCAGGTTGCCACCGAGCTTGGCGATCGGCTTGCCGAAGGCCTCGCGGGTCGCAGCCCGTTGCACCATGAGTTCCAGCGCCACCTCGGCCTTGCCGATGGAGCGCATGCAGTGATGAATCCGGCCCGGCCCCAGCCGCAGCTGGGAGATCTCGAAGCCCCGACCCTCACCCAGCAGCACGTTCTCGCGCGGCACCCGCACGTTGTTGAAGCGCAGGTGCATGTGGCCCCGGGGCGCGTGATCCTTCCCGAAGACCTCCATGGCCTCCAGGATCTCGACTCCCGGCGCATCCATCGGCACAAGAATCTGGGACTGCTGCTTGTGCGGCGCCGCATCGGGACTGGTCCGGACCATTACGATCATGATCTTGCAGCGGGGATCGCCGGCACCGGAAATGTAGAACTTCTCGCCGTTGATGACCCACTCGTCACCCTCGAGAACGGCCGAGGTGCTGATATTGCGCGCATCGGAAGACGGCAGACCAGGCTCGGTCATGGCGTAGGCAGAGCGGATCTCGCCATTCAGGAGCGGCTCCAGCCACTGCTTCTTCTGCTCCGGCGTCCCTACACGCTCCAGTACTTCCATGTTGCCCGTATCGGGTGCGCTGCAGTTCAACGATTCCGAAGCCAGCGGCGACTTGCCAAGTTCTGTGGCAATGTAGGCATAGTCCAGATTGGTCAACCCGCTGCCGTACTCGTTGTCCGGCAGGAAGAAGTTCCAGAGACCGTTCTGCTTGGCCGCGTTCTTGGCGCTCTCGAGCAGTTCGAGCTGACGCGGGTGCCAGGACCAGCGGTCCGTCTTCTCCTTGTCCAGCGCGAAGAATTCCTCGGTGATGGGGTCCACATTGGTACGGATGTGTTCCCGCACGGCGTCCATCAGTGGCTGCGCCTCGTCCGACATGGCCAGCTGAAACAGATCTGCGCTGAGCGCATTCTGTGCGTTCGACATGGGTGTCTACTCCCTCCGGTTGAATGATTGTTCGGCATGCTAGCAGTCGGGCGCGCCCCCCGCACCCGGCGCATGGTCGCGCGGACTCGCGGCCGGGCATCAGGTGGACGCGGAACCACCAGGTCGGTCGCCGTCGCCATACTGGCCGTTCAGCATTGCCATGGTCTCGAAGAATTCACGACGCACGTCAGCCAGGATGTCGGCCACCGGCCGCACTGCATCGATGCGGCCCGCGACCTGGCCCGTCAGCGGAATGGCCGCTTCCAGATCACCCCCGAAATAGAGCGCCTTCGCATCACCGAACTGACCCCAGACGTTGGTCTCCACGTCACGCTCCAGACGACTGGTGCGTTCCGTGCGCAAGGCGCGGAGTGCCGGCGAATGAAAGCGATTCAGGAACACGGTATCGGTCTCCTCCGCAGCCACGATCGCCTGCTTCCAGTTGTCGTGGACCGGTGATTCAGCCGCTGAAACCATGCGCGTTCCCATCTGCACGGCCTCTGCGCCCAGACAGAATGCCGCTGCCATGCTGGCACCATCCACGAAGCCGCCCGCCGCGATGATCGGCACGTCGACCTTCGACCGGATCAGTGGCAGCAGCACCAGCGTCGAGACATCGCGCGGGTTCTTGAACCCCCCGCCCTCGGCACCCTCCACGACCAGCCCGTCGACACCCGCCTCAACCGCCTTCAGAGCGGCCTTCAGACTGGGCACCACATGGAACACGGTCAGTCCCGCTTCCTTCAGCTGGCCGGTGTACTGCACCGGGTTGCCGGCCGAAGTGGTCACGAAACGTACGCCCTGGTCAATCACGAAGCGGACGATATCCGGATCACGCACGAAAGCCTGGGCGATGTTCACCCCGAACGGCTTGCTGGTGAGATCGCGCATCTGGCGGATCTCGTCGCGAATCACGTCCAGTTCGCCCGACGAGGTCTCGATGATGCCAAGCCCGCCCGCATTGGAGACCGCAGCCGCCAGGTGTGAGCGGGCAATCCAGCCCATGGGGGCCTGCACAACGGGTATCTCGATACCGAGAAGCTCGGTGATGCGGTTGCTGAACTGCATCCGTGAAAATCCTCCTGTCCTTGAAGCCGACAATCGCAAGCGGACAATGCGGCAGCCTCAGAGCTGCACCGGCAGCTCCAGATGACGTTGGTAGACCCGCTCCTGATGGGCAGCAAGCCGGTCGTCGAAGGCAGCCATCACGTCCGAATCACGGCAGGTATAGGCCTTGCGGACCATCTCCGTCATGGGAAGCTGCTCCGGCGGCAGCGGACGGATCAGATTTGCGAAGGTGGCCAGATAGACGTCAGCCGCAGTCAGGGCGTTGTCGATCAGGTAGTCCTGTTTGCCGAGCTGCCCGGCAAACAGTTTCAGCAATGCGATCACGCGTGCCTTGCCCACCTCTGCTGCACCCTCGAACCAGCCATAGCGCGGCGCCAGGTATTCGGCGACATGACGGGGGAACCCGGCCGCTTCCCCGAACCGGAACGACTGATCGATGAGATAGTAACGCTGGCACCAGCCCAGCCCCATCTCGCCACAGATCTCGTGCGCCAGCCCGAGGCACCAGGCCCTTGCTGCAGCGTCGGCAGGCAGCAGCGGCACTTCCGGCGCCAACCGTTCGGCCAGCAACAGGATCTCGTCCCAGCGGGTGCGCACTTTCTCGTCGTTATAGACGACCGCGGGCACTCCCACGTCGCCGACCCACTGCATGGCCGCATCCGCCGGCTCGTCCTCGCCCTGCCGGGCCAGCACATGTTCGATGCTCTTGATCCGGAACAGCCCCCTGGCTGCCTCGGTCCAGGGACTGGGCACACCGCCCAGGGACACCATGCGCAGCCCGTCCATGCGGCGTGCCTGCTCGATCGATACGATTTCCGTCATGCCTGCAGCCCCCGCGCTCAGTCCCAGCCAAACCGATCCACGAACACGTATTCCTTGCCCATCCACATGGACGAACGCCGGAAGTCGATGAACCGAGCTTCATCCTCTATGGCTCGCTGCGCCGCCCGCTCGACCTCCGGCCCCTGACGCGCTACCGCCCGATCGATCCATACTTCCGCATGGCCGTCATAGGCCGGCACCCGGGTTCCGCGCGAAGCACGCAGTTGCGCTTCCAGCGGAGTCTGCAGACGATGCACCTGCTGATAGCGATGGATGCCCGCAGTGACCGCGTGCCTCCGGATCAGCGGGCCATGGTGAGTACGCCAGTATGCCTGACCGGCTTCGAAACCAAGCTCCTCGCGCAGACGCAGTGGAAAGTGCAGCTTCAGCCAGCTGGATCGCGGCGTGGCGACCACCGCTTCACCGCCGGGATTGACCTGCGGCAGCTCCACGCTCAACCAGAGCGGACTGTTGGGCAGGTCGATGAAGCTGGCCTCGTCCTTCAACAGGGCTGCTCCGGCCTTGCGTCCAGCTTCGTGAGCGGAAGCCTCGGAGAAAGCCTCCTCGGACTCGAACCAGAGTTCGGCTACGCCGTCGTAGTGCGGTTCCATCCCGCCCCGGGCCTGCTGCATGGCCTGGTTGACGGGATCATCCACCGCGTGGACCTGAACGTAACGGCGAATGCCGAGGACGGTGGCGAAACTGGCCACCAGCGGGCCGTGCTGTTCGCGCCAGTACTGTTGAAAGGCTTCCAGGCTCAGCTCCGGACGACGCCGCAGCAGATAGACCAGACGGATCATGGTGCACTCCCCAATGGATTATCCTGACTGCTGGACCGCTTGCGCCGGCGCGGTCACCCGGAGATCCCGTGCTCAGGGCAGGCGGCCGGTAGCTGCCATCGCAGCAGGGCCCTGGATGGTTACCGAATGCCGGCGCGACTGCAACGACCTGGCGTGCACAGGCCATCCTCGTGACCCTGGCGCTGCCCCGGGCCGACCGATGCCTGCCGACTGCCCAGCGGCTCCAGCCAGGGGCGCAGGTCATCGCGATTCAAAGCGGGTCCCCGGCAGCCCGTTGCCTTCAATCCTGTTAACCTTGACGCGTTTCATTCCACTCACCGACAAGGAGAGCACAATGCCCGTCGTCGAATTCGAGAAGAAAGGGCACGTTGCCCTGATTACCCTGAACCGTCCAGAAGCGCGCAATTCCATGAACCCCGAGCTGGGCGCAAGGCTCGCCGAGGCCTGGCAACAGGTGCGCGATGACGACGAGATTCGGGTCGCCGTGGTCACCGGGACGGGCAGCGCATTCTGTGCCGGTGCCGACCTGGGCCAGCTGATTCCGCTGGTGTCCGGCGCGCGCAAGCCCGAGAACGAGTGGGACGAGAAGGTCGTCAAGAACCCCGGCCTGACCTCTGCTGCGCTGCTGCGCAACTTCGACACGGAAAAGCCCGTGATCGCTGCCATCAACGGCCACGCCATTGCCGGTGGCATGGAAATGGTCCAGGGCACCGACATCCGGGTGGCCTGCCCGGAAGCGAAGTTCGGCGTGCAGGAAGTGAAGTGGGCGATCTTCCCTGCCGGCGGCTCGACCGTCCGCCTGCCCGTCCAGCTGCCCTTTGCCAAGGCCATGGAACTGCTGCTGACGGGCGACCTGATCAGCGCGGAGCAGGCTCTGGAGCTGGGCTTCCTGAACTACGTGGTGGAAGCCGACCAGGTGTTGCCGAAGGCCATGGAAATCGCCGAAAAGATCGCGGCCAACGGCCCCATCGCGGTAAAGGCCATTCGCAAGTCTGCACGTGCCTGCCTGGGCCTGCCGGAAAAGGAAGCGCTGGACATCGAGAGCAAGATCTCCGGACCGGTGTTCCAGACCGAAGACGCCAAGGAAGGTCCTCGCGCCTTCATGGAGAAGCGTCAGCCCGCCTACAAGGGACGCTGATCGAGACAGTTCTCCCATTGCACGGGCGCCCGGCGTCCGTGCAGTGCCTGGTGGAGGCATCAGGGCATCAGGGGAAACGACCCGAATTGATCAGGCCCGCCCGGGGCTCCGAATCATGCAGTGGCCGCCAGCCGCCGGATCTTTTCCACCATGGCACGAAGTCCGTTGCCCCGCGTGGGCGAAATGTGATTCAGCAGGTCGATGCGGGCGAAGTAGGCGTCCATGTCGAAGGCACGGATATCCTCGGCGGGACGATTGTTGAGTGCAGCCAGTACGATGGCCGCCAGCCCGCGCACGATGATCGCATCCGAATCCACCAGGAACTGCCAGCGGCCGTCGGCTGTCTGCCGGTGATCGATCCAGACCTGACTCTGACAGCCGTGGATGAAGCGGTCATCGGTCTTCAGCGTATCCGGCATGGGCGGCAGCTCTCGCCCCAGCTCGATGATATAGCCGTAGCGGTCTTCCCAGTCATCGAAGAATTCGAGACTCTCGGCAACTTCTTCGGCGTCGATACGATCACCGAACGGCACTGCGTCGAAATCCGCCTGAGCATCCGCCGCCAGAGTCATCCGAACACCCCCAGTTCCAGCTGCGCCTCTTCGGTCATCATGTCTCGATCCCAGGGGGGATCGAATACCAGCTCGACCCTGACCTCTTCCACGTTGGGGACCTTGCCGACCCGGTACTTCACATCGTCCACCAGCACCGGCCCCATGCCACAGCCGGGCGCCGTCAGGGTCATGTCTATCTCGACGATGCGGCCCTTCACCTCACAACGATAGATCAGCCCCAGATCCAGCACGTTGACCGGAATCTCGGGGTCATAGACCGTCGCAAGCGCCTGCCTGACCTGGTCCTCGCTGACCTCATCGCCTTCCGGCGGCTCGAACTGCAGGTCGAGCGGCTCCAGCCCCAGCGCATCGGCGTCGGTGCCGTCGATCCGGGCCAGATTGCCATTGACGTTCACCGTGAAGGTGCCGCCCAGGTCCTGCGCCAGCGTCACGAACGTGTCCTTCGTGATGGTGATGCGGGTGCCCGATGGCACCAGACGCGCCGGACAATCCCGCTGGACGACCACCATGCGGCGTTCCATCAGCTGCTCCCTGTCTGTTCAGGCCATACCAGGCGATGAGTCATGGCTGATATCGATCAGCCGAGCCGCTCAGACGGCGAAGCTTTCGCCGCATCCACATTCCACCGCGGCGTTCGGATTGCGGAACTTCAGCACCGAGTTCAGCCCCTCGGTCACCAGGTCCATCTCTGTGCCCTGCACCAGTGGCAACGCCTCCGGACTGACATAGATCACCAGATCATCGGCGACCTGATAGGCGGTATCGTCCGCCGCAGGTTCAGTCACATAGTCCACCTGGTACATGAAGCCTGAACAGCCACTGCGGGTAATACCCAGTCGAACCGCCCGGGCCCCGGCACGCTGCAGCTGGCGCCGGGCATGGGCCACGGCCGCCGGCGTCATCCGTACACCAGTCTGCTCTGGCGAATAGGTTTCCACGCTCATGGTTCGTCCTCCTGTGCCGCGGCCAGTCCGGCACGCGGCCTTCACTTCAAAGGAAACGCCTGGTCTTCTCGAGCGCCATCACGAACTGATCGACTTCCTGGAACGTGTTGTAGAAGGCGAACGAAGCCCTCACCGTGCCGGGAATACCGAAGCGCTCCATCAGCGGCATGGTGCAGTGGTGTCCCACCCGCACCGCGATGCCCTGCTGGTCGAGCAGCGTACCCACATCGGTGGGATGGGCGCCATCGAGCAGGAACGAGGCGACTGCCGCCCGCTGCTCTGCCAGGCCGAATCTGCGCACACCCTGCATTGCTCCCAGGGCATCGTCCAGCCTGGCCAGCAGCGCCTGCTCATGCGCCGCTGCCGCCACCCGGTCCAGCGACTGGTACCAGTCCACCGCCGCGCCCAGGCCGATCACCCCGGCAATGTTCGGGGTGCCAGCCTCGAATTTCCAGGGCAGCTCTGCAAAGGTGGTACCCTCGCTGAAGCTGACCCGATCGATCATCTCGCCACCGCCCTGCCAGGGCGGCATGGCTTCCAGCAGGGCCTCCCGTCCATACAGCACGCCGATACCGGTGGGGCCGAACAGCTTGTGGCCGGAAAAGGCGTAGAAATCGGCACCCAGTGCCGGCAGATCCACCGGGAAATGATTCACTGCCTGGGCGCCGTCCACCAGCACCAGGGCCCCCGCCGAATGGGCCCGCCGCACCATCTCCCGGGCCGGATTCACCGTTCCCAGCGTGTTCGAGACGTGGCAGAACGCCGCCAGGCGGGTCCGTTCCGAAAGCAGGGCCTGCCATGCTTCCAGATCCAGCGTGCCCGAAGCGGTGACGGGCGCCACCCGGATGCGAGCTCCGGTAGCCTGGGCCACCAGCTGCCAGGGCACGATGTTGGCATGGTGCTCCATGCCGGTCAGCAGGATCTCGTCGCCAGGCTGCAACTGACTGCGACCCCAGCTGTGAGCCACCAGATTGATCGCCTCGGTAGTGCCGCGCGTGAACACGATCTCGCGTCGATCGACACCACCCAGAAACGCCCCGATCCGCTCACGGGCGCCCTCGAACGCCGCCGTGGCCCGGTCGGCCAGGGCGTGCGCGCCACGATGCACGTTGGAGTGATCGTGCCGGTAGTAATGACTGATGGCATCGATCACCGCCTCGGGCTTCTGGGTCGAGGCGGCATTGTCCAGATAGACCAGCGGCCGCCCACGCACATCCTGATGCAGGGCTGGAAATTCCGCTCGCACTGCCTCCACGTCAAATGCAGGCGCTGCCGTGGCCCTGAGTCCGGTCATGTCACCTCCTCGCCTGCCGGTCGCCGAAACGCCGCCTCTAGCTCAGGCCGGACGAAGGCCTGCACGGAGGGCGCGGGGAAGGCATCCACGACAGCCGTCAGGAACGCGAAGCTCAGACGGGTACGCGCAGCCACCTCGCTCAGGCCACGACTGCGGAGATAGAACAGCGCAGTCTCATCCAGCTGGCCGATGGTGGCGCCATGCGCGCAGGTCACGTCGTCCGCATAGATCTCCAGTTCCGGCTTGGCGTCGATCTCGGCCTCTGCCGACAGCAACAGGTTGCCCGTGTTCAGTTCCGCCGCCGTATGTTGTGCTTTCGGGTAGATGTGAATGCGGCCATTCAATATCGTACGGGACTGATCGCCGGCCAGCGCCCGAAAGACCTGATTGGAACTGCAGTGCGGCGCCACGTGGTCGATGCACATCTGATTGTCCAGGTGCTGGCGCCCGCGAGTCAGCGATGCCCCACCGACCTGGATCTCGGCCCCGCTCTCCAGCGCCTGCAGCCGGATCTCGTTGCGACGCAGGCGGGCCCCTGTCTGCACCTGGTGCAGGGAGTAGTGCCCATCCCGCTGCACGTGCACGTCCAGGGCACTGAGCGAACGTGCCTCGCCGGCAGCCAGCTGCAATCGCATGTGGCTCAGTCGCGCCGACGCCGCCACCTGGACTTCCATGACCGTATTGGTCAGCACGGCCGCACTGCCCAGATGCCGTTCCAGCAACATCAGCTCGGCACCGGACTCCACCAGCACCAGTAC
>LFIK01000390.1_pt1 | contig 32814 bp, 38 predicted proteins | sample 643401 | NCBI WGS metagenome assembly LFIK01 (sample SAMN03777447, study PRJNA286221) | soda lake metagenome | biome: soda lake; feature: Kulunda steppe; material: water; isolation source: sample T5-Br brine of Lake Tanatar-5 | place: Russia: Kulunda steppe | collected 2010-07
CTGGGGCTGGCGCGGGCGGCGCTGGCGGCGGGCGCGGTGATCCACGAAAACACGCTGGTCACCCGTATCACCGACGGCAAACGCCCGAAGGTCGAGACCGAGGAAGACAGCATCGAGGCCGATCACGTCATCCTGGCGGCCAACGGCTATCTGGGCGATCTGAACGGGCGTGTGGCCGCAAAGGTCATGCCGATCAACAACTTCATCATCGCCACCGAACCGCTCGATCCCGGGACCGTGCTGACCCGCAACCTCGCCGTGGCTGACAGCAGGTTCGTGGTCAACTACTTCCGCCAGTCCGAGGACGGCCGCCTGCTGTTTGGCGGCGGTGAAAGCTACGGCTACCGCTTCCCGGACATCATCGCCACGGTGCGCAAGCCGATGCTCGAAGTCTTCCCGCAATTGAAGGACACGCGCATCGACTACGCCTGGGGCGGGACGCTGGCGATCACCCGCACGCGGCTTCCCTTTTTCGCGCGGCCCGGCGAGAATCTCCTCAGCGCCTCGGGCTATTCCGGGCACGGGGTGGCACTGGCCACGCTGGCCGGCCGCGTGATGGCCGAGGCCGTGGCGGGGCAGTCCGAACGCTTCGACCTGATGGCCCGGCTGAAGCTGCCCGCCTTCCCCGGCGGCGCGGCCCTGCGCAGTCCGCTTCTGGTGCTGGCGATGACCTGGTTTTCGCTGCGCGACCGACTGGGTATCTGATTTTCGGGCGAAAGCCACGCAGAACAGTTTCCCGAAACTGCCCCAGAGGAATCGTGGAAATAAGATCAACCTCCCAAGACACCGCATCTTGCGGATCGATCTTTCTGGAATGCGGCGCCTCGAAAAACGGCAACCCAACATGGGGTCAGCACCGCGAACACCGTTCGGCCTGCGCCACCGCGCGGGGGCCGCCGCAACATTGCCAGGTCCAAAGTTCCCGCCTAACTGATCGTTCAACGCAACCTGTTGACGCCTGAAGGGAGCCTTCCATGCTTCGCAAATCCGCCCTTGGCCTTGCCGCCCTGACCCTCTCCACCGCCCTGCCCGCCGCTGCGCTTGCCGCGCCCGACGGCTGGTCGCCACTGCTGGAGCCCGCGGAGCTGGCCGCTATCCTGGACACGCATGACGACGTCCGCGTGGTCCATGTCACCGGCGACGCGGATCAATTGATCCCCGGCGCGGTCTTCTCGCCCTACGCCGACTGGCGCGGCGGGCCGAACAACCCTGGCGCCCTGCGCGATGTGCTGGAATTCGAGGATGTCATCACCCAGCTTGGCATCGACGCCGACACGCCCGTCGTGGTGGTCCACGGCGGTGCCAACCCCTCGGACATGGGCGCGGCGGCCCGCGTTTACTGGACGCTGAAATCGCTGGGTGTGGAGGATCTGGCGCTGCTGAACGGCGGCTTCGCCGCCTGGGCCGGGGCCGACCTGCCCATCGCCACCGAACCGACCGAGGTGCAGACCACCAGCTTCCAGCCCGAATGGGATGACAGCTGGTATATTGGCACCGCCGAGGTCGCCGCCCTGACCGAATCGGGCGAGGCGCGCATCATCGACAGCCGCCCGCGCGGATTCTTTGACGGGATCGACTGGTCCATCGCCCGCCCCGGCACCGTGCGCAACGCCGAGAACGTGGTTTTCGCCGAGTTCATGGACGGCAACCGCATGATCGCCCCGGAGCGCGCGCAAGAAATCGCCGCCGCCAACGGGCTGACCGACGCGCCGCTGACCGTCAACTTCTGCAACACCGGGCACTGGGCCGCGATCAACTGGTTCGCCCTGTCCGAGGTCGCGGGCGTCGACAACACGCGCCTTTATGCCGAAAGCATGGCCGAATACGCCAATGCCGGGCACGCGCTGGACAACGAGCCCTCGCGCATTGCCTATCTGTGGCGGTCGACCCGCAACTGGGTGGCGGACCTGTTCTGAGCGCCGCCCCGGCCGTGACCGGGCGAAAGGTTGATCGCAGACACGATGGGGCGCATCCTGCGCCCCTTCGATTTGAGTTGGCTGGATCGGAGACAACGCCATGACACGGACACGCGCAGGGCTGGTGGTTTTCGCGCTGGCGCTGGCGGCCTATGCCTTTGTCGCAGCGGGCGCGCGGGCGGGGCTGCTGGTGCTGATCGGCCTGGGCTTCGGGCTGGTGCTGGAAGGGCTGCGCATGGGCTTTGCGGGCCCTTGGCGCACGATCGTCACCGACCGCGACGGGCGCGGGCTGATCGCGCAGTTCCTGGCTATCGGGCTGACGGCGGCGGCAGCGTTCCCGCTGCTGGCGGCTGCACCGGACGAATTGTTCGGCGCCCATGCGCCGGTCGGACTGGCGATGATCGGCGGCGCCTTTGTCTTCGGCGCGGCTATGCAACTGGTCATGGGCTGCGGGTCCGGCACGCTGGTCAATGCAGGCAGCGGCAATCTGGTCGGGCTGGTGGCGCTGGTCGGCTTCATCGGCGGCAGTTTTCTGGGCACGCTGCACCTGAACTGGTGGACCGGGCTGGGCGCGCTTCCGGTGATCACCTTTCAGGGGCTCTGGGGCGCCAACGCCGGGCTGTGGATCACGCTGGCGCTGCTGGGCGCACTGGGCGCGCTGGTCGCGCTGCGCGCGGCCCCCGGCAAGCGGATGCCGCCCCGGCGGCTGTGGTTCGCTGCGGGACTGCTGGCCGTTCTTGCCATCGCGAACCTGGTCATCGCGGGCCAGCCCTGGGGCATCGTCTATGGTCTGGGCCTCTGGGGGGCAAAGGTCGCCGAGGCGGGCGGCGCCGATCTGGCCGCCACCGCCTTCTGGTCCGCACCCGGCAATGCCGAGCGGCTGGGCGAGAGCATCCTGACCGATGTCACCTCGCTCACCAATATCGGGCTGCTGGCCGGGGCCTTCATCGCCATGCGGTGGAAGGCCGCGCCCGGCGCGCAGACCGCGAACCTGACGGCGGCAAGCTGGCTGGCCGTGCTGGTGGCGGCGCTGGTCATGGGCTACAGCGCTCGGCTGGCCTTCGGCTGCAACGTGGGCGCATTCTTCAGCGGCATCTCCACCGGGTCACTGCACGGCTGGGTCTGGATGGTCGCAGCCTTCGGCGGCTCTTACCTTGGCATCCGCCTGCGCCCGATCCTGCTGCGCCCTGCCGCCCCTGCCACTGAACGGGTGCCGGCATGAGCGCGCCCGCCCGCCCTTCGCGCCCCGTCGTCGCCTTCCTCGCGCTGGCGCTTCTGGCCGCGATTCTGGCGCTGGACACGCTGCGCAGCCCGGCCGTGGACCTGTTCAACGCCCCGCCCCCGGTGGCGCTGGGCTCGGGTGCCGCACCCAGCGGCGCGCATTGTTCCGGCGGCTAGGAGGAAGAAATTACTGGCCTCGCATCGGCATTACTGGTCTACTTCGCCCGGAACTGAGTGGAGAGGGATAGACCATGAAGCATATGACCGGATTTGCCGCCGTCGCCTGCCTGGGCCTGGCCGGGTGCATTGGCGTCGACATGGACGTCGAAGTTCTGAGCGATGACACCGGCCGGATAACCGGCACCTTCGAGATGCAGCGCGGCATGTACGAAATGGCCGCCGCCGGTGGCGAGGGCGCCGACTTCTGCGACGAGTCCGACGGCGGCACGCTGGAGCTGACCGAAGAAAAGGCGATCTGCCGGATCGATCGGACCGGCAGTTTCGACGAGTTGTTCGAGGAAGACGACGACCTCGACATTCCCGCGACAGTCGAACCGCTGGGCGACGGGACCGTTCGTGTCAGCATCCCGCTCGACGACTTCGCCGACGAAGAGATGGACGAGATGATCGAGGACCCGGCCATGATGGCCATGTTCCGCCCCATGCTCGAAGGGTATACGATCTCGTTCTCGGTCAGCGGCGCCGAGATCATCTCGTCCAACGGCGAGATTTCGGGAGACGGGCGGCGCGCCACCTTCTCGATCCCGCTGACGGAACTGATCGATCAGGAGATCGACCTGCCCGAAGCTTTCATCACTGAAGTGCGCTACTGACAACAGGCACCCTGCCCCGTTCCGCGCGTTTTCGCGGGACGGGGTTTCAACCGGTTAACAGGCGCAAGGCTTTCCCCTACCTCCCGCGCGTCGGTGCGACCGACCATTTTTCCTCGTTCCGAAAGTTGGACACAATGGACAGCCCGTCTAGATGCGGCCTGACGCATCCCGCGACCTGTTCGCGGAACGTGGCAGGCCTTCAGAAAATCAGAATGCCGTTCGGCCTGATCTGAAGGCGCACTTGCGTCTGCCCGGATCAGTCCCGCGCGGCTGATGGAGGCAGACATGACCTTTCTTCCCCGTTTCCGGCTGGGTCCGCCCGGCCACGTGCGCGCGCAGGACGCGCCCGCCCTTCGCATCTTCTGGCGGATCGATCCGCTGACCGCGCGGCCCGTGATGGGCTGGACGCGGGATCACGGACACAGCGCGGGTGCGCCCCGCCGCTGCGTCCCTGAGCCCGCGGTCGTGCCGTTGCGCACGCGCCGGTCCGACCCCCTTGCTGCCCTGACCGCGTAAGCGGCGCGCAAGGGAGGGTCCGACCATGCGACTGCTCGTCATCGGCGGGCGGCATCTGGATGATGTCGCCCTGATCCGCCGCAGCCTGAACGCCGCGCTCAAACGTCACCCGGTCGAGGTGCTGATCCATGGCGGCCACGCCGTGCTTGGCGCCACGTCCGAAGAGATCGCGCGCGACCACGGGCTGCACATCGTCCGCTATCCGGCCAACTGGCGCCGCCACGGGCAAGCGGCCGAATCCATCCGCAACCGCTTCATGCTGGCCGACAGCCGCCCTGATATCGCGCTGGCGCTTCCGGGCGGGGAGGACACGCTCGCCTTTGTCCAGCACTTGCGCGCCGCGGGTGTGACCGTGCTGGACCCCGACGCGCTGGCCTGCGCGGCGCAGCCCCAGCCATCCCGACCGCCCTCATGGGCCGTCACGCTGCGCCCGAACCTGACCTGATTTCCAGACGACCTCCGAACGCACGAAGGAGCGACGCGATGAACATGACCCATGACCTCTGCCGCCCCGTCGCCATCGCCGCCGATGCCAGCCAGATCGACCAGCTCTACGCCAAGCTCGGCGCCGCCCGGTCCCGCCGTGTCCGCCGCCTGATGGAAGCCGGGCGCGACAAGATGGCCCGCAAGCTGGTCGAGGAAGCCACCGAAGCCGCGCTGGACGCGGTGAAGGGCAATCGCCAGGGGCTGATCGATGAAAGCGTCGACATCCTCTACCACCTGACGGTGCTGTGGCGCGAATGCGGGGTCGACCCGGCGGAAATCTGGGCCGAAATGGCCCGGCGCGATGCCGACCAGGGCATCTGCGGCAAACTGCCCAAGCGCCGCGGCGCCGCCGCGAGGGCGGCGGCTTCCGTCACCGCCCTGCCCCGCCGCCCCCACTACCGGCGTGGCGACACCATCGGCCTCGTGCCGCTGGACCGCCTCGCCGCCGAGGGTTGAGCCATTCCGGCCGCCCTGAACCCCTAGCCTCCTCCCCGACTGAAAACTGGAGACTGACATGAGCACCACAACCATGGCTGGTATCGCCAGCAACGAAGCCGCGTTCCGTCCGCGCCACGACCACCCGGTGGCCGAAATGGTCCGCGACACCTTCGTCAGCGTACCCACCACCGCCACCGTCGCCGATGCGCTGGGCGCGGTGATCGCGCTGGCGATCTTCATCCCGCTGGTCATGGACATGGGCGGCAACGTCGGCACGCAAAGCTCCACGATCTTCGCGCGCGGCTACGCGCTGGGCCATGTGACGATCAAGGACTTCTGGCGCAGGAACTTCGCGCGCGAGGCGCTGGTCGGCGCCACCATGGCCGTCGGAATTGCCTTGATCGCCGGGGTGGTGGCGCATTTCTGGCAGGGCGTGCCGAATGACATCCCGAATCTGGGCATCGTTGTGGGCGCGGCGCTCTTCACCTCGGTGTTCCTCGCGTCGATGCTGGGCTTCCTGATGCCCTACATCCTGGTGCGGATCGGCGTGGACCACGCGCCGGGTGCCGACCCGTTCATCACCACGATCAAGGATTTTTCCGGCCTGCTGGTCTATTTCTCCATGGCCGCCTAGCTGATCGGGATCGAGATGTAAGCACCCGCACAGCGACACCCAACTGCAAGGGGCCCCGTCACCGGGGCCCCTTGTCATGCGCCGCCATGCTTGCCCCCCGGACGCGCGCAAGCGCGGCCAGCGCCCCCGAAGCGCTCCGAAAAGTGTATTGGGGGGAGGGCGGGCGGGGCGCTGAGGGGGCGTTTTCGCTTCACCCGCCACAGAGCGTCCGAAGTGAACAGACGGGATCGACCGCAGTCAGCTTCACCAATGCGGCGGGCGCTCGTCGCCAAAGGTGACGCCGCCACCCGCCTCCGCCTGCCGCTCTGCCTCGGCGCGGCGCAGCTCGGCCACCTGCGCCTCCAGCCGCTCGATCCGCGCGGCCTGGGCGGTGGCGAGTTCCGACAGATCTTCCACCGCGCGCAACAGATGCGCCAGCCGCTCCTCGGCCCGGTCCTGCCGCGCCGCCAAATCCTCGCTCATGCCCCCTCCCCCGTCAGCGGTTTGATATCGCCCTCGGCGCGCAGCGCGTGGAATTCGGCCACGAAGGCGTCCAGCGTCCCAGTGGCAATCGCCACGCGCAGCCCGGCCATAAGCTCCTGATAGTAATGCAGGTTGTGCCAGGTCAGCAGCATCGCGCCGATGATTTCATCCGCGCGCACCACATGGTGCAGATAGGCGCGCGAATAGCTCCTGCAGGCCGGGCAGGTGCAATCGGCATCCAGCGGGCGCGGGTCATCGCGGTGGCGCGCGTTGCGCAGGTTCACAGGCCCGCGCCGGGTCCAGCCCTGCCCGGTCCGCCCCGACCGCGACGGCAGCACGCAGTCGAACATGTCCACCCCGCGCTGCACGGCACCGACAATGTCATCGGGCTTGCCCACCCCCATCAGGTAGCGCGGGCGGTCGGCGGGCAGCATGTCGGGCGCATAGTCCAGCACGCCGAACATGGCCGCCTGCCCCTCGCCCACCGCCAGCCCGCCAATGGCATAGCCGTCAAAGCCGATGCCGCGCAGGGCTTCGGCGCTCTCGGCGCGCAGGTCTGGCTCCAGCCCGCCCTGCTGGATGCCGAAAAGGGCATGGCCGGGCCGGTCGCCGAAAGCCTCGCGCGACCGCTGCGCCCAGCGCATCGACAGCCGCATGCTGTCGGCAATCCGCGTCTTGTTCGCCGGAAGCGCGGGGCATTCGTCGAACGCCATGACGATATCCGAACCCAGCAGGCGCTGGATCTCCATGCTGGTTTCGGGGGACAGCATATGCTTGGAGCCATCGATATGGCTGGCAAAGCGCACGCCTTCCTCGGTCAGCTTGCGCAAGGACGCCAGCGACATGACCTGAAACCCGCCCGAATCGGTCAGGATCGGCCGATCCCAGTTCATGAACCGGTGCAGCCCCCCCAGCCGCGCGATCCGCTCGGCGCCGGGGCGCAGCATCAGGTGATAGGTGTTGCCCAGCACGATATCGGCCCCGGTTTCGGCCACGCTTTCGGGGCGCATGGCCTTGACCGTCGCCGCCGTGCCAACGGGCATGAAGGCCGGCGTGCGGATATCGCCCCGCGCGGTGCGCAGCACGCCGGTCCGCGCGCACCCGTCGCGGGCGTGAATGTCGAAGGCAAAACCCATGCTGGCTCCATCCCGTGTCTGCGGGGCCTTCTGCGCGATAACGCCCCGGATGCCAAGCATCCCCGCACGCCCACTGGACGGACCGGCGGCAATTCCTTATATATTCACTCAACAAACCTGCGAGGCCGCCATGTCCCCAGAACCCGCCACCAGCGCCCCCGTCGAAGGCGAACCGCTGATCAAGCCGTCGAGCACCGATCACCCGCTCTACGAAGACATCGTCGAGGCGTGCAAGACCGTCTTCGACCCGGAAATCCCGGTGAACATCTATGATCTGGGCCTGATCTACACCATCGCCATTGATGACGAGAACGCGGTGGACGTCACCATGACCCTGACCGCGCCCGGCTGCCCCGTGGCGGGCGAGATGCCGGGCTGGGTGGCGGATGCGGTAAATTCCGTGGCCGGGGTCAAGCAGGTGGACGTGGAAATGACATTCGAGCCGCAGTGGGGCATGGACATGATGTCCGACGAGGCGCGGCTGGAACTGGGGTTCATGTGATGGATGCGGCGCCACGCTCGGCCGATCACGACGCCATGCTGGCGGGGCGGCCCTATGACGCGGGCTGTCCGCAGCTCTGCGCCATGCGGGCCCGCGCGCAGGGACTGATGCGCGACTACAACGCCACCATTGTGGGTCAGGATGCGCGTCGCGCGCCGTTGCTCGACGCGCTGCTGGGCACCTGGAACGGCGCGGTGATCCGCGCGCCCTTCTTCGTCGACTATGGCTGCAACATCCATTTCGGCCCGGGCTGCTTTGTCAATTTCGGCGCGGTGCTGCTGGATGTCTGCGAAATCCGCATTGGCGCGCGGACCCAGATCGGGCCCAATGTGCAGATCCTCACCCCGGATCACCCGCGTGACCCGTCAGAGCGCGCCAGGGGCGCCGAATGGGGACGGCCCATCACCATCGGCGCCGATGTCTGGATCGGTGGCGGCGCCATTGTCCTGCCCGGCGTTTCCGTCGGCGACGGCGCCATCATCGGCGCCGGTGCCGTGGTCACGCGCGATGTGGACCCTGGCGCCACCGTGGTCGGCAACCCGGGCCGACCCGTGGCCACCGGCTCCACCCCCGCCGCAAACACACCCAAGAGCGCCCCATCGGCGCACGAGACACTGCTGGAAAGTGGCTGAATGTTTGGTATCCCCGGAAAATCCCCCGTCACCATGACCCCCAACGCCGTGCGCCATATCACCCGGCTGATGGAGCGCGAAGGCGCCAAGGGCCTGCGCGTAGGCGTCAAAAAGGGCGGCTGCGCGGGCATGGAATACACCATGGAGACCGCCGCCGAGATCGGCGAGCACGAGGAGGTCGTGGAACAGGACGGCGCGCGCGTGATCATAGCGCCGATGGCGCAGATGTTCATGTTCGGCACCGAGATCGACTATGAAACCGGCCTGCTGGAAAGCGGGTTCAAGTTCCGCAACCCGAATGTGACCGAAGCCTGCGGCTGCGGCGAATCGATCAAGTTCGGGGATATGGACGCAACCTCGGACCCGGGTGCGGCGGGCTGAGCGCTTTTCGGGTGCCCAGCGCGCCCGGCCTGCGTTAGAACCTCCTGAACCGCAACAGGAGAACGCCATGCGCCGCCGACTCGCCGCCGGAAACTGGAAGATGCACGGTCTGGCCACCGACCTGACCGAGGCCGATGCGCTGGCCCGCGCCCATCCCGCGCCCACCGTCGAAGTGCTGCTTTGCCCGCCTGCCACGCTGATTTCGCGGATGGCCGACGTGCTGGCGCGCACCCCCTTGAGTGTTGGCGGACAGGATTGTCATGCAGCCGCAAGCGGCGCACATACCGGCGACACCTCGGCCGCGATGCTGGTGGACGCGGGTGCGACGCATGTGATCCTTGGCCATTCCGAACGCCGCGCGGATCATGGCGAGACCTCGGCCCAGGTCGCGGCCAAGACCGCGGCCGCGCATGACGCGGGGCTTGTGGCGGTGGTCTGCCTGGGCGAAACCGAGGTCGAGCGCGACGCGGGCCAGACCCTCGCGGTGGTCAGCGAACAGTTGCGCCAGTCCCTGCCCGGCAGCGCGACCGCCGGGAATACGGTCATCGCCTATGAACCCGTCTGGGCCATCGGCACCGGGCGCACGCCGACGCTGGAGCAGATCGCCGAGGTCCACGACCACTTGCGCAGCCTGCTGCCAGACCACGAGATGCGCCTGCTCTACGGCGGCTCGGTAAAACCGGCGAACGCCGCCGAGATCTTTGCCATCACCAATGTGGACGGCGCGCTGGTCGGCGGCGCGTCGCTCAAGGCGGCGGATTTCGGCGAAATCATCGCGGCCCTGGAAGCCGCCGACGGCGGTACAAGCTGAGATCACGCGCAGCTGGCCCGGTCAAGCCGCGGGCCTGCGTGCAGGGCAACGGGCGTTCCGGAACGGGTGTTCCGGAACGGGTGTTTCAGGCGGCGGCCTGATCGGCAATCGACCGGATCCGCCCGACCATGGCGCGCAACCCGTTGGACCGCTGCGAGGACAGGTGCTCGTCCAGCCCCAGCCGCGCCAGTTCCGCCTGCGCGTCGATGGCCGAAACCTGCGCCACCGTCTGCCCTGCATAGAGTGCGTGCAGGACCGCGATCAGGCCACGCACAATCATTGCATCGCTGTCACCCTTGAAATCGAACCGCGCCTGCGGGCCGCTCCCGTCGATCAGCGGCTGGATCCAGACCTGGCTGGCGCAGCCGTCGACCTTGTTCGCGGGCACCTTCAGCGCGTCTTCCATGGGCGGCATGGCACGGCCCATGTCGATCACATGACGATAGCGATCCTCCCAGTCGTCCAGGAACTCGAAGGTTTCGGCGATATCTTCAAAGGTTTCGCTGGCCATGTCGGCTCCGGGGCTGCGTAGGTCTGATCGTGGCTGTCCCGCGCCCGATCGGCGGTGCGGGACCCCACATGATCTAGGCGCAGCGCCGCCCGGGGTCCAGCCCGCGCGCCGTGTCATTCCGCGCCCGCATGTCATGGCGCGGTATTCCGCGCCCAGGGCTCAAGGTGCGTTGCATTTTCTTGCCTAGAATACCCAGGCAGCGGGCGAAGCCAGCCCCGGTCACCGGGGTGATGCGCGCTGATGCGGGGGCGGCGGCAGCTCCGGTCGTCTGCGTGCAGCGCGGGACGGACGTCAGGCCGCGATACCTGCCGCAATACCTGGGCGTATCGCAAGGTGACACCCGATGGTGCCCGGGAGCTGCGCTGCCACCATGGCGGGTTTTCAAAGCCTGCGGATTGCGCTAACCCAAGACAGACACGACGAAGGGGGCGGGCAATGGGCAAAGCTTTGATGGCCGGGCTGGCACTGGCGCTGGTGCTTGGAGGCTGCGCCGGGATCCGCGAGTCGCGGGTCAACCCCTTCAACTGGTTCGGCCAGTCGCAGGAGGTCGACACCCTCGCCCCGGCGGGCGGCTGGACCAGCACGCTCGACAACCGCCCGCTGGTGGCCGAAGTCACGGACATGGCCGTCGAACGCTTCCCCGGCGGCGCGATCATCCGCGCCGAGGGGGTGCCGCCCACGCAGGGCTGGTGGGACGCGGAACTGGTGGCGCTGAACGACGGACGCGCCGTGGACGGGGTGCTGACCTATGAATTCCGCGTGGCCGCCCCACGCGAGGCAACCCGCGTGTCCACCCCGCAGTCGCGTGCGATTTCCGCCGGGGTGCGGATTTCCGACCGCCGTCTGGACGGGGTGCGCAGCATCGTCGTGCGCGGCGCGCAAAACGCCCGCAGCGTCCGGCGCTAGCCTCTGGCGCTGCCGAAGGCCTGATCCGACAGACAGCGCAAGCGCGCCTCCGACTGGCGCGGTGCGCCCTCGTCAAAGGGGGCTCCCGCCTGTCGCCGGCGCATCCAAGATGCGCAGGCGCCCGTTGGGCCGGGCGCCGCGGGCAGGCCCGCGGCGCGGCCCCACCATACCGATAAGCCCTGTCCGAGCGAAAGCCCATGCGCGGGAAACCCGTTTCCGCCCCGCCGACCCCGTGCTAGAACCCCCTCAGACCCGACTATTCGGAGGATGACACATGGCCCTCGACGCCCCCGCCCTGAAACCCAAGGACCGCCCCGGTCTGGGCAGCTTTGTCTGGGACGACCCGCTGCGGCTGGACCGGCAACTGACTGAGGAGGAACGCATGCTGCGCGATGGCGCCCATGCCTTCGCCCAGGCCGAGTTGCAGCCCCGGGTCATCGACGCCTACCGCGAGGAAACCGCCGCTCCCGAACTCTTTCCGCTGATGGGCGAGGCGGGCCTCCTTGGCGCCACCCTGCCCGAGGAGTACGGCGGCCTCGGCGCCTCCTATGTCGCCTATGGCCTGATCGCGCGCGAGATCGAGCGCGTGGATTCGGGCTACCGCTCGATGATGTCGGTGCAATCCTCGTTGGTGATCTATCCGATCTACGCCTACGGGACCGAGGAGCAGCGGCAAAAATACCTCCCCGGCCTGTGTTCGGGCGCACTGATCGGGTGTTTCGGGCTGACCGAACCCGATGCAGGCTCGGACCCCGCAGGCATGAAGACCCGCGCCGAGAAGACCGAAAGCGGCTACCGGATCACCGGCACCAAGACCTGGATTTCCAACAGCCCCTTCGCCGATGTCTTCGTCGTCTGGGCCAGGTCCGACGCCCATGACAGCAAGATCCGCGGCTTCGTGCTGGAGAAGGGGATGCAGGGGCTTTCGGCGCCGAAGATCGCGGGCAAGCAGAGCTTGCGCGCCTCCACCACCGGCGAGATCGTCATGGACGGGGTCGAGGTCGGCGAGGACGCGCTTCTGCCCCATGTTCAGGGGCTGAAGGGGCCCTTCGGCTGCCTCAACCGGGCGCGCTACGGCATCGCCTGGGGGGTGATGGGCGCGGCCGAGTTCTGCTGGCACGCGGCACGGGAGTACGGTCTGGACCGCAAGCAGTTCGGGCGTCCGCTCGCGCAGACGCAACTGTTCCAGAAGAAACTCGCCGACATGCAGACCGAAATCGCGCTGGGTCTGCAGGCCGCGCTTCAGGTGGGCCGCCTTATGGACGAGGCCGAGGCCGCACCCGAGGCGATCAGCCTGATCAAGCGCAACAACTGCGGCAAGGCCCTGGAGATGGCTCGCGCGGCACGCGACATGCACGGCGGCAACGGCATTTCCGAGGAATTCCAGATCATCCGCCACATGGCCAATCTGGAAACCGTGAACACCTATGAAGGCACGCACGATATCCACGCGCTGATCCTCGGCCGCGCCCAGACCGGGCTGCAGGCATTCTTCTGACAGCCCCCCGCAGCCTGATCCGGGCGCGCCCGGATCAGGCCCGCGCGCCCGGAGCCCCACACCCGCCGCCGGGCCACCGGCACCTTGCCACAGGGGAACCCGGCGCACACCTGACGCAGCACCATGGCCGCCGGGTGCTGCGCCCTTACGCACCGAAGGTTCCGGGCCGCGCCACGGCATTGGCACCACCGCCAGCACCCTCACCGCGCCCCACCGCCGCACGCGCGCCCTGCACGCTTCATCTTGCCCGAAATACCCCGGGGTGAATTCGGCCGCAGGCCGAAGAGGGGCAGCGCCCCTCCACACCTTTGCCCACGGCGCGCTCCGCCGGAAACGGCGCGCTCAGCCCGCCGCGCCCTGCACACCCGGTGCCGCCGTCCGTTCGATCACCTCGACCGACTGGCCCCGCACGCCCAGCGCCAGATCGCCTGCGCAAAGCCGCAGCGCATCGGCGCCGAACACCTCGCGGCGCCAGCCGCGCAGCGCGGGCAGGTCGCGCTCTCCGGCGGCAATCGCGTCCAGATCGGACGCGGACGCCACCAGCTTCTGCGCCACCCCGGTCGCCTCGCACCGCGCCTTGAGCAGCACCCGCAGCAGGTCCGCCAGCGCCGGGTTGACGTGCAGGCCCGCGCGGTCCGGTCCAGGGTCGGGGAAATCGCCCGGCGCCACCGCCTGCCCCGCCGCCACGGCGGCCAGAATGCCCTCGGCGATCTCGCCCTTTCGGGCCTCGCGCAACAGAAGCCGCGCCCGGCGCAGGTCGTCATGGGTCGCGGGCTTGATCGAAGCGAGTTCCAGCAGCGCGTCGTCCTTGAACACCCGATTGCGCGGCACGTCGCGCGACTGCGCATGCGCTTCGCGGAACCGCGCCAGTTCGCGCACGATGGCGAGGAACCTGCCCCCGTTGCTGCGCGTCTTGATCCGCTTCCAGGCATCCTCGGGCCGGGTGATATAGGTTTCGGGGTCGATCAGTAGTTCCAGTTCCTCGGCCACCCAGCGGTCGCGGCCCGTGGCCTCCAACTCCCGCGCCAGCTTTTCGTAGATCACCCGCAGATGCGTTACATCGGCCAGCGCGTAGCTCAGCTGCGCTTCGGTAAGCGGGCGGCGCGACCAGTCGGTGAAGCGCGAGGCCTTGTCCACCTGCCCGCGCGCCAGCTTGCGCACCAGCGTCTCGTACCCCACCTGATCGCCATGGCCGCAAACCATGGCGGCGACCTGGGTGTCGAAGAGCGGGCGCGGCATGACCGCCATCTCGAACCAGAAGATCTCCAGGTCCTGCCGCGCGGCGTGGAACACCTTGACCGTGGACTCATTGCGCATCAGCTCGGCCAGCGGCGCCAGAGACAGCCCGCCTTCGGCCAGCGGGTCGACGATCACCGCCTCGCCCCCCTCGGGCCCGTCCGGGCCGGGCAGCGCCATCTGGATCAGGCACAGCTTGGCATAATAGGTGCGTTCGCGCAGGAACTCGGTGTCGATGGTGACATAATCCGCCGCGCTTGCGCGGTCACAGAATGCCGCCAGCGCCTCGGTTGTGGTGATGATATGCATGCGTAAGCTGCGTCCGGATGCGGGGAAACACCGGCCCTCTTAGGTGAAAGCGCCGGAATTGGAAAGCCCCGGGCCGGATTGGCCCAGGTGCGGGAGCGTGGCAGGGCGCCGGGCGGTGCGCATCAATCCGTCGCCTCCCCCGCCGGCTGCGCGGGCGCGGGCTTCACGCTGGCAGTGACGTAGTTCACCGACAGGTCACGGTCCGAGATAGACCACTCCCAGCGCAGCTTGTCGAACACAAACCCCTTGCGGTCCACCGGCTCCAGCCCGGCCTTGCGCAACAGGTCGTAAAGCTCGTCCGGGGTGATGAACTTCGACCATTCATGCGTCCCCTTCGGCAGCCAGCGCATGACGTATTCGGCGCCGATGATGGCCATGACATAGCTTTTCGGATTGCGGTTGAGGGTCGAGCAGATCATCAGCCCGCCCGGCTTCAGCAATTCCTGGCACGCGGTCAGATAGGCCAGCGGATCGGCCACATGCTCCACCACCTCCATGTTCAGCACCGCGTCGAACCGCTCGCCGCCTGCCGCCATCTCCTCGGCCGTAGTGTTGCGATAGTCGATCTTCAACCCCGATTGCTCGGCATGGACCTGCGCCACGGGAATGTTGCGCGCTGCCGCATCCGCGCCGACCACATCGGCGCCCAGCCGCGCCATGGGCTCGCACAGAAGACCGCCGCCACAGCCAATGTCCAGGAGCCGCAGCCCGGCAAAGGGCGCGTCAGTGCTCAGGTCGCGGTCGAACTCGGCCGCGATCTGCGCGGTGATGTAGTCCAGCCGACAGGGGTTGAGCATGTGCAGCGGCTTGAACTTGCCGTTCGGGTCCCACCATTCTTCGGCCATTGCCTCGAACTTGGCCACTTCCGCCGGATCGATCGTGCTCTGCATGGTGCCTCCGTTTCGAATCCTGTATGTTTGCCCGTGCGGGCTGTTCCCCGTTGGTATATAGGGCAATTATGGACAAGTCCTCCGCCAAGAACGGCACTTCCGCCCTGCACCCGCTGACCGACCCGTTCGACCAGCGGATGCTGGAGGTTGGCGACGGACACTCGCTCTATGTCGAACAATGCGGCGATCCCGAGGGTGTGCCGGTGGTGGTGCTGCACGGCGGGCCCGGCGGTGGCTGCAGCCCGGCCATGCGGCGCTACTTCGATCCGAACCATTACCGAGTGATCCTGTTCGACCAGCGTGGCTGCGGACGCTCGCGGCCGCACGCCAGCGTGGAGGCGAACACCACCTGGCACTTGATCCGCGATATCGAAACGATCCGCGCGACCCTGGGCCTCGACCGCTGGATCGTCTTCGGCGGCAGTTGGGGCGCCACGCTGGGGATCGCCTATGCCCAGATGCACCCCGAACGGGTGGCGCATCTGGTGCTGCGCGGCGTCTTTCTGGGCACGCGGGCCGAGCTTGAGTGGTTCTACGGCGGCGGCGCGGGGCGGTTCTTCCCGGACCTCTGGGCACGCTTCACCGCGCTGATCCCCGAGAACGAGCATGACGACCTGATCGCCGCCTATGCGCGGCGGCTGTTTTCGGGCGACATCCTGTCCGAGACCCGCCACGCCCGCGCTTGGGCGGGATGGGAGAACGCGCTGGCGGCGATCGAGACGCGCAGCATGGTCGGGGCAGAGGGGCCCGCCGAATACGCGCGCGCCTTTGCACGGCTGGAGAACCACTATTTCCGCAAAGCCTGTTTCTTCGAGCATGACGGCTATCTGGTCGCCAATGCCGGTCGGCTGGCGGGCGTGGCGGGAACCATCGTGCAGGGGCGCTATGACATGATCTGCCCGCCGGTATCGGCCTGGAAGCTACACCGGGCCTGGCCGCAAAGCCGCCTGCATCTGGTGCCACTGGCCGGGCACGCGCTGTCCGAACCGGGCATTACTGCCGAACTCGTGCGGATCATGAACACCCTGCGCGCCGAAACCGCGGCGATGATGTCCTGACCGGCGGGCGCGCAGGCGCTCAGTTGCATGCTCTCAAGAGAAAGAGCGCCCGCGCCGGGCGGGAACAACCGGCCTGGCAGTCCGATTCGCACCCCGCCCGCGCCAGCGGATGGCGCGCTCGGGGCGTGTGGGTGGGGGGGTGGGGCAAGCCCCGAGGGCGCTTCTTCACCCTCGGCCCCAAGGGCGCGGCGCTCCGGTTCAGGCGAGCAGGGCCCGCAGCACACCGTTCAGCACCACGCGCCCGGTCTGGGTGCAGGCCAGCCGGTCGCCCCGGCGCTGGACCAGCCCGTCCGCCGCCAGCGTGTCGATCCGGGGAGCCTCCAGCGGCGCGCCCGCCAGCCGCGCGTAGCGGGCCAGATCGGCGCCCTCGGTCAGGCGCAGGCTCATCATCAGGTATTCGGTGGCGTGCTCTTCCGCGGGCACCCCCGCGTCCGCCAGAGCGCCACTGCCCTTGCGCTCCACCGCTTCGAGCCAGGCGCCGGGCGCCAGTGGCGTGCTGGTGGCCAGCCGCCGCCCCGCCAGCGTCAGCCGCCCATGGGCGCCGGGGCCGATCCCGGCCCAGTCGCCGCCGCGCCAGTAGATCAGGTTGTGCCGCGATTCGGCGCCCGGGCGGGCGTGGTTCGATACCTCATAGGCGGGCATCCCGGCGGCGCCGCACAGATCCTGCGTCAGCGCATACATGTCGGCGGCCAGATCATCGTCCGGCAGCCCGCGCAGGCCGCCTGCGGCATGGCGCGCGCCGAAGGCCGTGCCGTCCTCAATGGTAAGCTGATAGAGCGAGAGGTGATCGACCGCCATCGCCAGCGCCTCGGTCAGTTCCGCGCGCCAGCCTGCCAGGCTCTGGTGCTGGCGCGCGTGGATCAGATCGAAGCTGACCCGGTCGAAGGCCGCGCGCGCCATTTCATAGGCCGCCCGCGCCTCGGCGACGCTGTGCAGGCGGCCCAGCGCGCGCAGGTCCTTGTCATTGAGCGCCTGCACCCCCAGCGACAGCCGCGTCACCCCCGCCTGCGCATAGGCCGCGAAGCGCCCCGCCTCGGCCGAGGTCGGGTTGGCCTCCAGCGTCACCTCGGGCGCGTTGGCCACGGGCCAGGTGGCACGGATGCGCGCGATCACGGCCGCCACCACATCCGGGTCCATCAGGCTCGGCGTACCGCCGCCAAAGAACACCGTCTGCACCACGCGGCCCGGCACCAACGCGCCCAACCGGTCGATTTCGGCCAGATAAGCCCGCGCCCATCGCGCCTGATCGATCCGCGCGCTGACGTGGCTGTTGAAATCGCAATAGGGGCATTTGGCGGCGCAAAACGGCCAGTGGATGTAGAGGCCGAACCCCGCCGCCTGCCAATCGGCGTCTTCCAACGCCGCAGCCGGTGCGGCCTCCATGATCGGGCTCAGGACGCCGGGGTGGAGCTGACCCCCACCTGCGCCGGGCGCAGAAGCTGTTCGTGCAGCATGAAGCCTTCTGCCATCACCTGGATGATCTGCCCGGCCTTGTAATCCGGCACCGGGGCCTCGAACATCGCCTGATGCCGGTGCGGGTCGAAGGCATCGCCCGGTTCGGGGCAGATGCGGGTCACGCCGTGGCGCTCCAGCACGTTGGTCAACTCACGCAGGGTCAGCTCCACCCCCTGCACCAGCCCAGGCGCCGCCGCCTGCGCCTCGTCATTGGCGGAATTGAGCGCGCGGGCGAGGTTGTCATAAACCGGCAGCAGGTCGCGGGCGAGCTTGGAGCCGCCGTAAAGCATGGCGTCCCGGCGATCCTTCTCGGCGCGCTTGCGGGTGTTCTCGGCATCGGCCAGCGCGCGCATCATGCGGTCGCGCAGCGCGTCGCGCTCGGCCTCCAGTTGCGCGATGGGGTCGGCCTGGGGCTCGGGCTCCGGCGCGGGTTCTGGCTCGGGTTCGCGCTCGGTGCCGCCCTGGGCCGCTGCCTCCTGCGCCTCGGTGTCCGGTTGGAACGGGTCCACGGCATCGCCGTGATCTGGCTTGGCTTGTTGATTCGCCATACGTCCTGCCTTCCTTCACTTCACTCATGGCTGCGGTCGGTGAGCATCCGGCCCACCAGTTGCGCCGTGTAATCCACGATGGGCACGATACGCCCGTAATTCAGCCGCGTCGGGCCGATCACGCCGACCGCGCCCACGATCCTGCGGTCCGCGTTCATATATGGAGAAACCACCAGAGAGGAACCCGAAAGCGAGAAAAGTTTGTTCTCGGCGCCGATGAAGATGCGCACACCGTCGCCTTCCTCGGTCAGTTCCAGAAACTCGGCGATGTCGCGCTTGCGCTCCAGATCGTCGAACAGCCGCCGGATGCGATCCAGATCCTCGGTCTCGGGGACATTCTCCAGCAGATGCGCGCGCCCGCGCACGATCAGTCGCTCCTGCGGCTCGCCCTCGTGCTCCCAGACCGCGAAGCCGCTTTCCACCAGCGAACGCGCCAGATCGTCGATTTCGGCGCGGCGGTGCGCGATCTCGCGGCGGAAGCGCTGGCGCAACTCGGTCAGCGTCAGCCCCTCGACCATCGCGTTGAGGAAATTCGCCGCCTCGCGCATGGAACTGGCGGTCTGGCCCGGCGGCGGGGTGAAGACACGGTTTTCCACATGCCCGTCGGAAAACACCAGCACCACCAGCGCCCGGTCGGGGGCGAGGCTGACGAATTCAATATGCTTGATCGGCGCTTCGTGCTTCGGCGCCAGCACCAACGACGCTCCCTGCGTCAACCCGGAAAGCGCCGTGCCCACCCGGTCCAGCAGCGTGCCCACATCGCGTTCGTTGGACCCGAAGGTCTGGTCCAGCGCCGCGCGGTCACTGTCATCCACCGGCGCGATTTCCAGCAGGCTGTCCACGAACAGCCGCAGGCCCAGATTGGTCGGCACCCGCCCGGCCGAGATATGCGGGCTGTCCAGCAGGCCCAGATATTCCAGGTCCTGCATCACGTTGCGCACCGTCGCGGCCGAGACCTTCTCGCTCATGTCGCGGGTGAGCGTGCGCGAGCCGATGGGCGCGCCGGTGTCCAGATACCCTTCGACCACGCGGCGAAACACCTCGCGCGAGCGGGCGTTGAGTTGTTCCAGAACCCTTGCGGTGTTGCCCGGTGTATCCATGGCCCGTACGTGGTTGCTTTTGCCCTACCCCTGCCCGCAGCGCTCCAGTCGGACGGAAGCGGGTTGCGTGCGCGCAGCTTGCCGCGTATCCCGCCCCCCGTCACGCGAAAGTGCCATGCGAAAGGGAATCCGATGCGGCCTTCTGGCAGAGACTTAGGCGATATCCGCGCAATTTCAATCGAGACCGGCATTGTCAAGCACGCCGAGGGCTCCTGCCTGATCCGCATGGGCGAAACGCAGGTGATCTGCACCGCCTCGCTGGAAGAGCGCGTGCCGCCGTTCCTGCGCAACACGGGCCTGGGCTGGGTGACGGCGGAATACGGGATGCTGCCGCGCGCCACCAACACCCGCAACCGGCGGGAGGCTGCAAGCGGCAAGCAGACCGGGCGCACGGTGGAGATCCAGCGCCTCATCGGGCGCAGCCTGCGGGCCGGCATCGACCGCTCGGCGCTGGGCGAGCGGCAGATCACCGTGGATTGCGACGTGATCCAGGCCGATGGCGGCACCCGCTGCGCAGCCATCACCGGCGGCTGGGTGGCGCTGCGGCTGGCGGTGAACAAGCTGCTGAAGGCCGGGGATGTGACCTCGGACCCGATCATCGACCATGTGGCCGCCATCAGTTGCGGGATCTACGCGGGCCAGCCGGTGGCCGATCTGGACTATGCCGAGGACAGCGTGGCGGGGGTGGACGGCAATTTCATCCTGCTGGGCTCGGGGCGGCTGATCGAGGTGCAGATGTCCGCCGAGGGCGCCACCTTCTCGCGCGACGAGATGACCCGGCTGATGGATCTGGCCGAGGCAGGCTGCGCGCAACTGGTGGCGGCGCAGAAGGCAGCGGTGGCGGGATGACGCGGCGGTTTACGGGCGACGCGCTGCTCATCGCCTCGCACAACGCGGGCAAGCTGATGGAGTTTCGCCAGATCCTCGGCCCGCGCGGGATCACCGTGACCGGGGCCACCGATCACGGTCTGGCGGAACCCGAAGAGACCGAAACCACCTTCGTCGGAAACGCCCGGATCAAGGCGCACGCGGCCGCGCAGGCCACGGGGCTTCCGGCGCTGGCCGATGACAGCGGGCTGGAGGTCGCGGCGCTCGACGGCGCGCCGGGCGTGCACACCGCCGACTGGGCCGAAACGCCACACGGGCGCGACTTCATGCAGGCGATGGAGCGGACCCACGCGGAATTGACCGCGCGGGGCGCGCCGCAGCCCTGGACCGCGCGCTTCGCCTGCACGCTGGTGCTGGCCTGGCCCGATGGCGCCGACGCGGTCTTCGAAGGCCACGCGCCCGGGCATCTGGTCTGGCCCCCGCGCGGGCGCGAAGGCCACGGTTATGATCCGGTGTTCGTGCCCGAGGGCGACACCCGCACCTTCGCCGAAATGAGCTGGGATGAAAAGAACGCCATCAGCCACCGCGCGCGCGCCATCACCGCGCTGATGGAGGCGCTCTTCGACCCGGCCTGACGCGTAACGGCGCCGCAAGCCCCGCCTCTGCGCAGCAGAGGCAGCGCCCGCGAAGGGTGTCGGGGCGGGTGGGTGGGAGACACCCTGAGGGGGCGCTTGACCTGCCAAAGAGCGCGACCGCTCAACCCGTTTCCAACATCCGGTAGTGATACCCGCATACCTCGCTCATCCCCGCGCCTTCATAAAGCACCCGCGCCCCCGCATTGGCGCGGGTGACGGCCAGCGCAAGCCATTCCATCCCCTGCCCCTCGGCCCACCAGGCCGCGCCGGTCAGGATATTGCGCGCAGCCCCCTTGCGGCGCAGGCCGGGCAGCACCTCGACCGCGTGCAGCATGGCTATGCCCGCATTCCCCCCCACGAACGCCACCCCCGCCGCGCGGTCTGCCACCCGCGCGATCAGCGCGGTTTTCGGCGCCGGTGCGCGCTCCATCACCGCCTGCCGCGCGGCGTCAATGCCGTTTTCCGTCCAGATGTCGCGCATGATCTGCAGGGGCGGCCAGACCGGGAACAGCGTGATCGGCGCCGGCGGCGCAGCCAGCGCCGCCACCGGCGCGGCCATCAGCACCGTGGGGTCCACCACCGCGTAGCCGCGCGCGTCCAGCGCCGCGTCCAGCGCCTCGTCGCCCGGGCGGATCATGAACAGCGGCCGGTCGCTTCGCGCGCGCATTGCAGCCTCGGCTTTGTCGATCACCGCGGGTGTCACCGGTCCCGTGGCACGCGCCGCCGATACCCGCTTGCCGCCCCCCGCCCCGTCCAGCAGCCGGACCCCCGCCACCTCGGACACCCCGGCAGCGGGCCAGGTCGCCTCCAGCGCCGCCAGCAGCGCCGGGGCGTCGGGCAGCGTCATGCCATCGCCTCGGGAAAGATCTCGCCCAGCCGGATCATGGCGGCATCCACCGCCGCCGCGTCGCTGCCCCGGACCACCACATGCGCGCCAAAGGCCCCGTCGCGGAAATACGGGTAGGAGCCGAAGGAGAGTTGCGGGAACTCCGCCGCCAGCGCGCCCAGCGGCCCGGCGATCTCGCCCTCGCCGCGCTGGATGCGCAAGGTCTGGCTCAGGAGCGGCTTTCCGGCGGTGAGCGTCGGCAATAGCGAGGCGACCATGGCCTGAAACACCGACGGCACGCCGGCCATCACATGCACATTGCCGATGCTGAACCCCGGCGCTGCCGAAACCGGATTTTCGATCAGCACCGCACCCTCGGGCACGCGCGCCATGCGCAGGCGCGACTCGTTCAACTCCAGCCCGGTGCGCTGATAATGCGCCTCGAGGATCGCGCGCGCATCCTCGCGCACGCCCAGGCCCACGCCAAACGCCGCGGCAACGGCATCGGCGGTGATGTCGTCATGGGTGGGCCCGATCCCGCCCGAGGTGAAGACGTGATCATGCCCGTCGCGCAGCGCTTTCAGCGCGTCCACGATCCGCGCGTGCACGTCCGAGACGATCCGCACCTCCTGCAGATCGATCCCACGCTCGGCCAGTTCCCCGGCCAGATAGTGCATGTTCGCATCGCGCGTGCGCCCCGACAGGATCTCGTCCCCGATCACCAGCATGGCGGCGGTTGGGTTGGGCATGGCGGCGGTCTCCTTGCAAGGCGGTTGGCGCTGGTATAGGCGCGCGGCCATGGAGTTTCAAACCCCGCTGGTGCCCGCGCGGCTGGTCCGCCGCTACAAGCGCTTCCTGGCCGACATGGTGCTGGAGGGCGGCGCCGAAGTCACCGTCCACTGCCCCAACCCCGGCGCCATGACCGGACTGGCCGACCCCGGCGCGCGCTGCTGGCTGGAGCGGGCCGCGCCGGGGCGCAAGCTGTCCTTTGGCTGGCGACTGGTGGACCTGCCCGGCGGGGGAATGGCCTGCGTGGACACGACGCTTGCCAACCGCGTGGTGGCCGAGGCGCTGGCGGCGGGGTGCGTGGTGGGACTGGAGGGGCTGTCCGACCTGCGCGCGGAGGTGGTGCTGACCCCCGGCACACGGGTGGATTTCGCCGCCACGGACCGGAACGGGCGGAGGGTATTCATCGAGGTGAAGAGCGTGACGCTCCTGCGCAATGGTTGGGCCGAATTCCCCGACAGCGTGACCGCGCGCGGCCAGAAGCACCTGCGCGAACTGGCGGCGGCGGTGCAGGACGGCGCGCGGGCGGTAATGCTCTATGCCATGGCGCGGACCGATGCACGGCGCTTCCGCATCGCCGCAGACATCGACCCCGGCTATGCCAGCGCCTTCGACGCCGCCCGCGCCGCCGGGGTGGAGATGCTTGCCCAGGGCGCTGCGATAACGCCACGGGGCATCACCCTGGACGCCCCGCTGCCCGTGGACGCAGGCGCGCAGGCGCCCGCCGCCTGACAGGGCCACCTGACGGGTGGAAAACCGCGCGCGCCATCGCTATCTAGGCGGGGAGCGCGAGCAAAGGAGCGAAAGCGTGGACAGCGGCCAGCCCCAGCGGATCACCAAGGACGGCATCCACCTGCACGCCCCGGAGGATTTTGCCGGGATGCACAAGGCGGGGCGACTGGCGGCCACGATCCTGGACCGGGTCGCGCCCGAGGTCGTCCCGGGCCAGACCACCGGCAAGCTGGATCAGCTGATCCAGGGAATGGTCGAGGAAGCGGGCGCGACCTCGGCCACCATCGGCTATCGCGGGTATCAGCACGCCAGCTGCATCTCGCTCAACCATGTGGTATGCCATGGCATCCCCGGCGCGCCCATTCCGCCCAGCAAGTATGAAAAGCGCCCGCGCGGCAATGACATGCTGGTGGATGGCGATATCCTGAATATCGACGTGACCGTGGTGGTGGATGGCTGGTTCGGCGATACCAGCCGCATGTTCGTGGCGGGCACGCCCAAACCCTTTGCCCAGCGGCTGATCCAGGTGACACATGACGCGTTGATGATCGGAATCGAGGCGGTGCGCCCCGGCAACACCTTCGGCGATATCGGCGCGGCGATCCAGAGCTTCGCCGAAGGCCAGCGCATGTCGGTGGTGCGCGATTTCTGCGGACACGGGCTGGGCCGGGTATTCCATGCGCCACCCAACGTGCTGCACTACGGGCGCGCGGGCACCGGGCCGATGCTGGAAGAGGGGATGTTCTTCACCATCGAGCCGATGCTCAACCTCGGCCGCCCCGAGACCAAGGTACTGGCCGACGACTGGACGGCGATCACCCGCGATAAGGCGCTGTCGGCGCAATTCGAGCATTCGGTGGGCGTGACCGCGGACGGGGTCGATATCTTCACCCTGTCCCCGGCGGGCAAGTTTCATCCCACCTGGGGCTGAAGGGCTCCGCGCCGGACGCGAGACCTCGGCGTTTCACTCCATGGCGGGCGTTAGATTAAGCGCCCCCTCAGCACCCCGCCCATCCACCCCCCGATACACTTCTGGCGGCACTTCGGGGGCGCCGCACACGCTTGCGCGTGGGCGGGCTCGTGCTTGCGGGTCAGGGCAGGAGCATCCAGAGCGCGACTGCAGCCAGCATCACGCCGAAGGCGAGGTTCGCCGGCCGGGCGGCGGCCTCATCCCGAAAGCGTGGCATCAGCAGGTCCCCGGCCATGGTCCAGACAGTGAAGGCCAGCAGGTTGTTCAGGGTGAACACCAGCGTGATCCAGAGCACCAGCGGCATGTGACCTCCCCCCGCTGAGCCGCCTGCGGCAGGCAGGAACTGCAGGCCGCCGCGCGACCCGGTTCCTGCGCTATGGGCCCGTGACCGCGTGCCGCCCGGACCGGCTCCGCCCAAGGTCAGCGCGGCCCGGTGCGGCGCTTGCCCCCTTTCGGCTTCGGCGCGTCCCCCATGGCGCGCGCGGCGCGGGCGGCGGCCTGCAGTTCCTCGGCGATCTCGTCGGCGGCGTCCGCGTCGAAATCCAGCGGCAGGTCCACGCCGTCGCCGGTGACGTAGATCCGCACCATGCCCAGATCGGTGGGCCCGATCTGCAGGCTGGCCTCGACGTCGCTTTGCTTGTTGATGCCCATGTTTTTCCCCGTCTCCTGCCGCGCGCAGACGCGCGCGGGCGCGCCCGAATGATGCGCGACGGATAGGCATGGCGCGGCGCCATTTCAAGCATCTTGGCCTTGCATTCGCGCCATCGGACGGCTAAATCGCGCGCAGTGCCGCCTTAGCTCAGTTGGTTAGAGCGCTGGATTGTGGATCCAGAGGTCCCCCGTTCAAGCCGGGGAGGCGGTACCATTCTCCCCCGAACGTGGTTGAGCGGCACCGGCCTGCACACTATGACAGGCAGGCCAAAACCGGAACCACCGCCCCATGCCCCTGCCCCGCCATCAGCTTCCCCCTGCCCCGCCGGGCGCGCGCATCGGCCTCTTTGGCGGGTCCTTCGATCCGGCGCACCAGGGCCATCTGGCGCTCAGCCGCGCGGCGCTGCGAGCGCTGCGGCTGGACCGCGTCTGGTGGCTGGTCAGCCCCGGCAACCCGCTGAAAACCAACGGCCCTGCACCGCTGGCCGCGCGGCTGGAGCGCGCGGCGGCGCTGACAGCGGGCGACCCGCGGCTGGTCGTCACCGCGCTCGAATCGCGACTGGGCACGCGCTACACGGCGGACACGCTGGCGGCGCTTCGCCTGCATCTGGCCCGCGCGCATCCGGTCTGGGTGATGGGCGCCGACAGCATGGCCGCGCTGCACCGCTGGCACGCGTGGGACACGATCATGCAGTCCGTCCCGGTGGCGGTGCTGGCGCGGCCCGGCGCGACCCTGTCGGCGCTGACCTCGGTCGCGGCGCGGCGCTATGCGGCCCATCGGCTGCCCGCGCGGCAGGCGGCGACGCTGGCCACATCCGCGCCACCCCGCTGGTGCTTCCTGCCGATGCCGATGGTGGACGTTTCCTCGACCGGTTTGCGCGCACGCGGCGTCTCGGCCGCCGAACAATCCAGAACTGTCGCCAAAACTTGAACACTCTGTTCTGCGGGGCGCAACTTGACCCTTGAACACACAGCACAGACGGTGGTTAAGTTAACGGCATTAACTGGTTAACCGAGCCACATGACCGAGTCTCCCGTATCGTCGCGCCGTGCGTTCCTGCGTCTTCTGGGCTGGTCCGGGATGGCGGGCGCCACGCTGGCCCTGCCCGCCTGCGCCGAAGCGCCGCTGCGCTCGCCGCGCCCGCAGGCGCGCCCCGGCCTCGCCGGGCTGCCGGCCGCGCAACCGGCGACCGATATCGTCAACCGCGCGCGGCTGGGCGGGACCGTCGGGTTCGCGGTGATCGACATGGACAGCGGCCGGCTGCTGGAGGATCAGAACGCGCAGGCCGCGCTGCCCCCCGCCAGCGTGGCCAAGGCCGTCACCGCGCTTTATACGCGCGAGGCGCTGGGGCCTTCGCACCGCTTCACCACGCGGCTGATGGGCACCGGCGCGGTCAGCGAGGGCACGCTGCAGGGCGATCTGTGGCTGGTGGGCGGTGGCGATCCCACGCTGGACACCGACGCGCTGGCGGCCATGGCGGCGGCGTTGCGGGCGCGCGGGGTGCAACGGATCACGGGGCGGTTCCGGGTCTGGGGCAGCGCGCTGCCACACATTGCGCAGATCACCGACGACCAGCCGCCGCAGGCGGGCTATAACGCCACCGTCTCGGGGCTGAACCTGAACTTCAACCGGGTGCATTTCAGCTGGCGGCGCAGTGGCGGCGGCCATGCGGTGGCCATGGATGCGCGGTCGGGCACACGCCAGCCGGCGGTGAGCATGGCGCAGATGCAGATCGTCAACCGCCGCACGCCGGTCTATACCTACACCAACCGCGACGGTCTGGAACAATGGACCGTGGCGCAGCCCGCGCTGGGCGGCAGCGGCGCGCGCTGGTTGCCGGTGCGCCAGCCCGAACGCTACGCGGCCGATGTGTTCCGCACCCTGGCGGCGGCGCAGGGCGTGACGCTCCCCGCCGGGGAACCAGCCCCGCGCACCGCAACCCCCGGCGGCACCGTGCTGGCCGAACACCGCTCCGACCCGCTGGACACGCTGCTGCGCGACATGCTGCGGTTTTCCACCAACATCACGGCCGAGGCGATGGGGCTGGCCGCAAGCATCGCGCGTGGGCATGCGCCGGGCAACCTGCGCGCCTCGGCGCAACTGATGAACGGCTGGGCGGCGCAACGCTACGGGCTGCGCACCGCCGGGTTCACCGATCACTCGGGCCTCGGCGCCGATGCGGCGGTCGGCATGGCGGATCTGGCGCGGTTCTTCGCGCGCAGCGGGGCCGAAGGCGCGCTCCCCGAGTTGCTGCGCGCCCATGACATGCGCGATGCCAGCGGCAACCGCATCGCCAACCACCCGCTGAGGGTCCGCGCCAAGACCGGGACGCTGCATTTCGTCTCGGCGCTGGGGGGGGTGGTGACGGCGCCGGGCGATCGGCGGCTGGCCTTTGCGATTTCCGCCGCCGACCTGCCCCGGCGGGCCCGCATCCCCGAGGCGCAGCGCGAACGCCCCGAAGGCGGCGCGGCCTGGACCCGGCGCGCGCGTCGGATGCAGCAGGAACTCATCGAACGCTGGGGCGCCGTGCACGGCTGATTGCGGCCACTCACCTGCACCCCCGGTGGCGCGGACGCGCCTACCGCGCACGATTGACCCTGCTGCGCGCCTGCGCGCGGCAGCGCCCCCGAAGTGCCCCGAAAACAGATGGGGGGTGGGCGGGCAGGCGGGGCGCTGAGGGGGCGCTTCTGTTCCGACCGATCAATAGCTGCGCGGCAAACCCAACACGTGCTCGGCGATGTAGGACAGGATCAGGTTCGTCGAAATCGGCGCCACCTGATACAGACGCGTTTCACGGAACTTGCGTTCGATGTCATATTCCTCGGCGAAGCCGAAGCCGCCATGGGTCTGCACCGCCGCCTCGGCGGCCTCCCAACTGGCCTCGGCGGCCAGCATCTTGGCCATGTTCGCCTCGGCCCCGGGGTTCTCGCCGACTTCATACCGGCGCACGGCATCCTGGACCATCAGTTCCGCCGCGCGCATCCGCGCATAGGCCTGCGCGATGGGAAAGGCGATGCCTTGGTTCTGGCCGATGGGGCGACCGAAGACCTCGCGCTCCTTCGCATAGGCGCTGGCCTTGTCGATCAGCCATTTCGCATCGCCGATGCACTCGGCGGCGATCAGGATGCGCTCGGCGTTCATGCCCGACATGATGTAACGGAACCCGCGCCCTTCCTCGCCGATCAGGTTGTCGGCGGGGATTTCGACCTCGTCGAAGAACACCTCGCAGGTGGCGTGGTTCATCATGGTGCGGATGGGGGAAATGCGCAGCCCGTTCCCGCGCGCGGCGTTCATGTCGAGGATGAAGACCGACAGCCCGTCGGTGCGTTTGGCCACCTGATCCACGGGGGTGGTGCGTGCCAGCAGGATCATCAGGTCGGAATACTCGGCCCGGCTGGTCCAGATCTTCTGGCCGTTGACGATGTAGCACTCGCCGTCGCGCCGGGCGAAGGTCTTGATGGCCGGTGTGTTGGTGCCGCTGCCGGGCTCGGTCACGCCGAAGGCCTGCAGCCGCAGATCGCCGCTGGCGATGCCGGGAAGGTAGCGCGCCTTCTGCGCGTCGCTACCATGGCGCAGCAGCGTGCCCATGGTATACATCTGCGCGTGACAGGCACCGGCGTTGCCGCCGGAGTGGTGGATTTCCTCGAGGATCGCCGCCCCCGCCGACAGGCCCAGCCCGATGCCGCCAAACTCCTCGGGGATGAGCGCGGCCAGATAGCCCTGCGCGGTCAGCGCATCCACGAATTCCGCCGGATAGGCACGCTCGGCGTCGAGCTTGCGCCAGTACTCGCCGGGGAAATCCGCGCAGAGCCGTGCCACCGCGTCCCTGATGTCCTGATGCTGGTCGATCATCCGGCCCCCTGCCTCCCTGCCGCTATCCCTGCCAGGGGCATATACCAGCGGCACCGCCACCGAAAGGGCAGCGGGCTTCGCGCGGGATGGCTCAGACGGCGTGCGCCAGCGGCAGCACCACGTCGAAACACGCTCCTTCCCCCGGCTGCGACCGGATCACCATCCGCCCGCGATGCCGCGCCACGATATGCTTGACGATCGCCAGCCCCAGCCCGGTGCCGCCGCTTTCGCGCGACCGCGCCTTGTCCACGCGAAAGAACCGCTCGGTCAGGCGCGGGATGAAGACCGGGTCCACGCCTTCGCCCCAGTCCTGCACGCGCACCCGCAACGCCGCCCCCCCAACCCCGGCAAACCCCGAAAGCTGCGTGCAGCCGATGGCCACCCGCCCGCCGCTGGGCCCGTATTTCAGCGCGTTTTCCAGCAGGTTGTGAAAGACCTGCACAAGCTGGTCATGGTCGCCCGGCACCTCTGGCAGATCCTCGGGCAGGTCCAGTTCGACCCGTACGCCTGTCGCCTCGATCTGCGGGCGCAGCGCGGCGATGGTGGCGTGGAGCACCGCCGCGATCGAGACTGGATCGCGCGGGCGGATGCGTTGTGCATTTTCCACCCGCGAGAGCGACAGGAGGTCCGCCACCAGTCCGGTCATGCGCGCGCACTCCTGCGCCATGATATCGAGGAACTCGGCGCGGGTGTCCGGGTCGGCGCCCGCCGTGCCCTGCAGGGTTTCGATGAACCCCGCCAGCACCGTCAGCGGCGAGCGCAATTCATGGCTGACATTGGCGACGAAATCGCGCCGCTGCGCCTCGGCGGCGACGATCTCGGACACGTCGCGCAGGCTCACGACCCAGGGCCCGCCCTCGGGCCAGTGCAGGGTGACGCGCCAGCGCGCGTCGGCGTTTTCGCCGGAAAACAGGATGTCGGCCTCGGCCGCGCCGCCATCGCGTGCCACCCGGTCCAGCGCCGCCGTGATTTCGGGTTGGCGGAACACGGCACGCAAGTGCAACCCCAAGGCCCCAGCACCCAGCAACTCCAGTGCCGGAGGGTTCGCCTCGGTCACATATCCGTCGCCATCGGCCAGCAGGACCGGGTCCGGCAGGGCATGTAGCAGGGTGGGGACGGACAGGGCGTGCATCACTTCAGATCCGGGCGTGGCAAGGCAGGGTCACAGGGCGTTCTACGGCCTGTTATGTGACAATGCCATGACAACCACCCCCGGCAGACGCAACTGACATCAAAGAACCGGCCCCGCAATGCAGGGCCGGTCCAGTGCCGAACGGATTGGCGCGCGGCGTTACTGGCCGCCGCCAAGCTGGTGGACATAGGCCGCCACGGCGCGAATCTCGGCCTCGCGCAGCCGGGTTTCGAAGCCGGGCATCACGCCGAAGCGGCTGTAATAGATGCTGTGGCGAATGTCTTCTTCGGTGCCGCCATAGAACCAGATCTGGTTGTTCAGCGCCGGGGCGCCCAGATCGTAGTTGCCGCCACCATCGTCGCCGTGACACGAGGCGCAGTTCCACTGGAATTCCTCGGCGCCGAGTTCGATCAGGTCTTCATTGTAGTCCTGACCGGACATCCGCAGCACATAGTGTGTGATGGCGTCGATCTCTTCCTCATCCAGCAGGCCGTCCACGCCAAAGGCGGGCATTTCGGACCAGCGGGCGTCCATGTAATCCTCGTTGCGAATGCCCCAGGTGACGGTGGTGACAATGTCATCCATCGTTCCGCCCCAGAGCCAGGCATCGTTCAGCAGGTTGGGATAACCCGCCGCCTGCACGCCGGCGCCGCCCGCGCCGTGGCACTGCGAACACTGGGCCGCAAAGACCGATGACCCCGCGTTCACCGCGAAACGGTGCAGTTCCGGATCCTCGCGGATCTCGTCCAGGTCGGTCTCCATCAGTTGCGCGAACCACATGTCGTTGCGGGCCTCGAACTCCTCGATCTCGGTTGAGACGTTGGCGCGCGAGGAATAGCCCAGCAGGCCCGAGGTCGCGCTCTGGATACCGGGCCAGGCCGGATAGGCGATCCAGTAGCCGACCGACCAGACCACGGTGATCAGGAAGATCCAGACCCACCAGCGGGGCATGGGATTGTCGTATTCCTCGATCCCGTCCCAGCTGTGGCCGGTGGTGGGGACGTCTTCGTCTTTCTTGCCCGAAGGCCTGTTCTTGGGGGCTTCAGCCATCAGCGGGCCTCTTTGGGTTCAGGGCGCGTCTTCCGTTGGTCGGCCTTGGAGCGGCCGTCTTCGGGGGGCGCGGGCTTGTCGTCATTGCGAAAGATCATGTTCGACGTCTCGTCATGGACCTTCTTCGCGCCGGGGCGGAAGATGAAGATCACCACCCCGATGAAGAACAGGAACATGAACAGCAGGTGCCAGCTGTCGGCAAAGGTCCGAAGCCAGGTGTAGGTTTCCATCGTGTCCTCCTCAGCGGCTCTGGTCGGGGACGAAGGTGTCGAAGTCCACCAGCGTGCCCAGCATCTGCATGTAGGCGATGATGGCATCCATCTCGGTGACCTCGGGCTGGCCGTCGAAGTTGCGCTGCTGCGCGCCCGGATACCGGTCCAGCACGCCCGGGTCGCCCTCCGGGTCAGCCTGGGCGAAGAAATCGTCCAGCGCGGCGTCCATCATCTCGTCGTCATAGGGATGCCCCAGAACGCGATAGACCCGCATGATGTCGCGCACATGTTCGGCGTCTGAGCGGCCGAGCGTGCGGTTCATCATGAACCCGTAGCTGGGCATGATCGATTCCGGGACCACCGAGGACGGGGCGATCATGTGCTGCACGTGCCAGTCATCGCTGTACCGCCCGCCCAGACGCGCCAGATCAGGCCCGGTCCGCTTGGACCCCCACTGGAACGGGTGGTCATACATGGACTCGGCCGCCAGCGAGTAATGGCCGTAGCGCTCCACCTCGTCGCGCATGGGACGGATCATCTGGCTGTGGCAGTTGTAGCATCCCTCGCGCAGGTAGATCTCGCGCCCGGCGATCTCCAGCGGCGAATAGGGGCGCACGCCCTCCACCTCCTCGATGGTGTTTTCGAGGTAGAACAGCGGCACGATCTGCACGATCCCCCCGATGGTGACCACCAGAAAGCTGAGGACCAGCAGCAGGGTGGCGTGCGTCTCGATCTTCTTGTGATGTCTGAAAATGCTCATCACACGCTCCCTTATTCAGCGGCCACGGCAGCGGCGGGCGCGGGTTTGCGCTCGGCCGTGCTGGTGACGGTTTTCCACAGGTTGTAGCACATGATGATCGCCCCCAGGAGGAACATCAGCCCGCCCAGCGTGCGCACCACATACATCGGGAACTTGGCGGCCACGGTGTCGGCGAAGGAGTTCACCAGGAAGCCCTGCGCATCGACTTCGCGCCACATCAGCCCTTCCATGATGCCGGTCACCCACATGGAGGCCGCGTAGAGCACGATCCCCAGCGTGGCGAGCCAGAAGTGCCAGCTGACCAACCGCACGGAATACAGTCCCTCGCGTTGCCACAGCTTCGGCACCAGGTAGTAGAGCGCGCCGAAGGTGATCATGCCGTTCCAGCCCAGCGCGCCCGAGTGCACATGCCCGACGGTCCAGTCGGTGTAATGCGACAGCGCGTTCACGGTCTTGATCGACATCATCGGCCCCTCGAAGGTCGCCATGCCGTAGAAGCCCACCGCGACCACCATCATCCGGATCACCGGATCGGTGCGCAGCTTGTCCCAGGCGCCCGAGAGCGTCATCAGCCCGTTGATCATGCCCCCCCAGGAAGGCATCCACAGCATGATCGAGAAGGTCATGCCCAGCGTCTGCGCCCAGTCGGGCAGCGCGGTGTAGTGCAGGTGGTGCGGACCGGCCCAGATATACAGGAAGATCAGTGCCCAGAAGTGCACGATCGACAGCTTGTAGCTGTAGACCGGACGCTCGGCCTGCTTGGGGATGAAGTAGTACATCATGCCCAGGAAGCCGGCGGTCAGGAAGAAGCCCACCGCGTTGTGGCCGTACCACCACTGGATCATGGCCGACTGCACGCCCGACCACACCGGCACCGACTTGGAGCCCCAGACCGACACC